>Ga0307427_1000231_pt1 | contig 39809 bp, 50 predicted proteins | sample SalMarWE160190MG_FD_202162 | JGI IMG/M metagenome (GOLD analysis project Ga0307427, IMG submission 202162) | Salt marsh sediment microbial communities from the Plum Island Ecosystem LTER, Massachusetts, United States - WE1603-190 | ecosystem: Environmental > Aquatic > Marine > Intertidal zone >...
ACCCGTCCGACAACAACCACATACCGATCGCCTGGTTGTACCACACCACTTTGAAACTCATGATTCTCCAATCCGCTCCGCGAACTCATCGCGGAGCGTCATCAGCAACCGCCCGAGGTGGTTTTCGCCCCGAGCACGGCACGCCGGACGGCCGCAGCAGCAGTCCCCCCACGTCTGGTCGTGCCAGCTGTTGCCCTCCACCAGCACCGCCGGTGCGGTCGCCAGCAACGCGGCCATCCGCACCGGCGAAGCAGCGAACTTCGCCCGCAGCACCCCGGCCATCACCTCGAAGCGCAGCCGGACATCCCAACCGTCGCGCAGCTGCAGCCGCCGGCCGCGCAGCCTCGCCCCCTGCGGCGTCGCCACCCGAGCGATCTCCTCCCGGACGAGAAGGTCGTCGACCTTCCCGGCCTGGAACGCATGCTCCGCGGTCGGGTAGGTGACGCCCTCCCACCGCACCGGCCAGTGGTGGAAGTTGCTCAGAAACGCCCAGGGGCCCGTGAACCGGGCGATCACGTCGCCCGGTGCGGGCAGATGCACTCGGGCCGGGCGGGGCGCCAGCGCGCCGCTCACGACCCACCGCCAACGGGCTGAGCGGGCGGGCACTGAAGCTTCGAAGGCGCCACCCGGCGCAGACACCGCCTGCACGCCGGCAGCCGCTCGGCAAGCTCGTACTCGTTCTGGGTGCCCGTGCCACGCCAGTCGTCGAACAGCGCGGGGGCGATGCCGCACTCCGCGACCCCCTGGAGGCCGAACCCGTACCGGCGCAGCGCATGCACCACCACGCCCCGGCGCAGATACCGCCACTCGACACCCCAGACATGCGGGCGCGGCCGGCCACGTTCTGATGGGCGGAGCGGGGGATACTCGACACCCCCGATGCGCGGGCGCGGCAGCCTGCCGATCTCATCCACCGTCGGCCACCCCCTCCGGGGGCTGCCGGTGCTGGCCGGCCGGCCCCTCATCCGGGACGATCATGGCCAGACGCTCCAGCGACCACCAGTGGCGCAGCGACGCGACCTGAACCGCCAGATGCTCGACCTGCACCGTCAGCGACGCGACCCGCTCCATCGGCGTGTCGACCGCCATCGGCCGGTCCCCGGCCGCCACCAGCGCGGCAATCATGTCCAGCTGGCCACGGCACGCCCGAACAGCAGCGTCGATCCGCCCCTGGTGCGCCGCCACCTGGTCGGCGATCTCATGCGGTTGCAGAATCACGGGGCCCACGGTGACCTCCGCCCGCCGTCCCGGCGGGTCTGGCACGCGGCCAGCCGTCCCCGGTCGAAGCCCGGCGGGATGCTGTGACACCGCCCGGCCGCCTTGAACATCGCGTCGATGTAACGGCACCAGCGCCGGTACCGGCGCTCTCTGCTGATCCGGCTCCGCCCGCTCACAGGTCCTCCCTTCACGAAACGTCAACGCAGCGTATCACCCGACGCGCACGTGACGGAACGAAAACGCGGTATCAACAGCCCCGGCGAGCCGAACGAACAGCGTAGGATCCCCGCCATGGCTACGACAAACATCGACACACCATGGATGACCTTCCGGGAGGCCATGGCCTACCTCAAGGTCACCGAACCGACCCTGCGCCGCTACGTCGCAGACGGGACCGTGCAAGCCCACCGCATCGGCCGCGTCACGCTGCGGTTTTCTCGGCGCGACCTCGACGCCGCCATGATCCCCCAACCCCCGGGCGGCAAGGCAGAGTAGAGACCCCACGGCGCAGCCAGACACGCGACCAGTGGCGCGGCCAGGGCCCCACCAGCCCTCCCCCGCGGCCGGGAGAAGGGACCTCTACATGCGCGAAGCCGACCCCGCAACACCCGCCAACCAGGACACACCGTGGGGCGACCAGCCGGCATGGGTCGTCGTTGCCGACCGCGCCGGCTTCATCGCCGGCTACGAAGCATGGCTCGCCGACACCGACACCCCGGACGCCGCACACGCCTGGGAAACCATCGTCGCCATCATGCTGCGCACCGGGCACCGGGCACACGCCGACGACATCGCCGCGGTCGCCGACCACGGGCGTACCCTGCCCGTCGACCAGCCCGACACCGCACCGGCCACCGGCGCGGCAGCCTGGGGCCGCTGGACCCACGCCGTCGGATCCGCGGTCATCGCCGGCGTCAAACTCACCCCGGACATCCTGTGGTCCACCTCCCCCCTGCTCAACACCATCTGCGCCAGCGCGGAAGCCCTCCGCGCCAGCCCGGAGGCCACCCTCGGCGTCACCATCGCCCGCGTCCTGTCCGCCGTATCCACCGCCGTGAAACTCCCCGCCCTCGTCGGCGGTAAAGGAAGCCTCAACTACGGTGCCGTGCTCGTCGGGCGCTCCGGCGCCGGCAAAGGCGTCGCCATCTCGGCCAGCCGGCACGCCGTGCAGGTCATCGGCGAAGCCGACTGGATCCCCATCGGCTCCGGGGAAGGCCTCAGCCACATCTACGGCTACCGGCCCCGCCCCACCCGCGCCGAACCCAACCCCGGCATCGAACGGATCCGCCAGGCAGCCATCGTCATCACCCCAGAGATCGACAGCGTGTTCGCCCAGCAGTCCCGCCGCGGATCCACCCTCGGCCCCCAGCTGCGCATGGCCCTGTCCGGCGAGCAGCTCGGCGCCCAGTACGTCGACCCGCAGAAACGCATCATCATCGACGAACACAGCTACCGGCTGGCCTTCGTCGCCGGCGCCCAACCCGACCACACCGCCGGACTGCTCACCGGCCCCGAAGCCAGCGGCGGCACCCCCCAGCGGATCATGTGGTTCCCCGCATGGGACCTGCAAGCCCCCGAAGGGCGACGACCGAAACCACCTCCCAGCTCCCAGCTCGACATCACCGAAATTCCCATCCCGCCCATGCGCGACGGCGTCCAGGTCTGCGACACCGCCCGCGACGACGTCGACCGCACCGCCCAACAGCGCCTACGCACCGGCCACCGCACCGACCATGACCCCGACGACCCCGACAGCGACCCGCTCGACTCTCACCGCGGCATCCTCAAGCTCCGCGTCGCCCTCGCCATCGCCCTCCTCACCCGCCGCCGCCTGGAGATCACCGACCAGGACTGGGGGCTCGCCGAACTCGTCATGCAGATCTCGGGACGCACCCGCCGCTACTGCCTCGACGTCATCCGCAACGAAGCCGACAAGGCCAACGAGGCTAAGGCCAGGGCGGAAGCGCAGCGGGACGCGATCGTCGAGCAGGGACGCGACGAGCGGGTCCGGCGGCGCGTCGGCGGGGCGGTCCTCAAACGCCTGACCGCCGCGGGCGGTTCGCTCACCGCCGCCGCCCTGCGCAGGGCGATAGCGCAGCGGGACCGGGGGTGGCTCGACGTAGTCGTCGCCGACCTGGTCGGCAAGGGGATCATCGCCGAAGACATCGATGAGTATCAGGGGCAGCAGCGCACAACATATCGAGTGCAGTCGAAGGACTGAGCAGTGGCCGGGGGTGTACATGTACACCCCCGGCTTGTTTTCAACAACATTCTAAGATCATCTATCTCTGTCACAGAACTAAGATCATCAGTGTTCTTACCTCATAGTATTTACTCTTATTAATATACAATTGTTGATTATATATAAGGATGATCAACTTCTGATTGAAAAATCCAGAGGTGTACGCGTACACCCCTGCCATATGGCCTCTGACCTGCGGATACACTGGTGTACACGAAAACTGGGGACGTACCCCCTTGGTTCATCGATGGAGTGGCGCAGGTCACATCGAGTAACATCGATAGAATCGACCACCGGCCACCACCCCACCCCCGACCTACTGCTCATCACACACAGTCACGACAGGAGCAGCCGTGCCCACCGAACCCAGCCACGTCACCGCAGCCGCCGCCCAGCTGTGGCAAGCCACCACCACCCTGGCCGTCACCATCACCGCCACCCACGCCGCCGCGGCCCTCTCCAGCCACCTCGACGCCGCCAACGGCACCCCCAGCCCCGAGACCGTCAACCGCCACCTGGTCACCATCGAGGCCGAAGCCGCCCACTTCGCATTCGCCACCTCGGCGCCCCTGATCCGCCAGGCCACCGCCCTCACCCGCGCCACCGTCCGACTCCTCGACGCCGGCGGCACCACCCCCCGCGGGTGCCAGATCCTGATCAACCACCTCGACAACCTGGAGGTGCACATCCGCGCGGCGTCTGCTAGCATCGACCGCGACGCCAACACAGGTAGCGCAAAACCTGAATCCAACTGCGTACAGTTGTAGACATGGCGATCAAGATCAAAAACCCCGTGTACCGAGGTCACGTCGTCGCCCGGCAAGCCACCGGCGAAGCCAACCCCCCGCCCGCCATCATCGAAATGCGCGACGTATGGCACCGCCCGCCCCTCGGCCCGCCCCTGGCCGGCAACCGGGCCACCCTCGGCCCCCGCGGACACATGAAATCCCAGAGCCGCGAAGCGAAAGCCCGCCGACGCGACCTGTGCCTGCGGGCGCTCGCCCTGCGGGCACAAGGACTTTCGATCCAGGCCATCGCCGCCCGGATCGGCGTGTCCACCGCCCTGGCTGGAAGGTGGCTGGTCGGCGTGTACCCGCCGTCGGTGCTCGAACGGCCGCACCCGAGGCGCGGCGGTGGGCTGCCGCGCAACCGGGCGCCGCGGTTCTTGAGTGAGCGTCCGGAGCGGTACGTGGTCGTCTACCCGCCGGATGGTGGCGAGCCGTACGGGGTGCTCATCCCTTCGGAGGATGCGCTTGACCGTCCGGAGGATGGTGTGAGCGTTTCTGAATGATACGGTCGTCGGGCTGACATCCAACCCCACTCCCCACCAGGGGGAACGGAGTCAATCCGATGACAAATGTCGATGTCAAGGCTGGGTCGCCGGAGGTCGGCTACAGCGCTGGCGACCACATACGCGACTGGTGGGCCGGCATCCGGGCCGCCGCCGTCATGGACCGTGGTGGCCAGCGGGGCGCCAACCTTCCCGCCCGGGCCCGGCTCACCTGGCCGATCCTGGAATGGGAGCTACGCGCCCAGCACGCCGGCGCCCCACCGGCCCGCCCCGGCTGGCTGGTCGTGCAGGCGACCACCTGGTCGACGTTCGCGCCCAGAGTCGTCCCGGCCTCTCAGGGGGCCGTAGCCGGTATCGGGCATGCCATCCCCCCACCCGGGGGGCGTTGGACGCTCAGCGGGCTCGCTGGGGCCCTTCCTGAAGCGGTCCTGCGTAAGCTCCTGGGCGCCGAAGGGGACGCGCGGCGCATCCTGGAAGCCGCCGGCGGTGGCCGCGGGCACATCGCCCGCACGGTCCGCCCCAACGGCCGGATCGACGTCGCAGCCACCGACCACGGCATGTACGCCCTCGCCCTGTGCACCAGGTGGCCGCTCCCGGCCCTCCTGGAGACCATCGGAGGGCGCATCCACGACGACGCGCCCGGCCGCTACGCGGTGATCCGCGACGAGCTGGACCGGCTGTGCGTACGCGGCCCCATCCCCACCGCCAAGGCCGATGCGGCCCTACGCCGCCTCGCCAGGGCCGCAACCCGAAGGAGATACCCGTGACAACGGAAACCCGCGCCGGGGAATACCTCGCCGCCGTCAACCGGATCACCGCGGCCCGTGACCGTAGGGTCCTCGCCCTGCAGCGCCGGATCGACGAGATCAACGCCCACTGTCAGCGGCTGTTGGGCGCCTTCTCTGCCGCCTACCGCAACGACACCTTCGTCCAGGAGCTGCCCGCCGTGCCTACGCCCGAGCCCACCGGCCCCAACGGCCTCCGCGACACCATCCAGGACATGCTGACCGCCGCCGCGGCGGCCGCACCGACCGAGCCACTGTCCGACGTCATCGACCTGTTGCAGGCCTACGACCCCGCGGCGGCGCCGCCCTGGCGCGACCTCGACGACGATGCCGACGACGGATTGGTCCGATCGCTCACCGACGCCCGCTACAACCGCGCCATCGACCTCGCCGCCGCCCTGCCCGAGGAGTTCTTCCCAGCCATTTTGGGCATCATCCGCGCCGTGAACCTGTGGCGCACCTGGGTCGACACCGCCGACGCGCTCACCGAGTCCGGTGAGCGGCGCCTGGTCGACGCTGCCCAGTCCATCACCGCCGAGCTGCACTGTGGTACCGCATGACCGACACCGACCGCCGCGCCACCAAGCCGCGCCCCATCTGCCCCGCCTGCTCTCGGCTCCGGGACCGGTGGCTGTTCAGCCGTCCGCAGGACCGGCTGGCCGGTCTGGTACGGGCCGCGACGGACACCGCAGACGCCCGGCAGTGCACCCGGGAGCTGGCGTCGGCCCGGGTCCCCGTGCGACGCGTGGCGTGCGTACGAGACCGCCGCCGCGACCGCCCCGCGGGGCGGTGAGGGTCGGTGACCGCCGCGACCGTGAGGGTCCCGGCGACGGTGCCGGCCCCGCGCCAGCCACTCGACCGCGCCGAGGGCTGGCGGCTCCTCGCAGCCGCCGCCGGCGGGGACATGGACGCCTACGCGCAGCTGTGGGAGCGCTACTATCCGGCGGTATGGCGGTACGTGTCGTCCCGCACCCACGGGCAGGTACACCTGGCCGAGGACCTGGTCGCGGACGTGTTCGCCCGGGCCCTGGCCGCCCTGCGCAAGCGCCCGCCCCGGGACATCGGCCAGGACGTAGGCGCCTGGTTCATGACGATCGCGAAGCACCGGGTGGCCGACCACTACAATTCGGTGCCGGTCCACTGCTCGGCGGGCCCGGTCGGGGTCGGCTTCGACCGGGCCGACGCGGCGTGGGAGGCCCGCCCCGCCGAGGTCGCGGCGGTCGGCGAGGCCCGCCGGGTCCTGGCGGCCGCGCTCACCCGGCTGACCGTCGCGCAGCAGCAGGTGATCGCCGCGCGGTACGTCGCCGGGCTGTCGGTCACGGAGACCGCGACCCGGCTCGGCATGACTGAGGTGGCCGTGAAGTCCGCGACGATGCGGGCGTGTCACCGGCTCGCCTATCTGATCGACGGCGTGTGGAAGGGGGCGCTGTCATGGTGACGGGCGACGGCGCCGTCGAGCTGTCCTCAGACGGCCCCGCCAGCTGGTACGCCCGCCCCGGCAGCCACGATGGCCCGTAGGACCGCCCACCCCGACGCGACGCGGGCGGTCGCCCTGGCCGCCTGCGCCGTCGTCGTGGAGATCGTGTGCCTCGCCGCCGGCTGGCGCACCCCGGCCCGCGCCGCATTCGCCACCGGCGCCGTGCTCTGGGTGTACGCCATGGCCCGGCTCGCCCTCGACCTGCTCTTCCCACCGCTTGGAGAGGTCCCCACCGATGCCCACCGACCATGACCACGTCGCCCCGACCCTCGCCGACGTCGCCACCGCGGCCGGGGTCTCCCCCGCCACCGCCAGCCGGGCGCTACGTCCCATCGGCGTCGAACAGGTCCAGGAAGACACCCGCCGGCATGTGCAGGAGACCGCCGCCCGAATCGGATACCGCCGCCGCAAAGCCCACTACGGCTACAACCGCCCCGCCGACACCGCCACCCCGACAGCCCCCGACCTGACCCCGACCGGCTGGATCGTCGCCCGCACCCGCGGCGCAGCCGGAACCTTCCCGACCGGCCCCATCCACGCCGACCCGGCCGCCGCCGCCCGCCGGGCCCGCGAACGCAACCGGACAGAGGTCGCCAACGGCTTCCCCGGCGACACCTGGGGGGTGCACGCCCTCATCCGGATCCCCGGCGGTGGTGCGTCGTGACCGACCGGTGGATCATCGCCGGTACCCCGATCAACCAGCCGTACCCGTGCCGCTGCAAGCTCGACAACCGCGACGGGTACTGCTGGATGCTCAACCCCGGCGCCGTCGACTGGGCGACCCGCCAGCACGCCCCGGTCTGCCGCTGCTGGGGCCAGGACCCCGACCGGGCCGAAGAGACCTGCTGCCGCACCAGCCCGGACAGTATCGCCCTGTTCCACCGGATCCGCCCCGGCCGGGACGTTGACAAGAACCCTGACCCCCCGGCGCCGGCAGTCGTGGAACCAGACACCGGCGACATCTACGTGCCGCCGGCCGCGGACCCGGACCCAGTCGAAGACGTCGACATCGACCAGGTCACCTCCGGGCTCGTCCGCGACCGCATCGCCGCGATCCTGGCCACCTGCACCTGCAAGACACCCTGGGACGACGACCGGTCGAAACGCCACCGGGGCTACCACTGCCCGGACTGCCACACATCCTGGACAAGCGCCAGCCTGGCGGAGATGCACCGGCGCGACGTCTTCGCCCGGTGCCGGGAACCGGCGACGATCTGTGACGTCGGCACCGGCGAGCCGCTCCTGGTCGCGACCCGGGTTGCCGGCGGGCTGACGGTGTGGTCGGCCAGGACCAGGGGCTGACCGCGACCTGCGGTAGGCTCGCCGGCACAGGGGATCTGGGTTGCGCGGACCATTCCGCGCATACGGGTACAGCGACGGCCGGGGTACGTGCACCCCGGCCGTCGCCGCATCCACGGCATGTCAGACCACATAGGGGGTTGACACCCTTGCGGTCGCCCCCCACGCTGGACTCAGAGCGCGGCGCTGACGTGAGGGTAGGGCTCCGTCGGCGCCGCTGCTACGGAAAGACCATACCCCACCGAAACGAGCGGAATCATGACAAACATTGAAGCGCGTCGGCGGCGCCCCGCGCTCGGCCGGGACGCCCTGCTGGCGCTCGACGTCGCAGCGACCGGCCTCGCCATCGTCGCCATCCTCACCATCGCCATCCTGCCCCCCTGGGTGTCCATCGCCCTGGTCACCTGCTCCGCCGGCGGATTCCTGACAGCCCACCTGGGCTTGCGGCACGTGGCCGCCGCCCAGGACGCCGCCATGGCCGACACGGCCGCCATGATCTCCGCCGCGGCGCGTCCCACGGTCGACGATGTCCCCCGGATCGCCATCGAGATCAGCGACGACGACCCGGACGACTACAGCAACACCAGCGACGGCGAAGACACCACCCCGCTGCCCGCCACCCCACCCCCGCCGGTACCGAAGACCGCCATCCGCCGCCACTACCGCGCTCCGCAGCGCTCCACCATCCCGAAGATGGCCACCCTGGCCAGCGGTGTCGAGCTTTCCCGCTCGACCGTCGAGCAGTACTGGAGCGAGTACGTCGCGAACCGCGCGCCGGGCGCGGACCCCGAAGACGTCGACGAGGCGTGCTCCCGGCTCGTCTGCCTGACCACCCTGGAGGTGGACGCCCTCCTGCCCGCGGGCTGCGTGTGGCTCCTCGACTCCAGCAGGATCATCGGACCGGCGGAAGCCGACATCGGCCTGCCGGTCGTCAGCGCCGCCGCCCGCGCCGGCCTGATCCGTAGGGCCATCCGGGCGGTGGAGCCCCGCGCCGCTGGGATCGTCGCCGGAATCCGCCCGTGATGGACGTCGTCGCGCTGTACGGGATCGCCGCTGTCGTATCGACGCCGGTCCTGGCCATGATCTGGCTGGCTTGGCATCTTGCCCGGCCGGCGTGTGTCGACGAGATGTGGCGCGAGGTTGCACTGTGGACCGTTCGTGCTACCGTCACAGGCGACAGTCCGTTGTCACCCGCAACGGCGGTACCGTACCCCGGTGGGCGTCACGCCCGTCACGACAAAGTGTAGGAGATTCGCATGCGCAAGCTGCTTGCTGCGGCCGGAACCGGCGCGCTGCTCGCACTCACCCTGCCCGCTGCGGCACAGGCCACCGGCCCTGCCCCCAACCAGTGGGACGGCAACGTCACCGTCACCGGCGCCAGTGCCTACGACGGCAAGTGCGTTCCCTGGAACGTCAAGACGGTCGACATCGCCTGGACGTTCGCCCGCAACGGCAACGACGCCGGCAGCAAGTACAACATCGCCGCCGTCAACGGCGCCGGCGTGAAGCTCAAGCCCGCCAAGGACATCGAGGCGAACCACGAGGCCACCGGCGTGCAGCCCGGCGCCAAGCCCGGCGAGACGTACACCATCACGGCGGTCGGCGGCACGTCGACCAACACGGCCAGCGGGACGTACACCGTCCCGCAGCACTGCAACGCCTGGACTTCGGACCGGGTCAGCCTGACCGGTGTGGTGCGCCCGGCCCCCGCTGGTGACTGCCTGACCGACATCAAGAACCTGCGGGTCGTCTGGACGCTGAAGCTGCTCAACGGCGATGCGATCACGGTCGGCGGTACCAGCGTCGGCCTGGACCCCAGCAGGATCGTTAAGGGCGCCAAGATCGCGAGCAAGGGGCAGAGGCTCACCGGCGCACAGAAGGGCGTCCAGCCGGGCGACAGCGTCACGCTGCGCGTCACGGGCAGCTACGCCGTCAACTGGGTCGAGGCCACGGTGCCCGTGCCGGCGCTCTGCCCCAGCCCGTCCAGCGGCACCCCGGCCACGGGAGGCGCCCCGACCGGGTCCGGCTCGCCCTCGATGCCCCCGATGGTCAACGTCAGTGACAACGGCAGCCTGCCCGTCACCGGCTGGCCGCTGACCCTGACCATCGTCGGCGGGGTGCTCCTGCTCCTGACCGGCACCCTCCTGGTCGCCGTGACCTGGCGCCGCCGGGACCGCATCCGGTTCCAGGCGTAACCCCGAACGTGCCCGGCACCAGGCGCGCACCTTCCCCCCGCCAGGTGCCGGGCACCCCGCCCCTGTAGCTCAGCGGCCAGAGCGCACCCGGCCTGTGATCAGCGCCGGTTGGGTCCCGGGTTCGAATCCCGGCAGGGGCACGTCGACTGGGGAAGGGGTAGCCCCCACCCCGGTCGGCTCCAACACACCCCCCAACCCCACGGGAGGACAACACGATGGGCAAGCACGACCAAGGCGGCTTCCACGCCGGAAACCGCTACAAGCAGCGGCGGCCGGACTCGGAGTGGTTCCCGCCGCGCGAGTCCGAGCAGCCCCCGACGTCGCCCGGGGCAACCCCCGATCGCGGCACCCGCGGCATCCGCCGTGTCCGCGGCGAGGGCAGGAAGGGCAACTGATGAAAGCCGACTACGGGACCCCGGAGTGGCGGCGGGAGCACGAGCAGCTCAACCGGGAGCAGGTCGCCAAGCTCAACAAGACGGCCAAGGCCGACCGGCAACGTCATTTGACAAACAAATTCGGACCGAAATCCGACAAACCGCCGAAGGACAAGAAGTGAAGCTCATCCTCCGCGAGCTTGGCCAGGCCGAGGTCGAGGTCGACGAGGCCGAGTACTGCCTGGCCCTGGCTGACGGCGACGTCGACCAGCTGCTCGACGTGTACGCGTCCGGCATCGACAGTGAGATCGAGATCGTCGAACCGGACGGGACCGTCCGCAGCTACGCCACGGGCGAAGAGATTCGTTACTCCGACGTCGTCGTCCCAGCTCCGGCGGAGCAGGGCGACCAGCCGGAGGGGGCCGAGCTGACCCGTGAGCGGCTCGCCGACCGGTACTGGGGGCGTCACCCCGGGACGATCCACCTGATGAAGCAGTTCGCCTGTGCCCACCTGCAGGAACCCTTGCGGGCGTTGTCGTTCCAGTGTGTCTACCTGGGCGTCCGGATGGCTGACACGCTGTTGGACGGTCCGGAGTTGACTGCCGGCCTACGCAAGCTTCTGGAAGCGAAGGACTGTTTCGTCCGCGGCGCCATCGACGATTGACGCCAGTGGATAGGTGACGGTATTGTCACTGCGCTGTCCTCAACAGCAGCCGACACCCCCGACCCGCCCCCAACCGGGCCACCGGGGGTGTCGGCGTCTTCGGATACAGTGACGTCATGAATGCGTCGCCTGGAACGCCCCGCCGACGTGGCGCTCTCACGCCACGCCAACGCCGCCAAGAGGCCATCAAGCTGTACGACTCCGGGATGGGTACTGTGGACATCGCCGAGAAACTCGGCATGCCCCGCGAAGAGGTCCAACGGCTGGCAGCTGAGGCCCTCCGGGAACACTTCATCACCCCCGCCGACATGCCGGCGGTACGCGCCCGCCAGCTGCGCATGCTGCGCCGCGCCTACGTGCACGCCAACGAGGTCCTCGACGCCGGCGGCAGCGGTGAACTGGCCCTCAAGGCCATCGACCGCATCGCCCGGCTCCTGGAGCGCGAATCCCATCTGCTCGGGCTCGACGCGCCCGTCCGCGTCGACTCGGCGGTGGCCGCGGTGGCGACGGCCGACCGGGACCTGGAGCGGCTCATCGGCGAGACCCGGGCGAGGATCGAGGCCGAGGAGCAGGCCATCAACCAGGACACCTGACCGTGTCCGCCCCACCCACCCTGGTCGACCCGTACCACCCCGAGGTCACCGCCGGGAACTTCGACGTCGGGCGGTGGATCGCGCAGTTCGACGAGCGGCTGTTGAGGCTGCCGGAAGGCCGACGGCTGCTCACCAGGCTCGACCCCATGCTGTTCGCCCTGGTGTACCTGCGCCACCACCTGGCCAGCGACGACACCGGCGGTGAGATCACCTACGCGGACTGCCACTTTGCGTGGTACCGGCTCATGCGCACCTGGGTGCGTCGCGAGCGGTCGCCGCGGGGCTGGCGGCACGCGTTCGCGGCGCCACGGTCCGCCGCGAAATCCACCCACTGGTTCCTGTTCGCCCCGGTGTGGGCCGGTGCTCACGGCCACGCCCGGTTCATCGCCGCGTTTGCGGACTCCGGCACTCAGGCGGAGATGCACCTGCAGACGTTCCGGTCCGAACTTGCCCACAACCCGTTGCTGCGCAGCGACTACCCGGAGTTCTGCCGCGCGATGCGCAAGCCGACCGGACGTACGGTTGCCGACAACGAGGGCATGTACCAGTGCTGCAACGGGTTCGTCTTCGCGGCCAGAGGTGCCGACACGGCCACCCTCGGCATGAAGGTGTCCGAGCGGCGTCCGGACGTGCTCCTGCTCGACGATGTGGAGAAGCACGAGGCGCTGTACAGCCTCGATATGGTTGCCAAACGTAAAGAGACGATCGTCAATGCAATCTTCCCGCTGAACGAGCGCGCGAGGGTCGTCATCGTCGGCACCGTCACCCGCCCCGGCTCGCTCGTGCACCAGCTGGTGCAGATCGCCGACCGGCAGGCCGAACCGACCGGCGACCACGCCTGGATCCGCGAAGAGCGGATCGTCGCCCACCACCACCTACCGATCGTCGACGGCCGGGACGGGCGCCGCTCGATCTGGCCGGCCAAGTGGCCGCTCGACTACCTCGAATCCATCGAGGGAACCAGAAGTTACGATTTGAACTTCCGGTGTGACCCGTCCGAAACCGACGGCGAGTACTGGTCGTCCACCGACTTCCTGCGCGGCGTCCCCGGCCCCATCGGGCGTATCTACTGCTGGGTCGACCCGCCGGTCACCACCAAGAAAGGCTCCGACCCGGCCGGCATCGCCATCGTCGGCTACCTGCCCGAAGGCATTGTCGACGCCGACGAGGCGGTCGAAGGGCTGCCCGCCGAGCACCAGCGCCTGGTCAGGGCCCGGCTGAAGCTGCAGCGCCGTGGCGGCCGGTCGCTGCCTGGCGCGATCGTGCTGCACGCCGAGGAGGTGCGCCTGACCGGCCGGCCGCTGATGCGGCACGTCGCCGCGACGATCACCCGGTTTTCGGCAGCGAGCGGCTGGCGGGTCCGCGGTGTCCTGGCCGAAGCCAACCAGGGCGGTGACCTGTGGACCGAGGCCGCCGAGGACCTGGCGCTGCCGTTCCGCACGTTCACGTCGAGCGCCCCGAAGGACGTGCGGTTCAAGCTGGCGCTCGACTACTACCAGGCGGGCCGGGTGGTGCATGTCGGCCCGCTGCCCGCACTGGAGCGCCAGATGCTGGCGTGGCCGAGGGTCTCTCATGATGATGTGATCGATGGCGCGACGCAGGGCATTCTGGCGTTTCTGGAGCCGGTGGCGCCGGGGAAGCGATCGAAGACGATCTTCCCTTCATGATCGAAAACCTCGAGGTTTTCCAGCCAAGAGGCGCGGTCGCGCGCCGTGCCGGGGCAGGCAGGGCATGCCCCGGCACGGCGTGGCTGGGCGCGGCGAGGTGAGGCGGGCGCGGCAAGGCTCGGCGTGACAAGGCAAGGCGCGGCGAGGCGGGGCAGCCAGGGCATAGCAGGGCAAGGCGGGGCGAGGTGTGGCATGGCGAGGCGGGGCGGCGTCTTCCGAGGTGCCGGACGGTAGAGTCGCCACCGTCCGGCCGCGAGCGGTCCGACACGGTTCCCTGTATACTTAACCGCTCGCGCCCTGGTCAGAGCCGGTTTCGTAGCTTGACACGTTCATAGTCCGGCCGATAAGTTGATCACTGCCGTGAGGTGCTCGCAGCGGCCCGTAAACCCGCAGCTCAACGGCCCCGGACTTCCGGAGCCGTCTTCCTGGTCTTCGTGACCGGGCTCAATTGCAGGCAGCCGGACTCGCGGGCGTCGGCCATGAGCCCCGCGTCTTCCTGGTCTTCGTGACCGGGCTCAATTGCAGGAGGTTGGTGAGCGTCGCTTCGGCCAGGCGGGTCTTGAGTCTTCCTGGTCTTCGTGACCGGGCTCAATTGCAGGACGGCGGCCATCGTCCCGTCCGCCTCGACCCTACCGTCTTCCCGGTCTTCGTGACCGGGCTCAATTGCGGGGCGACCGGGCTCAGTTGCGGGTAGCACACGGGTCGGGGTGGTGGCGCCGGGGCAACGGGTCACCCCCCGGCCGGTACGGGCCCGTACCGGCCCCTACCCGTTACGCTGTCGATCGAGACCACCGGATCGACAGTGCAGGGGGTAGCCGTGACGGCGACAGCGGATCTCCTGGCCGGCTATCGCGAACTCAACGACTCCCGCGACGCATTGAACATCGCCGACGACTTCTACGAGGGCGCCGGCATCGAGGTCTTCGCCAACCGGCGCGTCAAGCGCCTGTTCGCCCGGCTCGGCGTGGAGACCGTCGAGGACTTCGCATACGCCGCCATCCCCGTCAAGGTCATCTCAGCCGGTTTGCGCCAGCTCCTCCCCGCCGTCAGCACCGCCACCGGAACCCCCGCCGAGCAGGCAGAACAGCGCCTACACGACCTCATCGAACGCAACGAGCTGGGCCCAGAGCTGCGCCACCTGTGGAAGCTCGTCAGCCGCTACGGTGACGCCTACCTGCTCGTCTGGCCCGTCCGTGACGAGCGGGACCGGATCGTCGACGTCGACATCGTCGTCAACTCGCCCCACACCACCCGGGCCATCTACGACCCGGAGCAGCCGCTACGCATCGCCTACGTGATCCGCTCATGGCAGCAGGGCGCCGCGGTCCGCGCGAACATCTACTACTCCGACCGGGTCGAGAAGTGGTGGTGCCCGCCCGGCTGCCGCCCGGACAACCCGGAGCTGTGGGAGCGCTGGCCGGAGGACCCCGACGACATCCCGGTCGAAGGCGGCCGGGTGCCGTTCTTCCACTTCCGCAACGACCGCCCGTACGGCGCCCCGGAGCATGAGGCCACCTACGGGCCCCAGCGCCTGCTCAACAAGCTTGTGTCGAGCCTGGGGGCGATCACGGACTTCCAGGTGGCGCCGCAGCGTTACTACATGGCCGACGCGAAGGTCGACGACCCGCTGCAGAACTTCACCGACCCGGACGAGCCTGACGACGACGATGAGGATCCGCAGGGCGAGACGGATTCGCCGCTGTCCAGCGACCCGCAGTCCGTGTGGAAGCTGTACGGGCGCAACGCCGGCCAGTTCGAGCCGGCCGACCCGGAGCGGATCCTCAAGCCGTTCGACCGGTGCATCCAGGCCATGTCGGAACTGTCCGGGATCCCCCGGCACCACTTCGGATGGGGCACCGGCGAGACGCCCAGCGGCGCGGCCCTGCGTACCCTCGACCGGCCGCGGGTCGAGATCGTCGACGACCGTAAGGATGCCTACGGCCCCACCCTGCGTGGCGCCTACGAGTACGCCCTGGCCCTGCTCGGCGTCACTGATGTGCGGGTGGCGGTCCGCTGGAGACCCACCATGGTGATCACCGACCTGGAGGGTTGGCAGATCGTCGCCGCGAAGGTGGCTAGTGGTGTGCCGGCCCGTCACGCACTCATCGAGGCCGGGTATCTGCCGGAGAACGTTGATGCGTGGCTGCAGGACGCGTCCGGGTCGAGTGTGGAACACCGGCTGCAGCTTCTGCAGCTCCTCATCACGGTCGCTGGCGGTGGGAAGCCGGCCGCCGCGCCGGCCGCCGCGCCGGCCGCCGGTGCTCAACCGTCTGCCGACGCGCCGCTCGCCGGTGCCCAGTCGCCCGCCAAACCGCCGCCCGCCGACGCGCCGCTCGCTGACGCCCGGCCGCCGCAGGCCGACACCACGATCATCACGCCGGAACTCGCCGCCAGACTGCTCGACCGGATCCTGGCCGGCATGGACGACACCACCAGGTAGGAGGAGATCGGCCGTGGGGCGACTGTGGGAGGAATGGCGCCACCCGCGCGACGACAAGGGCCGCTTCGCCCGCCGCGGCGGCCAGTCGCGCCGGTGGATGGAACAGGCCCTGGGGCAGATGGAAGCCCTGGGCAAGCTGTCCGGGCCCGGCTTCCAGTCGCACCAGGGTGACATCGACCTGCGTCCGCGCACCCCGGAACAGCGCCGCGGCGGCGTGATCGACCTGGGCGCGATCGCCGCGAGCACACCGAAGCCGCCGCATGCGCCGAACCCCAAGGCCGCCGACCGGGTGGAACGCGCCGCCGCCGACCTGGGCGCCGCCAAAGGCGTCAGCGCTGAGGCCAAGGAGTCCCGGCACGCCGCCGACCGCCTGGCCCCGGTGGCCCGGGACCTACGCGCCGGGCGCCTGGATGCGAAGACCGCCTCCAACCGGGTCGCCGCGATCCGGGCCGGGGTCGGCGGCCGGGTGGCTGCGGAGCACCTGCAGAACCTGGACACGGAACTTGCCGGCGGGCCGGCGCCGGTCCTGCGGGCGCCGGAGCGGCACACCGTGCGGTACCGCACCCCCCAGGAGGCGCGCCAGGCGGTCAACAGCCTGGAGCGCGACGGTGGCGCCCTCCCGGCGCCGACGATGACGCGTCTGGCCTACGAGGCGGATCGGCGTCTGCTGGTCAAGCAGGTGGCCGGGCCGAATGCCCGTTCGTACAGCGACCAGCAGCGTGCGGCGACCGTGCGGCGCATGCTGCAGCTGCAGGAGGATCACGGCGGCGGTAACTCCGAGCAGTCGGCGATGCTGCGTGGGTTGCTGGACCGCTACGACCAGCCGGGCGCCGGGGCGCAGGTGCGCCGTTCGGGTACGGGCGGGGTGCCACCGGTGGTGGTGGAGCGTCCGCGCCGGCAGGAGTGGGGCGAGACGACGGCGCCGGCGCCGCATCTGGCGCCGCGCCGGGCGTCTTCTGCCCGGGTGACGTCGGTGGAGTCCCCGACCGGGCGTCAAGGCGCTGCCGCTATTGACAGGGGTGTTGACGCCCGCCAGGCTGGCGGGATGACCCCACCCACCCAGACCCTGCCCAAGCAGGCCACCAACCGGGAACGGGCCCAGACCCAGTACGCCCGCGACCGGGCACAGTTCGAGGGCAAGTCCCGGGCGTGGCTGCTCAAGCAGGCCCGCGACCGCTACCGGATCGAGGTCCCCCGGGGCGAGTCCGACGAGCGCATCGTCGACGCGCTCACCAGGGCGAGCATCATCGAGAAGATCGAAAAGCAGCCCCCCGGATCCACCCCCGGGCAGGCCCCGGAGCTGAGAAGTGATCTACAGGCCCTCGGACGCGGCACGCTCAACGACCGCAAACACCGGGGCGACACCGTCGCCGGGCTGGCCGACCTCGCTGACCTGTACGAGCAGTCCCGGCAGGCGTCGAAGACCGGCACCGTGCCGCCGTTCACGGTGAACGTCGCGCGGCAGATCGTCGCCCGCGAAGGCCTCGACGTCCGGAACGCCCCCGGCCAGAAGCGCATGCGCCAGCTGCTGGGCATGCCGGAGCAGCCGACCGGTGAGCAGGAGAGCCTGCACGCCAACGAGCTGGGCTTCGGTGACGTGGTGTCCCTGGGCGGGTTCGGTGGTCATGTCGCTTCGGTCGTCGAGCACGACGACGGCAAGGTGTCGATCACCATGTTCGGGCCTATCGGGCAGACGTACACGATCCCTGGCGACCGGCAGGTCAAGGCGCGTCTGGCCGAGCGGCGCGGCCTGGCCGGCATGACGCAGGGTGTTCGCCGTGAAGCCGGTGTCCGCTCTTTGGGTACCGGCAAGGAGGGCAGTGTCACCTTCCGCCCCGGCCAGACCGCCAAGGTGCGCCCGCCTGAGGTGGGCACCTCAGAGCCGCCGACGAAGCCGGCATCTGCCGACACCGGCGTGGCGAAGACCGCGAGCGCCACCCCGCCAATTCTGGGGCGTAAGGCTGTCGAGCAGCTTTCCCCCGGGGACCGGGTCAAGCGCAGCGGAGGCATCGTTGAGGTCACCGAGGTGCCTCAGGTCGGCACCAGCAAGGCGCACGGCAAATCTGTGAAGATCACTTACGTGGACGAAAACGGCAAAACCGGCTCGGTCATCGTCCCCCACGGGCGCGGCATCGACGTTGTGTCCACCCGGATATCCCGCGGAGACACCCAGACTGACACCACGCCGAACCCGCAGGCCGCCGACGCCATCGACGCCATCCGCGGCAGCCGGGACTGGGGCAACGGCGACATCGTTCTCGGTGAGGCATTCCGCCGCGCCGTGACCGGCGACGCCGGACCCATCGCCACCCGCGAGCCAACCAGGACGCAAGAACGTGACATCGACCAGGCTTTACGAGCCGTGGCTAACGAGCTCGGCATTGACGAAGACCGCGCCTACGATCTCACCAGCGCGGACGTCGACGCGGCCGTACTCACCCGCGCGGCCGCCAAAACACGCGGCGCCACCCCACCCGCCCCGGCGGCGTCACAAACCGCGGGCGCCCGCCTGGCCGCCGAGCGGGGCATCACCCCGGACGCTGAGATGTCGGCCACTGACATTGTCCAATCACCGGACGGCGCCGCCTGGCAGGTTCGCATCCCCACCAGCGATCCGGGTCGGTACGTCGGGCCGAGTTTCAAGACGAAAGCCGAAGCGGAACATTTCGTCATCACCGCACGCAAGTCCCGTACCGAGTTCGACCAGATGAGGGCGCAGCGGCCGGCCACCACCCCTACGGCCCAACCCCAGCCGACCCCGGCCGACGTCACCGCAGCCCGCACCGCGCTGACCCAGGAGATCAACACCAAGGTGCGCCGCGAGGCCGCCCTGGCCGACATCGCCCAGCAGGCCAACGCCACCGCCGCCGCGGACTGGCGCCAACGCCTCGAAACGACCCCCGAAGGTGACCGGCTCGCCGACCGCATCGGCACGGTCAGCGGCGACATCGCCCGCCACGACGCAACCGCGGCGGACCTTGACCAGACCTTCAACGACCTGCGCCAGATTGCCGACGATCCCGCCGTCGACCCGGCCCGGCGGCAGGCCGCCGCCGACCTGGCTGACCGGGTGGGGAAGGTGCAGGTGCCGGACGTCACCGCCCAGCGCCGGGACCTGCTGGCCTTGAGCGGCGACGCATCCACCCTGGAGGCGTTCGACAGGCGCAAGGCGGAGGCGATCAAGACCCAGCAGGGTGGCATCGACCGGGTCCGTGAGACCGCCGCGAAGAAGGCCCGCACCGCCCTGGTCGAGCAGTTCGGCGGCGACCCCAACTTCGAGCAGGGCATGACGTCCGAAGAGCGCGGATGGGTCAACGACTACGTCGACAAGGCCACGATAGCCGCGATCCGTGCCCACCAAGTCGAGGCGACCAAGCGCCGTAGCCGCGACGCGAACGACGTCGCCGCGGTGGTGCGCACCGATCAGGGGCGGGCATCGGTCGGCGCCATCCAGCAGCAGATCTCCGCGGAGGTGCGCCGGGACACCGAGCAGCAGCAGATGTACACCTACCAGGCGCAGGACGCGAAGGCGCACCTGCAGGGCCTGGTGGAGCGTCGTAAGGCGCAGGCCGCTCGCCGCGCGGAGGAGGCAGCCCGGGGGGCGGCCCGCCGTGAGACGAACGCAACCCCCGTCGAGCTGGACGTGAGGGAACTGGGGCGGGTCGAGCGGGAGCTGGTACCCCTGATCCAGGAGTCGGATGCGCGCGTGGCCGCCGACTTCCCCCCGGCGGCCGACTTCAAGAAGGAGGTCGCCCGGCGGAAGCGGGCGCTGCAAATCCCGGCCGACTCGTCGATCAAGAAGCTGCCGTACGAGAAGCAGCACTTCGCCCGACAGGCCGCGACGGCGGTCAACAACGAGGCGGCCGCTTCAGCGATCGCCCGAAGGCAGCAGGGCCGCATCGCGGTGATCGAGCAACGCCTGGCCGACCCGTCGCTGCGGCCGGCGACCCGGGAGAAGCTGCAGCGGACTTTGAACGCGTACCGCAACGGCTACATGCCCGGAACGGGTATGCAGGCACCTGTGACGGATGCCGATGTGGCCGCGATCGTGGCGCGTCGAGACCTGCGCGTGGGGGCGTGGCAGGCCGCGAACGTCGCGGTGCCGGGTGAGCGGGGCGGCCCGCTGGATCCGGCGCTGCTGGCCGGGCTGAACGACGAGGAGGCCCGTGTCGTGTCGGAGCTGAACGACATGATCGGCCACAACGCCGCGGTGCACCTGGTCAACCAGTTGCGAGACCGCCGGTAGGGTGTGGTCGCCAATGGTCGGGTCCTGGTGGGGGGCCCGGCCATTGGCGTATTTACGGCCGGCTGTCCGATGTGGGGTAGGGTGCGTATGGAAGAGCCCCCGCGCGTGCGACCGCCGGGGGCATGGATTCGACCTAACGCGGAGGTCTCCTCGTGTCGCAGCTTATCCCGTCCGCCGCCGGCGGGCACGGCGAGGCGCCGTCGCCGTTCGAGTTCGACGGTGAGCGCATCGGTGTTGTCCTGGTCGACGGGGAGCCGTGGTTTGTCGGCTCCGACCTGGCGCGGATCTTGGAGTATGGCGATGCCACTCACGCGCTGCGATCGGTTCGTGACAGAAACAAGGGTCTCCACAAAATGGAGACCCCCTCTGGCCTGCAAGAAAAGCTCTGCGTCAATGAGCCCGGCCTCTATCAGCTGATCATGCGCTCCCGGTCGGAACGCGCCGAAGCGTTCCAGGACTGGGTGACTGACGAGGTGTTGCCTCGGATCCGCAAGACCGGCGGCTACGGCACTCCGCCGCCACCTGCCCTGCCGGCTGACTACGCAAGCGCCCTGCGCGCCCTGGCCGACACTGTCGAGCGCGCCGAGATCGAGCAGCGCCGCGCCGAACTGGCCGAGTCCGACAACCGCACGCTGGAAGCCCGCGTCGAAATCGCCGCACCGAAGGTGGAGGTGTACGACGCCCTGTACAGCACCGAGGGGTTCCAGCCGTTCGACGCGTTCGCCAAGACGGGCAGGCTCCCCGGGCCCATAACCCTGCGGAACTGGCTGCGGGGGAAAGGGATCATCCGCCTGGACGGGCTCCCGAGGCAGGAGTACGTCACCAGCAGACGCTGGTTCGTGGTCCGCGGGGTGCGGGACCTGTACGTGACGCGTCGTGGCCAGATTGCGATCCTCCAGCTCTGGAACCACGGCCGGACAGACGAGACGTGATCAGGCGGGTTGACGGCGATACAGGGGTGTCAGTACAGTGTTGCCGTTGACACCCCACGATCGGAGCAGACGATGACCATCGAGGCCTACGGACAGCGGTACTCCACCCAGCCGTATCCCACCCAGCCGTACAGCACCATGCCACACCCCACCCGGCTCGACCAGGGCATCGCCCACGCCGTCGCCACCGGCTGGCGCGTCGAGTCCCGCAGCCACACCCAGGCCGTGCTCGTCGCCGGGCAGCGCTGCAACCACCTGCTCCACCTCGGCCTGACCCTCGCCACCTGCGGGTTCTGGGCCCCCGCGTGGGCCCTGATGGCCCTGGTCGCCAGGGAGCACCGCATGGTGCTCACCGTCGACCCGTGGGGTCGCATCGCGATGCTCACCGCCTGATGGACGAGACTGCCGGGCGTGACCCCCGCGCCCTGACCGCCCGCCAGGTCGAGGTCCTCATCCTGGCCGCCGAAGGTTGCTCGAACGGCGAGATTGCGCAAAGGCTCGGCCTGGGCATTGACACGGTCAAGACGCATCTGAGTCGTGTCTTCGTGATCCTTGGGGCCAAGGACCGCACCCACGCGGTCGCGCTTGCCCTGCACGCTGGGGTCATCCCGTTGCAGCCCGGGCAGGTGCCGCCGGTCACCGCGCCGGCTGCCGGTGAGATGTTCCGCCACGTTGACGTCGGCTGGCATGCAGCCGTCACCCTGATCAACGGCCAGGTGTGGGACTGCCGGATCGTCGCGATCGACTCGGGGTCGATCGTGGTTGCGCTCCCCCCGTTTGGTGAGCAGCGTCGCCTGCGTCGCCTGGACGTGGTGAGGATTGAGCGTCCACCACGGTTGGTGCGGGTCGCGTAGCGGGTCGCCACTGGTGCCGTACGCTCCTGACGGAGGTGGTCGGCGTGGCGCGAGGCAACATCGCCAACTTCGGCGGCAAGAAGGCGAAGCCGTTCACGAAGAAGAGCGGCAAGGGCGGCAAGAAGAGCGGCAAGGGCAAGAAGGGCCGCTGCTGACGTACTGGCCGGGTCACGGGGGCCCAGCCGTTGCCTGTGGAAGGGGGCGCTGTGGGGATCAAGTACCGGTACAACGTCCTGGTCGATCCCTGGCCGCGGCGCTGGTATCACGGGTGGGCGTCGCGGGCACAGCGGCGGCATTTCACTGCCGATCCGAAGCTGCACAAGTACGTGGGTGGCATGGACTTCTGGACGCCGCAGGCCGGCAAGCGCACGTTGAGCGGCAAGTTAGAGCGGTTGCCGAACCGCCTGCATCCGAAGCGTCGCCGTCGCCGGCCACGCAGGTAGTTGACGCGCGGAAGATTGACGAGTCAAACGTATCTTGGCGTACATCCCGGCATCTACCGACACCCCCCGATGGCCGGGTACGCTGGCGCCGGGGTGATCTCATGGTCAGCGCGCGAGGTGGCAAGTACGGATTCGTCTACCGCAACCGGTGGGACGTCTACCGGGCGCTGCGCCGCAAGGGCATGACCAAGACGCGCGCCGCCAAGATCTCGAACGCGGGGCGTACCCACGTGCAGCGGTCGCGCATGGCCAGGAAGGCCGCAAGGACCCGCAAGCTCCGCGGCGGCCGGTAGGGAGTGGTCATGGCAATGAGCAAGTTCGACCGGCTCGCGGCGAAGGTCGGCTCCCGCCGGCTGGCCGGCTGGATCACGACACACAACCCGAAGGTCCGCGCCCGCGCGATGGCCACGCGCAAGCGCAAGGCCGCTGCGAGGAAGGCTCGCGCCCGCCGTCGGTAAGGGGTCGGCTTGGCGTCACGCCTTACAGCTCACGATCACCGATGCTACCGTGGCCTGACCTTGGCAGCGGAAGGTGAATCGACATGCATGGACTGATCGGCTGGGTCGACGGCAGGCCCGTCTACCGGCTTGCTGGCGCCGACGGCATCGACTTCCTCTTCGAAGACGATGACGGTGCCGACGACACCGATGACGGTTCCGGCGACGGCGACGACGACACCACGTACATCCCCAAGGGCGGCAACGCCCAGCGCCGGCAGGACGACACCGATGCCGACGACTGGAAGCCGCCGTCCCGCGAGGAGTGGGAAAAGCTACGGCGCACCGCGAAGACGGCCACTGCGCAGGCCGTGCAGCGCAAGCGGCTGTTGCGGGAGCAGGGCATCAACCCGCGCACCGGGCGCCCATTCAGTGCGGGCGAGGCGGTCGAGGCGCTGGCGCAGAGTGACGACCGCAGCGAGGCGCTCGCGGCGGCCCGCGAGGATGCGCAGCGTGACACCCGCTACCGGTCGGCGCTCGCGACGGCTGAGCTGAAAGCCCGGCTGACCGGCGCAGGGTGGGTCGGCAACGACCTGAAGCTGGTGCGCCGCCTGATCGACATGGACGCGATCGACGTCGAGGTCAGCGACGACGGGGACGTTGCGATCGAAGGCCTGGACGAGCAGATCGAGCGCATCCGCGCCGAGGTGCCCGGCTGGTTCCGGCGCCGGCGCACCTCGGCCGGCCGTAGCGGTGGTGGCGACGACGGTGCCACCGGTGCCGCGGAGGTCGACGGTGGTGACACCGGGCGCCCGGCGGCCAGGAGGCAGAAGAGCTGGAAGGATGCGCTGGGCTCCCAGTTCGATGGGACCAGCCGACGTCGATAGTTGATCTTATATGGGTGATCGTGCTACCGTCCGTACAGACGTGAGGCGATCGCGGTCGTGTCAAGCCCGTGGGGTACGGGCGGAAGGGCTCCGGCGGTAGAGCGGGTCTTCGATCAGCATCTACAGCTAGGAGCCCTTCCGTGCTCTCCCATGACAGTCCCATCGGCGTCTACGTCGAAGAGGATGCTCCCCGGGTCATCGGGGTCCTCCCCGACGGCACCGAGATCATCGCCCTGGCCGGTTCCACAAATCAGGACATTTCCGACTGGATCCCCATCGAGTACGACGATGAGGTCGTCCAGCGGGTCTACCAGGAGTCCGCCGTCGAGCGGTACGGCGCCCGTGTCCCGATGAGATCCAAGACGAAGAGTGTGCCGCGGTCGAGCGGCATCACGGTGTCGGCCGGCACCACGTACACCTCCGACACGAGCACCAACGACGAGATCACCCTCACGGCGCGCCGGTTCATCGCCCGGGTGACGTTCGACGAGGACGACCTGGCCGACGCTGAGGGCCGCCTCGACGTGATCGGTACGAAGGGCCTGGAATGGGCCATTTCGTACGCCGACACGTTCGACAACGCCTGCCTGGCCGTCACCGGTGACGAGAACGGGACGACCGTCCCGGTCACCAGCGTCTACAAGACGCTGCGTACGACCGACTCCGACGTCAGCTACACCGCCGACGACAACTACCTGACCTGGGACGACGACTACACGGCGATTGCGAGCACCCCAGACGGGACGTCGCTGTACGAGAAGTTGTCGGCCACCTTCAAGGCGGTCGAGACCGGCAAGTACTGGAGCCAGGCGGACGCGCTGGTCATCGCCCACCCGGGGTGGCGCGACGCGCTGCGGGTGTGCACCGACGCCCAGGGCCGGCCGATTTTCGTGCCGGGCGGCAGCGGAACGCCGGACATGCTGTTCAACACGCCGATCGCCTGGAGTCGTGGTTGCAAGACCTCGGCCACGGTGAGCGGCAGCCCGACCGGCAACGACCTGCTCATCTACGTCAACCGGCGGTATCTGAAGCGCGGCGACCGGTCCGGTCCTGAGACGCTGGTCGATGAGGCCAGGGCCCAGGACGACACCGATGACGCTGCGGTCAAGTTCCGCACGCGGCGCGGTTTCAAGCTGTCGCACCCGGCGGCGGCGGCTGTCCTGGAACGGCTGACCGACTGATTGAGCTGCGCACCCCCCTGGCACCGCTAGCCTGCCGGGGGGGTGCGCAACCAGGACCCCACCGAGGCAGCCACTACCCAGCCGGAGCCGCTGTGAACATCGAAGCTTTGCGCTATATGAATAAGACTGAGCTGCAGCGGGAGGCGGCCCGGCGGGGGCTGGACGCATCCGGCACGCGCCCCATCCTGATCGACCGCATCACCGCCGCCATGACCTCCACGGACGCCGGTGTGGACACGCCGGCCGTGGACAGCGCCCCTGAGGGTGCCGGTCCGGAAGACGTCGACCCCGAAGACGTCGACCTCGAAGACGTCGACCCCGAGGACGTCACGGCTGGCGACTCCGAAGACCTCGACGTCCAACGATTCGAGATCATCTCCGGTGGCCGCGAGTGCCGCACCACCTACCCGCTCACCCCGACCAGCTTCCGCCGCGGATGCCTGGACGAGGAGACGCGCAAGGCCCTGTTCGCCCGGGCGGTCGACGACGCTGCCGCCGCCGGCATCACCGCACACCGCCCGCGCCTGGCCGGCGTCGCCCTGGACGTCGCCCACATCATCCTGGCCATCCCCCGCGCCGCACGGAGACCGTGATGGCCTGGGCCACCCTGGCGGAGATCACCGAGTACCCCGGCGGTGACCAGGTCACCACCGCCCACCTTGCTCTGGCGCAGGACCTGGTCGAGATCTTCGCCGGGGTCACCGAAGACGCCTCCGACCAGGACCTGGTCAGCTCCCGTGACCTCCGGCTGCTCAACCGAGCCGTGATATACGAAGCAATCTTCGTAAGTGATCATCCGGAAGTTCTCACCGTCCACGACGTCGAGTCGGCATCCGGCGACGGCATCAGCGCGCAGTACCGCACCGCCAACGCGCAGTTCATCGCCCCGCTCGCCGACCGATGCATCAACCGGCTCTCCTGGCGCCAGCGCGGCCTACGCGTACGCCGGCGGGGCGCCCGCTACGACCTCGACGACCGCGGCAACCGCGACAGCGCCGTCCGCGACGACGACCGCCTGTGGACACCGCTGTGACCAGGCCATTCGCCACCGGGACGTACACGCTGCTGCGCGGCAACACCACCGACGACTACGGCGACGACCAGGACGTCGCCACCGTGGTCAGCGGATACAGCTCCCTGGTCGGGTCGGTCGTCGAGCAGAGCCAGGCCAGCCGGCGGCGTGTCGACGGAACGCCGCGGGACGTGCGCCGCTACGTCGGCCGGTTCGCCGCATCGGTGCCGTTCACGGCCGACGACCGGCTGCGCGACGACGCCACCGGCGACGTGTACGTGGTCGTCGAGATCCGCAAGCAGGCCAATCCCGTAACGGGTGAGACCCATAGACTGATCCTTACCAAGGTCACATGACGGTGGGACGCCCGTCAGGCCCCGTCAACGGGCCGGGCGAACCACCAGCCCGCCGAGGTCAATGAGGGGGTGACGGTACATGCCGGGGACCGGGGTCCACGAGGATCCGACCTGGTCGGCGAAGTTCGGCGCCATCGTGCGCCACCACCGCCGCACCACCACAGAGATGATCACGCTCGACGCGATCGCCAACTGCCCCATCGGTATCTCCACCGAAGGTCATCTCGCTGGTGAACTGTCGTCGACGATCCACACCGAACCCGGCACCAAGGCCGACTACGTCGTCATCGGCACCCAGTACTGGGACACCGTCGAGTACGGCAGCCCCGAGCACGACATCACCCCGACCTGGAAGCGCGCCCTGTGGTGGCCGGGCGCCGAACACCCAGTCTCTCGCGTACACCACCCGGGCACCCCCGAGCAGGCGCCGATGCGCCGGGCGCTGCGCCGGGCACGAGCCCTGCGGGCCCTGTCATGACCGCGCTGATGTCGGCCGAACTGGTCGCCGTGCTGTGGCTGAAAGGCGTGCCCGGGATCGACGCGACGAAGGTAGCGACCATGCTGCCGCGGGACGTCACCGCCTGGTCGTCGACCGGGTTCGTGCAGGTCGGCGCAGTGCTCTCGGACAGCGCGGCGCCCGAGTCCAGGGTGCGCATCGCGGGGATCAGCGTGCACCTGTGGGCCGTCAACCAGGACTCCGGCAAGCCGCCCTGGGGCAAGGCCGCGAACCTCGGTGAGCTGGTCGTGGCGGGCTGCGAGGCACCCGGGCAGCAGCGGGCGGTCACGAAGACCGGATACGCCCCAGTGCGGGTGATGGATGCGGAGGCGACCGGGCCCCGCCGGCTGCCCGGCGACGAAGGGGCGTACGCCCACTACCAATTGGACCTCACCCTGATGTGGTCCGCGACCAGCTAGGAGGGTGTCGTGGGTGTCGTAACCCCGTACCAGGTGATTGTTGGCCCCGCCGATCTGTACCTCGGCGACTACGGAGCGACCGAGCCGGCCGACACGGCGGTCAACTCGACGCCGGCCGCATCGGCGTGGGACCCGCTGGGTTCCACCCAGGACGGTACGACCCTGAACGTGGAGCAGTCGTTCTACACGGTCAGCGTCGACCAGATCAATGACCCGGTCGGGAGCGTTCCGACGTCCCGCGCGGTCAAGGTGCAGACCAACCTGGCCGAAGCGACGCTGGAGAACCTCCAGTACGCCCTCAACGACGGGGCGACGATCAGCAGTGGCAGCGGGTACCGGTCGCTGGAGCCGGAGGCCGACGGTGACGAGATGCACCCGACGTACAAGGCGCTGCTGGTGCACGGGTACGCCCCGGCGGACGCCGATGGCACGTCCCGGCGCCGCATGATCGTCATCCGGAAGGTCTTGAACGTCGACAACGTCGGCGTCCCGTACAAGAAGGACGGCACCACGGTGGTCCCGGTGACGCTGCTGGGGCACTACGTGTCCAGTTCCACCAAACCGTACAAGATCATCGACGAGGTCAGTGCCTGACCGCCAGGCACCCGACCGTCAGGACCGGGCGCCCCGTCACAGGGGCGCCCAACCCCCACCACCAGGAGGCAACGATGGCCGTCAAGCCCGTCAAGGTCAAGCGGCGTACCGACGTCGCAGCGAAGGCCCCCAGGGAGCCGCTGTTCTACCTGCCCGACCCGGACGACCCCGACCAGGAGATCGAGTACACGATCCCCGTCGAGATCCCCCCGCGGTACACCATGGCCTACCTGCGGGACCTGCGCACCAAGACCCCCGAGCAGGCCCTGTCCATCATGCTCGACCGGGTCCTGGGCCGCGGCGCGGTCGACGCCCTGTCCGAATCCGACGACGTCACATCGGAAGATCTCGCAGCCATCATGCGGATCATCGAGAAGAAGACCACCGCGGCCGTCGAGGTCATGCAGGGAAACTGACGCGCCACCCGAGGTCCGTCCTCGGGTGGCTGGTCCAACGAGCAGGGAGGGTCTCATGGGTCCCGGACCACTGGGACGACATCCTCTCGGACCTGTCGGTGTTCCACCGGGTCGACCTCGCGGACCCGGAAGCCGTTTTGGACATGTGGTCGTCGCAGACCCTGTTCGGCGTCATCCAGCGGCTGCCGCACTACCGCGGGGTGCTACGCGACCTGGTGTTCACCGCTCAGGACGCCCAGCAGAACGCCCAGCAGGCAAGACGAAGCCCTGTCGGGGTGCCGCCGGGCACCGCGGCACAGGCCCCGGTGCCGCTCACCCCTGCCCAGGCCGGCGGCGGGCTGCCGCCGGCCCTGGCCCAGTTCGTCGACCGCTGACCGGAGGGCACGATGCCGCGTAGGGGCTTCCGGATCGCTGAGGGGTACCTCGCGGTCTACGCCGACCGGTCGAGCGCCGACCGGGAGGTCGACGGATTCATCCGCGACGTCAACGGCCGCCTGCACGACCAGCGGGGGCGCTACGTCGCCGAGGGCAGGCGGCACGGCAAGGCGTACGGCGACGGGCTCGCCGACGGCGAGGAGAAGTCGCGGTTCAGGCCGGCGCTGCGCAAGCTGCTGAACATCGGCGGGCGGATCGCCGCGGTCTTCGGCAAGATCTTGATGCCGGTCGCGATGCTGACCAAGTTCGGGCTGCTGGCCGGGCTGGCGGCTACCGCGGTGGCCGGTCTGACCGCCGCCGTCGCGAAGTCCATCCCCTCGATCGTTGGCCTGGGCAACGCACTGGTCGTCTCGACCGGGGTGCTTGTAGCGGTCCCGGGGGTGATCGCCACCGCGGTCACGGCTCTGGTGACGCTGAAGATCGGCCTGTCCGGGGTCGGCGACGCGTTCAAGGCGGTGATGTCGGGTGACGTCGACAAGTTCAACGAGGCGTTGAAGCAGCTCTCCCCGAACGCTCAGGCGTTCATGAAGGCACTGAAGCACCTCTGGCCCGAACTTGACAAGGTCAAAAAGGGCATCCAGGACATGCTGTTTTCCAAGTTGGACAAGCAGCTGCAGAACTTATCGAAGCACACCATCCCGGCCGTCGGCACCGGAATGAAAGAACTGGCCGCTTCCATCAACTTGTTACTGAACAAGGCCCTTGACAAACTGGCCAACAAGGTCACGGCGGGTGACATATCCGAGACGTTCGACAACATGTCACAGGCGCTCGCCGGACTGGATCGGGCGATCGGCCCGGTTGTCGGCGCGCTGGTGTCCATTGTCAAGGTGGGTTCGCAGGTCCTGAAAGAGCTGGCCGGTCCGATCGCCGAGGTGCTCGACGACTGGGGCAACCGCATTCAGATCATGGCCAACCAGGGAACCCTACGGGCCATGTTCTACGAGGGCATCGACGCCCTCAAAGCGCTCGGCGGGCTCGTGAAGGACGTCTTCGGGATCATCTCCGGCGTGGTGAAAGCAGCCGGCTCGTCCGACGGGCTGTTCGGGTTCTTCACCCGGCTCCACGAGTACATCGACTCGGTGCAGGGCCAGAACGCCCTGATTTCGTTCTTCCAGTCGATGAAACAGATCTCCGACGCGCTCGCCCCGGTCCTGCCCGCCCTGGGCGATGCTCTGGGGCTGGTCGCCCGTGGCATCGCCGATATCGCACTGGCGTTCGCTCCGTACCTGCCGGACCTGACCAGAGCGCTCGGTGAGGCGCTGGCGGCGCTCGAACCGGCGATCACCGCTCTCGCCCCGCTGCTGGGGGTCATCGCGATCGGGCTGCAGCCGCTGGCGACGATCCTCCGGGACCTTGTCACAGCCGCCGCGCCGGGCCTGGAGGCCGCACTCGGGGGGATCGTCGGCGCGTTGACCGCGCTCGCCCCGGTCGCCGCCCCGGTCGGAAAGGCGATCGGGGACATCTTCACGGCGATCGCCCCGCTGCTGCCCACACTGGCGTCGCTCGCGGCGGTGCTGCTGCAGATCGCGGCCACGGCCCTGACCAGCCTGGCCACCGCGCTGATGCCGGTCATCTCGGTCCTGGCGGGCGCGTTCACCAACGCCCTGCAGATCCTGCTGCCCCCGCTGGCGCAGATGGCCAACGCGGTCCTGCCGCTGTTCGCGCAGGCCGGCGCGCAGGTCGCGCAGGCGTTCATCCCGCTCGCGCCGGTGATCGCGCAACTGGTCACCGAAGGCCTCGCCGCGATGATGCCGTACATCCCGCAGATCGTCGCCGGGTTCATCTCGCTACTGCCGGTCGTCACGCAACTGGCCGGGCAGCTCGGTCAGGCGCTGCTGCAGGCACTGTTGAACCTCGTCCCGATCCTGCCGGACCTGGTGAAGTCGGGCATGGAGCTGGTATTGGCGTTCATCTCGCTGATGCAGGCGATCATGCCGTTGCTGCCGCAGCTGGTGCCGCTGATCCAGATGGTGTTGGAGACGGCGTTGAACGCCAACACCCTGCAGCTGATCCTCATGATGCTCGGCGGCTACCTGGTCATCATCACCGGCATCATCATGACGACCACCGCGATCATCAACGGCCTGGTGTGGATCTTCAAGGCTGCATGGAACGCCGCGAAAGACCTCGCTGGCGCCATCGGCGGGTACATCGCAGACTCGTTCAGAAAGTTGAAGAACTTCGGCTCCGACGCCCTCCATGCGCTGGGCAACCTCAGCAGTACCCTCCGCGAGGCCGGGAAAGACCTGATCCGCGGCCTGATCCACGGCATCGAGGCGATGTGGGGTGCGCTGAAAGACAAACTCAGCAAGCTCACCAGCATGCTGCCCAGCTGGAAGGGTCCGGAGGCGAAAGACCGGCGGATACTGGAGCCGGCCGGCCGGGCCATCATGCAGGGCCTGGAGTACGGCATCACCGCCCGCGTACCCAACCTCCGGCGACTGCTCGGGGATGTCACCAACACCATCGCGGCCGCCGGCGGCGGGCAGGGCGGGGCCGGCGTGGGCGGGGCCGGCGTGGGCGCCGGCGGGGTGTCCATGCAGTTCGCCGCGGGGTCGATCGTCCTGGACGCCAGCAAGATCAAGAGTCTTCAGGACCTGCTGGACCTCCTGGCCGCGCTCAAGTCCACCTCCCGGCAGTACGGAGGAACCATCGCATGACCACCGCGAAGAGACCCCCGGCGGACGCCGAGACGGCACGCCGGACAAGCCGGGCCGACGCCACCGCCGACGCCATCCAGGCCGCCCTCACCGCGGCCGGCGGCGCCGTCACCTGCCAGACCCGCCGCGGGCAGGACGTCACCATCCGCGAGGTCCGCCGCTGCACCGGCGACGGCACCACCTGGGTGGAGGTGTGGCTCGGCGGTGACGTGGAAGGCGGAGACCCGCACTTCCGGATCTTCAACCCCCCACAGCTGGTCGAAGACCCCCACGGGGACGTCGTCCATGCCGGGCGGCGATTCCGGCACGACCCGGTCGCGGCCCTCGCCGAGGTGGTCGCCAGCAACGGCGGGGCCAGAAGGAAGGGACGCCGCCGGTGACCGTCAACCTCGCATACTCGACCGTCGACGTCTCCCTGACCCTGCAGGACCTGTACTGGGCAAACATAGTGGCCGGGTCCGGGACGTTCGGCGGGTCCGCCGGACCGGCCGACCTGCTGTGGGGGCAGGGCCTGTGGGTTGGGCACTACTACATCGCGAAAGAGCTGTTCCTGTCGTTCTCGTTCTCGCTGGTTGCCGACGAGGACGCCATCTCCGCGTCGGTCCGGCTGTCGGCGACCTCCGCCCTGAACACCGCGGTCTCCCGAACCCTCGACATCGCCGAGTACGCCTGGTCCGGCGGGTACAGCACCAGCGACTGGCGCACCCCAGCCCAACTGGCCGCCCTGTCACCCCTCGGGGTGGTTGAAAACGCCCAGAACGCCGGATCCCGATACATGGAAGCCGGCTCCGACCTGCTCACGGCCAGGGTCGCCACCGGCACCTCCCCGCTGAAGCTGGTGCTGTACTCCAACCGGTGGGCCGGGGCGATCACCCCGACCGTCGACGAGACCTGCACGATCGCCGGCACCGCCACCGCCGGCACCAGCTACGACCCGTGTCTACGCTGGCTGAGTATCCCCCGCTCCGCCCATCAGAACGTGGCCGGTGCGCAGGTCCAGCTGTCGGACTACTCGTGGGCGTACCTGCAGTCGGACGGCGCCGCCGCCCCAACCATCACGCTGCGCCGCTGCACCACCGGCGGGAGCGTGACGACGCTCGCGACCGTCCCGACCGGCGTCAGTTCCACAGACTTCGCCGTCCCGGGCAGCATGCAGGCGCTGGCGCTCACCGTCGACGCGTCGGACAACCTGTACGTGATCGGCGCGCAGGGCTCCAACCGGGCCGCGCTCGCCGCCAGGGCGTACGTGAAAGGCGCCGGCACCACCTGGACGGCGCAGACCCTGCTGGCGTCCGCCCTGCCCGCGTACACCGGCGCCGGGGTCAACCAGGCGGCGGCGGCGTGGCACAACACCGGCACGTCGGGAACCATCCTGGCGGTCGCGATGCGCGGGGTCGGCTGGGGCGCTGTCACCCCCGACCAGGATGCCCAGTACGCCCTGCTGAACTGTGCGTCTCTGCTCGCCGGATCCGGGACGCTGTTCCGGGGGTCCGGATCGGCCCTGGGGGTGCTGGTCCCGACCGGCGCCGACACGTCGAACGACTACACCCACCCGTGCAACCAGTCCGGCACCTCCCTGGATGTCGTCGCAGCCCCGGACGACCCGCTGCGCGGGTACGTCCAGACCGTGACCAGGGTCGGGCAGCCAGGTGACGACGAACCGACCGGGGTGTACCGGTACGTGCTGGCCGCCGGGGGCACCGGCATCCCCTACTACGTTCAGATGAATTCCGCATGGGGTGTGAAAGACCCCATGGCGAAGGCCCGCGTCTTGACCCCTGGGCAGGGGATCGCACTCGCGGTCTCGGCCGACTCGGACACCCTGTGGGGTATCTGCCTGGCTGCGTCGCAGAACATCGGTACTGGCGGCGGATACACCGAGTTGACATACGTGGCCATGAGCAACTATGGAATCACGTCAATGCCGGACGAGGCCGACCTGGCGGTGTCGTCGGCGTGGGACGCCCACTACGACCCGATCGACAACAAGCTGTGGATCTACTACGTCGACGTGGCGGACGACCGGCGGATCCTACGGACCGGCATCGACCTGAACACCTGGCTGCCGACGATGGAAGAGACCGAGGTCGCCGCCAGCGTGGGCAGCGCGGGATCGACCGTCACGTCCCTGCGGGTGGCCCGCGGCTATGCCACCGGTGACGCGGTCCTGGTACACCTCGCCCTGGACACCTCCGGGACACCGTCGTCCCAGCTGGTCGTCGACAGCCTGAACAAGGCCCCGACCGCGCCGACGCTCACGCCGAAGGTGAATTTCGACGCCGACGACGACGCCGACTTCGAGTGGACGTTCAACGACCCAAACAGTTCGGACTCGCAGAGCGCATACCAGCTGCAGATCGTCGACGTCTCCGACGGCAGTCTCGACGTCAACCCCGGGAAGACCACCTCCGGGACCGAGTCGTACACCCTGTCCGGCGGCACCATCGCCAACGAGGGCTCCTACCAGTGGCGGGTCAGGACGTACGACTCCGACGACCAGGTCAGCCCCTGGTCGACATACGGGACGTTCCAGACCTCGGCCAGCGGGACCGTCACGATCACCGACCCCGCGAGCGACAACCCGGCCGGGGTCATCACCAACGACTACACGATCAGCTGGTCGGTCGCCGGAACCACCCAGGCCGACTACCGGGTCGTCACGACCCGTACCGACACCTCCGCAGAACTGGACGACAGCGGGTGGGTCTCCTCGGCCAGCACCAGCTACACGGTCGAGGGGATGCTGTCGGACGTCGAGTACCAGGTCGCCGTCACCGTTCGCAACGCCGCTGAGGTCGAGTCCGGCACCGGCACCAGGCTGATCACCCCGGTGTACTCCTCGCCGGACGTACCGACCCTCGCCCTGGTCGGCTACGGCGGGACGCTGCAACCCTCCCCGTACCTGGGTGGGTACATCGAGGTCGACGTGACCAACCCCGCGCCGTCCGGGGACCGGCCCGATCCGACATCCAACACGATCTACCGGCGCCAATCCGGGGCCACCTCGTGGACTGCCATCGCATCGGTCGACCCGGACGCGACCTACCTGGACTACGCCGCCGGGTCCGGGACCACCTACGAGTACCTGGTGCGGGCCGTCGCGGACGACGGGTCGTACACCGACTCCGAGACGGACACCGCCAGCATCACCTTGCGTGGGGTGTGGCTGCACGACCCGCTCGACCCTGCCGGGACCGTTATCCGGCTGCCGTACGGGAAAGCCTCACGTAGCGCCAAGGTCGACCCGACGATGGGCGGGACGCTCTACGTCGGGCGGACCTACCCGGTGGTGGACTGGGGCGAGACCCAGCAGGACCAGTACCAGATCACCGCGGTCGTCCCGTTCGGGACCGACGAGTACGGCGGGGACTGGGCGGTCGATGTCGCCGCGGTCCGGGCGTTCGCCACCCTGCGCCGCACCATCTGCATGCGCGACAGTCGGGGCCGGCGGGTGTTCGGGGTACTCAGCGGCTTCGGGGAGCGCGACACCGAGGCCGGGACCGAGGTCAGTTTCACCGTGTCCGCGGTCGACCATGACGAGGATGTGACCTGATGCAGCGGATCGCCGTCCCGACCGGGTCGCACAACCCGGACGGCCACACCGAGGCCGAGATCCTCGACGCGCTCCACGCCGTGTCCGGCTCGCGGATGTTGACGTTCCGCTACGACCTGCTCGACTCGGACAACACCTACCTGCAGGCACTGGACGGCCTGGTCGAGCAGGGCAAGGTCAGCCAGGACTGGCTGGCCGACGTCAAGCGCAAGGCGACGTTCACGATCCGCGACACCGGCGTGATCAACTACCTGTCTGATCGGATCAAGCCGTGGGTGCGCCTGCACCTGCCGCCGTACGGCACCGACGACTGGGTGGAATGGCCGCAGGGCGTGTTCCTGCTGTCCAGCCCGAAGCGCAGCGACGACGCGGCCGGGACGGTGACCCGCCAGGTCGACGCCTACGACCAACTGCAGGTGTTGCTGGACGACAAGGTCTCGGTGCGGTACACGGTGACGGCCGGGACGGTGTACACCACCGAGGTGGCCACCCTGTTGTCGTCGTTCACCAGCAACATCACTCCGTCGGCGGCCACGGTGCCTGCAGACTTGGAGTGGGACCCGGGCACCACCAAACTGAAGATCATCAACGAGTTGCTGGGCGCGGTCAACTACGAGTCGCTGTCGTTCGACGAGAACGGGGTCGCCATAGTCCGCCCATACACATCGCCGACCGAACGGGCCGCGGAATACACCTACGCCGATAATCAGATCGGGGTCATCGTCCCCGGAGTCGACCAGATGCTCGACCTGTTCGGCGTGGCCAACCAGTGGACGCTCGTCGTATCGGAGCCCGACCAGGACCCGATCTCCTCGACGTACACCAACAACGATCCCGGCAGTCCGTTGTCGACCGTGAACCGCGGCCGGACCATCGTCGATTTTCGCGACCAGCAGAAAGCCGCCGACCAGGCAACCCTTGACGATCTTGCTGCGCGGCTCGCATTCGAGGCTAGCCAGGTCTACGAGGCCCTGGAGTTCACATCGGCATTGATGCCGATCCACTCCGGAAACGACATCCTGCGGTTTGAATATTCCCGATTCGCGGTCGCCGCGAAATACGCTGAGCAGTCCTGGGTGATGGACCTTGCGGCCGGGGCCACGATGAAACACCGTATCCGCCGAGTCGTTAACGTCTGATACGGAGATTACGATGGATGCGCTGGAATTTCTGGAATCAGTGGCCGGGTACACCGAGGCGCGAAACAGGCCGACACCACAAGTGAAATTGGGTACGGTCGACGCCGCGTACGACCCGGACACCTACCCGGCCACGCTGCCGAAGATCACCTTCGATGGTGAGTCGACGTTGAGCGGGAAACGGTACCCCGTGATCGGGTCGTACTGGCCGCACCCGTCCGACCGGGTGGTGTTGCTGCCGACCGGGACCACCTACGCGATCCTCGGCTCGGTCGACCAGGATGCGTCGACCCGAGTTGGTGGATCCCTGGTCGTGACCGGGTCGATCACCGCCGGGTCGATCGCTACCGACGGCTACACCGCCGCGACCTTGCAGAACAGCTGGGCGGCCTGGGGGGGCGGGTTCGCCACCCCCGGGTACATCAAGATGCCTGATGGGACGGTGAAGCTGCGTGGCCTCGCAGCTGGCGGGTCGAAGACCTCCAACACGATCTTCACGCTGCCGAGCGGGTACCGCCCGAGCGGCACCAACCGGATGTTTCCGGTGGCCGCGTCCGACACGGTCGGGCTCGTGACGATCGCACCGGCGGGTGCGGTGACGCTGTACGTCGGCACCGCGACGTGGGTCTCCCTCGATGGAGTTTCGTTCGTAACCGGCGTCTGACAGCCGGTGACCACACCCCATGTGCTTTGATCACTGTAAGGAGGACAGCATGGGGACAGTAGTTACCGGGCATCGGTCATGAACGCGCGAGACCTGGTCGAGGCGACAGCCCTTGTGGTTGCAACTACAGGCGTGACCGTCGGCGGCGGAATGGCCGCCCTGTGGCGCACCAGCCGGCGCATGCAGGACATCCGCACCGCCCTGCTCGGCGAACCCGGCCGGGAAGTCGCCGGCGTCCGGATCCCGCCAATCCCATCGATCGGCGAACGCCTCACATCCCTGCAGCAGGAGCAGGGGCGCCTGGCCGACGAGCAGGGGCGCCTGGCCGACGAGCAGCGCGACCAGGGCGCCCGCCTGGCCGTCGTGGAAGGCGAATGTAGGGCCAACGGTGGTGGCAGCATGTACGACCGAGTGACCCTCACCAGTGGTCTGGTTCAGGAGATCCGCGAGACGATGTTGCGTCACGTGGCACTCCCGTCAGAACGAGCACACGGAGGCAACGATGCGTGAACCGGTACGGATCTTCACCGCGCTGGTCGCGGCGGTGGTCGCCGCGATCGGCGCCCTGACTGCGTCCGGCGTTCTGCCGACCTCGGTTGCCGTGGTCTTGACCGCGGTCAGTGTCGGGCTCACCGCCGCTGTCGGGGAGTACACCCGCGCCCGGGTCACCCCGACCGCCGACCCGCGCGACAACACGGGCCGGCAGCTGGTCCCGGCCGGGCACCAGCCAGACCTGCCGTGACCGTGCCGCGGGTCTTCGGCTGGCTCGCGGACCGCGGCGGATGCGGCTGGTACCGGATCATGCAGCCCCTCGCGGAGCTGCAGCAGCAGGGGCTGGCGCGTTGCCGCTGGGACGTCCGGGTCACCTACGGGGACATGGCCGGGTACGACGTGGTCATCGGCCAGCGGGTCTCCGAGCCGTCCCCGTCGCGGCTGTGGCGACGCCTGGCCGCCGACGGGCGGCACCTCCTGGTGTACGAGGTGGACGACGACCTGTGGCGCGTCGACCCGGGGAATCCGACCTACGGGTACTACACGAATCCGGAGGTCCGCGACAGGATCACCCACAATGTTGCCGTCGCCGACCTGGTCACCGTCACCACGGACGAGCTTGCCGAGCGCGTACAGACGATCAACCCGAGGGCGCGGGTCGTGGTACTGCCGAACTGGGTGGACCAGGCCCTGCTGAGCATCCCCCGCCCCGAGGCGGGCGAACACCCGATAGTCGGCTGGTCCGGGTCGAGCACGCACCGCGCCGACATCGGGCACGTCCGCGAGCCCCTCCAGCGGGCCCTACGTAAGCTCGATGCGCGTGTTGTCTCGTTCGGTGCGGACTACCTGGCCAGCGGGATACCCGGGGCGCAGCACTGGCCTTGGGTGGGTGACTTCGGGCAGTACTACCAGCGATTGGCCGGGTTCGAGGTCGCCTTGGCACCGCTGAAGCCGACCGTCTTCAACCGGTCGAAGTCGCCCTTGCGGGCGACGGAGCTGCATGCGCTCGGGATCCCAGGGGTGTACAGCCGGCGGGGACCGTACGGCGCCGTGGTGTGCGACGGGGTTACCGGGCTGCTGTGCGACCGGCCCTCGGACTGGCCACGGGCCGTGCAGCGGCTGGTGCAGGATGTCGAGCTGCGTACACAACTCGGGAAGGCCGCTCGGGAGCGGGCGCGAGGGTGGACGATCCAGCAGCACGCGCCGCAGTGGCTGCGTGCCTACCAGGAGGCTATGTGATGGACGGCAGCAACGCCTTAGTCGCGGTGGTACCCACCCGCGGGCGGCCCCAGGCGGTACCGGCGCTCGTCGAAGCGTTCCATGACACCTGCGAGGCCAACACCCTCCTGGTGCTCGCGGTCGACAACGACGACCCGCAACGCCAGGAGTATGAGGCGGCAACCCAGAAGCTTCCCCCCACCCCCATGGCCATGGTGGCGCTCAGCGGCAACGGCGGCAACGGCATGGTCCGTGCGTTGAACAACGTCGCCGCGCTGTTCGCCGGCGCCGACGACCCTGCCGCCGCGGTCGCATTCCTGGGCGACGACCACCGCCCCCGCACGGTCGGCTGGGACGCCAGGTACCTGCAGGCGCTGGCCGGCGGTGCCGCCATGGTCTACGGCAACGACCTGATCCACGGCGAGGGCCTACCAACCCAGATTGCCATCCGCTCCGATGTCATCCGGGCACTCGGCTGGATGGCGCCCCCCATGCTGCGCCACCTGTACGTCGACAACGCCTGGAAGGACCTCGGCGCCGCGGCCGGACCGGGCGCCCTGGTCTACCTGCCGGACGTCACCGTCGAACACCTGCATCCGATCGCAGGGAAGGCCGAGTACGACGCCGGGTACGAGCGGGTCAACGCCCCGGCGATGTACGAGGCGGACCGGGCCGCCTACGAGCGCTACCGCGCCGAGCAGCTGGCGGCGGACGCCGCTACGATCCGGCGGGTGGTGACGCATGGCTGAGTGGCGTCTACAGCCCGGCACCCCGGAATGCACCACCCGGGAGTGGTACGCGGCCCGCGACCGGGCCCCGCACCTGGAGCAGGAGAACCACCGCACCCGGCTGCGTGTCACCGCGGACGAGGTCGACCGGGTGGCGTCGCCGCGCGGCTACCGGACGGTGGTCGACCTGGGGGCCGGTGACGGCGGCCTGCTGTCGCTGCTCCCGACCCCCTACCGGGCGTGGGGGTACGACCTGCAGCTCAGCAACATCACCGGGGCTGGTGAGCGGGGGGTGGATGTCCGCCTGGCCGACATCCTCACCGACCCGATCGACTGGGGGCAGGTCGCTGTCGCAACCGAACTGCTCGAACACCTGATTGACCCGCACGGGCTGGTGCG
>Ga0307427_1000234_pt1 | contig 39466 bp, 34 predicted proteins | sample SalMarWE160190MG_FD_202162 | JGI IMG/M metagenome (GOLD analysis project Ga0307427, IMG submission 202162) | Salt marsh sediment microbial communities from the Plum Island Ecosystem LTER, Massachusetts, United States - WE1603-190 | ecosystem: Environmental > Aquatic > Marine > Intertidal zone >...
GTCGAGAATTGAGGCCATCCAATCCTTTTCTTTTGAAAGGTCTTTTTTTCTTCCATATCCATCCCTGCATCCAAGAGCATCTTGATCACCAACTCTGCAATCCCAGGAGCAGCTGTAAGTCCAGGTGCACCAATGATGGTATGAATAACACCCGGAGCATGTTCAGAGTGGGCAATGTAGAAATCTTCGTTTCTTGTCATATTATTATCTGCAATGATTCCTGAAAAACTGGTAATAATATCACTCTCTGATAGTGCAGGAATAAGTTCCTTACCTAACTTCATGACTTCCTGGATTCCCTCGCTGCTTACTTTCGTATCACCTTTGTGTTCAGGTTTTGTGTAATGGATTCCGAGGATAAGATTGCCATGAGATGTCGGCGCAATATCCTGGCTATGCCTTTCAGAAAAAGTTCCCAATATCATGTGACGGACGAGGTGTGAAACAGATTTATCAAATATCAACATTGTTCCCTTACGCAGTATCAGACGAATGTCTCGATCTCCTGTCATCCAGGCAATTTCATCCGAAAAAAGGCCCGCTGCATTAATAATGTATCGAGTTTTAAGGTAACCCTTTTGGGTACGAACAACATATGCAAAATCCTTTTCCTTTTTTATATCCCTAACAGTGGTCTTCAAATAAAGATGTACGCCGTTTTGGACAGCATTTTCAGTAAGCGCAAAGGTCCATTCAGGAGAATAGATTACACCCAGCCCCTTTACATAAAGTGCTCCCTGTGCTCTTTTTGTGACATAAGGTTCGAGTTCCCGAATCCTTTCTGGACCAATCATCTCAAAACCAGTCGCACCATAGTATTCTTCTGCCACCTTTTTTTGGGCCTCAAGGTTGGCTATATGAGAGGGCTTCAGAGCCAACCAGAGCTCATCTGTCTCTCGGTATATGACATTGAGCTCATTTGCAAGTTTCTTGAACCGCACAGGCGCATCAATGCAGAGTTTTCCCTTCAACGTCCCAGGTGGGCAAAAAAAATCGGGGGAATGAATCTGCGGCAATCCAGCTTTAGAGATACCATATCCAGAGAAGGTTTCTTTATCCAAAAGAGCAAACCGGCCTTCAAACTTAGAGAGTTCCCTCGCAATCATTGAGCCGATAATCCCGGCACCGATTATAACTACATCATAATCACCGAGATATGGTTGTTTCTCAATAAGAACTTGTGTCACTAATTTTCTCCGTGCATGGTATTATACTTAATCTATGGTGAGAAAACATTACTAATAAGGAGGACTTCTCTTCTCCCAATTGCTGAAAGTTTCTTCAGCGATAGACTAAAAGGCATTCTCGGAATGTAGTATTGATAGAAAGATAGTTATTTGAAATGCCAGAAAGAAACGGCGAGATGTGTTTTGGTGCTGTTCCCAATGTCACTACGGAAACCCTTCTATGACCGGCTGTCAAAACCTTACAAAAAGGCAGTAGTATTTACATAGATAAGTGAAAAAGGAGAGCCTCATATTATGACTGTCTTTAGGGCCTTGCAACATTGGGAGCATATTTATGCTTCATCAACTCCATTCTTGGAGGGCTAAAGATATCGATAAAAACTACTTCTTCGTCTAAGCATTTCCAAGAATGCCTTTTGTAAGATTCTATAAGATATCCATTTCCAGGATCCAATTGCATCTCTTGCTGCTCATCAGGCAATTTCAAAAGGATTCTGCCCTTTATGATGTACCCGCCTTGCTCTGCTTTGTGCTTCTCCTCTGGCCACTCTGTAAACCCACGAAATCTGTACATTACCATCATCATGCGATCTCGCACGACCACCTTCCTGGAGATCTGGTCGTTTACTTCTTCCCATGGAATCTTTTCCCAAATAATCCATGGCGGCGTCATTTCTTGTCCAGTTTGATTCTCGGAGCCCATCGGTAAAATTAAGGAGATAAGGTTACTTTTAAAGCGCTCTAACCCTGCTCATAAAACACACAAATCTTCCAGTCTTTAAAAATTACTCTTCTTCAAAACCAAAGGCCTTTCCTGCCACACCGTACAGGCCTGTGGGCTTGAATAAGATCACGATAAACATCACCATAAAGGGACCTACAAAAGCCAGGGGACCGTAGATAGTCCCTCCAACTGACATAACCTGGCCCATGATCAAAGCAGAGATGAAGGTTCCTTTAATGCTCCCCAGACCGCCCAGGATAACAGTAATAAAGGCAAATAAGAGCATGTCAAAGCCCATATATGGGGTCACCCCAACCAAAGGGGCATTAAGGACGCCACCAAATCCAGCCAGTCCACTGGCCACTACAAAGCTAACAGTAAATATCTTACGGATATTTATGCCCAGGCCTTGCACCTGGTAAGGATTTTCAATTCCAGCTCGCAGGGCCTTCCCGATGATGGTCTTGTTGAGGAATAGGTGGATCAAAACATACACTCCAACCCCTATTCCAAATACAATCAGTCTGTATAAGGGAATTCTGGTACCCAGTAAAGGAAGGAGGATATGTATGGGAGAGGCAACAGGCTTGCTCGCAAGGCCATAAACATATTGAACTATCCCAATCCCGATCAAGAAGACACTGAATGTTATCACCATAGTGAACATTAATTCTTTTCCGTATATCCGTCGTAACAATTGGGTCTCAACAATAAATCCAACGCCTGCTGCTACAAGGGTTCCACAGAGCAATGCCAGCAAAAAAGACCCAGTAGCTGTTAACAATGTAAAGGCCATATATGCCCCAAAGGTATAGTATACCATCTGCTCCATATTGACAATTCTCATTAGGCCAAAGCCGATGGAGATACCGATGGAGACCAGAAAAAGGATGCCACTGATACCCAACCCAAAGACGATCGAAGAAATATATAAACTAAACATAGCTTTAATTTCCTTTAATATTAGCTATTCTATTAACGATCTGTAGGAACCTTTTCCCTCTTCACTTTTATTTTTGCCCCTAAGGCCTGAATAGTTCCCCAAACACCCCCGCTAAATTTGAAACAGACAAATATGGTGAGGATCCCGACTGCCAACTCCCAGCGTGTTATGAACGTACTAACCAGATCTTTGGCACCAAGAAACACGGCGGTTCCGAAGAAGGGCCCATAGACACTGCCTGCTCCCCCCAGGAGTGTTGCCACAAGCACTTCTGCAGCGCGGCCTGGCTCAGAAAGACTGGGATTCACAAATCCGTAATTGATGGCATACAAAGAACCAGCCAAGGCCGCCAAGATACACATCATGGTATAGCCGATCCACCTGATCTTGAACGTATCATATCCCAGGAATTTCATCTTCCTTTCATTTATCTTGATGGCTCGTAAGGATGCACCCATGGTAGACCTGTCCAGCCAGGTATACAGGATTAAAATGATGGCGAGAATAATCATAGTAAACCAAAAAACGTCGTTTGGATGTGTTAAATCCAACAAGGGAGTCTCATGCATTCGAGACCTGTACCAGAGCCCATCATCCCCACGGGTGATGGGCAACATGACCGTTTCCACCAAAAACAGTCCCATGGCGCATGTAGCAGCATTGATGAGCGCATAGTAATCCCCCCGTAGTCTTATTAAAGCGGGGCCCAAGAGAGCGCCAGTTACGATGCCCATGAGTATGGCCAAGCCTATTGCCACCAGAGGGCTGTGGCCCACATATGCCAGGTAGAGGGCTGCTGTATAGGCCCCAACGCCCAAGTAAAAGGGCTGGCCAAAAGAGACCATTCCCATGTATCCATACAGAATGTCATTTGCCATAACGTAAATGGCATATACACTGATTTCAAAAAAGAAGGTCATCTTATTAGGAAAAATAAATCGTGCGATTACAATTAGAATTACCAAAATGACTGGCCCTCTAACATATCTAAAAAGTTTGTCCATATTTCCCTCAAACCTCCAGGCTATTTTTTCATGTGATTTAACTTATAAATATGCCTCAAATTTAAGCTCTTTTATATCTTGGTTATCTGCAATCTCTGCAATTATCTTCCCTTCCTTCATAGCATACACACGATCAGCGACCTCCGCAGTCAATGGCAGATTCTGCTCGATGATTGCTAAGGTAGTCTCTTTGCTGATTCTTTTGAAGATATCTTTCAGGTCATTTATCACATGGGGCGCCAGACCTTCGGTTGGCTCATCCATCAAAACAAGCTCCGGCCTGCCTAACAGGGACTGGGCCATGAGGAGCATCTGTCGTTCCCCTCCACTCAGGTTGCCCCCTTTTCTGTCCATTATTGTCTTCAACGGGGGGAAATGGTCGAAAACAGGGTCCCAATCGTAATCCTTGGTGGCATAACTTCCCAGTTCCAGGTTTTCCCGCACGGTAAGATCCGCAAAGACATGTTTATCCTGTTGGATGTATTTTAGCCCCCGTATGGCTACTTCATAGGCGGGTAAGTTTCCGATATCCTCGCCTTTGAAAATAATAGATCCCCTGTCCTGGTTCAGGAAACCGGCAATAGTTCGGAACATAGTCGTCTTTCCTGCCCCGTTTCGACCTACTACTACGACCGCCTCACCAGGCTCCACCTCCAAGTAAACATCGAACAAGACATGTAAGGTCTTGTAAGAGACGTTGAGGTCTTTGACACTTAAAATCTTCTCATTGGTCTTTTCGGCCATCATATTTCATCCTATTTCAATTAAGTTTCCACTTTCCAGTAACATCGTCTGACTTCAGGATCGCTCAGTGTCTCCTCACATTTGCCTAAAGAGATGATTTCCCCTTCATACATCACCGCCAGTCTATCCACGAATTCTTCAAGCTTGGATACCTTGTGCTCTATGACCATGATGGTCTTATCGTGGGTGTATTTCTTCAGCACATCAACAACCTCATCAATTTCCTGGTCACCCAGACCCGAAAAAGGTTCATCAAAAACTACTATTCTGGGATCCGAGGCAAGTGCCATAGCAAGCTCGAGTCTTTTCTTGCTGCCCAATGGCAGGTTTCCGACTACTTCATCACGGAGATGGTCCAACTCGAGCTCCTTCAGTGATTCTTCAACCTTTTGGACTACGGAATGCTCTCTTAAAGTGCTAATAAACATGCGGAAAGACAGTGGTTTATTCTCTTTTTTTCTGAAATAAGAAAGTCCCAAGTTTTCTAAAACACTCAAGTTGTCGAAAACATGGACCAATTGAAATGTTCTCACGATTCCGCGCTTCACCCTCCCGGCTGGAGACAAATCTGTAATGTCTTCTCCTTCGGAAAAAACCCTACCCTCATCAGGCGAATGGAACCCGGTAATGACGTTTATAAGTGTTGTCTTCCCTGCCCCATTGGGCCCGATGATGCCTAGAGTCTCGTTCTTTTCCATCTCAAGATCGACTTGATTTATGGCCGTAAAGTCTCCGAACCTTTTGGTAACACCTTTAGTAATCAACACTGGCTGGTTATCCATAATTAACCTCTTAGAATCAAAGGGCTGCGGCCAAGAACGGCATCATCCCGGGGCTAATCCCCCGGAATGATGCCGCCACAGATGCCCTGTTAAAAGATTAATACCCTAAGCTCTTCAGTGGAGGAAGGGCCATATCACCACCATAAGCACCTATTACTTTATAAACATCATATTTGTTTTTCTTTTCACTCGGTTTTTTGCCCTTGACTAAGAAGGCCAGGTATTTACCGGTCATTTGATGATCAACTCTGAACCAAGACGGACCCTTCACGGTTTCAAATTTTATCGTACCGAGCACCTTGCCAACTTTTTTGTAATCGACGCTGCCTGCCTTTTCCACTGCCTGAAGTAGCACGCTGGCACCAGTGTAAGCTAGAACAGAGTAGGCATCGGGTGGGAATCCATACATCTTAATATGGTCCTCTCTCAATGCCCTTCCCCTCTCTGCTAGCTCCTTACTAAAACCAGTCATGTCATAATAGTGGTAAACAAGGGCGTGAAATTTGCTGGCAACAGCTTCGGGAATACCCATGGCAACCTCATAGGTTGACCAGGTATTAAAAAACATGCTGTATTTATGTAGACCCATATCGTAGGCCTGCTTGAAACAGGTAATGGCATCCCCACCGAAATGATTATTGACAAAGACATCCGCCTTGGCTGCCAGGGCCTTATTGATGGCTGCCGAGAAATCCGGGGCTCCTTTAGGGAGGGTCTCAACACCCAGGATCTTTCCCCCGAATGCCTTGCAAGATTGCTTCAGTCCATCAAGCATGGTGTGTCCCCAAGAGTCTGGCCTACCAATCCAAAAAAACGTTTTCTTTCCCATACCCTTTATCAAGGCGTCCCCCATGAGCCATCCGATGCTCCAGGGGGTAAAGGCCACCGAATAGGTAGCCGTTGCTGGATTGCCTTTTCTGAAGGAATCAAGTGCCGGCACACAGCCAGGGATATAAGGCATCCCGGTAATCTTACACTCTTCATTCAAGGCGGCTGACATAGGATTATAGATGCTGCCGGTTATTCCGTGACAACCCGCTTCCACAAGCTCTCTGAAACGTCGAACCCCAACATCCAGCTTCATCTCATCGTCTTTAACAAGCATTTCCACCGGTACCCTACCCCAGGGCATGTCCAAACCCCCCTTCTCGTTGATCTGTGCGACCAGCAACTTAACACACTTTCTCTGCGTTTCTGCCGCATGGGCCAACGAACCACTTAGCCCTGTAATAAAACCCAGTTTGAATACCTTGGGCTGTTTCTCTTTGGCCACAGCAAGATTCGCTGAAAACATAAAAAGGACCGCAAAAATCATTAAAAACGTACATAGCTTTTTCATCATAACCTCCTTTAATAATTGTTTGATTAATGAAGGAAACTAACCATGGAAAAACGAGACTACATGCTAACATTAATTAATAAAAGTTATATCCCCCCTTTCTTCTTAAAATTGTTATGCTCCTTAACAAGGAGATGCAGTGGAAACGGCTAAATTGAGTATATTGATATTATATTTATAAATTTACAAACATGTTATAGAAAAAGTTTTTACTGATTCGAGAAAAAACTGTTTCTTAATCCTCTATTTTTGTTCCTTAAATATTTGTCAAGAAAAATATTTCTTACGATTTCTTCAACAATTTTTTTGCAGTACTTTCATCTGTAATTAAAACATCCAAAAGACTTCCTCTTAATACACCAAGAATACCATTAACTTTTTCTTTGCCAATAGCAATCCCAACTTTATGCCTAATTTTTTTTAGTTCGTCAAGAGTTAACCCTATAACCCTATTATTCCAATCCGTTAGGGATGCTTTTCCATTGATATCGTAACACCGACCACACAGTGCACCCACTGCTCCAGCTTCTTTTAAGGTATTATAATCGCTCGCTTCCAATAATTCTGCTTTCCAAAGTAACCCTTTCCTGTTAATGAGACCGATTCCCAGTAATGCAAGGTCAGCTGTCCTTGCAATACCAAGGGTTTCAATGATTTTCCTCTCTTTTAAGAGTGTATCCCTGGTTTGACGATCTCTCACAACCGCAGGGGATTGAAGTAAAAATGGTTTCCCTCCCAACTTCTGGCTCAGCATCATGGTTAGCATGTTCGCATCAGTTCCCTCGATGGTTCCCATGCCGCCGCTTATCTGTGCTACCGTCATATCTTTAGCCTCAATTTCCTTAACATGGTTAACCACCTGTCTGAGAGTTCTACCCCAGGCTATGCCTATTACCCTATGCTGTTGAATAATTCGATTCAGATACTGAGCTCCCGCCTCTCCTATCTGTTCCAATGCGGACTTCCCGCTAAATTCATTGATCTTTATTACAACAGATTCTTTAAGGCCAAAATTTTTTGCTAATTTTATCTCTATCTCAGTCAAATCGCCCATTGGATTATTTATTACGATGGAAACATACCCATTTCTCCTGGCTTCCTTTAGAATCCGACTTATCTTGAAACGATTCAAACCCAAGAGAGAAGAAATCTCCTCCTGCGTCTTGCCCTCCTTATAATAAAGGTAGCAAATCTTAAGGATATCTTTCTCACTAATCTCTCGCATGAGATTCATTCTCTCAAAAACTTAAAGAGTCATAGTGTTAATCCATAGCCTCAGAGATAAGAATGAAGTTCCTTAACCGAATTTTTACATATCTGTAAAATAAGCTTGATATCAGTGCAGAAGCCAACCATCTTCATTCCTTCATCAATCCAATATTTTGCATTTTCTAAAGAACTGGTATGGATTCCTGGAATAATACCTTTTTCCTCTGATACTTCAATCACTCGGTGGATTGCCTTATCGACATCGCTATCATCAGTCTGGTCAGGTCTTCCCAAGGACGTTGATAAATCGGCTGGCCCCACATAGGCTACATCTATTCCAGGAACAGATAAAAGTTCAGGAAGCCTTTCAATAGCATCTCGGTGTTCTATTTGAACAGCAATGAGAACTTCTTCGTTTAATTGACCCATTGATTCGACTGTTTTACCGCTTTCGAAAAAGGTATGTTGTCGAGACAAAGCCATTCCTCGCTCACCCATAGGATAATATCGACACCACTTAACAGTATTTTCCACATCTTCTCTGGTCTGAATCTGTGGTACTAAAAGTCCCGCAGCACCAGAATCAAGAGGTCTGGAAAGATGTTCATGTGATGTTCGGCTTGGTGGCCTTACAATTGTTGGGATGCCTACAGCTCGAGCTGCGACTATCATATCGCTAACTGTCTCAGTGGTGAAGCAGGAATGCTCCATATCGATAAAGAAAAAGTCAAAACCTGCCTGAGCAAATAAGACAGCAATACCTGGGGTCCTGATTTCGGAAACCATCGGTCCAAAAACAACTTTTCCTTCTTTTAAAGCCCTCTTCATAGTATTTTGAAAAATCACTTTTACTTAACCTTTCTCTGACTTAAATACCCTCAACTCATCCAACCGTATTTAATTATCAATACACTAGAACAGAAATATTATGTATTAACTGAAAAATCTTCCCCCATTAACATCTAAGGTGACCCCTGTCATGTAGCTTGCTTCATCGGTGCAAAGAAAGATCACAGCGGCAGCCACCTCTTCAGGTGTACTCAAACGCCTCAAGGGAATCTTTGAAAGGACCTCTTGTTTATATTCCTCTGATCGGGAATTCCAGAGATCTTTGGTGCGCTGACTGGCCAAAGTAATTGTCGGTGCAACAGAATTCACAAAGATGCCTTCAGGGCCGAGTTCATAGGCGAGATGTCTTGTAAGACCAATCACCCCTGCCTTTGCAGCTGTGTAATGACAACCGGCCAATGAGCCCAGCCATCGGCCCGCCAAGGCAGATATGTTTACAATTTTGCCACCAGTACCCTGCCTTCTAAACTGTTGGACTGCTACTTGGCAACATAGAAAGGTGCCTTTGAGGTTGACATCAACTACTTTATTCCAGGATATCTCATCAATCTCCTCACACTTGTATGGAGTATAAAGGGCTCCGCCAGCACTATTAACCAGGATGTCCAAACGTCCAAATTTTTCTACAACCCTTGATACCATGTCCTCTATGGTATATTTTTGACATACATTGGATACCGCACCCATAATTGAATCAGGGGAATCCGATTCTGCAACTGCATTGTCCACAAGTTCTTTTGTTATATCAGTGACGCAAACCTTTGCGCCCTCATTCAAAAAGGCCTTGCAAAAGCTTCGCCCCAATCCTCCTGACGCCCCAGTAATGATAACGACCTTATCCTTGAGTCTCAAATACCTTTCCTCTTAGCAAATGACCCCGAAGCTTCGTCTCAGGGTTATGTATGAAAGAAACTATACGTTGAGCATGGAGATGTCTTTTTTTACCATTTAGTTTCTTAGGAGTCTATAGGCTCTTGGACTGGGACGGAATTTGCACCATCCGAGCCCAAGGCCTTTGTTTGCCTATCAATATGCCCTGAAGTCGTAATTTCGATCCTTGATCTCAATTTTTACCTTCTTTATCTCTTCCACAAATGCTGCAAGATTGTCCGAGGCCCTCTCGAAGATCTTCTCACCTTTTTCCTTGGAGGCCAGAAACGGGTCACCAATAGTGGCATCCTCCACATATTCATGATGTTCCATGGGGATAAAAATGTTCTCCGTTTCCTGAAAGATCACAGTAGGCACTCCATCGGTCTTCGCAAACTCGGGTCCTAACCATTCTGGGGCATGGGCCATATGTTTGTGTGCCCTTTCCATGTGCACGCAGGATTCGTCATGGGCCATACACTGTGCAGTTTCCATCTCCCCGGAATGCCATCCAAAGTTCTCTTCCAAAAGGTCCCTTATCACCTCCGTCCTCCGCTCCGTAGGCGTCATATACCACGCGCAGAAACATCCTGTCTCATACCGCAGACGGCGAAGTGTTTCGTCAACCACTTTTGTGTTGGATGCATGCTGACTAGTATATATCAACTTATTAAATCCATGAAAAATCAAACTCCTCCCAATCTCGTAAACGATCCGCCTGAGCGTCTCCCCGGTAAAGGTCAGCGTCCCGATACCATCATTCACCGTTCCCATATGGTGAGGCGAATACCCCACAGGGATCATGGGCGTATACGGGACTTTCGCCTTCACAGCCGCCCTTTGGGTGGTCTCGATAGTCGCAATCGCATCACAGGCCAGAGGGATATGAGGCCCATGCTTTTCTTGACTCCCAATGGGAATGAGTACGACATCCGTCGTTTTGAGAATTTCTTTGACATCAGGATACGACATTTCTTCCATTGCATATGTCCAAATATCAGCCATTTCTAAAACCTCCTTTTTTGATATCATTTCTCGAAAATAAAACTTTATTATGTTTATTATAGTTTTTAATACCCCGTCGGCTTGCAGGGGGTGCCGATTAAAAAGGGCTCAGAGCTTGCCTGGGGTTTATACCTTTTACTTAGTGGTCACATTATTCCCTCACCTCCTCTCAGTTGATGTTACAAGAGGCCGTAAATAGATTTGATAATAAGACTACCTTCATTAAATTCCTTTCATGCTTAGGTGATTGTCAAATTATTTTTTTATGCATTTTATGCTTGATTATAGATTGCTTCTCTTCTCTTCTTTTCATCATAGAAGATATAAAGGCAACCTTTGCACAGTCCTCAACAAGGTCAGCGATGTAAAAGGCAGTGGGTATATCACCGCCCATTGCTATTATACCGTGCTGTTTTAAAAGAAAGGCCCTTGCATCTTTATGTTCTTTTATCCCGGCATCAACCATATTATGGAGTTCAGGGGTCCCCATCAGGGCAAAGTCTATTAAAGGGACCTCTTTGAGATTAACTATTGCTGGTGCCGTAACCATAGGTAAGGATAACCCCTTTACTGACAACCCTGTGGAAAAAGGAGGGTGAAGATGGAATACGGCATTTACCTCTGGTCGATTCTTATAAATACTTATATGAAACGGGGTCTCTTTTGAAGGTCTCAGATTATTTTTGGAATCAACAACGTTTCCTTCTAAATCAATTTTTATTATTATTTCAAGGGTAATATCCTTTAAAGATATACCACTGGGGGTGATCAGAATATAATCTGCATGGGGTATCCTCGCACTTATATTTCCCCCTTTAGCAGCAACAAGCCCTCTATCATATGAGAGAATAGAAAAATGGGTTAAATCCTTTCTTAATATTCTTTCAACTTCATTATTTTTCATTTCAAACTACTCTATAATTTCTTAAAGAATCATGTACGGGCTGCCCTCCCAAATCCAATCAGTCCGACACTCTTGCCATCAAATTCCACAGGGCGGTGCACAATAAGAGGATCAGGATTTCGAATAAGCCATCCTATGGATCACTCCGAAGGATCCGAGCTAACGACAATTCCAAATCTACCCTCTAGAACCTTCAGCCCAGCATTGTCTATGGGTTATGATAGTGAGGCTGTCTTTATTGAATTCCCTTTGTGGAAAAGTTGCTGTCAAATTGCACTTTGGTGCAATTTATGCTCATCTGAGTATACCTTGTATACATAAAAAAAACTTTTTGTCAAGCCAAAAATAGCAAAAAATAGACAAAAGAAATACCTCTTCCTTGATAAATTATGTTATATAGAATAGAAATTTTCTTCAAATATAAAATAAAAGGTTAAATAAAACGTTTTTAATTAAAGTGGGTATCCAGTTTACTCAACCAGCCCCTATATGTTGTGAAAAACATGTACGCTGCCTTTTTAGGCGGTTGAATATCTTTTTCGAGACTTGTTCATAGATTATGGAATACAATCTATTTATGATAAACGTAACCATCTTATTTCACTTGCTAAAACTGCTGCATTCTAAAGAAGCCTGGTTTGGGCAGCTCCATCAATTTGGAAAAAGTAGCCTTATGGTGCGCAATGCCTGAAGCTTATATCTTGTGGTCGGTTGAGTAAACTGGATACCCACTTTAATTAATTCAGGAGGCAAGGATAAATGATTAAGAAAGTTTGTTTTATAGGTCTTGGTATTATGGGTAAGCCCATGGCCATGAATCTAATAGATGCAGGGTATCAGTTAGTTGTGCATGATGTAAGTCGTGAAACTGCCAAGGAGTTGGTGGCAAAGGGAGCAGATGAGGCCCTCTCCCCTAAAGAAGCATCGGAGACAGTCGATATCATTATTACTATGTTACCAGATGACTATATAGTAGAGCAAGTGGCTACAGGAAAGAATGGCGCACTTGAAGGCATGAGTAAAGGAGCGATTCTGATCGATATGAGTACTATTTATCCTAATACTGCCAGGAGGATTGCTAAAAAACTGGAGATAAAAGGGATGGAAATGCTCGATGCTCCGGTAAGTGGCGGAGAGGTCGGGGCAATTGAGGGAACACTATCCATTATGGTAGGTGGAAAGCAAGAAATATTTGAGGATATTCTGCCGGTTCTGCAAGAATTGGGCAAAAATGTTAATTACGTTGGTGATCACGGAGCTGGGCAGGTAGCAAAGGCCTCTAATCAGATTATAGTAGGCCTGACTATAGAAGCTATTGCCGAGGCCCTAATTTTTGCCAAGAAGTCAGGAGTTGACCCAGAAAAGGTGAGAAATGCTCTACTTGGAGGGTTTGCCCATAGTCGTGTTTTGGAACTACATGGCCAGAGGATGTTGGAGCGTAATTTTGAACCTGGTGGTAAGGTAAGATTACATAAAAAGGATACAGAGATCGCAATGTCTGTCGCCAAAGAGTTAGGTATGTATTTGCCGGGAACCTCTTTAGTTTCCCATTTATGGAATGCTGTTGCCGCCCAGGGTGGTCTTGATTGGGACCATTCCTCCATGGTTAAGGTGTTGGAACTTATGTCCAAAATAGAAGTTCGTCCTGGATAAATATATGGTGATCCGCAATAAAGATATATCTATTAAGGACATTATGATGGGAAAAATAGTTACCGGCCCATATTATTGTTCGAAAAATCACTTTTATCTTTAGGAGGAGTCCTTTTATGTTAAAAGAGATACAACAAAAGAGTAGAAAAGTTAGAGAGGACTGGATTCAGATCGATGCTCTGTCCTGTGGAACCGGTTGGGATGAAAGGGATCTGAAGAATCCACAAATTTTAGTTGAAGATGTTTACGGAAGCAGTCACCCAGGAAGTATCCACCTAAATAGATTGGCAGAAGAGGCCTCTATAGGTGTTTTCCAAGAAGGGGGAAGGCCTGCTAATTTTCACGGAACGGATATATGTGACGGATGGGCAATGCTGCACGATGGAATGAATTACATTCTTCCTTCAAGGGAGGTTCTTTGTGATTTAGTTGAGGTACATGGTCGCGTTATCCCATGGGATGGAATTGTGGTCATTTCATCTTGTGACAAGTCAATTCCTGCTCATCTAATGGCTGTATCGCGTTTGAATATCCCCGCGCTCCATATTCCTGGAGGCAGTAATCGTATTGGGCCCAATATGTCGCATAGTGTGCTTGTAGGTGAAACTGCAACGAAAATGAGGCGAGGAGAGGATGTCTCCACAGAAATCAGAGATTATAAGCTTTCAGGATGTCCAAGTTATGGGGCCTGTCAGTTCATGGGGACAGCCAGCACCGTACAATGCATGTCTGAAGCATTGGGTATGGCTTTGCCAGGGGCAGCGCTAACTCCAGCAAGCCTATTCGATATTAAGAGACTTGCCCGCCGGGCAGGTAGGCAAATAATGGAGCTTTCAAAAAAGGGTATCAAGCCTTCTGATATCCTGACAAAAGAAGCATTCGAAAATGCGGTTAAGGTACATGCAGCCATATCAGGATCAACTAATGCCCTGATCCATTTACCTGCCATTGCTCACGAATTGGGGATTGTTATCAACGAAGAGCTATTTGACCGTGTTAATAAGGAAACACCTTATCTCGTGGACATTCAGCCATCGGGAAGATTTCTAAGTGAGTTAGTCTGGTATGCGGGGGGTATTCCCCGGGTACAAATAGAACTTCGGGATATGCTTGATCTGACTGTAATGACAGTAACTGGAAAGAGCCTTGGAGAAAATCTGGAAGAATTGGAAAAGGGGGGCTTCTTTAGGCGGGGAGAGGGATATCTGGCTAATTATAACTTAAAGAGAGAAGATGTAATTCGCACCCTGGTGAATAGCAAAAGTTACGGGTCCATAGCTGTTTTAAAGGGTAATATTGCTCCTGAAGGAGCAGTCATTAAATTTTCGGCAGTGGATCCCAGTATGTTAACCCATATAGGGCCAGCGAAGGTCTACAATAGAGAAGAAGAAGCCCTGGATGCAATTCTTAAAGGAAAGATTGAACCTGGCTCAGTAATTGTACTTCGGTACGAAGGACCACGCGGGAGCGGAATGCCAGAGATATTGGCAACGACTGAGGCCTTGGTTACCAATCCCACGCTTCAAAATACAGCCATAGTGACTGATGGGCGTTTTTCTGGAGCAACACGAGGGCCATGCATTGGTCATGTCTCACCTGAAGCAGCTCAAGGAGGACCAATTGCCCTTATAGAAGATGGGGATATGATTTTAATCGACATCCCCAAAAGAGTTCTCTCAATCGTCGGTCAAAAAGAAAAGAAAATGGATCCTAATGATGTAAACACATTACTAGATGAGCGGAAAAAGAAATGGAGGGTCCCTGTTCTCCATCACCCCGCAGGAGTCCTTAAAAGCTACTCTAATCGTGCTACTTCAGCCATGAGAGGGGCATACTTAGAAGAGTAAGAGATCAAAAAAAGCGCTTTGAAGCAGAACAATTAATTAAGTTCAGGTGTTTGGGGAGTACTTTTTCGATCGAATAGGACAGAGTAAAGAACGAGGGCACAACTAACGCAAAAAAAGGAGGGGAAATCATGAGTAATGATAGTGTTGTGAAATATGATGAAAAGGGCATCATGGATGGCTCTACCATGGGTCTACCTCGTAAGATTACCCGCGAGATCTGGCTCCAGGAAGTTTTCCCTGAGTGGGGCTCATACCTCAATTACGAAATTGAACACTTTGAAGTCAAACCAGGCACTGGTGCGATATGGTATTTCGGGGGACCGTCCTTTGCCTTGAAATCCCAGGCAGGGGCAGTTTTTCTGGTGGACCTCTATGCTGGCTCGAGCATGTTCACGGATTACTCTTATTGTGGTGTCTGCCGGACCAGTGGAGCAGATAAACTTTGGTGGATGCGGATCAACCCACATGTAATAGATCCCTGGAAGTTCAAACGCGTGGATGCGGTGTTCATTACGCACCACCATCAAGACCATTTGGATTTTTATACGATCAGTGCAACTCTGCAAACCACCAATTGCAAATTCATTGCCCCGCCAGAGTCAGCCCGGCGGATGATGAGAGATATGGCCGTTCCAGAGGACCGAATCATCGTTGCAAAAGTTGGTGAGAGTGTTCAGCTCGAAGATATGAAGATAGATTTTGCACCCAACTTCGACGTTATTGCCACCAAGACCGGATTTGAAACCCCGGCCCCTTTCGAGGAGGTGGCGGTAAGCTATATTTTCAATACCGAGGGAGGGGGCATGGCCTTCTTAGGGGACACATTGTATCATAACGGATATCGTATGGTCGGTGAGAATTACAACGTCGATTGGTTCACTATGAACATGGGTAATAATGCGCCAGGCTATACAGATAAGTGCTCTCCTTGGGATCTGTGGCGCGTAGCCGAGGCCCTCAACGTTAGGGTGGTCACGCCAATGCACCACGATAATTGGGGCAACTGCCATGAAGACCCTTCATATCTGGAATATATTGTAAGTCGCAAGGCCAAGGAAAAAGGTCTGGATCTAAGAACGGCTACCCTTTTACCAGGAGCCAGATACGTCCATCCTGACGATATGAATATTGGTCGCTATCTCTATCCGGATTGGCGTGATCTTATGAACTGGAAGAAAAGTGTAGAGTATGGGCCTGATAGCGTGAGTAAATAAAACTACGATGCGAGATACTAGACAGCTTCTCTCAAAGTCCCAGCCCTCCTCAATAGTGTCTCAAAGAAAGATACAATCTCTGTTACGAAGTTTGGATCGTTGATATGGAAAGGGAACTCCTCTACCGGGATTTCCGGCTTGAGTCGTGCACGGAGGGTTTTAACAAAGGCCTGATCCGCTTTTATGTCGCGGAAATGTAGTCCATCCCTGTTGTAAAAGGAAAACCCCCCTTTGGGTATGGCTACAGCCACGGGTCCATGTGACTGGTTTAGGCGCTCTGCCGCCACGTTGCCCAGGCGGGTCATTTGCTCCACATTAACCCGTACCAGGGTAATATGAGGATTGTGGGGAACAGATGGCTGGGACCTGTAAATCTCGGGGACCGTTTCGGGTTCGCCAAGGGTAATTACATCCAGTCCTCCTGGTAGCACAAGTCGTGGCAAGCCTTTTAGACCAGCTGCCAGAAGACGTTTGGAATCTCCCGCATGGATTCCACCAAAAATCTCGTCAGTAAGCTCATGGGTACTCAGATCGAACAAAGCGTCCAATAAGCCTTCTACGGCCAGCTCCTCCATGGCCTTACCGCCGGTCCCGTTGGAGTGAAAGGCGAATACCTCATAACCACGGCCCTCTAACAGAGCCTTGATGGCCAGCCCTGCAGGAGTAGTTTGGCCGTAGATAGTGATCCCGACCTTTGGCTTAGGCCTTTTTTCCTCAATTAAGGTAGTCTCAGCCATTCCCACTACAGCCCCTGCCGCATTTGCCAAAATACGCCGTGTCAAAGAGTTGAGGCCCAAGATATCCACTACCGAATGCATAATTGTTATATCCCGGGTCCCGGTATATATGCCAAAAGGTGTCTGGCCAGACGCCACTGTGGATACCATGACCTTGGGAAACCCCAAAGGCAGGCTCCGCCGCATAGCAAAGGTACAAATCTCTGTTCCTTGTGCTCCGCCAAGACCCAACACACCCTGAATCCGCCCATCCTTGTAAAGTTTATCCAGGATCCGAGCCGATCCTTTGCACATAGCTAGAATGCCCCGGTTTCGGGTGTTCTTCTCCGAGTTCCGAGAGGCGAGCTCTTCCCGATCCTCACCTCCTTCTCTAGCAATTTCATCAGCAGAGAATTCGGGCTCCAAGACAGGGGGATCTTTTCCGCCCAGAATACCTGTATCCAAGACCAGGGTACCATATCCTGCTGCCTCAATCCGAGACTTCACAAACCCAGTCTCAGAACCCTTGGTGTCCAGGGTTGCAATAATAGCAATAATTTTGCCGTGCTTCTGATTCAGGTAATCCTCCATTAACAGGACAGGAGCTTCCTAATTTCTGCCCATCAAACACTAGCCGTCTTCATAGGCCAAGATCTTAAATTTTATGTCAAGTCTTGTTATTTAATCATGTTCAAGAGATGAACAATGGCCAAAGGAATAATGCGTTAGGCACAAGGAAATGCTCTTCCACACGATCTTCCTTAAGCCTTGCACCTCAAGCCATGAGCCGAAAAAATAACGCAATATATCTCTTATCAACTTGTCGGTTTGAGGCGAAGCCTCGCTAGACCTTTACAGTTGAAATTATTTCACTTCGCCCATCCTGCTATGACTGGAAAATTCTGGTTGCAGTAATTCCTAATCGTCAAATTATATGGGCCTAAAGGTCCTGGCCCAGTAATCCCTATTCTTGATTTCCACCTTAATCTTCTTCACTTCTTCGATAAACTCCGCCATAATTTCAGCCTTCTTGTATATGATCCGCTTTCCCTTCTCCGCGGAAGCCCGAAATGGATTACCAATTAGGCCTGTATCGCTGTACTCCTGGTGATCCATCGGGGTCCACGCCACATCAAGGCCGTTCATTGTTAAATAGGGAGATCCATTCTCTTTTGTAAATTTGTCACTGACATCAGCAATCCACTTCGGTGGGTGCGTGAAATCCTTGTCTGTCCTGTCCATATGAACGATCTGCTTGCCATATAACTGCTCGAAATATAAACACTCGGCCGCTTCAACCTCACTCCCATGCCACCCTGGCGTCTCCTCAGGAGAATTCTCCAAAATATCAGTACCCTTTAGAAGCCCAGGCACAGCCTCTGCATCATTCCGATAGCAGCAAATAAATGCACCTGTCTCATACCTCAAGGCCCGTAAAGCAGGATCTACAGCCTTCATGTTGGACGTATGACCTGTGGCAAATATGAGCTTGTTAAATCCATTGTGAATAAGAGACCGGCCGATCTCATACAAGACATTCTGATACGTAGCCGCACTGAAAGTAATTGTCCCTGATCCTGTTCCTGCTGGATGAAGATGCTGCGGAGAATACCCTATGGGTACTAACTGGCAATGGGGCACATTTGCCATCTCTGATGCAATCTGACAGGGGAGTTCTGTGGCAATACTATCCGTACAAGCTGGACAATGTCTCCCATGCTGCTCCGTGCTTCCCAGCGGAATAAGTACGATGTCCGTCTCCTTTAACCATTCTCTCACTTGTAAATAACCACACCTGAAAAGATTGTAAATCTTCTCCTTCTTAACCTCCTTTTTCTGCTCCCACTCCATAATAAACCTCCTTTTGTTACTGAAACATTCAGTTTAGTTATTTTTAGTTACTCGGTATCTCTGACTCAACTTTCAGCGATTTCTTACAATTTATTTGGCTAACCGTATCGCAGCTGAGCGTCTATGGCCTTCCATTTTTTCATATGCAGACTGCTGTTCCGAATACGGTGCAAATAATTTTACAGCTCGCTCATCAACCCACTGATGGGTAATCACCTTCAAAAAATTACCCACCCATAGTCCGCCCGTGTACCGAGCAGCCCGCCCAGTGGGCAGGATATGGTTTGTACCTGCTACCTTGTCTGCAAACACCTCTGCGGCTGCCTCGCCGAGAAAGAGCGAACCATAGGACGTGAGTAGGGGCAGAAGGGCATTGGGGTCCCTTGTGTGAACCTCCAGATGCTCAGGGGCATAGTCATTGGCATAAGCGACTGCGTCTTCAACGGTAGGCACCACCACCACGACGCCCTTGTGTTCCCAGGAGTACCCGGCTGTGTCTGCAGTCGGGAGATCGCTCAACTGTCGCTCAATCTCAGCTAGAACCTCCCGGGCCAGCTTCTCCGATGTAGTCACCAGGGCCCCTCGGGCGACTGGGTCATGCTCGCACTGAGCCAGTAGGTCAACGGCGATGTAGTCAGCGCGACCTGTCTCATCAGCGATGACCAAGCATTCGCTGGGACCAGCTATCAAATCGATGCCTACATGGCCGTAAACCTGCCGCTTCGCCTCTGCGACCCACTGGTTCCCTGGACCTGTTATGAGCTCAACTGGAGGTATGGTCTCGGTCCCAAATGCAAGAACACCTATGGCATGAGCGCCTCCGAAGGAGAAAATTTCCTCCACGCCCATCTTGTGCAATGTATAAAGGATTGCTGGATCAATGCCTTTGTCAGGGACTGCCGGGTAGCAGCAAACAATTCTTTTCACTCCAGCCACTTTAGCAGGAGCCACATTCATTACCCCTGAGGTGGAGCAGGGGTAGCGGCCGGCCGGAATATAGCATCCACATGACTCAACAGGTATTATCCTCTGACCCATAATTGCCCCAGGTACCATCTCCTTTTCAAATTCCTTCATGCTATCTTTCTGGGCCTGAGCAAAGGCAGTTACCCGCTCGATGGCAAAATCCAGGCCTTCTATACGTTCAGCGGAAAGTTTGTCCTTGGCTTTGGCAGCCTCTTCCGGCGAAATCAGGAAAGATAGAGGTTCGAAGCTATTGAATTTCTTCATGTAATATTCTTGAAGGTATTTGTCTCCTCCATCTTTAACCCTCTTCAAAGTTGTACGCACGGTATCTTGGACTTTCTGCACATCTTCTTCACCTGCCAACGTTTCTTTTTTGATTTCCATATAATTCATTTGTTTCTCCTCCTCTCGATCTATTTAATTATAAAAACCAACAAAATACGTTTTGGTAAAGGTCTTTGCTCTCATAGGTCATCTACTTTTCTTCTTAATTCACTGAGCTGCCAGTTTAGATACTCCACTTTCACTCGGCGCTTTTCAATTCCTTAATTTGCATCATTACTTTTCCTCCAAACTAATTCATCAATGTTTCTCTGAACTTTCCACAAGGCCTCAACAATGTCATCCATATCCCTTTGCTCACCCAAGAGTACTTGATGCCGTAAAATGAGCGTACATTCGCAGGCCTCCTCAGTTACAGGACACTCTGGGTGGTCAAGATCAACAGCTTGGCGATATCTCTCCAAGACCTGAGGACAAAGTAACTCAGCTAAGTTCTCAACCTCAAAGACTGGATGAGAATAAAGGGGTTTCCGATCGCCAGGCGCAAATGGAATGCCCTCTGCATTGAGAGCCTGGCAAAGCCTATCTGGATCCAAGTTGCCAAACTCCTCACGTTCATACCGAATAAGATAATAATAATAGCCGTGCTTCATAGATGGGGAATACAGGCGGATATGTTTCACGCCAGGTATCTGATCAATTCCTTCCGTAAGATGGACTGCATTGGCCTGTCTACGAGCGTCCTGTTCAGGAAATTTTTCAAATTGTCCCAGGAGCACAGCAGCCTGAAATTCAGAGAGTCTGTAGTTGCTTGAAAGTCTCTGGCAAGTCAAATCCGAAGACCGTTCTCCGGTCTTACCTCTGAATCGACCAAAGGCGCGCAGAGCCACCACTTTTTCGGCCAGGATAGGATCATTGGTCATCACCATGCCTCCTTCCCCAGAGGTTATGGTCTTGTTTGACTGGAAGCTGAAGGTCCCAAAATCCCCCCATGTTCCCGCCTGTTTGCCTTCCAAGGTGGACCCAATGGCCTGAGCACAGTCTTCAACAATAGTTAACCCCTTCTGTTTTGCCATCTCCACAATAGCAGGCATATTGGCCATTTGACCTCCCAAGTGAACAGGGAGGATGGCGCTGGTTTTCGGGCCGATACGGCGAGCTACATCCTGTGGGTCAAGACAGTAGCTATTGGGTTCAATGTCTGCAAATACGGGTATCGCCCCTACCATGAGTACTGAAGTTGCTGAGGAAATAAACGTATATGCAGGTACAATTACCTCATCACCTGGTCTTATACCTATAGCACGCAGGGCGATCTCGATAGCCACACTACCATTAGCCACTGGCAAAGCGAAACGGGCCCTATGAAGCTCTTTGAAGCGCTGCCCAAAAAGGCTTCCCAGCGCGTTGGGATCATCCCCCTGCAACCCCGCAAACCAACGACTACTGGTGAGAACCTTCTCAAGCCAAATATTTTCCTCACCTCCCCCTTGAGGCCATGCTGGGTAGGGATCACTTCTTACAGCATTACCACCGCGTAAAGCTAGCTCGGACATGCTAATCAAACCTTTCAGTGACTGTTTCTCATTTCAGTCTTATATCTCACCCTTCGAATTCGCATCTGGCAACTAAACATCAGCCAACCAATCATTGACAAGGATGTGTCTCTAAGATATAACTATAACCAACGGAACCGAAAAACCGGGAGTTCAGCAAGTGCCCTACCAAATCCACCCCTTAAACACAGGATGTCTTTTCTCTGATAATGGCCAGTCTTGCGATAATCCTCTCGGGCCAGATGGCAAGTGTTATGTGCCAGCCATAGCCTATCTGGTCACCAATGGGTGTCATCATCTGCTTGTTGACACCGGGATGCCCAAAACTGCCGAGACGTTAAAACATCGGCCTAACTCAGTACAACCCGACGGATTTGACATTGTCAACCGCCTGAAGCAAAAAGGTCTTTCTCCAGATCAGTTACATGCAATCGTTTTGAGCCACCTTCACTCGGACCACTGTGCATATATGGCACATTTCCCTGGAGTCCGAAAACTGATTCAGAGGTTGGAGGTAGCCTTTGCTGCAAACCCAACATTGGATTATAGACTCTCTTACCAGGGGTCCAAAGCAGCTTTGGAGGACCCAGATCTGGAAATCATCAATGGTGAAATGAACTATGATTCAAAGATCGCCTTAATTCCAACACCTGGTCACAGCCCGGGTCATCAATCAGTTAAAGTCCAGACCTCTGTGGGCCCTTTTATCATGGCCGGTGATGCCGTCTGGTTCGCAGGAAACCAGGCATTGTGGCCTCCACGCAAGGCGACAAACCCTGTTGCCGCCAGAAATAGCTTTCATGCCTTGGTCGAATCGCACATACCCCTTCTTGGAAGCCACGATCCATCCCTTCTCAAATCTATTGTCTATGGCTAGTGGATCTTAGTTCTCAAATAGCTGGGCGCTGAAGCTTTTTCTATGATTTCCCGTGAAGTTTGGAATCCTCTGCAATTTCCCAGGGAACCGTTTGAATGATTTCCATCATTCGTCGATCGTGGCGTCGCATGGCTTTCTCTGCCGCTTTGCTATCTCGTAAGCGGAATGCCTCGAGAATTTCCTTGTGAAAGCCTAAGAACTCCTTTAAATGAGGCATCAGCCGGAAAGCCAAGGGAAGCGCCTTGTAGCGGAGCCCCTCTACGATTTCCTTGAGAAGTTTGTTTCCACTTGCTTCACAGATCAAGAGATGAAACTCGTAGTCTGAGCGGGAATAAGCCACAGGGTCTTCCCTCCCAACGCTGAGTTCTTGCTGGGCCAGACAGATCTCCATTTTCTCGACAATGGAAATGGTGGCTTTATCCGCCCCTAAGCGAGCTGCCACGGCCTCCAAAATTTCTCTTACCATGTAAAGTTCCAATGCCATCTCTCGGGTCAGTTCACTAACCCTTACTCCCTTGTGGGGAGTATGGATAACGATTCCCTCCTGCTCCAGTCGTCGAATGGCTTCCCAGATAGGGGTACGACTGACTCCAAGCTCGTGTGTTAGTTGTTCTACGTTGATATAACTCCCAGGATTAAACCGCTGATCAGCAATCATATCCTTGAGGATAACATAGACCTGGGAATCAAGATTTGTATTAACCACGCGGTATGACTTATTTTCCGGTTTAGGTATCATGATTTCCCAGCCATTTGAGATGTAATTATTTTTTATTTAATCATATCTGAAATAAAATGTCAACATATTTTTATAAAATATGAAATATAAATCATAAAATATTTATTATGCTTCATAAAACTTATTAACAATAATATTTTTAATATATAAAGCAAAGTATTAATTGGATGCTATTGATGAATTACCTTGCCGCAGAGCAGTGGGGTATCAATCGGAATATCCATAATTGCCCCAAGGGGCGGGGAATAAAACCCTTGTCCGCCTCCGGCAGATTAAACAGGGAGGAGGTGTACTCAGTCACAGGTACGGTTTTTCGGTGGAATGAGAGACCAATTCAATATTGATATATGCTTATAGCCAAGGGATTTTCAGTTCTCGTGAGATAGAGAAAAAATGCCATAAAAATCTTTCCTTTATGTTTATATTGCATTTTAACTGTCTTAATTTTAGGGTACTGAGTGACTTGAGGAAAGACAACTATGAGTTTTTAAGGGCTGCTTTAAGCAAAGTGTATTATTGGCCATGGAAGCTGGGATGGCTCAAAGTTCAAGGTAAACACATCGAAGCATAAGGCAATGAGTTATGGACGTCTTAAGGCTAAAATGAAGCTCTTTGAAGCGCTGCCCAAAAAGGCTTCCCAGCGCGTTGGGATCATCCCCCTGCAATCCCGCACCAACGACTACTGGTGAGCACCTTCTCAAGCCAAAATTTTTCCTCACCTCCCCCTTGGGGCCATACTGGGTAGGGATCACTTCTTACAGCATTACCACCGAATAAAGCTAGCTCACCCATTCTGCATACTTCCTTCCATCTTAACAATTGCGTCCCTCTCCGTAGTAATTTGCCGGGACCAAATTCGCCTTGTTACATTTCAGCCATTGCCTTTTTGGTTAAAAATAAACATCATCATTTTTTGTTGACATCCAGATACCTTTGAGAAAATGATTTCCTTATGTTCAGTGGTCAGGGTAGTTTGATTGCTGCAAATTCTGCAGTCATATCTCCTATTCCCTTTTCCACTGGTAACCGCTCCATACTGGAGGCACCGACAAAACCGTGCACTGGCACTCTTTTGAGAATCTCTTCTACATCTGCTGGACTAACGATAGGGCCACCATGACATAGAGTCAAGATATCTGGGTTCACAGCCTGGGCTGTTTCCACCATTGCTTGGATGAGATTGGCGGCCTGGGCCAGAGCCATCGTATCAGCAGCACCAATAGTTCCACCAGCCGTGAGGCCCATATGGGCAAGCAGAACATCACAACCTGCCTCTGCCATCTGCCGAGCCTCGTTCGGGTTAAAGGCGTAGGCCGCTGTAAAGATGTCCATCTCATGGGCCAGCCCAATCATCGCCACCTCTTTACCATAGCCCATGCCTGTTTGCTCAAGCGCAGTCCTAAAATTTCCGTCCATCATTCCCACTGTGGGAAAATTATTCACGCCCACAAAACCCACGTCCATAACCTGCTTCAAAAAAACCTCCATCACACGCGTCGGGTCAGTTCCATTTATAGAGCATATGACTGGAATCTCCTTGATAATCGGCAGGATTTGTCGTTCGCCCATCTCGAGGGCAATGGCATTGGCGTCACCATATGCCATCCAACCGGAGAGCGAACCCAAACCGTGCATCCGATAGCGGCCCGAATTAAAGACCAGTATCAGATCTGCCCCTCCTTTCTCTTCAAATTTGGCTGATATACCCGTGCCAGCCCCGGCTGCCACAATACTGTAGCCAGTGGCCAGCTTATCTCTGAGTCTTTTCAAAACTTGTGCGCGCGTGTAGCTTTTCATCTTATTCTCCTCAATGTTATTCTCGGTTCATTAATTTTGTCATTATACGGCCTACCCGAATGCCAAACTCTGGATCATCGAGATGATGTTCATCTTCGATAATCTGGATGTCGGTAGATAACTCGTGCTTAAGCGTGTCAAAAAGGGCTGCGTTGGCCTTAGGGTCATAAAAGATTTTACCTGGTCGATCTATAGATGAAAGCCCTCCCAAAGGAAGCATGACACATACCGGTCCTTTGGCCTCATTGAGTTTCTCAGCTATAAAACGCCCAATAAACACGTTTTCTTCTTTTGTTGTACGCATAGTGGTCATAGTGGGATTGTGAAAATTGAGCGTCCTGTTCCGAAACTTCTCTGGAATTTGATCGCCTGGTGGCAGAACAATTGTATCAGCCGCACCGGGCACGATTACTTGAGGCAATCCGAGTCTACCAGCCGCATCCAAGCGATTCGGTCCGGCATCGTGAAGTCCACCTACTAGATAAGCCCCCACTTCGGCCAAGGTCATGTCCATCACTGCTTGGATATGACCAAGTGATACTAGTTTTTCCATAGTGCGACCGCCAACCCCAGAGGCATGGAAAACCCATGCCTCGAAACCAGCATCCTCTAATATTTGCCTGGCGTGACTGACACCCGAAGTTGTTGTACCATACATGGTGACCGAGATCACTTTTTTGCCAGATGGCACATAAGGCGCACACCCCTGTACCATTCCGGCTATGCCATATACGGCATTATTCAGAATCATTTTCAACATTGGATTGAGCCCACTAATGTCCAAAAGGGAGGGTATCATCAAGATATCTGAAATATCCACATGCCACCTGGTGTTTCCCGAAGCAAGCGTGGAAACCAGGACCTTGGGCACTCCATAAGGCAATGCGCGCATCGCAGATGCGCATATCGTTGTGCCTCCAGAACCACCCACGCCAATCACTCCCTGCACCTCACCTGATTCAACAAGGTGGTTAAGGTATGTTGCTGCAGCCTGGCTTATTTTCTCGACAGCCTCACCCCGTGGCAACGCCCTTATACTCGAAATCTCCTCCCCAATAGCATTAGCTACCTGCGAAGCAGGGATCTCTGCGTTGATGTCACTCTGGCTATGGGCACTTACATCCATTAGAAGGGCCCTACAGCCCGCTAACGTTATTCGTTGGGCCAAATAGGCCAGTTCAGAGCCCTTGGTATCCAGAGTACCCATGACAACAACGGTGCTCGTTTTTCCAGGCATTATTAACACCCTCTTCCACTGTTAAACCTGGGCGTTTGTGAGTAAGCTATGGCTGCAGGACACAACGCCAGGTTTTACATCCTACGTTTTCCTTTATTATTATGACAATCTTGCGTGTACTGCCGACTGCTATTTTATCTTTATATTCTTCTGTAAAATTCTACTTCAATGACTCAATGAAATGCCTATCATAGCATGTTATCATAGTCAAACTGAGACAAGAAGAGGCTTTCCTTCTAAGGGAGATGAAAGGATCCCGCCCATATGTTATTACCGTTTATTTGTAAGTCCTTCCGCCAAGGAGAAAAGAAAGAACACAATATCAATTCTGGCAACCAGCAGTATCTAAAATATTATCCAGATATGAACAGTTGTGGAAACGAGGCATAAGATCTGTCAAGATTTCGCCTGTTCCAAGTACTTCATGCCAAGCAGTGCAGCTCCTCTCATAGATGACTCCTCCTCGTGGGTGTACTCACAGTTTATCATCCACTTCTTCTTTGCACGGATGATTGCGGAGTTCACTGCACCGCCAGTGATGTGGATTACCTTTTTTAACGGTACCTTGATACCTATCTCCCTTATGTGCTCACGTTGGTATTTGCAGAGCCCCCTGATCAGCGCCGCGAAAAGTTCTTCGCGGGTGGTTTCCTGAGTCAGCCCGAGAAACTCTGCCTTCAGCGGTTCCTGAGAATACCGTGACCCCATAAGATAGGGGACATACGTGACCCTGCTGTCTCTTTTAAGCCATGTGTCAATCGCACTCGGGAGAAACTCCTTGTAGAAATCATCGGCACCCATCTCTCTACAGAATAGATCTCTGAACCACTCCAGCGCGCTCCCTCCCGCATTCATAACGTATAACGTGAGCCACCGTCCTGGGATGACATGCGCACGGATGTTGTAGTTCTTTGACGAGATGCATTCTGAAAGACACACGAGTGTAATCTCACAGGTGCCGTTTACGTTAATGATGTCGCCTGGGTCCTTAATGCCCACAGAGTATGCTGCAAGCACAGCGTCGTTTCCTCCTATCACTACAGCAGGTTCCTTTTTCATGCCAAGTTCCGCAGCAAGTGACCTATCCACACGTCCAGGGCTCTCATATGATCTTATAATATCTGGCAGACGTTCCACTGACAAGCCGAATGTCCTGGCAATCTCTTCATTCCACGTGAGGTCGTTTTTCACGGTGTTATAAAGTGCGGTCAGCGATGCGGATGACGGATCAATGGCGAACTGTCCTGTCAACCACCGAGCCATAAATGTGTTGCAGTGTCCGAATATATGGGTCTTGTTAAAGATGTCTGGGTGATTGTTCTTTATCCAGAGGATGCTCGCAAGGGAACATCCACCTGCAACGGGCATATTGCCAGTAACATCTAGCAGTTCGTTCATACCGATGGTGCTGACGATGTGTTGTGCCTGCTCACGCGAACGCTGGTCCAGCATAAGTATGGCAGGATAAAGCGCATAACCATTATGGTCCATAGCTGTCATGCCGGGGGTCGTCCCAGAGAGTGAGATCACATCTACATCATCCATGAGATCATGCAACTTGTTGCATGCTGTAACAAAGGCCTCCTGCCACTTCTCCGGATCGATCTCGCTAAATAACCCTTCATGGTACGTGTGGATCTGATATGTTTTCGAAAAGTTCCTGATCATGGTAAAGCCATCATCCATACGGAAAACGCCCATTTTCATGCCAGTAGTTCCTACATCCACACCGAGAATCGTCATACCTACAACCTTCTGTTTATACTATCATTATCGAATCCAAATTCCCGAATGAGGCCTTGAGATGGACAAGCTCCTTTATGGATTTTCTCGCAGAAATCCGGTTTAGAGTTGCACCCGCAACAAATCATGATAGTCACTTGCCTTTAAGTGGGCTTCAATGAATTTGATAGCAATCGGAATCATGGCGTTTTCGAGGAGGCCCAAGTTTCTCAAAACACTTTTATGCACCTCCTTTAGGGTGAGGCAAGGGGAATCTGTCTTTACCTTCAGAACTACCTCATGCATGTACTGAAAATAAGTTAACCTCTCATCTATTAACTCGAGAAATATCTTATCAGTTGATCGACGTGAAGAACACCATCAAATTCAAGTTTTTTATCCCCCTGCTTTAGCATGCCTTCTTCCCCATCCGGCTCTCCTGAACAGGTAACTATAATGTCCGCTTCATGCAAATCCTCGTTTTCTGTATAGATATTTGTGGTTGCGACAACATACATACCGGCTTCTTTGGCAGCCAAAACACCATTCCTTGAATCCTCAATCACTAGACACTCTTCTGGTTTGAGTCCGGATTTTTCAAGTGCAAGCAGGTAAATTTCCGGATCTGGTTTTTTCTTACTGACAATATCTCCGGCAAGAACAAATTCAAATTTTATATCTTTAAGCATCCTCTTGGATATTGCGTTAGCTGCTCTTTCATTAGCCGTGGTACAAATGCCTACTATAAGACCTTTATCCAGTGCTTCCTTCATTAGCCTTTTAATGCCAGTTCTTAATGGGAGCCTGCCACTTTCTATAAGTTCTATAAATATCTCTGTTTTCCTTTTATGTAATTTCTTTATCAATTCATCTTCTTCATCTGGTTTCATATCCGGGAAAACGCCCTCGGTATGAAAATAGTGCCTCATTCTTTCCTTCCCGCCTGAGATCTGAAGAAGTTCATGGTATTTGTCTACATCCCACTGAAATTTGTAACCAAACTCCTTAAAGGTTTCATTGAAGGCCACTCTGTGGCCATCCTTTTCTGTATCGATCACAACACCATCCTGATCAAAAAAGATTGCTTTTATTTCTGACATCTTTGATACCCCCCAAATGAAATTCATTTTTTTGCATAAACTATCTTTATGACTTGAAAACACCGTAAAAATCAAAACCTTCGGATTTTCCAGCTTGCCTGGGTTATGCCTTCCCTTCACAGCCCAGTATATCGATCCAATAATAAACTCTATTTATGATAGCATCTCTAACGGCTATATCTATTTTGCCAGGGTTATATTCGTCCCTGTGAGATGAAATATAGTCGTGAGTGGCATCAATCAGTGCATGTTTTAAATCCGTTGATACATTGAATTTTGAACCTCCAAGAGATACCAGTTTTTTAGACACGTCTGGCTGCAGACCTGTCCCACCGTGAATCACAAGGGGGACCTTTATTTCGTCTCCATTAATCAATTCTGATATTTTCTTTAGCCTGTCAAAGTCAAGTTTTGGATTCTTTGTCTTATATACTCCGTGTGCGGTTCCAATTGCCGGCGCAAAAATGTCCACTCCCGTTTGATCAACAAACTCTAGGGCCTTTTCCGGATCACACAATGCAGCCTCATCCTCCGCAACTTTGACCTGGTCTTCAATACCGGAAACCGTGCCCAGCTCTCCTTCCACTGAAATGTCTCCAATCCCATGGCAATAGTCGCACACTTCCTTGGTTTGTTTTATATTTTCCTGAAAAACCTGCTTTGATGCATCGATCATAATATTTGTATAACCTGCATCAGCACACTCTTTGCAATATTCGACATCAGTGCAATGATCCAGATGTAAACAAATGGGTATAGATGCCGATTCTGCCAAAGTCCTGTAGATGTCAGCAAGAACCTTGGCGCCCAAAAATTTTGATGGTGTTACAGATGTCTGTATTATGAGTGGAGCCTTCTTGTTTACTGCAGCCTCTACTACTGCTTCCATTTGGATTAGATTGGTAATATTAAAGGCGCCAACCGCATACCTCTCTTTCGTTGCCTTCAAAAGCATCTCCTTTGCATTTACTGTTGACATTTTCTCCTCCTAATATTTTTTGTGTCAGTGATGTGAAGGGATCCGGGGTTTGGCACTATATTCAGGCCAAAATTCGGTGCCCCAGCAATTTAAGCTTTTCTCCAGATAGCTGGAATTATCCCATCTGTCCGAAGTAGCTATTCAGAAACCTAATTCCCTCTTTTTTCCTGAATGAGCTCTTCTATGATTCTGAATACCTCATCATGATTTACTTTACAAAATTTATTTGTGTTAATGCAACACGATAATGTCACCCACCCCCCTTGAAACAATTTTGAAAAGGGGCATCCCTAAAGCAAGGAGGTGCTTTATAAAATGAAAGGTTACATTCACTATGCTCTGTCGATGGGTTAACTCCATCAGGCCCGTGGAAGAGGTGAGAGAGTCAATTGTAATTCATGGCCATGGTGAGCATAATGGAACTCATTCGGCCAGCGCACACAATAAAGATGCTAACTGAGGGCTTCTTCCAAAGAAAAGACCCAAAAAACTGCATATTTGGGTACCTGAGTCGGTGAATATCCAATATTTTATTACTGCAGTTTGCCAATTTAATTACCTATACCAAATCTTGCAGATATTTTTTAACTTTGTCTTCATTGCAGGAGTAATAAGAGGATTAATGAAAGAAAAAATTGATATGATAATGAAAATGAGGCTAATTGGATGAGTTATAAAGATAGTGGGATCGCCTTGGGAAATAATAAGTGAGATCCTGAGATGTTCCTCAAGATTTGGTCCAAGTATTATAGCCAGAAGCATAGGGACAATTGGAAAGCCATACCTTTTCATAAAGTAACCGAGTAATCCGAAACAAAACATAACGCCTGTATCAAAGAATGAAATTCTCAGGGCATAGGTGCCCACAACGCATAGGGATGTGATGATCGGGAGCAGAATTCTTTCCGGTACCTTGAGTACCCGGACCCAAAGTTTTATGGTCGAAAAGGTGAGACAAAGATTCATGATGTTTGCCACCAGGAATGCCCAGAACACACTGTACACAAACTGGGGGGTTTGTTGAAAAAGCAAGGGGCCAGGGACCAATCCCTGGATCATCAAAGCAGCAAGAAGGATAGCAGTTATAGGATCTCCAGGAATTCCCAATGTTAGCATTGGTATAAGAGCACCCCCGGCTACAGCATTATTTGCTGACTCAGGCGCAGCTACCCCTTCGGCCTCTCCTTTTCCAAAATTATCTGATTTTTTGGAAATCTTCCGAGCATAATCATAGCTTAGAAATACTGCTATTGGACCTCCAGCGCCTGGAATCGCACCAATACCTGTCCCGATAGAAGATCCAAGAAGCATCGCTTTTATAAGTTTTATAATGTCTCTGATTTTTGGGAGAACACTAGTAATTTTTGAGTTATATTCTGGGATTACCGGTACCTTGCCTGCAATTCCCACCAAGATCTGGGGAATTGCAAAAAGGCCGATCATTGCAGGTAAAAAAGAAATACCTGCTTGAAGGTCGACCACCCCGAACGTAAAACGAGGCGTTCCCATCATAGGATCCAAACCAACGGTCATGACGATAAGTCCTAACACTCCGGATATAAGACCCTTGATAACAGATCTCTGACCAAAACTACATATAAGGGTTATGCCCAAGAGCACTAAGGCAAAAAGCTCTGGTGCTCCAAACTTGAGTGCGACCTTGGCAATGAAAGGGGAGATTGACGCGAGACAAGCCAGCCCAAACATGCCACCAAAAAAGGATGAGCTGACAGCCGATCCCAAAGCCTCTCCTGCGCGACCCTTTTTAGCCATTTCATAACCATCGATAGCAGTTGCTGATGCTGAAGGTGTGCCCGGAATATTTAAAAGTATTGCAGAAATAGAGCCTCCGGTCATTCCTGAAGCATAGAGGCCAAGCAGGAGACATATTGCTGTTACAGCAGAAAGTTTAAAAGTTATAGGCAGAAGAAGAACCATACCTAAAGAAATGGTAAGCCCCGGAGTAGAACCGATAAAGAGCCCAAAAACCACTCCTACCGCAGATGCGAAAAGATTGTGAATCTGAAGCACATCAACCAGAGCTGCTATAACTGTTCCGCTCATTACAATATTAACTCTTTAAAAGATGTTTGCTTCAGGAAGGGGGACCCGGAATACCTTGCTAAAGAAAAAATAGATACCAAATGTGACGACAGCAGCGACAATAACAACTTCCTTCCACTTTCTTGAACCAGAGATGAACATCAAAACGGCTATGAAGATCGGTGTAAGTGATATAAAGCCAAACATGTTCATGGCCTTTACATAAAGAAAAACCAATATCGTTAAAAAAATAATACCAGAGCCTTCCTTCATGGATATTTTATAGTCACATTTTTCTGAGGTCACCATGAAAAGGGTTTTGAAAAGAAGCAAGGCCGACAGGAAGAATAGGCATATCACCAAGAGCCACGGCATAAAGTCACTGCCCAGCGTATTTGGAAGATTTCTTGCAGGAAGATTTGTTGTGAGAAAAGCATAGAAGCAGCTGAAGATAATAAATACTATTGATATAATGATGTTTAACTTTTTCATTATTGGATTCCTTAAAGTTGTGGGAGCCGAATATAATTATATTGACTCCCACAACAAATGATTTAATCAACCAGACCGGCAACCTTCATGGCTTTTGCAATCTTCGCATCCTGCATTGCTATGTACTTTCCAAATTCTTTTCTTTCCAGGACACTTATGATAAATCCCTTCTGGTTAGCAACCTTTACAAACTCCGGCCCTTTAGAACCTTTTATAAAGGCCTTTTCGATCTTGCTAATGATGCTTTCTGGCGTTCCTTTCGGCACGCTGATGCTGTTAAAAAGTTCAATGTCAACGTCATATCCTAACTCTTTTAGGGTTGGGATATTCGGAAACATGGGGTCTCGCTTCGCTGTGGTAATTATCAGGAACCGTGCCTTGCCTGCTTTTACCTGAGGGGCTGCCTCCGGCAATGGAGTACAGATGGCTTGAACTTCCCCTCCAAGCAGACTTGGAACACGACGCTTAGCGCCTAGCGGGACATGAACGACATTTACACCCAAAGCCTTTGCTGCAAGCACAGCCGTCAAATGGGTACCGCTCCCTGTGCCTGCATTTCCGATTTTGATTTTTCCTGGATTCTTCTTCGCATATGCTGTAAACTCTGCAACGGTCTTCCATGGGGCATCTGCTCGCACGGCAATAGGCATTCCAGAATACCCTATTCTGGCCACATGAACGAAGGCATCACATTTGAAAGGTACATTCCCAATATTTGTACACGTATTTACAGATAAAGAACTCCATCCAATGGTGTGTCCATCCGGTTTGGAATTCTTTAATGTCGTGTACATGATACCACCAGCAGCTCCTGTCTTGTTGATCGGAACAATAGGCTGTCCAAGATATTTCTCTGTACTGTTTGCTAATGCCCTACCCAGAAGGTCTGTAGAACCGCCTGCACCAAAGGGAATGAGAAGGGTTATCGGTTTGGAAGGATACTCTCCTGCCCATGTAAAACTAAAGCTTAAAACTATCACTAACATCATAAAAACCAGGATACTTAATTTTTTCCTCTTCATAATAAACCCCTCCTTTTAGATTTATGGTTAAGACTTAAACACTCATTTCTTCCTAATTGCCACCACCCCCTTTCTGTGGATTTATACCTCTTTTCAGTTATATAATAATCGTCATCCCTGCTATATTTATCCTTTTCACTTACCTCGCCTATGCATTTCAACCCATATTTTCCGTTTAGAATGACTCAGGGCCTTTTCCCGAAAGGCATGTAATCACGGATTCACCACGACCTTTAATGCACCATCTCGTCTTTCAGCAAAGGTATCAATTGCTTTATTGATTTCGCCCAGTGGGAAGGTATGGGTAATCAATGCTTCCCCATTGACTTTACCCTGAGTCATTAAGGCAAGGGCCTGATGCACACTCATCCGCCCCTCCCCTCTAACCGTATATATATTATTCCCCTTTTGAACTGCCAAACCGATATCAATCGTTACAGGATCATTAAAATGGGAGAGGACCACGATATCTCCACCTCTATGGGTCATTTCTATAGCCTGCTGGAGACTGTTTTCCACACCAGCAGCTAAAAGAACTAGGTCTGGACCGAGGCCACCTGTAAGATCCTGGACCTTTTCAACAGGGTTCTCATCTCGAATATTAACCACATAATCCGCACCAAGCGTTTTTCCAAGTTGAAGTCTGTCATCGCGGGTACCAGTTAGAATAACTTTTCCTGCTCCAAGGGCCTTGGCCACCTGCACACACATGAGTCCTATTGATCCAGGTCCCAGCACAGCAATTGTGTCTCCGGGCATAAAGCCACCTGCCTCATCTATCCCATGCAGGACTGTTCCAGAAATTGTAACCGTCGTTGCCTCGTTAAATGAAATGTTATCGGTTAATTTATGAAGGGTATTCACATGATTAACTGCATATTCGGCAAAACCCCCATTTGTGGTAAACCCATTTGCACGGTGGCCTTTGGCTACATTCCCATAGTTGAGGCATACCGTATATTTACCTAGAAGGCAATTTTTGCATCGACCGCATCCTTTGTGAACCTCCACGGCAACTCTGTCTCCAATCTTAAACTCATCAATAGTTTCTCCAACCGCAACTACTGTTCCAGCATACTCATGTCCTATTATGAATTCTCCAAAAGGAGGTTGTTTTAGCATGCCACGTGTGATCATTTTAATATCCCCTGCACAAACTCCACAGGCTTCAATCTTAACAAGAGCTTCCTCAGGACCAGGTGAGGGGACTTTGCGTTCCACCAACCTTACATCGTTAAAACCGTAAAGGACTGCTGCCTTCATTTTTTTTGGTATATCCATCTAAATCCTCCTTCCGCCACAGGAAGCATTTCACTCGACTTCTCCGCAATCCGATGGCTGTAAACCTGGTTATATTAGGGCTATTGGTTAGAAATTCATGGGACGAAAACCCTAAACAACAAAATGGAGAAGAACTTTAGCAAAGTGAGGACTCCTATAATATTATTATAATTCCTTCTCCGGACCTGGTGGTGAGTATATGACAATGTAGGTAAAGTCTCCTGAGGGATCAGCCCAGACGTAATGCATTGCACCCGCAGGGACAAATACACGCACATTGGGTTCAATTTTATATTCTTTACCGTTTATGGATATCCCACCGGTCCCGGAAAGGCCATATAGGCAATGTTCCTCATCATGCTTGTGCCCTAAGCCAGTGACGTTACAATTTAAACCAGCTTTTATGGTATTATAAAAATGAAAAATTTTTTGCTCCGCAGCTTTCCTCATCTATGAGGATTTTAGATGTAGCTGCGCCACCATGTACAATCTTTTCTTTTGCATCCCACATTGGAAAAACATACTTTTTTTCCTCCATAATCTTCTCCTCCTAACATTATTTATTGGGTTTTGATTGGTTCAGTGAGTTTTCTATTCTCATTCTTAACGCTTTTTTTAATTAACTAAACTTGTGTAAAAACCGGACAACTTATTGAAATTGTTGAATTTAATCGTTAACAATATGAGAAAATGTTATTTGGGTGTAAGCTGTTGATATTTCATAATATTTTTATGCAAAGTCAACTTAAAAATGCACAAATTTAGTAATTAAGTATACCTAAATTCAACTCATAAGTGCAACACGACAAAGTGGTTAAGGATGCGAGTTAACCGGGGTATAAATGCGCATCCTAAAACCGCTACGTAAAAGGAGCGCTTATGGGTCAATACACACAGGTAACTCAAGAGAAAAGATACCAAATTTACGCATTTATGAAAGCACATTTTTCAAAAACAAACATTGCATCTGAAATCGGGGTTCACAAATCCACAGTAAGCAGGGAAATGAAAAGGAACCAAGGAAAAAAAGCTACCGTCCGAAGCAGGCTCATTGCATAGCTGTCGAACGACGCCAAAAAGCCAAAAAATATGTCAGACTCACACCTGAGGTTATCGGCTTAATAGAGGGGTTTCTCTGTCAGGACTTTAGCCCGGAGCAGGTCTGTGGTTTCTTGCCACGAACACATAACTTCTAGATTAGCCATGAAACTGTCTACCACTATGTACTTGCCGATAAAGCCAGAGGGGGTACCTTATACCACCATTTGAGACACGCCCATAAAAAGCGCAGAAAACGCTACGGTTCCTATGATCGTCGAGGACAGATACAAGGCCGCGTCAGTATCGATGAACGACTAGCCATCGTGGATGCCAGACAACGGATCGGTGATTAGGAGATCGGCACCATTATTGGGAAACGGCACAAAGGAGCATTACTCAACCTGGTTGAGAGGAAGACTCAATTCACCCTTATCAGAAAGCTTGAAAAGAAACAGGCTGATCTATTTGCTGAGGCCGCGATCGATCTCTTGAACCCCTATGAGGAAACGGTGTGTACCATCACTGCCGATAGCCAGGCGCTTATCATGACTATATCAAAGAGCATTTAAAGACCACAGTTTACTTCGCCCATCCCTATCATGCATAGGAGCGTGGGCTCTATGAAAATGCGAATGGCCTCATTCGACACTACTTTCCTAAAGGAATGAGACTTGGAACAATCACCGATGAACATGTTCACGTGGCAATGAATCGCCTCAATAACAGATAAAGAAAAACTCTTGGATATAAGACACTGAATGAAGTATTCTTTCAGGCAGTCATGAAACAGGCTGCATGACCTTACGTGTTGCACTTATGAGTTGAATTAAAAATACTCTATAAAATAGTAATTTTAATTATTATTATTAAATAATAAAAATTTCAAGTTTTGATTTTTATGCCGATGACTATGCACATTTGTGCAATTTATGCACATCTGGTTATATTATTTATATGTAAATGCACTTTCTGTCAAGGGAAAATTGAGCTTGTAGTCAAGTTTTTAAAATGATCAATAGTTGACATACAACTATATTTTCCCTATTATCGCACCTATCATGCTTTTAACAAAATGAAACTTGGGCGAAGATTTAATAGTGGATTTTATCAAGATCAATGGAGGAAATATGGAAACGAGGAATGAAGAGCTCATTGAAAACGCCAAAAAGCGGGCGCGAGAAATTTTCAACACAAAACGGGCTAATTGCGCTGAAAGCGTCTTTCGGGCGATATATGAGTTAGTGGACAATGATCTGCCACCAGAAGTTTCAGCACTGATTACTCCCTTGGGCGGTGGCATTGCCAATAGGGGGGAGAACTGTGGGGCCCTGCTCGCTGGGGCTATTGCCATGGGTCTTGTGTATGGCAGGGCAAAACCATATGAAGGATCTCTTGAAGAACATAGGGGTCACCTCTGGGATACCTACAGCCTTTTCAATCAACTTCCGCACAGATTTAATAAGAGGTTTGGTGCGCTAAATTGCTGGGACCTTACGAAGGATCACATATACGGGACGGAGGAATGTAGACAAAGCTGCGAGGTTATCATAGGGGAGACGGCTGGTATGGTGCTAGAGCTACTGCTTGAGGCAAAGAGAGAGGGTTTACCTTTTGAATTCAACAAAAATATTATCACCCAGGCATCCGAAGCAACAGGAATGTCAATTGAAGAGCTGATCGAGTACAAGAAGAAGGGACAACCTTTTCCGATTTCCCGAGGGAATGAATAGATCTGTTTCTGCCAAGATTATGGCATAGTTGCCAACCATCTCCCTATTTTCTTTTTCCCAAATCAGGCCTTTTGATGAAAAAATGCCTTTAAGCGTTTCTTGACACGGACCTAACTTAAAATTACACCCCCAATAAATCTTGATAACCACTTACGCTTAAATGGGCTTCAATAGATTTGACAACAATCGGGATCATGGCATTTTTGGGGAGGCCCAGGTTTCTAAAGACCCTTGCACACACCTCCTTTACGCTGATAGAAGGAGAATCTATCTTTGCCTGATGAACCACCTCATGCACTTGTTGGAAATAACGTAAACCCTCATCCATCAATTCGTATACACAGTCTCCATGTTGAGGCTCATCCCAGGAAGCAAGTAAGACTTCCAATCCTTTAATTCTCCTTAACTTCCTTATGGACCTGATTGAGGATAAAACATCTTCGTAAATAGGTACCTCTCCTTCTATTGGAATAGCATCTCCTGAAAATAATGCCCCATCATCTTTAAGCAGGAGGGATACAGAACCTCTCGAATGACCGGGGGTATGTACTACTTTTATGGTTTGACCATCGCCTAAATCTAGGTTGTCTCCATCTCTTAAAACCAGGTCGACTTCCACAGAACCCTCTACAAGGGAATGGAAATTCAAAATCGGTCGTTCCTTAAATTGGCACTCGACATCCTCAATCCAAGGTTTTGCATCTATATGGGCTGCCACCTGACACCCGGACCCCCTTCTTACTGCTTGACTTCCGCCAATATGATCTGGATGGGAATGCGTAAGAACGAGCATGGATATCTCCTTAGGATCTCTGCCAGTTTTCTTCAAATAATCGAAAATTATGTTTTTCGAAGAGGCAACCCCGCAGTCAATTAGGCAAATTCCTTTTCCATAGATAAGATAGGCATAGACAAATCGATCTAAGGTTCTTCCCGGACTGACCAAAAGCTTAAATGGTATCTTTATCGCATGAATATTTTTTGTAATCTGCATCTTTCATCCTCAACAGTATAAAGTTTATATTTCCTCCGACTTTTTTCAATACTCTTCTATTTATTATCATTTTATTCAATAAGTCAACGGCAATCTCTGTAAACTCTGACATAACATTGTGATGTCTTTGTATCATATAAATGAATTTTGAAATTCGTTATCTGAAATCGGTACCTTATCAATTTTCCTGATGAATGTTCTGGTAAACGATTCAAGCTCAGCAAGGTTACTGTGAAAAAAAGGTTTCCAAGAATTTCTCGGAAACCTTTGTTTAATTAATGGTAGGCCGTAGAGGAATCGAACCTCTAACCTACTGATTAAGAGTCAGTTGCTCTGCCAATTGAGCTAACGGCCCTTTAAAGCTTTCAATGCGCCCGGCAGGATTCGAACCTGCGACCTACGGGTTCGAAGCCCGGCGCTCTATCCAACTGAGCTACGGGCGCGTATGCTTCTTTTATTCAATTACTGGATAATCATTAATGATCAATTAACAGGTATATATTTTTCTGTCAATATTAAATTTTGTAAAAACCCTTGACATTATCCTGAAATTTCTTTAATTAACTAAATCTCAGATTGTGTTGGTTGAGAAATATAAAAAAATCGACTATTGACATTATAGATATTAACTATATAAGATCTAAAGTTTCACCGAAATTGTGTCCTATAGAATCACGCAACCATGCGCAACAAAGTATCCACGAAAGATTTTCGCGGGAGTTTATCGTGTGTACGGCAAACGGCATCAAAATCATCTGTCAGGGCAA
>Ga0307427_1000237_pt1 | contig 39151 bp, 46 predicted proteins | sample SalMarWE160190MG_FD_202162 | JGI IMG/M metagenome (GOLD analysis project Ga0307427, IMG submission 202162) | Salt marsh sediment microbial communities from the Plum Island Ecosystem LTER, Massachusetts, United States - WE1603-190 | ecosystem: Environmental > Aquatic > Marine > Intertidal zone >...
TGAACCACAGCTTGAGCTATACACTACAGTTACAGAAAGGAATCAACGCACAACGACACAGGCAAGCGTGACGGATAAACCACGGTCTTCTTCTGCTCCCCTGGAGGCAGTTGCGGCAGGGTCCAGTTGATCCGGTGATGGAGGTGCAAGATGAGATCAGCGGTTGCGCATTTGACAGGTCATATGAGCTTATATACAATGGTAGACCCCAGTCTTTCCCGAGTGGAAAGCCAAGTGGGGAGAAACCTCGCCTCGGACCTGTTTCTAGAACTCAACGAAGCTGAGGATCTCCTCTGAGGCCGAGTCCTTGCGGACTGTAGCATCAGCATAACACAGTACCCGCGACTCCCCATCCTGGACCAAAAATACCAGCACGGTCCCTGCCGGGGGAGCTTGAGGGCGAGCAACGAGAGGACTGAGTGCAGAGGAAGAGGGCGAAATGGCTGAAAAGGGCGATCAGAGAGCGATACTTTCATCTCTCTATGGATTCAGGTGATATTACACAATGAAATCTAAATTACGACCCATATTTAGAAGTATTTTATTGACGTACATTGCGCAGGCCGTAATTCTGGTAGGGGCTCTGTTTATCTATCACTTAATCGGAAAGAGCCTGGGCCCAGAGGGTGTAGGAGAGTACTCCCTAATTAAGAGGGCAGTTTCTCTCCTAAGCCCGCTTTTGCTTTTGGGATTAGGGATGGGGATACCGCGTTATGTTGCGATGTCACGAGACAGGGAACAAAGAAGCGCATATATGAGAGCAGGATTGGTGGCTATATTTTTCACACTTATTTTCTCTATTTTTCTATGTTCCTTCAAGACCCGTTTTTCGTTAATTATTTTTGGTGACACTGAGTATGTTGTCCTTATTTTACCTCTCACCCTTTTCTTAGCAGGCTCGATTTTGCATAGTTTAGTATATTCTTACTTTCGAGGGCGGCTATTGGTGAAGATTTTCAATTCTCTCCACATAATGAACTTAGGCGTAAGTCCTGTACTGATTCTTCTTCTCTTCAACGATATCACCATTGAGGGAGTGATAACTCTGATGGGGATTGCGACTGTCGGGATCTCGGTGGTTTTTTTCTTATTGTTTGGCGAGGAATGTTTTATTCACATTGGCAAACTGCAACTTGGGCGCTCATTGGGAACCTTGCTTCGCTATTCTGTTCCGCGGATCGCTGGCAGTTTCGCACTCGCTGGATTCTTCTCTCTAGGTCCCATCCTCGCAGGGCATTTTGCTTCTATTGAGGCGGCAGGTTATCTTTCTATAAGCGAAACTCTATTGAGCACGGTAGCAACAGCGATTGCCCCTTTAGGTTTAATACTTCTTCCTAAAGTCAGCAGCATGGTAGCGCAGGGAGAAACTGAAAAACTACAAGAGCATTTGAATTATCTCATAGGCGCCTCGATTCAGCTTTCCATCTTTGCGAGCGTTCAATTAGTGATCTTTTCTGATACTATAATACAGTATTGGCTGGGCCCTGAGTTTCTTGGCGCTATTCCGGTGATGCGAATAGTAGCTTCTTCCACATTCTTCTATCTTTTCTATAGAACTGTAGGAAGTATTTTGGACGCTGCTAGGGTTAAGCCCATAAATACGATAAACCTTTCAATATCTTTGGGACTGTTTTTAGCCGTTTCAGGAATCTTGTTGTTATCAGTAAAAAGTATTCCGCCAATTATTGTCTTAAGTATTGGTGTCACGTCCGGGTTGATTTGTTTGGGGGGGTTGAGTTATGTGTCGGTTAGGAAATTATATTCTGGGCAAATACGACAGGATCTATACTATTTGGTGACAGCTATAGGCATTAATGCTATGCTAGCAGGTATAGCGGTGCTGGCTAAGCCATTTGTAGTCTTAAGGGCGTATTATTTCATTGGTTTTGAGATTTTGGCGGGGACAATGTATCTATCAATTCTGTGGCTACTAAAAATGGATTGGCTGCGGAAAGCTCCGGAAAGGGTATTATTGTAAAATGGCAAAGCTTAAGATTTCAGCTCGGGTTCTAATAATAATCCCTTTATTAATCTATATATTTTGTATGTTCGGAGCGCATGATCTATCAACAGAAACTATGGTTGAAAACGTTGCACTTAATGGGATGAAGATGGATATGCGGTGGTAATTCTGTACCACTTTAAGAGCTAATTAGTGCTAAGTCAACGACCGGTTCTGGCAAGCTCACCTCGCGATTGATATACGTCCATGGCGCCAGATATCCTAACGCCGAGTGTCTCCTGCGCATATTGTAGTAGTTAATCTGTGTATCGATTATTCTTCTTAACTCCCAGATGTTTCTCGCATCATAGAACAAGCTACCGTTCTCTCCTTTGAACCGACCGTTAAATGATTCCATGTACGTGTTTCCCTTAGTCCCATTCTCCGAGAAGGAGATCCTTGCTTTCTCTCTTATGAGTACGGCCTGTAACCATCTGTATCCGGTGTATACCGAATCTTGATCGTGATGGAGGAATCGGTCCTCTAGGTTTAGCCCTATCTCCTCCAGGTTGTCATGGGTCATGTTGAGTGCTTCTAGGGCGAGGGATGTATTCTTGTGTTCGCCCAGCGCCCAGCCAGTAACCCACTTGGTGTTATGGTCAAGGATTGGCATGAGGTAGGCTCTCTTTCTTCCATTGGCGTAAGGGATCTCGGTGAAGTCAGTGTAGAACACCTGAAATGGTGCTGGATCCTTCATATCCTTCACCAGGTTTAATCCCCGGCTACTCTGCTTGAGATAGCTACGTGGTAAAGAGGGCTTTGGTTTGCTAACTGATCGTAACAACCTAAGGTTAAGGCGGTTTAATGACCGACGAAGGACGAACTCACCTACCTGATACCCGTTCTCTTGTAGATCAGGTAGGATACGCTGGTATCCATACCCTGAATGTTCTCTCACCACTCGCATTATTGGTTCCCTTAGGTTCCTGTACTTGGTCTCGTAGGATACCTTCTCCTTGTTCTGGTAGTACCAGGTACTCTTAGGCAGCCCGATAGCGGCAAGGCAGGTATTTAAGCCATAGTTGTTGTTGTGTTTCTCTACTGGCTTCACCTTATCCTCCGTTACAAGCTGCCGTCCGTAAAATTCTTGAGTAGAGCGATCTCCACTTCTTTTCTTCCCAGGAGTCGCTCTAACTCACTGATCCTCTTCTCGTACTGCGCTAGGGTTGTATCCTTCCCAAATAGCTCAGGGCCTTTGTTTAGGAACTCCTGTTTCCAACAAGAGACAGTCCCGGGATGAATACCGTATGCCCGTGCAATCTCTACCGCTTCCCTGTCACCTTTTAGTACCTCTAGTACTACCTGGAACTGAAGGCGGGGTGTGTATCTATTCCCTGTCTTACCCATGTTGATCACCTCTTTCTTGCGAGGTAATCTTACCACATTGGCTACTGTTGACTTAGTGCTGTAGGTGGTGCAACTTTCCCGCCGCGGGTCCGATTGAAAGTCTTTGTGTAGAAGACGGAATTACGATTCTTGCCACAACCGGTGGTATTTTCCGCGTGGATCCAGAGAGTGGAACTATTGAAATCGAGCAGCGAATCGAAAAAAACGGTTACTGGCGAAAGTATTGCTGGACAAAGATTGGCTTGGAGCATTGCCTGAACCAATACTAGATGGTTTCGATTGTATTTGGGGAGAGGATTCTCCTGAGTATTGCAAGATGATAATCTCAGGAGATTCAGTGGTCCGTTTTTTCAATATTGAGAAAGTAAGTGTTGAATTGCAGTTTTCTCCATTGCATCACAAGCTTAGCGATTCCAATGGTGGATTATTAGCTTTAGATGATGATGGAGGGTTGGCAATTATACCTCCGGGATCATCTTCTAATGAGGACTACGCCAAAACTTTCGGGAATAATGTGTGGAGGCTATTAGCTGGTGACCCATTACCACTCTTATTCATCGGAGTTTGTCCACCTCGCGAGTTTGATTGGGACTCTTCTTTCTCGCATATTGTTCACTACTCTTCCCACATAGAGCGTTACCCGACAGACGAACAGATTATAGCTTATAGCCAATATGCAAAAGTATTAGAAATGCATTCATGGGTTTGGGAAAATCGTTACGACAAAGAAGCCAGAGACGAGAAAGGGGAGAAGATTCCATTATGGAGAGATTATTCATCGCGTCCCCAAGATTTTAGATGGGTTCCCGATGATGAAACAGAGCTTAAACGAGTTATTGCAACTGCTCACGCTCATGGCATGAAAATTATCCCGTACGTCAATTTTTCTTGGAAAGATTCCAGCGTCAGCGTTCTAGAATCTTCAACGCCAATGAATGAGGTTTTCAAAACGCAGATGGCGGAGCTGCAGCGGCTTAAGGATACCTATAATTTCGACGGATTGTACCTAGATGGGCTTTTCTCTTGGGATCTCCAGAATCCCAAACTAAATTACGAAGCTGTGCGAAGTTTGCGAGAACTATTCGGCGGGGATGGCTGGCTAACATATCACAACACACGTCCGGATGGTTACTTTTTCCCATTCATTAATGCCTACATGGATCTTATTATCACCAGCGAACATAGATCATTTGACCGATGGAAATCCACTTCTTATAGAATCTCCAATGCTATCGCCAGTGTCTGGCCAGAAATTCCGATGGATATCAAAGAAGGTCGAGAATTCCTTAGAGAATTGGTCGACAATAGCCTGTTGTACAATAATCGTGTAGTGCTGATGACTGGCAAGGAGGGGCAGTGGCGCAGCTGGCGTCTTTACTTTAGTGAGAACGAAATGAACTTCATGCAACAATATTACTTCAATGAACTGCAAACAATACAGAGAGTTGGTTACAAGAAGTTTATCCTAGATGATCTACCATGAAAGACAACACAAAAGAAGAGACAATAGTAGAGAATCTGAAGGACATAAAAGAGGTTTTCGATAAGCACGACATTGCGTGTTGGTTGGATTGGGGTACTTTGCTTGGAGCAGTACGCAATGGGAAAATAATTGAATGGGATCATGAAGTTGATTTAGGCATAATGAGGAGCGACGAAGAAAAAATTGTTGCGACCTTCTCCGAGATAAAAGAAAAAGGATTTTGCATAAAGAAAGCACCAATTTCGGCCCCGGAATTTACCTTTCGAAGAACTGGGTATGGCGTAGATATCTGGGAATATTATCCGATAGGGCAAAATCTTTTGGCAACACGGTACCATGAACTTTCGAAAAATCTGATAGCGCACATCTTGTGGTTTGTATGGCGTGTATTAGCACCCGGATATGGTAAGGATGATTTACCAAAGAAAGGGTTAAAATTCGCTATGACATGCCTCGTTAAATGCATCGTCTCTCTATTTCGTCCTAAGGTTCAAAAGTTTCTAATTCAGAGTATTAGAAGATTATTCATCCAAGGGTATTATAGAAACCCTAAACAAGCGATAGTTCCAAAACCTTACTTGGAAACATTTAAGGCCATAAGCTTCTATGGAATGTCATTTAATATTCCCTTTGACGCTGAAAAGTACTTGGAGTATAAATATGGTAAAAAGTGGAAAGTACCAGTAAGAAAATGGTGTATTGAAGAGGACGGCGCGGTTAGATTTTCAAAAGAGCAAGGAAGATGATCAGCAACATGAAAGCTCCTGATCATAATATGATACGTTTGCTGAGGAATCTGCGTTTTCGTAGAACGCATAAGATGCTTTGCAGCTGCATAGCAATTTCGTTGCTTTGCGGTATTCTCTCACAATATTGGCAGGTTTGGTTAGTTTTTGGGTTTGTTTTATCGGTAATGTTAGTTGTTCATTTTTCGAGAGGGTTTTCGAACCCCCTAAATATTCATTCAGCAGCAGTAAGTCTGATCACCATATTTGCCCTTCCCTCTAGTATTCTGATATTGAACAACAAAATCGCATTGGACAGGCAAGAATCGTTGATGGTATTTTCTTCCATTAGCATGGGATTGATGGGATATGCGTTCGGCGCTCTACTCCTAAAACATTTAGTCTCTTTTGACAAGAAGAAAAATACTTTACTGTCTAAAAGGGTAAATGCTTTGTTTTGGTTGTCTTACAAATATAGGTATGTGTTGGCTTTTATCTCTGCTATAGTTCTTCTCTATTGGGGATTCATGCCCCGATCTATGTCTTACACAGAGTCAATCACCTATCGAATGGAGACAACTGGAGCTATAGAATACTTTCGTTCATTAATTCCTAATGTTTTCTCAGTACTAATGGTCGCAATGATCAGCATATTTGGTGATTTGAGAAAGCAGAGAAAGCTTTTCTGGCTAAGTTATTTGCTCATTGGATTAGTTGTGTTTTCTATTGTGGGTGGTCATAGGAGCTGGATTGTAGCCCTATTCGCGTGCCTAGCGATTGCTTTCCGGCCTTACTTAAAGAAAAGGCATTTTCTTCTATTTATTATTCTGGCTATTGTTATCACGTTCGTAATATCAGGGGGCGTAAGATATGCTAGAGGAGGCGGGTCGTTCACAGAAATCCTCGGAAGGTTTCAAGAATATTCCTTGAATGTAGAGCTGATTGGAGAATTCACGAGGAAGTGGAGCGATTTGACTACGCCCTTTTCAACATTTATAACTTTAGTCAAGAATATTCCTCAAAATGTGTCCTTTGATTACGCTGCCTATATTAAAGACTCTAGTCTTCTTATTCCCGAAATCATATATCCTAATCGTCCTCTACCGTATAATGAATGGTTCGTAAAAACATTCCGGCCAGAGGTTTATCAAAGAGGAGGGGGCCTTACATTTTATGTTGTTGGGTTTGGCTATTTGTTTGCTGGGCCTATCGGCGTATTCATACACTTATTCCTTTTTGGGGCTTTGTTTGAATTACTCAATAAGTCTCTCAGAATGATTAACGGCGCCGCCGCTCTTTTTCTGTATAGTTATTTCTTTGTACAACTATTAGGCTTTGTTCGTAGCTGCGGATTTATGGTTTTCATTAAAAACTCCCTTATTTTATATCTTGTTATTCCAATAATGTTATTATTCCTATTTGTACTTATTCTACAGATATTTGATTTAGGAAACTCTAAAATTAGGAACAAAGAACTCCGCTACAAGCTGCGGGGCATTGAAAGAAAAACCTAAAGATCTAACCGGAGTTGGTCCTCATGTTGCAGCTTGATGCCCCGCCGTATTACGTCCACTGTCAATTCATCCCCAACCGATCGTACGAAGTACCCGCTACTCCACAGCTCTCCACCCCACAACTTTTCCTTCAGTCCCGGATGTCGGTGGAACATCTCCCGAGCCGAGACACTCTTGAGAACCTGTACTATATGGCTGGGACTGTACTTAAGTCGAGCACACAGAAACAGGTGGAGATGATCAGGCATTACCTCAAGCGTATTTATCTCCGACTCGTAGCGTTCAGCAATACCGGAGAAGATCTCCTCCAAGCTTTCGGCCACTGGCCCTTCAACGTCAGTTTCCGGTACTTCGGAATCCAGACAAAGTGGTACTTGAGATTGTAGACTGCATTCTTGGCTCGCTTGACAGAGCTCATTTAGCCTATACTAACAAGCGAATTCGCCTCCGGCGAATCTCCATTTTTCCCCCAGCAAGCTGGCGGGTATCCAGCGAAGGTCTCTTATGAAAATTTTCTATATTACAGCTCAAATCCCCTGGGGAAAAGGAAAAACTTTCATTATAGATGAAATACTCGCTGTAAAAGAGGCTGGAGCTAAGCTTTTGATTATCCCGCGCAACCCGACAAAAGAGGTTTTCCATCAAGGGGCCCAAGTTCTTTTGGAGAATGCCGTATGGCTGCCATTAGTGAATCCTAAAATGATTGGTATCTTTTTCATCTCACTTGTGATCAAGCCACATCTTTGGAAAGTCTTAATTGTTAGATAACGATAGGTTGTAAGACAACGTTCTTTTTTTCTCTTAAGTACTGAGCCGGTGTAATGTAGTTTAGTGACTTAAGGTGCTTCTCTTGGTTGTAACGATTGACAAACTCAATCAGCTGCCCGTTCATCTCGAATATACTGGAAAACAGATACTTGCGCAACACTTGGTTTTTGATGGTTCGGTTGAAGCGCTCAACCATTCCATTTGTCCAGGGATGTTTGAACTTGATCGTGCGATGCTGAATGTTGTGCTCTTCGCAGATCTGGTCAAAAGGATGGATCTTCTTCGTCCGCTTGTGTTTCGGGAGCGCCTTGTAGCTGAACTTGAACCCATAGTACATTGGGAGGAGCAGCCACCCGTGGTGTAACCTTCCTTGGAGAAACCAATGATCTAAGGAGGTACACAGTGATGACTGCTCAACAAAAGTGTAGCGCGGAGATGACGTTGGTGGCAATTGATGTTGCTAAAGCCTGGAACACGGTGCTGGTGGAGAACCCTGATGGTAAGCGTCAGCGCTTCCGAGTGGCGAACACTCGCCCCGATCATGATCGCCTGATACTGTTGTTGAACAATCAGGGAGGACAGTGTCGAGTAGCGCTAGAACCAACAGGAAACTATCACCGGCCATTGGCCTATCGACTGCTTGGTGAAGGATTCAAGGTGTATCTGGTCTCCTCGGTAACAGCGGCTCGGTTCCGGGAGGCGATGTTTAACTCCTGGGACAAGAACGACCCTAAGGATGCAGCAGTGATCCTGGATCTGCTCAAGCAAGACAAGGTGCTCCGTTACTATGACCCTCTTGTGGAAGGGATTCACGATCTGTAAGGAGATCTTAAAGACATACGTCCAGGTTACACTGGCTAGGACTCGTCTACAGCACAGTATCTTGACTCACTATCTTCCTCTCTACTGGCCGGAGTTCGCGCGTTACTGGCATTCTTCAGGAGCCGGTTGGTTCGCCTCCTTCCTAATCCGCTTCCCTGTTCCACAGGCGGTCCGTCGACTGGACTGCGAGTCCTTCATCCGAGAAGCTTGGGCACTGGTAGGACGCAAGGTGAACAAACGAGCGAAGCTTGAGGAGATCTATGACCTCGCTTCGGATACGATCGCCCTACCCATTGATCCAGACGGCATTGCTGTGCAGGCGTTCCGTCTTAAGCTTAAACGCTACCTCTCGCTGAACCGATTGCGTGGTCAGCTTGAGAGATGGGCCGAGGAGGCATTGGGATCAAACGTGGATTCCCAGCTGCTTTGAAGTATCCCTGGGATTGGCCCGGTACTAGCTCTGATCATCCTCGCTGAGGCGGGAGACCTGCGCCGATTTCCTCACCATCGCCAGTTTCTTAAGTTCTGTGGTCTGGATTTGGCAAAGAGACAGTCAGGACCTTCTCGTGGAAAAGAGCGCCTGTCCAAGCGCGGCAATGCACGACTGCGCTTTCGCGTTCTGGATGGCAGGGACTGTGGCTTGCCGCATGCGGGAGAACTCGTTTCGCGACAAGTACGAGCGCTACATCAAGTCCAATCCTACAGATCCGGACCTCAAGCGCAAGGCATTAACGGCAGTAATGGCCAAGATGCCAAGAGTTGCTTATGCCATCGTCAAGATAGGAGTTCCTTATCGGGCATATTTTGAAGCTGCGGTACCCAGTGGATCGATCCCTCTCAGTCCAGCCGTAGGGGCCAAAAGGACCTCGTAGATAATGCTTCGACCTTCCACTGGGTCCCCAGCCTGTTTAAAGTACGCTAAGGGCCGCTAAACAACGGACCCTGTGTCACTATGGTAAGACGGGGATCATATGGCAAGTGGAAGTCCACATCGGGACCGCTGACAGTAGTCAATTATGTAAGGCTTCGTCACACAAGACGTGCCAAGGGAGTGTTTCTTCTCCGAGGAGGGTTGACTTCGATGTTAGTACGTTATCACTGTGAAATCCCTTGATGCCAAATGGATATTGGGAGAGAAGATCTTTGAGAACAGGAATGAGGAAATGTTCGCTAATCTTCTCTGCGCAGCCAATCACTTCCCATTGTGTAACCTCATCGATAGTGTTTAAGTGATAGACCCCTTTCTTGCCATTCCAATCCCCTTGATGGATAGTGTCCACTCGCAGGTAACCGGGTTGACCTTGGGGGTCGGGACAGCGACGCTCCCCGTAGCGAGCGGTCGTTGGCTTGGTCTTGTGAACGGTGCGTACCTGATTTAGGTAGAAAGGGCTCTGACGCAGCCGATACAGATGTGTCACCGAGATCGTGCTCAGCCGTTGGAACTGCTCACGACCAAACAGCTCGTATTCCCGCCTGAGGATCGCTTGGGTAGCCGGGCCTCAAAAGACGCTCGTGTACTTCATCCACTTCGAGCAGCACAAGCTGATCGTCCCACGTGAACTTGGTGGGAAAACAATGTCGCCTGTAAGGGCGCACACGGAGGTGTCCACTACAATGAAACTGGTCGATCAGGCGAGTAAGTTGAGCGGGAGAATATCCGCTCATCTTCTGCAGATACTGACGTAACAGGCCCTTCTCTACCCGGGGACGAGTCAGATACTGGTATTGACGCAGTGTCTTCTCTATCCAACCGTAGGCCTCAGGGCGGGAACAACCGCTGAATTTCAGACCATCACTTGAATTTAAGAAGGCTTGCAACTCCTCCATACTCATCACACACGTGTCGTTCATCATTAGGAATAGCCTGCTATGATTCGATTCACGTGTCGGTCCGGCCATTTTCCCGCCGCTCATGCTCATCTTGCATGGGACAAGTCTAGGAGTTGGCCAGTTCATCGAGTTGATATACAATCAAGAACGGCTACATTCAGCGATTGGTTATCTTAGTCTGGTGGAGTTTGAACAAGAAGTTAGGTTGGCTCCGTGGCATGTATCAGTTTCAGCTGCAACGTGTCCGGTTTGAGGGGTGCACTACAATTTATCTTAGCACCATATGGAAAGACTTAAAGCTGTGCATATGGGGAGGAGAGTTAGATGAAAAGAGTTTATGTAGGTATGAGCACCGACCTTATTCATCCCGGCCACATTAACATCATAAAGAAGGCAGCAGAACTTGGGCAAGTTACGGTTGGCCTGCTTACAGACAAAACCAACCGCTAGTTATAAACGTTTGCCATTTCTTACATACGAACAACGCAAGACCGTCATCGAGCAAATTAAAGGAGTAGGCACTATAGTTCCCCAATGTACGTTGGATTATTCATCCAATCTCAGAAAAATCAGGCCGGATTACGTTGTGCATGGTGATGATTGGGATAGCGGTGTACAGGCAGGAACTCGTCAAGAAGTGATAGAGACACTAAAAGAGTGGAGTGGAGAGTTAGTTGAAGTTCCATATACACCGGGCATCTCATCAACACAGCTTCATAGTGAGCTGAAAGCAGTTGGCACAACCCCAAATATCCGTTTAAGGACATTGGGGCGGCTTATCGCGGCCAAACCATTTGTACGTGTACTCGAAGTTCATAATGGGTTGACCGGATTAATTGTTGAGAACTTACAGATTGAACTGGATGGCACTGTCCGGGAATTTGATTGTATGTGGTCAAGCAGCCTGACTGATTCCACAGCAAAGGGAAAGCCTGACATTGAAGCTGTAGATATGACTTCAAGAATGGCCACCGTCAATAACATCTTTGAAGTTACAACGAAGCCGATGATTCTTGATGCCGATACCGGGGGCAGGCCGGAACATTTCCAGCTAACCGTAAGATCGCTTGAGCGGCTGGGCGTATCCGCAGTTATTATAGAGGACAAGGTAGGTCTGAAGAAGAACTCGTTCTTTGGTACAGAAGTGCCACAGGCACAGGATACAGTTGAAAATTTCTGTCACAAAATTCAATTTGGGAAAAGGTCTTGATGATCCTCTTGCAAGGGCCAATGTTCCTATTGAAGTTGACCACTTATGTTGATGAGGCTTTTTGTTGAATAATCGTGACACACATATAAGGGACAAAAAATGAAACTAGTGTACTCGTATTACGTTCTAGATATTGTTCACAAGGGCCATCTAGAAATGATGAAAAATGCAAAGGCAATAGCTGGTGAGGATGGAAGACTGATTGTAGGAATCCTGACCGATGAAGCAGTGATGGAGAAAAAGCCAAGGCCCATTCTTTCACTTGATGAAAGAATAGAGCTCGCAAGCGCAATAAAATATGTGGATCTTGCTGTAGCACAGGAAACATATTCACCACTGCCAAATGTAAGAAAGATTAGACCTGACATCTTGATGGAAAGTACAAGTCACGGCGAAGAAGAGATCGAAAAGGCAAGAGAAGTTATGGAAAGTATAGGCGGTAGGGTAATCGTCATCCCGTACTATCCAGATCATTCTTCGACAAATATTAAGAATCAAATTAGGGAGAAAAGTGTAAATGAAGGATAAAAAAAACAAACTAGTATTTTGGAACATCTGGACATCCTATGCCACGTACTACTTCGGCAAGGTAAATCTAAGCATAGTTGTACCGGCGTTGTTGGCCACACATAAGGATTTGAGCCTGCTCAATGTTGGATTGGTGTCAAGCGGGTTTTTCTTTGCCTATGCACTTGGCCAATTTTTGCACGGTCAGATTTCAGAACGCTACAACCCGTTCGTGTATATCTCCATTGGACTTATCGGATCCGCGATTATCAACTTCCTCCTTGGCTTCTCTGCCGGCTTCTTTGTTATGTTAGTTGTTGGAGAGATAATAGATGGTATGTTCCAGTCAATGGGCTGGTCATCTTGTGTAAGAGCAAATGGGCTGACACAAAAAGCCGAGGGCAGAGAGAGAACTACAACACTATTGGGGACATCATATCAGGTAGGTAATTCTGTAGCCTGGCTTGTATCATCGTATGCAGTGGGCGCCTGGGGCTGGCAAGCAGGATTCTGGACGGCAGCGGTTTTTCTGTTTGTAAGAGGTGTCTTACTGTTGCTGACGAAACCCAAGATGGAGTTCACACCTCCTCAGAGCATGAAGTCTCAAGTAAGAAACACATTATCTCTCCCAATTGTTCTCAGCGGTCTATCCCTGTGTTTACTCAACATGGTCAGATATGGGGTCATAACCTGGATACCGCTGTATCTCTTTCAACAACAAAATTTGCTTGTCGAAGAGATGGGAAAGGTGGGTCTGAATGTTTGTCTAATTCCCCTAGCGGGCGTAATAGGGACTCTCGCATACAACAGGTTCAAGGCCAGCAAGGACATCATTACAATAGTATTCCTGGTTTTCCTGTCAATAAGCTTTGTAATATTCCCCTTTACGAAAGGGCTATTGGCAACAGCTCTACTCTTAATTGGCAGCTTCTTCTTATATGGTCCCCACGTGTTTCTCGTTACAACCATGCCAACGCGTTTCGTTGACCGACAGATAGTCGCAGCGTCTACCGGATTTATAGATGGCATGGGTTATGTCGGGACAGTATTGATAGGTGTGATTATCCCGCTTCTGGTTACGTCATCAGGCGGCAGCTGGACAAATGTATTTCTGTTCTGGGCGCTCCTTTCGATCATTGTTGCCGTATTTGTGACCATAGTTTATCTAGTGCATGCCAGATTAGATAACAGTGGGAACACACATTCGGTATAATGCACCGGTATTTGACCTAGAAGCGCGGGACACTATTGAGGCCTGCACAGGTCAAATCTATGGATGAGCTTGCCGAAGTTGTCAGAGAGCTTCGAAGAAGAATTGGTTTGCCAGAGAAGCTCAGGGAGATGGGCGTAACAGAACAAGATATCGATACAATTGTTGCCGGTGGTTTTCGCCCTGATCGGGTCGCTAACAACCCGCAGGAAGTGACGTCTTCAGCGCTGCGTGAGTTACTCAAGGAGGTCTCATAATGAAGGCGGTAATTGTTGCCGCAGGAGAAGGTAAGCGATTGCACTCAGCGACCGAAGACTGGTTTTATTGACGGTATGGGATACATCGGAGCCGCCATAACAGGCATTGGAACCGGGTGGTTATTGCACACTTTCAATTGGAGTGCAGCTTTCTACTTTTGGCTGGTGGCTGCCGTTGTTGCAGGCGGGTTAATGCTATTGCTTTGGAACTACAAGCAGGGAAGGACGTAATATCAGTAGAACAGAGCTGCGCCTATCCGTTGTTGGACGTAATAACCTCTACTCCCTTGTTGTGGTTGAGCAAGGAAGTTGTCCTCTCATCGTGAGCGGTACATAAAATGGGGGTAGGTCACGTGTAGGGGCAGTTTCACATATTACCCAAGGAGGAGATCGTGCGGTGGGACCAATTTCTTAAGGCAGCATATCCTAACGATCTAGCACTTGAAGAATCTCGCAGAACGATTGTTTATAGAGCTAGTCGGTGGGTTGGAATTCGTTTTGCATATGCATTCTACCGTCTTGGTATATCGGCAAACTTGATTTCAATAATGCGGCTATTGGTTTCTGTAGCTTCATTATTCTTGATCTCTACGATAATGTATGGCAACATTTGGTTGCCTATTGTTGGAGTATTGTTACTCGCCTGGCAAATTAACCTTGACTTTGCCGATGGAGCAGTAGCCAGGGTCCAGGGAAAAGCAAGTAAGGTAGGACAAGAAATTGATGGGCTTGCAAACGCAGCTTCACGTGCGGCGATTCTCGTTTTGTTCGGTATATTGACTGAAAATACATATATGGTGATCATTAGCGCATTCTCAGCATATGTAGTTGTTGTTTTTGGGCAAAAGGTAAAAATACTAATAGCAAGTAGACAATATATGGCTCAGGAATTTCTTTCTCGTAAACTTCTATCTGTAATAGTCATGGTACTTCTCTTACCGGCACTGATTGTGTTACATGGGATACTAAGCTGGAATGTTGTTGTGTTTGCTTATTGCGTCTAAGGCATCTATGCAGGATTATCGGTTCGATGTTTGGTTACGTGTATTTGCAAAGCGGAAGAGCTGGAGGCGAATACGCCATGATGTGGTCCTTGAAAGTCCGTTGTAGAATTCCTATGGAGAGAGTTTCAACGCGACAGTACAGCGGGAGTGTTCTCACCCAGTGAAATAGGTGTCTAGCCACATTATTCCAAGGGGCAAAGCAGGAATTGTTTGATAGCATGATGGAAGCACAGGTCAAGCCGGAGATATGGCGAGTGTGGTACAATTAAGCTGAAGTTCCCCGTGATTTAGGGCCAAGAAGTACTTGATAACCCCGTTAGGGTCGGGGTTTGCTTTTGTTGAGTTAGTCGCAGTATGTAGGCATGTTATACATGGGGGTCCTCTTGACATTGCTAGTTCAATGTGTATGATAGTAGGCATGCACATCCATGTCATACCCAACCGAGGATCGCGCCCGACTATCCTCCTGCGTGAGTCATACCGTGAGGGTAAGAAGGTCAAGAAACGCACCCTAGCTAACTTGTCCTCTCTTTCACGGAAACAGGTGGAGACCATCCGTCGTACACTCAACGGGGAGGAACTAGTACCAATCGATACGTTGTTCAGCGTCACCTCTTCTCATCATCACGGTCACGTGCAAGCGGTGCGTATGGCAATGAAGCAACTTCACTTTGAGCAGTTGATCGCCTCACAGCATACCCGTGAACGTGACTTGGTAGTGGCGATGGTAATAGCACGGATCTTGCACCCAGAAAGCAAGCTTGCCACCACCCGCTGGTGGCATACAACGACACTTGCCGCTGACCTTGATGTGACCGATGCCACAGAGGATAACCTGTATCAAGCGATGGACTGGTTACTTGATCGTCAATGGCGTATTGAGAAGAAATTAGCAGCCCGTCACTTAAAGGAGGGAGGCCTGGTACTGTATGACTTAAGTTCGAGCTACTTCGAAGGGGTAACCTGTCCCTTAGCGGCGCGTGTTACAACCGGGACAAGAAGAAAGGGAAGCTACAGGTGAACTATGGCCTTCTCACCGATTCTTGTGGCACTCCAGTATCCGTATCCGTCTTTTCAGGGAACAGCGCTGATCCAACAACCCTTATGCCACAGGTAAGAAGAGTAACCGAACAGTTTAACATCGACAGTGTGGTGCTGGTCGGTGATCGGGGGATGATCAGCCAGCAACAGATCGACAAGCTTAACGGGATCAACGGTATTGAGTGGATCACCGCGTTGCGCAGTGGCCAGATCGCTAAATTAGTGGAAGATGGAACGATTAACATGAGCCTGTTTGACCAGCGTAACCTGTTTGAGTTTAGCCACCCTGACTTTCCCCTAGAGAGATTGGTGGTCTGTCGTAACCCATTTATGGCCGAGCACCGTAGCTGCACACGCATATCTCTGATCAGGGCAACGGTAAAGGAACTAGAGAAAGTAAAAGGGATGGTTGCAACAGGGAGGCTCAACGCCAAGGAGAAGATCGGGCTACGGGTAGGGAAGGTGGTGAATAAGTACAAGGTGGCAAAGCACTTTGATCTTGACATTGCTAACGGGCATTTCAGCTACCATCTCCTGGAGGAGAAGGTGGCACAAGAGGCGGCATTAGATGGGTTGTACGTGATCCGTACGAGCCTCTCCAAGGAACAAATGAGCGGAGAGGATGCGATACGCAGTTACAAACGGCTATCCAATGTAGAGCGAGCATTCCGCAGCTTCAAGGGGATCGACCTCAAGGTACGGCCAATTCATCACCATCTGGAGGATCGCGTACGGGCGCATATCTTCCTGTGTATGTTAGCCTACTACGTGGAGTGGCACATGAAGGAGGTCTGGCGTGAGCTTTTGTTCAGTGATGAAGAACAGGAACTCAAGAAGACCCGTGATCCAGTGGCACCAGCTGTAAGATCGGCCAAGGCGCTAAACAAGGTTCACCGTAAGAGACTGGATGACGATACTAGAGTACACAGTTTCCACACGTTGTTAACTGATCTTTCTACCATTGTGCGGAACACCTGTCATCGTAAGGGAGGAGGACCAGGTGAGCCAAGCTTTACCATGACGACCATCTCCAGCGTTAAGCAGAAGCAGGCACTTGAGTTGATCGATACCATCGTGGTGTAGACAGAACGCTGCACCACAATTCTTCAGTAACTTCACATCCCAACAGAGTTTCCGCTACTATTACCTTAGGAACTTCGGATTAAGGAACATCCCCACAGTTCACTGGGATATCGTACACCGGTGGAGTTCAAGAACGGGATACGCAGTCAACTTGTGGAACGTGGCCGTCGTCCCTCGTACCGAAGGGGTAACAGGAAGAAACATGTTGACAAGAATAAGCAGACTCTCTACTTACCGGTGGTCCAAACTTAGCGAGTAGACCAGAAGGAAGAAGGGCTCCAGCTGACGCACAGCCGTCCGGAGAAGCTACGTCGTAGTCCAAAAAGGGAGGTGATTCACAAGGCTGAGTATCCAAAGCATGTATGGACGTACGACTTTGTGGAAGACCGCACAGAACGAGGTAGGAAGATTCTTATACTGACGATAACAGACGAATATAGCCGTGAATGCTTAGCCATCCGGGTGGTTCGTTCGATACCGGCAGTGAAGGTGCTCAATACAATGGAACACAATATTATTTTCCCCAAGAAAGTGCTGGAATTCAATCTTGCTTGTCTCGTACCATTTATCGAGCACTCGTCCTTAGGAAGTATTCTCTCCCGAATCATTGATCCCGGAGGCAGACAGGGTTATGGATATTATATCCTTACGGAAGGATATAATTTTGTGGGGTTTGTGGGCTTCGTATATGTGGCGTTTGTATTTGTAGTGGGGTTATGTCTGCTAGAGTCCTTTTTTACAGATACGAATGACGTATTATTTAGTGCTTATCTGTATGCGATTATAGCATTCGTATTGGTTGACATAGTTCGAGGACAAAGTGTTGCGTTCTTAAAAGGGCTTTATTTGTATTTTTTGCCAGCCATTTTCTTATTCAAGGTAACCTCCAGACAACGAGTCTACTTAGTACAACGTGGGAAGCAAAGATGAGAATTGCTTACATCACAGCTCAAGTTCCCTGGGGAAGAGGGGAGACTTTCATTATAGAAGAGATGCTTGCTGTAAGAAAGGCCGGAGCTGGCCTTGTGATTATCCCTCGCAATCCTACGAAGGAGGTCTTTCACAAGGAAGCCCAAAGCCTTTTGGAAGACGCTGTGTGGCTGCCACTGGTAAGCCCTAGAATGATCGGTACTTTTCTCCTTTCGCTCCTGGCAAGACTTCATTCATGGAAGGTTCTGATCGCTGTTGTCCGCTACTCTCGAAGCTGGCAGATTCTCGTCAAGAACCTGGTGGTGATTCCCAAAGGGATGTATGTGGCGCGCTTCTTGAAGAAGAAGGGAGTTGAACATATTCATGCCCACTGGGGTTCAACTACTGCTACTATGGCTTACGTTGCCTCACAGCTTACAGGAATTTCATGGAGCCTTACTTTACACCGCTGGGATATTAGCGAGAACAACATGCTGAGAGAGAAGGTTAAGACCGCCGAGTTCGTAAGATGTATTTCAGAACATGGTAAAAAAGAATTACTCAAAATAATTGGTGAAGAATACAAAGAAAAAATAAGAGTAGTACATCTGGGAGTGAAAGTTGCAGAAAATGCTGCAGAATTCCCAGAGGTTAAGAAGTTGTTTACAATAGTTGCACCTGCAAACCTTTTAGAAGTGAAAGGGCATAAATACTTAATCGAGGCTTGCTCGAGTCTAATTGAAGTGGGGATTAAGAATTTTCAGTGTATTTTATATGGAGAAGGTTCGCTCAGAACTGAGCTAGAGAATCTTATTAAAGGAAAAAAATTGGATGACTATATAAAAATACCCGGAGCTATTCCTCATGAAAGACTCATAAAAATGTATCAAAATCATGATGTGGATTTAGTAGTTTTGCCAAGTATAAATACAGATAAAGGTGAACATGAAGGGATACCGGTGGCTCTTATGGAAGCGATGGCTCATGGAATTCCTGTTATTTCTACGAATACAGGTGGTATTCCCGAGTTAATATCTAATGGTGCTGGCATAATTGTAGAAGAGAAGTCTCCAAAACAACTAGCTAAAGCTATTATAAGTGTCGCAAAAAACGAGGACCTTAAAAGAGGATTCTCTAGAAAGGGTTATTTAAAAATCCGCTCAGAATTCAATATAGAAAAAAATGTTAAGAGTTTGTTAGGATTAATTCAGGAATAATTCTATGAAATGTTTAGTAGCCGGGGAGCTGGTTTTATGGGAAGTTATCTTCTAGATAGATTAATAGAAGAAGGCCAGAAAGTGGAGGTTGCGAAGTGGGCTGGTGCGCTCAACAATGACGGGAAGTAGCGAATACGGTGCGCGTGGAGTTTTGTGGCCAACATTGGTCGAGGTGCATGTCACAGGAGGCGTAAATGATTGAAGGCCAAGAGATAAGATCTTATCTCGGATTTTTACAAAAGTACACTTTCTGGATTTGATGACGGGTAAACTTAAGGAAGCGAGAATGGAAATGACACTGTTGCAGAGAATTAAGCAGCGCGAGGCAAAGGTAGCGGTGATTGGCCTTGGCTACGTAGGTCTGCCGCTTGCTGTGGAGAAGGCGAAGGCGGGGTTCACCGTTATCGGGATCGATCGAAAAGAAGAACGGGTGGCGATGGTCAACCGCGGGGAGAATTACATTCCCGACATACTGGCTAGCGACCTGTTCGGGGTTGTAGAAGCTGGAAAACTGCGCGCCACGCAGGATTTCTCCGTCATTGCCGAAGTCGATGTGGTAACGATCTGCGTTCCTACACCGCTTGATAAGAACAAGCAACCGGACACGAGCTATATCGAAGGGGTGTTGGAACAGTCTCTCCCCTACCTTCACAAAGGCCAACTCGTCGTCCTGGAGAGCACGACCTATCCCGGCACCACCGAGGAAGTGATCCTCCCTCGAATCGAGTCGCATGGTCTCAAGGTAGGAGAAGACATCTTCCTCGCCTTCTCCCCGGAGCGGGTCGATCCGGGGAACGCTCGCTATAAGACGAAGAACACCCCCAAGGTGGTCGGTGGAGTGACCCCTGCCTGCACAGAGGTCGCCACGGCTCTCTACGAGCAGGTTCTCGACGGGACGGTCTTTTCGGTCTCCTCCTCGCGAGTGGCGGAGATGGCGAAGCTCTTGGAGAACATCTTCCGCATCGTGAACATCTCCTTGGTGAATGAGCTTGCCCTCCTGTGTGAGGAGATGGGGGTCGACATGTGGGAAGTGATAGAGGCTGCTAAGACAAAGCCGTTCGGATTCATGCCGTTCTATCCTGGACCGGGGCTCGGTGGTCACTGCATCCCACTCGATCCGTTCTACCTCTCCTGGAAGGCAAGGGAGTACGGTTTTACAACCCGCTTCATAGAGCTCGCTGGCCAGATCAACGATGCCATGCCTCACCATGTCGCCGAGCGAGCAATGGAACTCCTAAATGAAGAAGGGAAGGCGCTTAGGGGATCTAAAGTGATGCTGCTTGGCATGGCCTACAAACGTGACATCGATGACCTGCGGGAATCGCCGGCTCTCAAGATCGCCAAGCTGCTACTTAGACACGGGGCTAACGTTTCTTATCACGACCCGTTCATCGCAACTATCGATGGGAATGGTCTGAACATGAAAAGCCTTCCCCTTACCAGCCACGTGCTAGAAGCGCAGGACCTGGTTATCATCACTACTGGCCATACAAATGTTGATTACCAACAAGTTGTAGAACATGCGCCCCTCATCTTCGATACAAGAAACGCCACCAAAGGATCACAATCTCCAAAGATCGTAAGATTAGGCGTCGGGGCGGAATGAACCGCAAACCATCCGGCTAAGGGCACTGAACGGAGGAGGTGAGCTGATATGACTGTCAGAGAGATTAAGCCCAAGGAGCTTGTCGATCTTGCTTTATACAAAGATGAGCAAGAGGTCATTAATGAAGGCATCCGGTATATCCTTAGATCCCGTCCCGAATACAGAATAGAGGTTGCTGTCAAGAGATACAAGGAAGAATCAGTCTCCCTGGGGAAGGCTGCTGATCTTGCTGGTATTTCTTTGGAGGAGATGAAGGAGGTTCTGAGGAGCAGAGGCGTTGCGCTGAAAGGGCCAGAGAGTAAGGAGGAAATTAGGGAAGATGCCAAGCGAGCACGGGATCAGACACTAGGCACCAGGAATTAGATACTAGTGAGAACCGGGGAAAGAAGCATGGATTTTAGAGATCTCGAAGTATGGAAGAAGGCGCACCAACTTACATTACAGATTTACAGAGCGACCGAAGCTTTCCCGAAAGAAGAAAAGTACAGACTTGTTGATCAACTATGTCGGGCCGCTTCTTCAGTCCCTGCTAATATTGTTCACCCCGTGAAATAGTATGTACTGTGTATATGTGTTGAGAAGTAAGAAGGATCAGGATTTCTACGTCGGCTATACAGCCGACCTGAAAGAACGATTGAATCTACATTACAGAGGATACGTGAGTTCAACCAAGAATAGACGGCCTCTTGAGCTTGTTTACTACGAGATGTCGCTGAGTCAAGAAGATACCTTACATCGAGAGAAGTACCTGAAAAGTGCGTACGGCAAGAAATATATTAAGAATAGATTGAAACAATTCTTGGCTTACAGAGGTGAATAGGAGAGAATGGTGAGGTTTGCAGATGTATTTCATGGGGCAGGGGCACCGGGCGAAAGACCTTAAAAGAGTATGTACAATTTGCATGTAATGACCGAGGATCTGTTGAAGAGATGAAATATCATTTGATATTAGCGAAGGACCTAGATTACCTATCAGCCGAAATCTCTGCTAAACTGCAGGAAGGTTACAATGAAGTTGGTCGAATGCTGAATGGGCTCATCAACTCCCTGAGAAAGAAGGATAATGAGCGATAACAGGATGTTCTGTCTAGTCCCCAGTACCTGGTATCTGATACCTAGGTACGTTCTCCGATTCAGTCACTAAAAGAGCTGTTTGAGGAACCTGATGAATAAGTTTGGAGACTCAAGGAACCCCATGAACCCTATGAACTCAACAAACTCAACAAACCCAACGAACCCTATGAACCCAACAAAACTTGCAGTAGTCGGGGTCGGTAATTGGGGAAAGAACCTAGTCAGGAATTTCTGTGAGGCTCTAGGCGAGCAAAATGTAACTATTTGTGATTCGGATCAGGAAAGATTAAGGGTAATGAAGAGAAAGTATCCAGGTGTCAAGACAGAGGGGGATTTTGAGAGTTTAGTTTCAAATGAGAAGATTCAAGCGGTCGCGGTAGCAACTCCGGCCGTGACCCATTTTCAGCTAGCCGAAAGAGCGTTACAAGAAGACAAACATGTATTAGTAGAAAAGCCTCTTGCTATGGAGATCGATGAGGCGGTTCATCTCATCAACTTGGCCAAAGAGAAACATAAAACCCTGATGGTAGATCATCTCTTGGAATATCATCCCGCAGTAGAGGAGATGAAGAGGAGAATCGATTCCGGCAAGCTGGGCCAGATCTATTATGCCTATGGCCAGCGAGTAAATCTAGGCGTAGTGCGAACTAAAGAAAATGCTTTGTGGAGCCTGGGGCCTCACGATATATCCGTCCTGTTGTATCTTTTGGGCGAAGAGCCAAAACGTGTCTCCGCTCATGGAGGTGTCTACTTGCAAAAAGAGGAAAATATCGAAGATGTCGTCTTCCTCGACCTCGAGTTTGCAGGTAGCCTCCGGGCTCATTGCCATCTCAGTTGGCTTGATCCCCACAAGATACGAAAGATGACCGTCGTCGGAGACCGGGCGATGATGGTATTCGATGATATGGAGTCCCGCGACAAGCTTAAGATCTTCGACAAAGGAGCGGAGGAGAATAATAAGGGGAGGTTCAACGTCCGCTTCGGCGACGTCCACATCCCTAATATCGAGCTGGCAGAACCTGTAAAAAGAATGTGTTTCCATTTTCTGGATTGTGTTGAAAACGGAAAAGGACCAAGAAGTGACGGTTACGATGGACTTAGGGTGTTAAAAGTTTTAGATGCCGCCCAGCGATCCCTGGATAGTGGCGGGAGACCGACAACAGTGATGAATCTGGATCCGGAGTAGTGAGGAAATGACTACAGATAAAGGGTATTTTGTTCACGAATCCTCCTACATCGATGACGATGTAGAAATTGGCAAGGATACCAAGATCTGGCATTTTTCTCACATAATGGGTAATGCCCGGATCGGGAAAAACTGTACTTTAGGGCAAAACGTGTTGGTAGCACCAAACGTAGAGATTGGGAACAACGTTAAGATACAGAACAACGTCTCCGTCTATGAAGGAGTCATCCTAGAAGATAATGTCTTCTGCGGGCCAAGCTGTGTGTTCACCAACGACCTGAACCCGCGGGCTGCGTACCCCAAGGGGCCGTCCGGCTACATCCAGACGCTTGTCAAGCGCGGAGCGAGCATCGGCGCCAACGCCACGATCGTCTGTGGGTGCACCCTTGGCGAGCACTCCTTCATTGGTGCCGGGGCGGTTGTGACCAAGGATATTCCCGCGTATGCTGTAGTGTATGGTAACCCAGCACGGATTCGAGGTTGGGCCTGCGAGTGCGGAGCGAAGCTGGAGTTAGTGGACCGGCAAGTCCGCTGCCCTGACTGTGGTCGAGAGTATAGGCTGATTAGCAAGGGAAGATTGTCAAGATCAGAGATTCAGAGGCAAAGAAGGCGAGTACCTAATGGCTTGTGATTTCACGTATTCACACTATAGAGAAATTGTGCGAAACGCTTTGGAAGCCGGTTATCAGATTTCCAGTTTTCATAACCCTGTACCAGTCGATGAGCATGCCAAGCGAGTATTGTATATTCGCCACGACATTGATGGTGCACTGACAGAGGCGATTAAGCTGGCAAGAGTTGAAGCGGAAATGAAGGTAAGAGCTACATACTTTGTCCATGCCAATTCCCCTCTTTACAACCTTCTTGAGGAGAGTTCATTACCCCTTATTGAGGAACTCGCCTCTTTAGGTCATTGGATAGGATTGCATGTAGATCCAACGATGATCTCAGCCTTAAAAGCAGGATCCATAGAAGAACTAGTTGAGAAGCTTTTTGCCTCCTTTGGAGGCTTGATTCCTTTGACACGCGTTGCTTCCTTTCATCGTCCTGCTGCAGAGGTTCTAGACAAGAGCTTCACATCATTCACTAGCACGTATGAACCGCGCTTCTTTTCAACAATAAAATATCTCTCTGATAGCCGAGGAAAGTGGAGGGAAGGTTGTCCGTGTGAAGTTCTAAAGGATGGTCGCTACTCGAAGCTTCAGCTATTGATGCACCCGATTTGGTGGTCGGAATCTGACCAAAGAGATGTTGCGGAATTAGCTGAAGAGGTGCTTGAGGTTAGACGCGAGACCTGCCTGAGATACTTAAGGACGATGGAGCCATTCAAGAGCGAGATAAAGTAGTAAGGGGGGGAGATGAGTATTAAGATTTCCTCAGTTACCGTGCAAGAGATGGTAACGGAGCTGCAATGTGAGTACCATGTTCTTGGTTCAATCAACCGCAGAATATCCAGTGTGATTCCTCTCAGTGAAGAACAGGACGGAGGGCTAACCTTTTCTTCGGCAAAGACCGATGCTGTAGACAAGATTAGAAAGAGCGGAGCAGAAGTTGTTATTTGCTCTGATAAAGAGGAATACCCTGATGATATTATTGCCAACAAGACGCTTGTTCTTGTAGCAAACCCACGGCTTGCTTTCGCACGGGTGGTGCGAGGATTATCCCCAGTGAAAAAGGCAAGAGGTATTCATCCAATGGCGGTAGTTCACCCGCAGGCAATTGTAGACCCAACAGCATACGTAGGGCCATTTGTATACATAGGGCGAAGCTCTATTGGCCCTGGCACGGTTATCCTCGGGCATTCGTACATCTACGATAGGTGTCAGGTAGGGGCAAATGTTACAATTCATGCGGGATGTGTTATTGGGGCAGATGGGTTTGGTTATGAGCAAAATCCAGATGGAGACTGGGAAAAGTTTCCTCAGCTTGGTGGCGTCATAATAGAAGATGACGTTGAACTTCACGCCATGACACATGTGGCACAAGGCGCTATTTCACCTACTGTGATCGGGCAGGGGAGCAAGATCGATGCGCAATGTCATATTGCTCACAACGTAGTGATCGGTAAGCGTTGTGTTATCACTGCTCATGCTGAGTTATCCGGCGGGGTTCAAGTGGGGGATGGGGTTTGGATTGCTCCTGGGGTTTGTGTTCGAGAAAAGGTTCGAATTGGGAGTAGAGCTGTTATTGGTATGGGATCCGCGGTTACAAAAGATGTTCCTGAAGGAATAACCGTGATGGGGGCACCGGCTCGACCTGCTGATGAGTTCAAGAAGATGTTAAGGCAGCTGGCCAAGGGGACGTAAGAACGGTGTAGTACTAGAACTATACGGAGAGGAGGCAACAGATGGGTATACAGGGAAATCATCGACCCACGGCAATAGTAACAGGAAGTTCACGTGGAATTGGGCGGGTTATTGCCCTGAACCTGGCTAACGCTGGTTACAATCTGGTTGTAAACTACAAGGAATCTCAGGCTGCTGCTGAATCGTTGGGTTTGGAATTGGAGCAGATCGGAACCGAGTATCTCCTTTGCCGGGCCAATGTGAGCGCTTGGGATGACGTAGTACAAATGCGCGACCAAGTTTTGGAAAGATGGGGTCACATTGACCTTTTAGTCAACAATGCGGGCATCATCTCGGACGCGTTGTTTCATAAAATGGCGAAGGAAGATTGGCAACAAGTGATTGATACTAATTTAACGGGCGTGTTCAATTGTGCTCGTGTGTGCGTGTCCCAGATGATCGAGCAAGCACATGGCAAAATAATCAATATCTCGTCTTTTGTAGCGCTTAAAGGAAATATTGGTCAAGCAAATTACGCTGCCGCAAAAGCTGGCATCATAGGTTTTTCCAAAACCTTAGCCCTTGAGTTAGCGAGGTACGAGATCACCGTGAATGTTATTGCGCCTGGGTTCATCGAGACTGATATGTTGAGTGAAGTGCCGGAACGTATACGAGAAAAACTCATAGCACAAATTCCGCAGCGCCGATTTGGCACACCAGAGGATATAGCACAAGCTGTTCTCTATCTGGCAGGTAAATCGGGAGATTACATCACTGGCCAAGTACTGAACATCAATGGCGGAATCTATATGTAAAGGAGATATCTGGATGAAAGATTGTTACATTATCGGTGGTTTACGGACGCCGATCGGCAATTTTGGCAAAGGTTTAGCGAGTGTGCCTGCACCGGAACTGGGAGGGATCCTTGTGAACGAGTTCATCGCTCGTGAGGTCTGTGATCCAGATCAAGTGGATCAAGCCGTGTTCGGCAATGTACTTCAGGCAGGAGCAGGAATGAACCCTGCACGTCAGGCAGCTATCAAGGGCGGACTCCCTTACAGTGTACCAGCATACACGGTAAATATGGTTTGTGCCTCGGGTCTTTACTCGATTATCCTCGGTGATCAAGCAATACGCCACGGACAAGCTCACACGGTAATCGCTGGCGGGTTTGAGAACATGAGCCGCGCTCCGCGTGCGTTGCTCAACTCGCGCTGGGGAAATCCTCTTGGCCACGCGCAAATAACGGATTTGATGCTTACGGATGGACTGTGGGATGTGTTCTACGATGTTCACATGGCCGTTACGGTGGAAGCTCTTGTGAAACGATATGGGATTTCTAGGCAAGCCCAGGACGAGTTTGCACTGGAAAGTCACAAAAGGGCCATTACTGCGATACGTACAGGTAAGTTTGGCGATGAAATTGTGCCGGTACAGGTAAGAGGGGTACAAGTAAAGCAAGATGAACGGCCCCGCGCTGACACAACGCTGGAAAAACTTACTAGTTTGAAGGCGGCCTTCGACCCTAATGGAACTATCACAGCTGGCAATGCTTCTGGATTGAACGATGGAGCCGCCGCTGTAGTTCTCTCCTCCGAGAAACGCTCGTCAAATGCCGCAATTTGCGCTGAAATCGTCGATAGTGCCTTGGTCGCTGTTGACCCTATGGACATGGGCATCGCTCCGGTATTCGCTATTCGAGAATTACTTGCCAAGACAAGACTCAAGGTTGAAGATGTTGATTTATGGGAGATCAACGAAGCCTTTGCGGGGCAAGTGCTCGCAGTGTTAAAGGAAATTCCACTGCCGTTGGACAAACTTAACGTCGACGGTGGTGCTGTTGCCTTAGGACATCCCATTGGTTGTTCGGGAGCAAGGATTCAGGTCACTCTTCTTCACGAGATGAAACGTCAAGAGGTTGAATTAGGCGTGGCAGCCTTGTGTGTGGGCGGTGGGTTAGGTGTAGCAGTATTGGTGCGCTATCTTGGTTAGGGTGGCCGGAGGGAGCAACATGAATGTACCGATTCTTGATCTTACGCGTCAGTACGAAACCATCAAGGCGGAGATCGACGCTGCGATTCAGCGGGTGCTGGATTCAGGCCGGTTTATCCTTGGCTCCGAGGTGAAGGCGTTTGAAAAGGAGATAGCTGAGTATTGTGGTGCCAAACACGCGATCGGCGTGGCAAGCGGTACTGATGCGCTGTTTCTCTCCCTGCGTGTACTTGGGGTCGGTCCGGGTGATAAGGTGATCGTCCCCAGTTTCACCTTCTTTGCCACCGCTGGAGTAGTCCACAACGTCGGTGCTACCCCGGTCTTTGTCGATATCGATCCCAAAACATTCAACCTCGATCCTGCGCATCTCAAGCAACTCTTCACTTATCACCCATCACTGGTTACCGATGTTAAGGTCATCATCCCTGTTCACCTCTACGGCCAAATGGCGGATATGGACGAGATTATGGCAATCGCCAAAAAGTACAATATCGCGGTAGTAGAAGACGCCGCCCAAGCCATCGGTGCTGAGTATCGGACTACGTCCGAGCCAGTAGGCAGTAGCCAGTTGCGAGTAGGCAGGACAGGAGCAAGCACATCAGAGTCGGCTTCCCCACAAGCTACAGACCACAAGCCACAAGCCTACAAGGCTGGAAGCCTTGGCAATCTCGGCTGTTTCAGCTTCTTCCCCACCAAGAACCTTGGGGCCTACGGAGATGGCGGGATGATCGTCACCAACGATGATGCTCTCGCCAACCGTGTGCGGATCCTCCGCGTGCACGGCTCCAAACCGAAGTACTTCCATCACATCGTCGGGACAAACTCCCGGCTTGACGCCATCCAGGCCGCAATTCTACGCGTCAAACTCCCACACCTCGACGAGTGGACAGCCGTGCGACAGCGAGTAGCTGCCCGCTATGATGAGCAGCTCCGTGACGTGCCTGGCATCGAAACACCATATCGGGCGTCAGATCGGACGCACATCTTCCATCAGTACACGATTCGCGTATTAGATGGAGGACGCGATGAGCTACGCGATTTCCTCAAAGAGCAAGGGATCGTCACCTTCGTATATTACCCCCTTCCACTACATCTCCAAGGGTGTTTCCAGGAACTTGGATATCGGGAAGGTGATCTTCCACAATCTGAGTTAGCCAGTCAGGAAGTGTTATCGCTTCCTGTCTTCCCAGAGCTTACTGATCAAGAGCAGAGCTATGTTGTGCGAACCATTCGGGCTTTTTCAAAGGAGGTAAAACCATGAAAATAGTAGCCATCGCTGGCGCACGACCTCCCACCGCGGGACCGCGTTTCTCTTTCACGTTTCCTGTGTTACCATGGATTGCACCTGCGGTTGGGCGGAGACAGTGGAAAGTGACTTGAACAGACTGGTGGGAGGAGATCGCGAAAAGATACTCAGTGCAAGCCGTGCCTTTTTGCACGATGGAACACCAAGGGTGGATACTACCGCCTACGGTGATGCCCATGGTGCTGCGCGAATTGTGAATATGTTGATCAAAGAAATCGCAGTTGAGGTAACGGGCTGAAATGAACATCTGGATCTTTAACCATTATGCGCATGCCGCAGATGTTCCTGGAGGAACGCGGCATTATGATCTGGCTCGCGAACTTGTGAGACGGGGCCATCAGGTGACGATCTTTGCCTCAAGCTTCCACCACGGTCGCCATCAGGAGATGAAGCTTGTCCCGGGTGAAAGATGGAAGATCGAAGATGTTGACGGTATCAGGTTTGTGTGGATTAAGACATTCTCCTATCAACGCAACAACTGGCGCCGGGTACTGAGCATGGTTAGCTACATGCTGTGGGCTTGGTGGCTTGGATGGAGGCTGACCAAAGTGTCTCGATCCATTGAAAAACCGGATTTGATCATTGGGTCGTCCGTGCATCTTTTAGCGGTGTTGGCGGCTTGCTGGGTAGCAAGGCACCATCGAGCCAGGTTCATCATGGAAGTGCGCGATCTCTGGCCGCAGACGATCATCGATATGGGAGAGATGAGCGATAGGCATCCTATTATCAAAGCGCTACGGATTCTTGAGCGGTTTCTCTATCGGAAGGCAGAACAGATTATCATTGTTGGCCCCCGTATGGGAGACTACATCTGTGCTCGAGGGGTCGAAGAAAAAAAGCTTGTATGGATCCCTAATGGGGTTGATCTTTCTGGGTTTCAAGGGGTCAAACGGAACAATTCAGCCGATAATAAGTTTAAGATTGTATATCTCGGTGCCCACGGGCAGGCTAATGCCCTCGATGTGCTGCTTCAAACAGCGAAGATCGTCGAAGACCAAGATTTTTCGGATATCTACTTTATCCTAATTGGCGACGGCCCCGAGAAGCCCCATTTAATTGAGGTGGCAAAAGAGCTGGAGCTTAGTAATGTAGAATTCCGCGAGCCGGTTTCCAGGGCCCAGGTGCCGCAGAGCCTCGGCGAAGCCGATGCTACCATATTCATCTTAAATGACCTGCCTCTTTACAGATATGGCATCAGTCTGAACAAGCTCTTCGACTACATGGCTGCGGAAAAGCCGCTAATCCTTGCAGGCTATCCTGTCAATAATCCAGTGATGCAAGCGCATTGTGGCCTCACCGTTCCGCCACGAAATCCCGAGGTACTGGCCGAAGCAATTATCGAACTGTCTCAGATGCCTAAAGAGGAGCGGGAAACAATGGGCCGCCGCGGTCGGGAGTACGTGGAGAAGCATCATGCCATTCCTGTTCTAGCCGATAAACTGATAGAGTGCATTGAAGAAGTGGGAGAGCGGAGGCGAGTCATGGCTGATGAGTGACGATGATAGAAGGTGCGGATCGAAGAAGCATCATGGTAGCTGTTGTGTCGAGTGGTTTTCTGATTGTGGAAGATGGAGAGGGCGTATGAGGTCAAAGACACAGCTTATCCTGAAACGTCTTATCGATATCCTGCTTGGCTTCATCGGGCTTGTCTTGTTAACTGTGCCCTTTGCTATAATTGCCCTTGCGATCAAACTCAACTCCAAGGGCCCAGTCTTCTTCCGGCAGGAACGGGTGGGAAAGGATGGATGTCTGTTTAGGCTGTGGAAGTTTCGCACGTTGATACATGATTCCACCCGGCAAGGCCCTCAGCTCCCTCCAGCTCCGGGAGATCCGAGGATTACCAGGACAGGATACATACTGCGAAGATTTGGTCTGGATGAACTTCCGCAGGTCTTTAATGTATTGCACGGCGAAATGTCACTGGTAGGACCTCGTCCTGCACTCCCGTATCAAGTAGCTCAGTACGATGAGCGACAACGACGACGGCTTTTTGTAAAGCCTGGGATCACAGGATGGGCGTTGATCCATGGAAGAAATCGTCTTACCTGGAAAGAAAAAATCGACCTAGATTTATGGTATGTTGATCATGTTTCTTTGCGAGTGTATATTAATATCCTTTGGCGCACGCCATGGGTTCTTTTGCGAAGTGAGGGGGTCTATATCGAATGTAAAGATCCTCTCGCTGGACCGACCAATAATGATGAGAGTAAACTACTAGGCAGTTCCAATGCGGAGGAGGATGCATGAGAGGCAATGAGTTTGAGGTGTTAGCTGTCACTGCAGTGGGAGGCGGGGTAGGGCAGTCTGTGCTTCGTGCTTTGCGTCTTTCACCCCTATCATTTCAGGTTATCGGCTTTGATATGGACCCCTGGAGCGCGGGTTTTTACACGTGTCATCGTGGGTTTCTTCTGCCTGCAGCAGACGATCCCGCGTATTTTGATCGCCTTCTTCAGGTATTGATCCGCGAGAGAGTGAAGGTTCTCATTCCTGGTTCGGATCCAGAACTGTCCGTACTTGCAAAAATGCGGGACAAGCTTCTTACGAAGGGCATATTATCCATCGTCGGAAGCGCGGAGGCTGTGCGCGTCTGCCGCAATAAGCTAGCTGCGTACCGTTTTTTTCATGACCATGGCTTGCCCTTCGTGCGGACGACATATCCTAATGAAGGCTTGGAGCTAGCGGAGGAAGTGGGGTTCCCTTTAGTTGTAAAGCCGCTTAGTGGGTCAGCATCGCGAGATGTTGCAGTGATCTTCAACGAGGAACAACTACGTCCTTATGTGGATAGGACAGATCTAATCGTTCAGGAGTACCTTGTGCCGCAAAGCTGGGGAAAGAGCCGCCAGGAAGTGAAGATGGATGATGTTACGAGAAAAAGCGTGCTTCGCCAGGAAGATGAGATATCAATTCAAGTTCTCTTTGACCACAAGGGTAACTTTCTTGGGCAGTACACCAGTCGCAACCGTTTAGAGCATGGGGTACCGATACTCATCGATCCTTGTAGCAATGGTCGCGCTGAGAAGATCGCACGGGAAATGGCTCTGTTGCTTGTAGATCACGGCCTTATCGGCCCCTGTAACCTGCAGTGCAAATTGACCGAACGTGGGCCTTTGTTCTTCGAGATTAATCCCAGGTTCACTGGGATTACAGCTGTCCGAGCTGCCATGGGATTCAACGAGGTGGAGGCGGCACTCCGGCGGGTAATCCTTGGCGAGCCGGTGAACTCAGTCAAGCAGAGCTTGAGAGTTCCGGAAGACCTAGTGTGTAGTCGATACATCACTGAGATGGTTATACCCCGTAAGGAACTTGAGGCAATCAAGAGAGATAATCAGGTTGACGGTCATGGGCGAGGGACGAGACTATGAGGCGACTACTTTCACTCAGCCTTCCAGGGGATTTCGCCAAAGTTGATCAAGGCTAAGAACGTGTAAGCCGGATCGGTGGACATTCGGTTTATCCACTATTTGTGTACAGGATAGGAGGCATGCAGTGAGGATCCTTGTCACTGGGGCGACCGGTTATCTGGGAGCGGAGGTCGTTCGAGCTTTGTTGGAAAATGAGTTGTTCACAGTGATAGCTCTGGGGCGTGATCTGGAAAAGTTCGAGCGGTTAAGCCACTGGTGTGGAGAGGGCTCTGCCCGATTACAGCCTCTGATTGCCGACGTTTGCAGCCTAGAGAACTTTCCTTCGGGGATCGAAGCCGTTGTCCATGCAGCAGCCCTTCGAGCCATTCAGGGGGATGAAGATCACCGTGCGGCGACTGTTCAAGTAAATATCGCGGGAACAAGTAATCTACTTCGTTTGGCAGCTCGCCATGAGCTGCGACGGTTCGTTTTCATATCCTCACAGAGTGTTTACGGTAGGTGTCCTTCGCCTTGGGATGAAAGTATGCAACCTGACCCACAGGGAGTATACGCTGAAACCAAATATGCTGGGGAACAACTGGTATCCTCCTTTGAGGATGCATTGGACTTTGTGGTGCTTCGGCTCTCCCGGCTGTACGGGGTGAGTTTTGCTATGCGCTGGGGTGAGATCGCGGGTAAATTTTCACAACTTGTATGTGAGGGTCAGTCTGTACCTATATATGGCAATGGAACCCAGCGGTTTGATCTACTACACGTTCGTGACGCGGCACAAGCCGTGACTCTTCTGTTGCGTGCCCATCCCAAAGGGTGGAACAGTGTCTACAATATCGGAAGCGGGGGTAGCGTGAGTATAAACGAACTTGTCACGCTTTTTTCTGAGTTGGCAGTGGAACTAGGACTGCCAACTGTAGTGGTTGAACGTCACCCTGAGCTTGGTACGAATCCACCACCTCATTTGGAGCTGGATATTACTCGGGTGCGGACGGAACTTGGATGGCAGCCACATTGGACTCTCAGGGATGGGTTGAGGGAGTACTTGAACGCGTACTCTAGGGTTGGTGGTTCCTCAACGAAGACCCAGATGTAGGGTTCTTTCTTCTGATGAGGGACGTCAGGAAAAATGAAGATTGTGTGCACACCACTCGGCTCAATTGAGCTAATCTGCAGACTGTGCAACGGTTCTTGTGCTTTCCCCAATTGGAACAGCCAGGAAAGGGCGGTCACCTTTTCAGGATCTGGAAGTTTCGCATATGATTAGGGAGGCCGTGTGTGGGCGTCTGGTGTACGACGTGGCAGGAGAACATTTGCGCTAGTTATGAAGGGAAGACTCTTCAAAATGGGAGATTGGAGAAACTGCATAGTTGCTTAACGTTCTTACCTGAAAGGTGAGCCTTGTGAAACCACAGTCTGGTTTGTAGCGCTGAAAGTTAGTACAACAACTTCTGGAACAAGGGTCCTTTGTGAAGGTAGGTATCAGCAACTTGGTAGTTATCTTTGGCCGAAACGCGCACTCCTGGGAGAAGCGAATCGAGCTGGATGTTTGGTGCGTGAGGCACTGGTCGTTTGGCTTGATCTTAAGATCCTGTTCAAGACGCCTTGGACAGTGCTAGCGATGCATGTGGAATGTATAATACTTTTGAAAACCGGAGGATGGAGTGAGGGACAGTGATGCGATGCACCCGCAACACCCGAGGCATATTCCTGAGTATCAGGGAGTCTGTCTAGGGGCCTTGATCGCCAGTAGGTTGGGAGAGACGGTTTTCTGTGGGGTGCTTTTGGCCTGTTGCATTGACTTGACTATTGTTTCACTCACGATCCGGATGCGTCGCTTGTTCCCGCGGCAACTGCCAAGGATCGACGCCAGGTGATCGATGTGCTTGGGCAGTGACTAGAAGGTTAATCCAGAGGAAGCGCTTGTTTGAGGGTGATAGGGGACATCCCTATGATCGGACGATCCGGCGAGGATTCAGTGTTAGTTAGGCAGAGTGTGCTCATTTGCTACCTTATACAAGCCATGTTTGTGGTTGGAGGGGTGGGTTTAGCATTGTTGTAAGGGTTTCACACCGCGGTGAGAGGTGATAAGCTTGTGGGGGAAAGGAAGGAGCACAAATGAATATTCCACTAGCCAGGCCTGACATTACTGAAGCCGAGATTGAGGCGGTTGTGCACGTTTTAAGAACGCCCAATTTGAGCCTTGGCCCGAAGGTCGAGGACTTTGAAAAGCGGCTAGCTGAGTATGCTGGTGTTTATGATGCTGTTGCCGTGAACAGTGGCACGAGTGCGCTGCACCTGATCATCCGCGCTCTGGGGATCGGCGAGGGTGATGAATCAACGGTAAATAGTAATGAGTGATGCGTAACAAACCTAAGGGCCAAAGCCAAGAGCTCAGCAAACGGTGAATCGTAAATGGCAAATTGTATCCTCTCTGACCGGGCAAACCTGGGTACATAGTACCACCATTGTGCGGATGTTGGCGTAGTGTAGAATGAAGAGAAGTTTCTTTGACGAGGTTCCTGAAAGGGAGGTGTCAAGATGAGTAAAGTTCTATCCTATAAAGTGGTATTCGAACCCGCGGAGGAGGGTGGATATACTGCCTATGTCCCTTCTCTCCCAGGATGTATCAGCGAGGGAGATACATACAGGGAAGCTCAAAAGAACATCAAGGAGGCAATTGAGGGGTGGATTCAGGTCTCCAGGAAGTTCGGCGATGAGATTCCACGGAGCGATGTGATCATTGACACTATTGCAGTAGCTGTTTGACATGATCAAGCTACCGGTGGTCTCAGGAAGAGAGGTTGTTGAGAGACTAGAAAGGGCTAACTTCATCCTCGTACGTCAGACCGGAAGTCATATGATAATGCGAAGGGAAAAGGCTCCGAAGATAACAGTATCTATCCCGGATCATAAGGAGTTGAAAAGAGGAACCCTAAAGAATATTTTACGTCAAATCAATCTTACAGTTGATGAATTTGAGAATTTTAAGTGAGGGGAAAATGAATATTCCACTAGCCAGACCTGACATTACTGAAGCTGAGATCGAGGCGGTCGTCGGGGTCCTCAAGACCTCTTACCTTGCGCTTGGCCCCAAGCTGAAAGAGTTTGAGAACGCGATTGCTGACTATGCTGGCGTTCGCCATACCGTTGCCGTGAACAGTGGCACATCGGCGCTGCACTTGATCATCCGCGCTCTGCGCATCGGAGAGGGCGACGAGGTGATCACAACTCCGTTCAGCTTCATTTCCTCATCCAACTGTATTCTTTTCGAGCGAGCGAGGCCTGTCTTTGTCGATATCGAGCCGAAGAGCCTCAACATCGATCCCGAACGGATTAAAGCGGCGATTACGCCCAGGACGAAGGCGATCCTAGCCGTTGATGTGTTCGGCCATCCGGCCGATTGGGATGAACTAGAACGGATTGCTAGCAAACATGGATTGAAACTCATTGAGGATTCTGCGGAGGCGTTGGGGGCGGAATATGCTAGTCGGGAGTCGGGAGTCGGGAGTCGGGAGTCGAAAACCTTAGATCGAAGAACTGAGGGCGAATTGCAATGGAAGAAGGCGGGGTCGTTTGGCGATACTGGTGTGTTTGCTTTCTATCCGAATAAGCAGATCACGACCGGGGAAGGGGGTGTGATTGTCACAGACGATGCTGAACTGGCCCGCTTGTGTCGCAGCATGGCTAATCAAGGGCGAGGCTTGCCCCCTGGAATAGCAAGAGACGGAAATATTCAACAGGGAGAAGGTTATGGTTGGCTGCAGCATGAGCGCTTGGGGTATGGCTATCGGTTGAGCGATATTAACTGCGCTCTGGGCATCGCGCAGCTGGAGCGGATCGATGAAATCTTGCAGAAGCGTGAACAGGTAGCTGAAATGTACAACGAGCAACTGAAAGAGATTGATGGGGTAGAGACTCCCTATGTTGCTCCTAATGTAAGAATCAGCTGGTTCGTGTACGTGGTGCGGCTGGCAGATCGATATACTCGGGAAAACCGCAATCGTACATTGCAGTGCCTACGCGAGAGAGGTATCGGCTGTAGCGACTACTTCCAGCCGATTCATCTACAGCCTTTTTACCGGGAGAGATTTGGCTACAAAGAGGGCGACTTCCCGATCACAGAAGGGATTGCCTCAAGGACCATTGCTTTGCCGTTCTATAACAACTTGACCGAGGAAGAGATAAATTACGTCGTCTCAAACCTGCACGATATACTGAAGACTTACCGCTGAGGCAGACTCTATTCTTTTTAAACAGTCCGGGGTCAGACCTTCATTCTTCGGGTTTGTCCCTCTGGTGAAGCAGTGACAGGTAACAGGTAATGGGTGATGAGTGACAAGAACCAGTCCAAAACCGTGAAGAGTAACTCGTGATGCGTGATGAGCAGAACACAAGTTGAATAGTTGATTGGTTAAATTGGAAAAGCAAAGGCAGAGGAAACAGTTGAGTAGTTGAATGGGAAAAGCAAGGCAGAGGAAACAGTTGAGTAGTTGAATGGGAAAGGTCGAGAAATGGTAACCAGTAATGGGTGAGATAGAACTAGTCCAAAGTCGAAAAACTGTGAAGAGTGACGCGTGATGCGTAGAAGACAAGGAACTGATAAGAAAAGTGGTGCAGGATTTCCACCTCATGTCCGGTCAAGAGGCTGATTAGTGGCGCCATCAGATATTTGAGAAGTCGACGTTGGACTCTGGACGTTAGACTCAGGTAGAATGTATTTAGAATGTATTTAGAATGTATCGAGGGCTATGAAGATTAGGAGTTTGTTCGCCTTAGTGAATGGGAGAAGGGTAGCTTTCCTGTTGGTTGACGCGATGGTGCTGGCGCTTTCGCTGTACCTCGCGTTCTTGCTGCGGTTCGATGGCCATATTCCCCATGACTATGTATCAATGTTCTTGTGGATGTTGATTTTCGCTCTTGCGGTGAAGATCCCTGTTTTGACGTTATTTCGAATATATCGCTTCAGTTGGGCTCATATAGGCCTGGAAGAACTCTATAATACGATCATTGCTTGCGGTGTGGGATCCGCCGGGCTTGCGGCTGTAATTGTTGTCCTGCGAGACTGGCCGGCCTTGGCCACGGTACCACGGACAATCCTAGCTGTCGATTTTGCCTTTACCCTGATTGGAATTGCTGGTGCCCGGCTTTCTAAAAGACTCGTTCAGCATGCCTTCACACGTACAAACCTTCGCGCGCAGGGACGTCGCACACTTATTGTCGGGGCTGGTGACGCAGGGGAGCAGCTCTTAAAAGGGATTCTCCAAGAAAAAAGAGCGGGATATTGGCCCGTAGGCTTTGTGGATGATGACCGGGGAAAGCAAGGAATGGTAATTCACGGGGTGCGAGTGCTGGGTGCAAGAGAGAAACTGGCAGACTTTGTCCGAGTCAAACAGGCGGAAGTGGTTATCATCGCAATGCCATCGGTTCCTTCACCAGTGATTCGAGAAACGGTAGAGCTTGCCCGCGAAAGCGGGGTTCAGGATATCAAGATTATTCCATTTTTCAGTCAGTTATATACAGGTGCGGTTCAGGTGTCCGAAGTACGAGAAGTGAAGCCTGAGGACCTGTTGGGCCGTGCCCCGGTTTCCGTGGATGTGACCAAAATCAGGCATTTTCTTCAAGGCAAGACGGTGTTGGTAACAGGGGCGGCTGGTTCGATTGGTTCCGAGCTCTGCCGGCAGACTCTGCGATTCGGGGTGAAACAGCTGGTCGCGATAGATATCGACGAAACAGGACTGTTCAATCTCGAAAAAGACCTAGCACGGCGGTTTCCTAATAGCTCAGCGGGGATCATTGTAGGAGATGTGCGCGATCAAAAGCGAGTGGCTGGTATCTTTGAGGAGTACCGCCCACACGTAGTCTTTCATGCAGCGGCGTACAAGCATGTTCCTCTCATGGAGGCCTTCCCTGCTGAAGCAGTTAAGACCAATGTGTTTGGAACTCGCATCGTAGTAGAGGAAGCCTGCCAAGCTGGAGCTGAGGCATTTGTGATGATCTCTACCGATAAAGCGGTTAATCCTACATCCATTATGGGCGCAACTAAGCGGGTTGCAGAAATGATTGTGCTTGATGAAGGACAGAAAGCCGAAACACACTGCATGGCGGTACGGTTTGGGAATGTCCTTGGAAGCCGAGGAAGCGTGATTCCCACGTTCATGGAGCAGATAAAGCGAGGCGGTCCGGTGACAGTGACCGATCCGGGGATGGAACGTTACTTCATGATCACCGCGGAAGCAGTCCTGTTGGTCCTTCAGGCAGGAGCCATGGGTAAGGGAGAGGAAGTGTTTGTGCTTGACATGGGACAGCCTGTCAAGATCTTGGATCTGGCACGTGAATTGATCAGGTTTCATGGCTTTGAGCCCGATAAAGACATTCCCATGGTATTTACTGGCATTCGTCCTGGTGAGAAGCTTTACGAGGAGCTGCTCACCGCGGAGGAAGGAACCGATGCCACGACTCACGATAAGATCTTCAAAGCTAGATTAAGCGCCTGTGTAAGTGGGGATCAGATTGATAGCGCCTTGATTCGCCTTTACGAGGCGGCCGAACAGAGCAAACCAGACGAAATAATCGCGACGCTGAAAGAGCTGGTGCCAACGTACAGGCCGAATAGGGAAAAGGAAAAGGCCAGTTGAAGAAAAAGCCCGAAAGTCCGGGGTCTACCATTGTATATAAGCTCATATGACCTGTCAAATGCGCAACCGCTGATCTCATCTTGCACCTCCATCACCGGATCGACTGGACCCTGCCGCAACTGCCTCCAGGGGAGCAGAAGAAGACCGTGGTTTATCCGTCACGCTTGCCTGTGTCGTTGTGCGTTGATTCCTTTCTGTAACTGTAGTGTATAGCTCAAGCTGTGGTTCATACTCCCCGATCAGTGCCAGGTATTCACCTACCACCGAGGGTGCAACCCCGGACAGAGCGGGGAGCTGGTCCTTGGGGAACCTTTGGGCCAACAGCCGGATGCGCTGATAGGCCGAGAGATAACGGTCTACCGCAGCCTGGCTGTGATGGATGGACCTGGCGATGCGATCGGGCGGCTCGCCCCGGAGAAAGCGACGAACGACCTGCGCTTTGTGGGTCACGCCGGGGCCGATGTCGTGCACCGTTCCCCGAGTAGGCACAAGCTGTCCCGTCGCCTGTTCGTGGGTATGGATGTCCTTACAGATGACCCAATGGCTGACCCCCAGGATCAACGACAGATCCAATACCGTTAACACACCTCCCTGTTTGTAGGCTTCCAAGCACATACGCACCACCCGCTGCTGTCGGCACCTCCCGGTGGCCTGCTGATGGGCCCCAAGCACAGGATCGTCCAACATGGCGATCTCCTCCCCGGTGATCAGGGTCAACCGTACCGGGATAAGATCGGTAGCTTGAATCGCACGTTTCTTCCCGCGATCAACCCGTACCACCA
>Ga0307427_1000238_pt1 | contig 39049 bp, 30 predicted proteins | sample SalMarWE160190MG_FD_202162 | JGI IMG/M metagenome (GOLD analysis project Ga0307427, IMG submission 202162) | Salt marsh sediment microbial communities from the Plum Island Ecosystem LTER, Massachusetts, United States - WE1603-190 | ecosystem: Environmental > Aquatic > Marine > Intertidal zone >...
ACGGCGCCGATATTGGCTCTATCCCCGTATTTTGTGAGAAGCAACAGGATGAACTGGTTCAACACAACTTCCTGTGTGCATCATGATTCCGCAGGTTTTGTCATGAAAACAATCGTCGAAGAGCCGTCCGACTATGTGTTTGGAGGATTGACTCTGACTGGTGACACGTTATCCTGGGCTGTTGGTCCGTATGATGTGGTAAGCATAAAAGATGTCGGAAACGGCGAGTTGCTTGCCAGATCAGTGGTAGATTCGACTGTCCAGTTTGTCCGCTTCGATCCCTGGAATGAGTTTTATCCAGGTGCAAATGACAGACCGGCAGGATACCGTACCTTAATTGGCAACGGCAATGACAACACAGCAAATCCTGCAACGGGTGATAAGATATATAATTACAATAACTTCACAACAGAATCCAAACAGGTCTATTTCAAAGAGATAGAACGGCTAATTAGTTTACCAAGAGTACTGGAGCAGCCAAGGAAAATTGTTTTTGTCAGCCGACCCGACAAACATGATGACATCAACAATGTACATCCAGACAGCTCACACATTGATGAATTAATAGCTGCAGGCTACGTTGTAACAACGTTCTATAACACAGCGCTGGAAACCGCCTCTAAAGCCACGATGGATACTCTGCATGATGCCGATCTGGTCATCCTGGGACGTTCATGCGCCAGTGGTATTTTCGGAGGTACCAACAAGTATGCCTGGAATTCTGTGGGAGCGCCGATATTAGCTCTATCCCCGTATTTTGTAAGAAGCAACAGGATGAATTGGTTCAACACAACTTCTTGTGCGCATCTTGATGAAGCAGGTGCTGTAATGACTGCATCCATTAAAGAGCCAGACGATCCTGTATTTGACGGTTTGACTCTGATCGGTGGTAATTTACCCTGGGCTTGGGGCCCGTATGATGTGTTAGTCATAAAAGATGCCGGAAACGGTGAGTTACTTGCCAGCTCAGTGGTAGATTCGACTGTCCAGTTTGTCCGCTTTGATCCCTGGGTTCAATTTTACAGGGGCGCGGGAGATAAACCGGCAGGACATCGTACAATGATTGGCAATGGCAATGATAACACGGCAGATCCTACAACGGGTGATAAGATATATAATTATAATAACTTCACAACAGAATCCAAACAGGTCTATTTAAATGAAGTAGCCCGGATGTCTAGATTGTCAAAAGATGTACCGAAGCCACCAGTAGAAGGGAACATTGTTTTTGTCAGCCGACCGGACAAACATGATGACATTAACAATGTACATCCAGATAGCTCACACATTGATGAATTAATAGCTGCAGGCTACACTGTAACAACATTCTATAACGATACTCTGGGAAATGCACCTGAAGCCTGTATGGATATGCTGAATAATGCCGATCTGGTTATCCTGGGACGTTCAGCAGCAAGCGGTATTTTTGGAGGAGACCACAAGGAAGCCTGGAATTCTGTGAAGAAACCGATATTAGCCCTGTCCCCGTATTTTGTAAGAAACAACAGGATGAATTGGTTCAACACAGACAAGTGTGTGCATCATGATAGCGCAGGTTTTGTCATGAATGTAACCGTCGAAGAGCCGTCCGACTATGTGTTTGGTGGATTGACTCTGGCTGGTGACACATTATCCTGGGCTGTTGGCCCGTATGACTTGTTAGACATAAAAGATGCCGGAAATGGCACTTTACTTGCCAGCTCAGCGGTAGATTCAACTGTCCAGTTTGTGCGCTTTAAACCCTGGGTTGAATTTTATGAGGGCGCGATAGACATGCCGGCAGGATATCGTACATTAATTGGCAACGGCAATGATAACACGGCAGATCCTACAACGGGTGACAAGATATATAATTACAATAACTTCACAGATGAATCCAAACAGGTCTATTTAAAGGAAGTGGAGCGGATGATAACGTTAGGGCCCGGTGGTGATCCGCCTGTCGCCATCGCAAATGAAAGAGATGGCATCCCAACAGCTTATAAACTGAATCAAAACTACCCCAACCCGTTTAATCCTACTACCAATATACAATTCCATTTGCCAAAATCTGGAAATGTTACGATTACCATATACAATATACTTGGGCAGATAGTTACAACCCTGGTAAACAGAAGAATGGAAGCCGGAGTACACACAATTGCTTTCGATGCTAGAAATTATGCTTCCGGAGTCTATTTTTATAGAATCCATTCGGGTGATTTCACAAAAGCGAAAAAAATGATGCTGTTAAAGTGATCTGATCTTTTTTAGGTGGAGTGCATTTCTATGCACTCTACCTAAAAAGCGTTAAAAATAATCCGGGAAGGAGGTGTTGGAGGAAAAAACAGTGATTGCTGGATTTTACACAAATAACAAATAAAGGAGGAGTATAAAATGACAAATAGAAGATGGATGATTTTAGTGCTTGCATTGTTGATTGTTCCAGGTCTGGCTTTTTCAGGGTTAAAATGTGTGTATGTTTCATTTGTAACTACGTCTGGTTACCCCCCAGATATATGTATACCGGTGTATGAAAAAATGGAAGAATGGGGATATGAGTTGACCTATATTAACGTTGACGCATTAGCGGCTTACACACAGGAAGATTATGAAAAATACGATTTCATATTTATTGATGAATGGGTGGATTCAGCAACTCTGGAACCGATCGACTTGCTGGAAGGTCATCCTATTCCACTTGTCACTACAGAGAACTATGCAGCCAGGATGAATATCTTAGGGTACCGAGGAAGTTGTTTGGCGAATAATATTCCTGCCGAGCAAGTTGAGATCGTCGCTGATGGTCATCCTCTGGCCGCTGGATTTAATAAGGGCGATAAAGTGGATATCAATTTCGGTGGTGGCGTTAACGAAGACTTAATTACCAATGAACCGATAATCGACAGCGTCATCCCCATTGCTGTATCTACAACAGATTCTAAAGGAATTATTATTTATGGTATTGAAGCAGAGGGAAAAACGTTTAATGGTGTAGACATTAAAAACAGAGCAGCTGTTCTTGGATATCATGCCAATGGTTATGCGGGAATTGACGAAAATGGATTTTTAATGCTTAAAGCCGGTATTGATTGGGTAACTGAGGGGATCACAGGTGTAGAAGAAGATCCTGTCACTTCTCCAGAGACTTATGCACTGGCACAGAACTTCCCAAATCCATTTAACCCGGAAACAACAATCGAATTCCAGCTGGAAAAACCCGGGCATACGACTATTAGTGTGTATAATGCTCTGGGACAGTTGGTCACCAAGTTGGTTGATGAGAAGATGAATAGTGGGATACACCATGTTACGTTCTTTGCAGATAACAATCCTGCCGGTATATATTTTTACAAAATTCAATCGGGTGACTTTTCCAAAGTACGCAAGATGTTACTGTTGAAGTAGCAAATGTAACAGAGGGATAGAACGGGCAAGTTTCTACCTTTCTATCCCTGTTTTATTTTGTTTATAAATAGGAGAAGACCCATGATCAAAAAAAAACTGATCGGATTTATAATCGTCTTTTCTATCCTGGGAATCGGATTATCTTATGCAGAGTGGAGTATCTATGATTGCAGCGTAATGCCGAGAGAAGCGGATACTTCCTGGCATGAGAGTAGTGCTACTAATGCGGATGATGTCACAGAAATATTAAGTGTAATAGATGATCCTGAGATTCCTGGAAACAAACTACTTAAAGTTGATGCAAATCAGGCTAATTTTAAAGAAATGTGGCGAATGAAATGGAACGCAGATCCTGTTGTCGGAGCAACCCTGGTTTTCCGCGTTGTAGCACTTGATCCAGCAGCCTATAATAGAGATTTTGATGTGTACGTTAAAAACGGTCTGGCAGAAGACCGATTAATCGCAGAAGGCGGTGATTCGTTCAAGCTGGATAAATCCAAGCAGTATGGGAGTATCAATGCGATGGAATGGCATATTTTACGAATAACAATAATAGCTGATCTTGTCGAAGTGTATATTGATGAAGAAACGCTATCATATCTTGTAGGTACAGGAACATCGACGACTGAGAATTATTTCAGATTCGGGGACGGTAGTGAAGGGAGTACGCTAGGCGGCCTATATGACTGGATCATCTGGGATGTGAGTGGCGCTTATCCACCCGGTCAAGGAACGCCGATACCTCAGGTTCTGCTGGATACAGGAACTTTTCCATTGATTGTGATGTATGCTTCAACTCCACCGGACGGCTTTAAATTATCTCAGAATTATCCAAATCCTTTCAACCCATCTACGAAGATCACATTCTCTCTGAAAACGAAGGGACACACAACTCTTACTGTATATAATGCTATGGGGCAATTAGTTGCCACACTGATTGATGAAACTATAGGTACAGGCACCTACTATGTGACATTTGACGCAAGAGATCTGCCATCGGGCGTTTACTTCTATCAGATCAAATCGGGTGAATTTACTCAAGTGAAGAAAATGATTTTGACGAAGTAAGGTTAATTGAATATTACACACTTGTAAGACAACTGGAGGATAGCTTACCGATTTTTTTAAATACAGGAAGAAGAAAACCTGAGTATTAAATATTTTTAGTTAGTCATGGTCTTTTGGCTTGCAGTTATAATTACCGTCCCACCATGCAAAAATTATCGAATCAAATGAATAGCTCTAAAGCATGCTCTGTCAAAATAAGCGTATCAAGCCAAGAGCACTCATAATATTTGAAAGGAGGTGGTTGAAAAAAATTGTTTTAGTATCAGTATTTTTAATTAATGAATAAGGAGGTCTAGTAATGTCAAAAAACAAAAGTATTAAATGCATGATTATATTCATTGTCCTGTTGCTGATTGTATTCCAAAGCAACATTGTAGCACAGGATAAGAAAAAATGTCTGTTTATATCTGATGATCCGTGGCCAGGAAGCACTGAGGATCAGGATTTAATCGCCTATTTAGAACAGACATATACTGTTGAGATATTTGATGACGATACGGAGATAGGCGATGGAGTCGTTTCGATTGATGATATTAAAACTTACGATTTTGGATTTATCAGTGAAATGGTCGATTCAAAAGTGCTTATTCCTCTGAAAGGCTGTCCTATTCCTCTATTTTATCTAGAAGTGTATGGGAGGACTTATACAACAGGATGGTGCCCTCATCCCGGAGAATTTTGGGGTGGAGAAGGTAGCGGTACAATCAAGATTGTTGATGATACGGGTCATCCTCTGGCCGCTGGTTATGCAAAAGATGCAGAAATTGAGATTGTCGAAGGTAGTGACGAACCAGATGCTTGGTTAACATATTGTGATCCGGGAGTAGATTTTATTCAAATTGCAGTTTTGGCTTCTAATCCGACCCATAATAATATATTTGGTATAGAAGCCGGGACAGCACTTTTTCCCAATGCCTCTAATCAGGTAGATCCCAACCTAGTGTCCGAAAATCGCTGCGTTGGTTTCGGAATTCATTCTGCTGCATATTCAACCATGACAGCCGATTCCTGGAAATTTATTGATGCAGGAATTTCGTGGCTATTAGGCGAAGATGTTGCAGTGGATGAGATCGATGCTGAAAAACCAGAATTTTTTAAATTGGGGCAAAATTATCCGAATCCATTCAACCCATCTACGAAGATTACATTCTCTCTTAAAACGAAGGGACATACTACCTTAACTGTATACAATGCCATGGGACAGTTAATTACCACTCTGGCCGATCAAGATATGAATGTCGGAACCTATCATGTGACATTTGACGCAAGAGAGCTGCCATCGGGCATTTACTTCTATCAGATCAAATCGGGTGAATTTACTCAAGTAAAGAAAATGATGTTAATGAAGTGAGTTCCAAGCTAATCGGAAATTACACCTTTGTAATGCACGACGTAATGAATCATGAAGAGACTAATTTCAAAAAAAGATCATCACGGCGGTTTGGTATTTTGAGCTACCATGATTAATTGTTTTTTATCATATTGTAAACTATCAAAAGGAACTAAGAGTACGCGACCATGGTCCGTTCGGATGGTCGAGTCTATGCAGGAGTATTTGTAAATAATAGGAGGAAGTAAAAATGTTAAAAAACAGGAGTGTGAAATGCCTGTTTATATTAATTGTCCTATCACTGATTATATTTCAAAGCAACATTGCAGCACAGGATAAGAAATGTCTGTTTATATCTGATTATGGGTGGCCAGGTGCAACCCTGGATCTGGATTTAATCGCTTATTTAGAAAAAACATATACTGTTGAGATAATTACGGACAAAGACTTAGATGCTGGGAAGGTTACGATTGAGGAAGTTAAAACTTACGATTTTGGATTTATTAGTGAAACTTGTGATTCAAAAATACTTGATCCTCTGAAAGGCGCTCCTATTCCTCTATTCTATACAGAACCGGGTGCAGGGAAAACTTATGTAACAGGATGGTGCCCTTATCCCGGAACATTTTGGGGTGGAGTCGAAAACGGTACAATCAAGATTGTTGATGAAACGGGTCATCCTCTTTCGGCTGGTTATGCAAAAGATGAAGAAATTGAAATTGTCACCGGTAGTAACGAAGGCAGTTGGTTGGGATATTGTAATCCGGGAGTAGAAATAATTCCGATCGCAGTTTTGGCTTCTGATCCGACCAAGTATAATTTATTTGGTGTAGAAGCCGGGACAGCACTTTATCCTAATGCCACTGATGTGATAGATCCCTCCCTCGTGTCCGAGAGTCGCTGTGTTGCTTTCGGAATAAGTTCTCAGGCATTTGGGAATATGACAGACGATGCCTGGAAATTTATTGATGCAGGAATTTCGTGGCTATTAGGCGAAGATGTTGCAGTGGATGAGATCGATGCTGCAACCCCTGAGAACTTTAATCTGGCTCAAAACTTTCCAAATCCATTCAACCCATCTACAGATATTACATTTTCTCTGAAAACGAAGGGACACACAACTCTTACTGTATACAATGCCATGGGACAGTTAATTACCACTCTGGCCGATCAAGATATGAATGTCGGAACCTATCATGTGACCTTTGATGCAAAGGATTTAACCTCAGGTATTTATTTGTATCAAATCAGATCAGGTGAATTCACTCAGGTGAAGAAAATGATGTTGATGAAGTAAATTTTAATTAGTTAATATTTGATTTTTTACAGACTTGGAGGGCGATAGAAGAGGATAAAAGCCCTCCCTTTCCTTAATAACATTCATGATTTGCCATCATAACCAAGCATGAAAGAAAAAGGTTGAGGTTGAGGCTGAGGCTAAGGTTTTAAAGCAGCCCACGAAACACACGCCTGTCCCGATGAATATCGTGGTAAACATGCGAAAAAAATAAATAAAAAGAATTTTAGTGGGTTTAGTTAGCTATAAAAAAGGCTAAGGTTTTGGAAATATTTAGAATATAATTAGTGTAATTCGTGTAATTAGTGGTTACTTTCATATAAAATAAATGCAGGAGGTAATGAATCATGAAGGCGCTCATTTCAAAAAAGTATTATCAGTACGGTTCTGTATTTGGAGTTGCCATATTAATTGCATTTTTATCATGCAAACCATCGAAAAGAATTAAGAGCTCTCAACCGTGGTCTGTTCGGATGACCGAATCAATTATGAAACGCAACCCCGAACCCTGGATGATAGATTTTCGGAAGACACCGAAATGGGAATATACACAGGGACTTGTTTTAAAAGCGATCATGCAGGTTTGGCTTTCAACCGGAGAAGATAAATATTTTCAATATGTAAAAACATACTACGATCAATTTGTAGATAAAGATGGAAATATCATGTTGTATAAACTGGAAGACTACAACATTGATCGCATCAATCCGGGTAAACCGCTCTTCCAGCTTTATCAGGAAACAGGTCAGGAGAAGTTCAAAAAAGCTGTTTTTCTTTTAAGAAAACAGATGAAAATGCATCCGCGGACTAATGAAGGCGGCTTCTGGCACAAGAAGATATATCCGTATCAAATGTGGCTGGATGGACTTTATATGGGGTCACCGTTTTTAGCGGAATTTGCTAAGACTTTTAATGAACCGGAAATATTTGACGATGTCGCTAATCAGTTTATCTGGATGGAAAAACACGCCCGTGATGAGAAAACGGGTCTCTTATATCACGGCTGGGATGAAAGCCGTCAACAGCGATGGGCTGATTCAAAAACCGGACTATCACAACATTTCTGGGGCAGAGGCATGGGCTGGTATTCCATGGCGCTTGTGGATGTATTGGACTTCATACCTGAAGATCATCCGCAGCGACAGGATATTATTGCAATCCTGAACAGATTGTCCACCGCTTTATCTAAATTTCAAGATGTAGAGACCGGAGTCTGGTATCAGGTAGTCGATCAAGCCGGAAGGGAAGGCAATTATCTGGAGTCCTCCGCTTCGAGTATGTATGTGTACACATTGTTTAAAGCTGTAAAGAAAGGATACATAGATTCGAAATTTATCGAGGTTGCCAAGAAAGGATATGATGGCATCCTCAACCAGTTTATTGAAGTAGATGAGAACGGATTAATAAATATTCACAAAGCGTGTGCCGTTGCTGGTTTGGGAGGCAAACCATATCGAGACGGATCATATGAATATTATATTAGCACAGAAATCAGAAGCAATGATCCCAAAGCAGTGGGCCCGTTTATCCTGGCTAGCCTTGAATTTGAGGCGCCAGTAAATTGAAGTGAACGAATAATAGTGATAAATGAAAGGCATTAATGACATGAAAAAAGAATCCTCCATTACTGTTAAATATCAACGCATTCTTTTTCCAATACTGATTTTTGGGATATTTTCATCGTGCAGTACATCTTCAGTCAAAGAATCGGGTTGGGAACAGGTTCCCGAAATTCTCAAACAAATTGTTCCACCGACTTTTCCGACAAAGGACTTTAATATTTCGGAATACGGCGCGGTTGGCGACGGCAAAACTGATTGCACGGATGCCTTTAAAAAGGCTATTGACGTCTGTCACTCTGAAGGTGGCGGTCGCGTTGTTGTTCCTGAAGGCATTTATCTAACAGGCGCCATCCACCTGAAAAGTAATGTGAATTTACATGTCAAGAAAGATGCCACCATCCTGTTCAGTCAAGATTACAAAAAATATCTTCCTGTTGTGTACACACGATTTGAAGGCGTTGAATGTATGAATTATTCACCATTTATTTATGCATACGAACAGGAAAATCTGGCAATCACAGGAACTGGAACACTGGATGGACAGGCGGACAATACCATCTGGTGGCCATGGAAAGGAAGGTCAGCGTACGGATGGGAAAAGGACCAGACGGATCAGAGGCTGGATAGAGATGAACTTTTCCAAATGGCGGAAGAAGGTGTTCCAGTCAATGAAAGAATTTTTGGTGAAGGACATTATTTACGACCCAATTTTATTCAACCATATAAATGTAAAAACATATTGATTGAGGACGTTACAATCAGACGGTCCCCTATGTGGGAAATTCATCCGGTGCTTTGTGAAAATGTAACCGTTCAAAAAGTTCGAGTAATCAGCCATGGCCCCAATAATGACGGCTGTAATCCGGAAAGTTGTCAAAATGTATTAATAAAGGAATGCTATTTTGATACGGGCGATGACTGTATTGCTATCAAATCCGGGAGAAATGCGGATGGCAGGCGTGTGAACGTCCCCAGTGAAAATATCATTATTCAAAACTGTACTATGAAAGATGGGCACGGCGGTGTAGTGATAGGGAGTGAAATATCCGGAAGCTGCCGCAATGTGTTTGCGGAAAACTGTACTATGGATAGTCCAAATCTGGATAGGGCTTTACGAATAAAAACAAATTCGTTACGCGGCGGTATTGTTGAAAATATATATATGCGAAATATTACCGTCGGAGAGGTGAGTGATGCTATCATTAGAGTTTATTTTCATTATGAAAAAGGTGATGTCGGGAAACATACACCCATTGTCCGGAATATTTATGTGAGTAATGTAACCAGTCAAAAGAGTAAGTATGCGTTGATGTTGGATGGCTATGAAAGGTCGCTGATTTCAAACGTAAATATTGAGCAGTGTCAATTTGATGGCGTTGAAAAAGGCAACATATTAAATCATGTCTCTAACTTGAAAATGAAGAATGTCTATATCAATGGACAGCTACAATAGCGGTTAGAGTCATAACAAAGAAATCGAGAACAATGATGAAAAACAGAATTTATCCACGTCTCCGGCAAAACATAAAACTTCAAAGAATGCTCTTAGTTTGCCTGTTTATATGTGCCGCTTCTTTTGCTCGCGCCCAGCAGCTGGCTTTTCCAACTGCGGAAGGGAGCGGAAGGTTTGCCACTGGAGGACGCGGCGGTGATGTGTATGAAGTGACTAATCTCAGCAACAGCGGTCCCGGTTCCATTGTTGATGCAGTAAGTTCTGGAAACCGTACGATTGTATTCCGCGTTTCGGGCACAATTGAAATGGGAGATATTATCTTCAGTCCCAAATCCAATACAACCATCGCGGGACAGACTACGCCGGGTGACGGTATTTGCATAAAAGGGCGTATTTACATCGGTGCAGTTTCAAATGTTGTGATCAGATATATCAGGATAAGGGTTGATGCAGGAGCAGCAAATTCCTCTGGCGATGCAATTGATATTGACAAAGGCACAAATATTATCATCGACCACGTCAGTGCTTCGTACGCACGTGATGAGGGAATATCATGTCAAGAAGAATCAAATAAGGTGACGGTGCAGTGGTGTATTATCAGTGAAGGGCTGACATATGAAAACCACAGCTATGGCTCTCTTGTTCGGGGTGATTACGGAGATGAAAAAACATATCACCACAATATCTATGCACATAATAGGGGCAGAAATCCCCGTCCGGGAAATTATACGGGAACCAGTACAGATCCGGAAGGATTGCATTTTGATTTTCGCAATAACGTCGTTTATAACTGGGCAGGGAGTAGCGCTGGCTATAATGCAGATAAAAACGCGGTGAGTCGTTACAATTTTATTGGAAATGTTTATATCCGCGGTGCGGAGTCATCGGGAAACATAGTATTCAAGGAAAGTAGTGTTGATGCCTTTGGTTACTTTGAGGATAATTTGATGGAGGGAGTCGTTCCTGCCGATCCCTGGAGCCTTGTTACCCTTCAGAATTTTAGTTCAACGCAAATGGATGCCTACAAATCGCGTTCATATCTGGTTCCGATGGAACCTGTCACAACCACATCGCCGGATCAGGCGAAAATTGATGTTCTCGCATCTGCCGGAGCCAGTTTCCCTAAACGTGATACTATTGATTATCGTATCGTTTATGATGTTTTGAATGGAACAGGTCGTTCGATAGCAACAACGGAAGATCAGCCAGAAGGTGCATGGCCAGTGCTCAACTTTCTCCCCGCTCCAGCTGACGATGATCACGACGGCATGCCGAATGATTGGGAACTTGCACATAATCTGAATCCGAACGATCCAGCAGACCGCAACAGCATCGGTCAGGACGATTATACACAGCTAGAAGTGTACCTCAATAGTCTGACGGGAGAATCAGTAACAGATGTTGATGATGTTGTTGCATCCTACCCGAAAGAATTTGTTCTACACCAAAATTATCCAAACCCATTCAACCCAAAGACAACGATTACTTTCACGGTGTCCGATCGAAACCGGGTTACACTAACTGTTTTCAACCTACAGGGACAAGAAGTAACCAGACTGCTTGATGAAATAAAATCAGCGGGCGACTATTCACTGGAATTTGATGCATCTTCGTTCGGTAGCGGGATCTATTTCTGTCAGATCAATTCGGGTGGCAGGATCAAGACAAAAAAGATGATGCTGCTGAAGTAAAAAACAGAATACTATGAAAAAAAGAGCAAGTGTCTTTTTATAAAATATTATCAGAAATTGCCAGAAAGTTTTATGGAATCACAAAGAGTTAAAAATGGCAAAACGTAATATTTTAGTTTCTGTATTAACGATGAGGTTTAACGATGAAAAATAAATTCATGCCGCTTATTGTCTTTTTAATTATTATTAACTTTACATTGCCAGGTTTATGTTCACCTCGATTTTCACCATGGATAAAATTAGGAGTCAATTTGAATAAATATAAATTTATTGAAAAATATTTTGCAGACTTCTATGATTTCCCTAAGTATTCATATCCATCTGGCCTGGTCATAGGTATATCAAATGAAATCAAACTAAGCAGAGCATTGTATATTGCTAATGAAATATATTTTAAAAACACAAAATCAATTATATCAATATATACAACTTCACAAGAGATTGTTGAATATACATTCAAAGGTAACTATTTGAGATTTTCAGCCTTATTAGGTATAAAAATTTTCAAAATTTCAGACTTTTTGATTGGACTTGACTTTGGTAAATTGATAAGAGCAGATATGAATGTCACACAAAAAATAAATTATGACTCATATTCTGAAAATATCACTGATAACTTACCAGCCTTTGATACTTCTATATGTCTCGGAATTGCAAAGAAATTTGATCTGGAAAGATTAAGGCTTATTATCGAGATAAAATATTTGATGAGTCTTGCAAAATATAAATATTGGTCAAAAAATGGATATTGGGAGATTGGTGAATGGCGAAATCATGGACCTCATTGTGTTGTTGGATTACAACTTTAATATTTTAATTCAAAATAGAAAGGTTATAAATATAACTATTTAAATAGATTTGCGACAACACATTTTGCTGAGAATGGCTGATCAGCTAAGAATAACTGAGGTAGGGAAAATAGTTGAGTAATTTGCTGTTGAAACAGGTCAAAATACAAAACTTGACATAATCTTATTTCCAATTAAATTATATAAAAGAAATTTTATTATGGTAAGTATAGACTTTATAACTCATACCAGAAAATGTCAATTTTGTCTGTACAGATTTTCGGATATTTTCTCTTGTCGTTTATCCCCACCCGATGCATCTACACATTTCTTTTTCTTGAACGGGTCTCTTTCGGGAAATCGGCAAAATTTACAATTGAAAGGTTATAATTGAACTCTCTTTGAAATTTTTTTACTGGAAGATTGTCAGAAATGTTTGGAAAGTTTTATGGAATCCCGGAGAATAAAAAATAGTAAAATGGAATCTTTTAGTTTCTGTATTAACGATGAGGTTTAACAATGAAAAATAAATTCATGCCACTTATTGTTTTTTTAATTATTATAAACTTTACATTGCCAGTTTTATGTTCACCTCGATTTTCACCATGGATAAAATTAGGAGTCAATTTTAATAAATATAAATTTATTGAAAAATATTTTCTAGACTCCCCTAAGTATTCATATCCACCTGGCCTGATCATAGGTATATCAAATGAAATTAGGCTAAGCAGGGCATTGTATATTGCTAACGATATATATTTTAAAAACACAAAATCAATAATATCCAAAAAAATATTTTCAATAGATATTGTTAAATTTACATTTAAAGCTAACTATTTGAGATTTTCAGCCCTATTAGGGATAAAAATATTCAAAATTTCAGACTTATTGATTGGACTCGACTTTGGTAAATTGATAAGAGCGGATGTAAATTTCAAATTTCAAACAAATCATTTCTTATATTCTGAAAATATTACTGATAATTCACCAGCCATTGATACTTCTATATGTTTCGGAATTGCGAAGAAATTTGATCTGGAAAGATTAAGACTTATTCTCGAGATAAAATATTTGATCAGTCTTGCAAAATATAGATATTTGGAGATTGGTGAATGGCAAAATCATGGACCTCATTGTGTCGTTGGATTGCAATTTTAGTAAAAGTTCACCACGGAAAGACACAGAATATCACAGAGAAAAACAAAGAATGAGCACGGTTAAGAGTAGGGCTATTGTTTAATTTTGGTGCAGAGGAATTCGAGATGATAAGAAGAATATATTAATAATTCAGTGTGATTCCGTGAAAATCAGTGGTGAACTATTACCAATTTTAATATTTTAATTCAAAATAGAAAGGAGATAAAAAATGTGATATAATAAATAATAATTCTACCATTTGCTTATTTGCTTTACAAAAATTTAAAAAGGAGGTTAATGATGTGTAAATTGTTCAAGTTATTTGCAATGTTTATTTTATTGATTGGACTTTCAGCAAGTTTACAAGCACAAGAACATTATTATTATTCAAGCGGTAAAAAGATTTATTTTTCTTCTGTACCAGACCATTATGTGATTAATTTTAAAAAGGGAATACCTTCAGATCAAAAAAAGGAATTCTTTTCAAATAAAAAGATATTCGTTGATGAGAATCTATTGAAGCCTGAAAATGAAAATATAATTGTTGAAATTACAGATCGCAGTAGAAAGGAAATTAAAGGGTTTTCTGTTTCTCCAATCGTTAAATTAGTGACAAATCTTTATCGCGTCCAAGATGGTGATGAAAAATTCACAATAACAGATTACATTGTTGTAAAATTCAAATCAAATGTGTCTAATTCACAAATAAATCAATTTATTTCCGATTACCAACTAAGTAAAATTGAAAAAGAGTGGCTTGGAGAAAGAGTATATCTTTTTAGTGTGAATTCATCTGATGAAAATTCAACCATAAAAATAGCCAATCAAATTTATGAAAGTGAATTGGTTGAATTTTCTCATCCTGATTTCTTCTGTTTTGATGTGGCTAAAACAAATGATGAATACTATTCATCGCAATGGAATCTTTCCAAAATATCAATTTCAGATGCATGGAATATAACAACGGGAAATCCTTCAATAATAATAGCAATAATAGATAATGGTGTAGAGTCAAGCCATGACGATCTTGAATATAATCTTGTCGAAGGTTATAATGTACTGGAACCGTCTGAGCTACCGGAACCAACTGATAATTATGCCAAAAATTACCATGGAACAGCCATAGCTGGTATAGCCTCAGCATCAACGAATAATGATCGCGGGATTGCAGGTGTTGGCTATAATTGTAAAATAATGCCTATTAAATGGTGTCATTATGGTGGTAGCCCAACTAATGCAGCTGCCGCAATTAACTGGGCATGGGAAAATGATGCTGATGTTATAAATTGTTCATTTGGGGTCTCTTCAGATGACGTTGTAACAAATGCTATCAAAATTCAGCTACATCAAGCGGGCGAGGAGGCAAAGGTTGTATTGTTGTTGTAGCTGCTGGAAACTATGGATCTATTACTTACCCGGCCACCCTTCCCAACGTGATAGCAGTCGGTATGACAGATCAAAATGATAATAGAAGGTCTGGTAGTGGCTCAGGGGCTGAATTAGATGTCATGGCCCCAAGTTGGGTTTATGCAACAGATATCATGGGTAGTGCCGGTAAGGTTTCTGGGGATTATATTGAAAATGATTTCAGAGGGACGTCAGCCGCCGCCCCCCATGTTTCCGGCTTAGCGGGTTTAATCCTATCTGTTGATAATTCTTTTACTGAACAACAAGTAAGAGATATCATCCAATATACCGCTGATGACAAAGGTAGTGAAGGTTGGGATCAAGATTATGGTTGGGGGCGAATTAATGCAAAGAATGCCGTTAAAAGTGCTGCCCGCCAATTTACAACATCAGGGCAATTAGCACATAATGAATGTTGGTGGGGAACTGTAACACTTACAAATAATGTCACAGTTCCTTCTGGTATCAGACTCACAGTTTTATCTGACGCAACAATCAAAATTCCCGATAGCAAGAACATCACTGTCAACGGCACACTCAACGCTATAGGTACGTCAAGTAGTCGTATTACCTTTACCCGCTCATCATCAAGTGAAGATTGGAGTGGGATAAGATATCAATCAGGTAGCGGCGGTCAACTTAAATACTGTAATATTGAAAGAACTTATAATACGGGCGTAAATTGCTATTATTCAAGTCCATCTATTATTAATTGTAAATTTAAATACAATTTTCATGGTATAGCAGGTTACTACAATCAAGGTAATAAACATATGATTGTTGATAACGAATTTTTCGAGGAGGATTACGCTGGTATATATCTTTACCAACATAAGGCGTACATTGATGGTAATAAGATAGATGGTAATGGTGAATCCAATGTTGGAATTATAGTCCGTAATATTTATCAACCGGAATATGTAGCCATTTGGGAAAATGATATTATGAATTGTGATAAGGGAATATACCTTGATGATGGCAGTGCCGAGATTCAAAAGAACGATATTTATGATAACTCGTATGGTATATATGCTACTGATGAATCATATCCATATTTACTTGAGTGGGATGAAGATGGCGAGAATGTAATTGCCGATAATAATTATGGGCTTTATATCGACAGCGATTCTGAAGCGAATTTACATTATGGATGGAATACCATTTGTGATAATACATATAAAGACGTGGCTTGTTATAATCAGTATACAACAATTTGGGCCGAAGAAAATTATTGGGGCAGCGATGATCCCAGCTCAAGTCAGTTTTATGGCAATGTCTATTATTATTATTGGTTAGACGAAGATGAAACAGGTCGTTATCCTTACGGATTTAGAAAACCAGTATCCAATACTGATCCTCAATTATTAATTGATTCTTCAATCTCAAATGAAAATAGTCCGAACCTGGTAAAAAGATATAATGAAGCTCTTAGATTAGAACATGATAAGAATTATGAAGAAGCAGCATTGATTTATACTGAAATAATTGACCAGTATCCGGATAATTCATTAGCTGTTTCATCAATACGCCATCTTATGCTATGTTATAAAAAATTACAAAAGAGTAATTTTATTTTCCCCGAATTGCAAAAGATATCTCAAAAGCATAATAACAAAAAGGTAAGTGGAAAGGCTTTGAAGTATAGTATTCCCTTTTATATTGAATCCGGACAGTATAATGAAGCCATATCTATCTGTAAAAATATTAGCAATAAGTTCTCCAGAGAAAAACTTGGTAGAGACGCTCTTTATGAGGAATGGGTAATCTATTTTCAATTATTGAGGGATGAGGAAGCTGCTCGTTCTGTCTCCGCAGATTATGAGAAGAGTTATGGGGTAGATGATGATTTAATTTTCATGAAACTTGCATTGGGAGACATTTCAACGGAAACAGCGAAAGAAATGCGAAAACAGCTGCAAAAGAAAAACGAAGAATCGCCTCCGGTAGTGTCAGAAGAGCAACAAATACCGGAATCTTATGAATTGCTCGGTAATTATCCGAATCCGTTTAATCCCACTACTACCGTACCCTTTGATTTACCTGAAGCAAGTATTGTAAAGATAACGATATATGATCTTACCGGCAGGCGGGTGGCATTGCTTGCAGATGGATCGTATCATGCCGGCTCACATACACTTACTTTTGACGGAAGCAGGTTGCCCACCGGAGTATATTTCATCCGTGCAAAATTAACACCGGTAGAGAATCAGAAAAATGCACATCGTTTTACAAGGAAGATGATGCTTATAAAATAATTGTCAGAAAAGTGAGCCATATTACCAGAAAAACAGGAATGGGCGATTATGAAATTTAAAACTGTACTCTTGTTTATAAGTGTTTTGGGATTTTTTTCAACGGTTTTTTCACAGGTATGGATTCCCGATTTAGGTGACGGGAAATATATAAATCCCATCATTTATGCTGATTATTCCGATCCGGATGTTGTTAAGGTCGGCGATAATTTTTATATGACCGCTTCCAGTTTTAACTGCTTTCCGGCATTACCCATTTTGCATTCTAAAGATTTGATCAACTGGAAAATTATTAACCATGCCATTCAAAAATTTCCCGATCCTGATTTTGACAAGCCACAGCACGGAAACGGAGTCTGGGCACCTTCCATACTGTTCCACAATGGATATTTTTACATCTATTATGGAGATCCCGACAGGGGAATCTTTATGGTAAAAACCAAAGATCCTTATGGCGAGTGGGATCCTCCTGTCCTGGTTAAAAAGGCTTATGGAAACATCGATCCCTGCCCGCTCTGGGATGACGATGGCAATGTTTACTTAGTGCATGCTTTTGCTCACAGCCGCGCCGGTGTCAAAAGTCTCCTTCAGGTTAATCAACTTTCTCCGGACGGTTCAAAAACTATAGACAAAGGTACTATTGTATTTGATGGGCACGAGAATCATCCGACGATTGAAGGTACCAAGTTTCAAAAGCGCAACGGATATTACTACATTTTTGCGCCCGCAGGCGGTGTGAAGAGTGGATGGCAAACCGTTCTCCGTTCAAAAAATATATATGGTCCTTACGAGGACAAGATTGTTTTATCTCAGGGGAGCACGGAAATAAATGGACCACATCAAGGCGGTTACATCGAGTTGGAGAATGGCGAAGGCTGGTTTGTCCATTTTCAGGATAAAGGAGCTTATGGACGGATTGTGCATCTTCAACCCGTCGTGTGGAAAAATGACTGGCCCGTTATGGGAAATGATGAAGATAGCGATGGTACCGGAGAGCCAGTGTTGATTTTCAAAAAACCGAATGTCGGGAAATCTTATCCCGTGCAAGTTCCTCAGACGTCGGATGAATTTGATAGTGCAAAAATGGGACTCCAATGGCAGTGGCACGCCAATTATAAAAAGGAGTGGTATTCTCTAACAGAAAGTCAGGGCGCTGTCCGATTATATTCACAAAAGATCCCTGAAAAAAATGCTAATTTTTGGTGTGTTCCAAATTTACTTTTACAGAAGTTCCCAGCCCCTGAATTTGTAGTTACAACAAAAATTGTTTTAGATGCAAAGGTAAACGACGAAAAAGCTGGTTTGATTGTAATGGGGCTTGGCTATGCTTATTTAGCTTTAAATCAAGTAGATGGCAAATATTTATTGCATCAGGCGTTCTGTAAAGACGCAGAATCAGGAGATATTGAAGAAATTGCGGAAGAAGTGGAAGTTGGCAGTAATTCTCTTTACCTGAGAGTCAGCATTAAAGATGGCGCTTTATGCACATTTAGTTACAGCCTCGATGGAATAAGCTATAAATCAGTTGGAAAATATTTTAAGGCCAGACCAGGGAAATGGATCGGAGCCAAAGTTGGGTTATTTGCTGTAACTGCGAATGGTTCAACTGAGAGCGGTTACGCTGATTTTGATTTTTTCCGTGTTGATTGATGATTAAAAAAATTGTAATAGTTCAGCCCACGAAACACACTAAAAAAACGAAATGAGAAAAAAATAAAACAAAAATTGTAATTACTCAGGTTCATAGTTCAAAGTTCATAGTTCAAAGTTTAAGAATGCAGAGTTTATATGAAAGAAGCCACTAAGTACGCGAAGTACACTAAGTTTATTTTTAATATTTCCAAAACCTTAACCTTTTTAACTTTCATCCTTCGTTGTCCCGATAAATCGGGATGGTGGTTTATATGAAAAGCGCAAAGTTATTAACTCTAAATCTTGAACCCTGAACGATGAACCTGACAACCTGTGTAGTTAGCAAAAATTCTTTTTAGTGTTATTTCGTGTTTTTAGTGGGTGAACTATTACAAAAAATTAAATATCAAAATGCAAATATCAAAATGACACATAAAAATGTAAATTTATTTATAGCAATATTATTCTTGATTCAAACGGAAATAATAATTATATTCAAATTTATAGTAGTTTAGCTTACTAAAAACATAAAGTTATGGAGGGGAATGAACATGTTTGCAACAAAACTCAGTGTAAAAAGGTTTTTAAATTGGCGCATTTATATAGCCTTTATGTTAATTATATCGGTTACTATAATTGTTGCTGCTTTTTGTCCGGAAAAAAATAACACGGCTGTTTCGGATGGAAAGGAATGGTCAGTAAAGATGGCGGAGTCTATCATGGCGCGCCGTCCTGCAGGTTATGGCAGATGGGATTATGTAACAGGAACCGTTCTTCGAGGATTTGAGGAAATTTGGCGCATAACAGGAGACAAGAAATATTTCGACTATATTCAGAAGACAGTAGACAGGGTTGTCAATGAGGACGGCACTATTGATCGATATCGTGTCACTGAATATAATATTGATAATGTTCAGGAAGGAAGCATGCTGCTTTTACTCTATAAGGAAACAGGCCGGGAAAAATATAAAAAGGCAGCGGATTTGTTGAGAGAACAATTAGAAGGCCATCCAAGAATATCCGAAGGCGGTTTCTGGCATAAGCAGATTTATCCATGGCAGATGTGGCTGGACGGATTATATATGGGCAGTCCTTTTTATGCTGAATACAGCAAGCTTTTTAATGAGCCTGAAAATTTTGATGATGTAGTCAAACAATTTGTTTTAATTGACAAACATCTTAAAGACGAAAAAACAGGTCTTTATTATCATGCATGGGACGAATCAAGACAAATGTTTTGGGCAGATAAAGAAACAGGATTGTCACAGTGCTTTTGGGGCAGGGGGCTTGGCTGGTATGCTATGGCAATAGTTGATGTCATGGACTATCTGCCTGCAGATCACAAAGGAAGGGAGAGTCTGATCGCTATCATACAAGGTTTAGCTGAAACTATAAAGAAATACCAGGATGACAAGTCAGGCGTGTGGTGGCAGGTATTGGACCAGTCTGATAGAAAGGGGAATTATTTAGAAGGATCCGCTTCAACTATGTTTGTCTATGCTCTGGCTAAAGCAGTCAGAATGAATTATATTGACAAAGAATATTTTAAAACTGTAAAGAAAGGCTTTAAAGGATTATTAACAGATCTTATTTATAAAGATTCCATAGGAAATTTAAATCTTTTAAGAGTGTGCAGCGGCGCAGGATTAGGCGGGAATTATTCGGAAAAGATCAGAGATGGAAGTTATGAATATTATGTATATATCGAACCAATAAGACCAAATGATGGAAAAGCAACAGGACCGTTCATGATGGCAGGTGCCGAAATAGAAAAAATCATGAATGAAAAATAAGAGGTCTCTTAATGAAATCAAATTTTTATAAAATCAATAGTGTGTCCCTAAAGTATTGTTTTTTCGTAATGGCGTTGTTGATTACGCAATTCATTAATTTATATGCGGATGAAACCAATAAAGAGAACAACGAGAGTCGATTATGGTCTGTCAGAATGGCTGAGTCGATAATGAGCCGAAATCCCAATGTTTATTATAATGGGAATTGGGATTATGTCACAGGAACGGTTCTAAAGGCATTCGAGGAACTGTGGCGAAAAACGGGAGATCAACGCTATTTTAACTACATTAAGACGACAGTTGATCGTGTTGTCAAGTCAGATGGAACTATTTCAGGCTACAGATTAAGCGATTATAATATCGATGAAATAAATGAAGGCCGCATGCTTCTGCTTTTGTATAAAGAAACCGGTGATGAAAAATATAAAAAAGCTGCGGAACTTCTCAGAAAACAACTGTCTGGTCATCCAAGAACAAATGAAGGCGGTTTCTGGCATAAGCAGCGCTATCCATGGCAGATGTGGCTGGACGGTTTGTATATGGGCCAACCTTTTTATGCCGAGTATTGCAAGCTTTTTAATGAGCCTGAAAATTTTAATGATGTAGTTAATCAATTTGTTTTCATGGAAATCCATTCCCGTGATACAGAAACAGGCCTGCTTTATCACGGCTGGGATGAAAGCAAACAGCAAACTTGGGCAGATTCGGTTACAGGATGCTCACAAAGTTTCTGGGGTAGAGCGATAGGCTGGTACGCCATGGCGCTGGTGGATGTCCTGGATTATTTACCGTTGGACCATTCGGGAAGAGACAGTGTGATCGCTATTTTACAGAGATTGTCGGATGCGGTCATAAAGGTTCAGGATGATTCGACGGGCGTATGGTGGCAAGTCGTGGATCAGGGGGGACGTGAAGGAAATTATCTCGAGTCTTCGGTTTCCTGTATGCTCACGTATGCCATAGCAAAAGGCATCCGGCTGGGTTATATCGATAAAACTTATAGACCTTTGGTTGAAAAAGCATATCAGGGTATTCTTAATGAATTTATTACTGAAAATACTGACGGTACGATTAATCTCGATCAGACATGCATTACCGCTGGGCTGGGAGGTGAACGAGATGGAACCTATGAGTATTATGTTAACAAAACATACATTCGTAGTAATGACGGTAAGGGACTTGGACCGTTTATCACGGCGAGCCTAGAGATGGAGATGATGCAAACTTCTATTAATAAGAGACAGATTTCAACCGGATTTAAACTCGAGCTGCATAATTATCCCAACCCGTTTAATTCTATAACCAAAATCACCTATTCTTTACCAAATAAGATGAAGGTGATGTTGACTGTCTATAATCTTGTTGGGCAAGAAGTGAAACGATTGGTTGATGAAGAGCAATCCGCTGAACTTTATTCAATAAATTTCGATGCAGCACACTTCAATAGTGGAATTTATTTTTGCAGATTAAATACAGGTTCGGGAATTGTGACAAAGAAGATGATTTGTTTAAAATAAGGATTTATTATCATGCGCATAAATTTAGAAAATTACCCAAAATTTTCAGTACGTAATTGTATGGAATATAAATTATTGATTAGATTTTTAATGTTTTGGCTGACGCTGTTTGCGTTCTTCAAATCGGATTGGGCACTTACACAAACATTTGACTTTATAGATCAATTCGATGTTTCCAGGAATAGCTTAATCATATCCAAAGCGGTTGCAATTACCAGTATTAGTGGCAGTTCTAAGGTAACAATTATCAATGGTGAATATTCGATTAACGGCGGTGATTTTACCTCAGAGCCTGGAACAGTGACAAATCTTGACCAGATAAGAGCCAGCGTCATTTCTTCCTCGAATTATGGGAGCGTTGTAACGGCGCAAGTGAATATTGATGGGAGAAATGCCTCGTTTAGCGTGAGAACAGAAGATGATCCCAATATTGGTTGGGCTTTAGTACCAACAATATTAAGTCGGATTAATCCTCCCGTTTTCCCAGATAGAGATTTTAATATTATTAATTTTGGCGCTGTTGGTAATGGTTTGGTAGATTGTACAAAAGCTTTTAATAAAGCGATTGATTCCTGTCGTAATGCTGGAGGTGGACGAGTTATTGTACCTGATGGAACCTATTTAACCGGCGCTATCCATTTAAAAAGCAATGTTAACTTATATATCTCCAAAAATGCCGTAGTAAAATTCAGTCAGGAACCAGTGGATTATCTTCCCGTAGTCTTTACGAGATTTGAAGGGACAGAGTGCTATAACTATTCTCCACCCATTTACGCCTTTGAACAAAAAAATATTGCCATTACCGGTTCCGGTACTCTGGATGGTCAAGGAGATAATGAACACTGGTGGCCCTGGAAATCAACTGGTAGTGCAGACGTAAGCCAGCTGTGACAACAAGCGGAGAACGGTATCCCGGTGGATGAGCGTATTTATGGCGAAGATCACTATTTAAGACCAAACATGATTCAGCCGTACCGTTGTAAAAACGTCCTCATAGACAGTGTAACGATAAAGAATTCGCCCATGTGGCACATTCATCCGGTACTTTGTGCAAATGTTACGATTCAGAATGTGACTGTGATTGGACATGGACCAAACAATGATGGCTGCAATCCTGAATCGTGCCAGGATGTGCTGGTAAGAAATTGTTATTTCGACACCGGTGATGACTGTATTGCTATCAAGTCCGGCCGAAATGCAGATGGTAGACGAGTGAATGTGCCTACTGAAAATGTCGTTATTCAGAACTGTACGATGAAAGATGGGCACGGCGGCGTTGTTATCGGCAGTGAAATTTCTGGAAGTTGTCGCAACATCTTTGCAGAAGATTGTTATATGAATAGTCCCAATTTAAATCGTGCCTTGCGCATTAAAACGAATTCTATGCGCGGCGGAGTGGTTGAGAATATATATTTACGCAATATTACCGTCGGCGAGGTGAGTGAGGCAGCAATTAAGATCAATTTTTATTATGGAGAATGTGATATCGGTAGCTTTGCACCGATTGTACGTAACATTGAAGTTCGGAATATGACAGTTCAAAAAACTCGCTACGTCTTGTTAATGAGAGGGTACGAGCGTTCTCCTATTTCCAATGTGCGAATCATTGACAGTGAATTTAACAATGTGAACAATGAGAATTCGATCAATGAAGTCCAAAATCTTGTACTTCAAAATGTATCCATTAATGTTGCGGTAATTAACAAGATTATAAATCCAATAAATGATAATCTCGGAACTGTAGAAAAAATCAACGACGAAACAAATGTTCCAGGCTCAATTCGTCTTTTTCAGGTATATCCGAACCCATTTAATCCTGCAACTACAATTCAATTTCAAATAAGCAAACAACGTCATGTATCACTTACCATTTACAATAGCCTTGGTCAAGAAGTTGAAAAGTTAATTGATAGAATACTGCCAGTTGGCTATTATACTACCGGATTCAATGCTGCACATTTGCCAGGCGGACTTTATATGTGCAGTTTGAACACAAGCTCAGAGATTATAACAAATAAGATGATATTAATAAAATAAGGGGTAAACTTATGAGTAGTAAATTAACAAAATCTTGTTTCCTGATTTGTATATTAATTATTGGTTGTAACCGAACGGATAACAATACCGAAGTTATCGAAAATGAGTATCAGGAATCTTTCGAGATATCTGTTACAAACAATTCAACAATTGAGAGAAAGGATGAAGCGGTTTATCTGAATATGTCAGAAGTGAGATTAAAACATCCCGAATTTAACCCTAATGCATTCGTCATTCTCTCAGATGAAAAAGAGTTGGCAAGCCAGGCAAACGATCTCAATGGTGATGGTGAAATCGATCAAATTGTATTTGTAGCAGATTATTCTCCAGAGGTAAAAAAATCGATAACCATCCGATATGCAAAATCTGGTACGAAAAAAAGGGAATATCAAAAAAGAACACAGGCTGAATTGTCCCACAAGGTCGGCGGACAGTTTGTGAACCGTGAATACGAGGGTGGTACATTTCGTAATGTTCAATATCTGTGCGTTCCGCCTGAACATACTGACCATTCTTACTTCATCCGATATGAAGGTCCTGGTTGGGAATCGGATAAAGTCGGAATAAAGCAATTCTAGATAGAATCCCGGCTGGCCGATGGGGAGATCCCAAGGATTTGCAAGGTACGGCTGTTTTTTCAGCTTCCGAAGGGTCTTCCTATTTGCAGGGCTACACCATTGCAGTAGACGGTGGATGGCTGGCCCGTTAATCAATGTTTAAAGGAGTATTAATCATGAAAACAATGTTTAAAGGAGTATTAATCAAGAAAAATTTACTGTTAATACTATTGATTTTAGGAAGTTTTTTTAGTAGCCAGGCTCAAAACGAAACTGATATTAGTCTATTTATGAGAGCTGATAGTACCACTTATTTAAACGAAGTGAATTCAGAATCGGGCGATCTCTACTCAAGTATCGGTCATCATGGCCCGGCTGTTGAAAATGATTGGATGGCTATCCGAATCTATTTCAACCATAAAGCAGCCATCGATGTCTACAATAAATCAAAACCAGGCTTGGAACTTAGACAGGCTCGTTGGTACCCTACCGTTGAACAACAAAAAACCGGATGGGGAGCCGACTATTACAAAGTAAGTGCAACCGTTGGCTTAGGGGGTGTTCGGTTATGGGATGGAACTAAGGTTGTTTTTTTAAATCCGGTAACAAACAGAAAAGCCCGGGTTGTGAAAGAAAAAACCTCATCGTACATGGAAATGCTTTCAGAAGGAGTTCCTTACAAAGATAGAACTGTGGATATTTTGATGCGTGTTACAGTTTATTCAGGTATAAGAGAAGCAAAAGTTGAAGCCTTTGCCTTAACCGATTTACCTGTTCAATTTGTTACAGGGATCAATTATCACAAGGGAGAGGAAGTTCAAAATAATAATGGTTTAATTGCCACATGGGGCATCCATCCAGAAGATGTCGCTGCGGAATTGATTAATATAGGAGCAGCTATCATTTATGAACCGTCTGATTATGTTGACAAACAAGATGACGGGACGCAAATTTTGTTGATTTCAAAACCGGGTAAGCAATTAACAACATGGATTTCTTCTGCCAACGAAAGAGAAAATGAATTGAATACGATGAAAAAATTCCTTCATTCCTTAAACATTAAAAAGTATACAAAGAAAAATTGAACTCTATTAATTTGCTATTTAATATTACCTAATGACTTTGTGGCATGAAAAATTATAAAGGAATTCTACTGATTGGATTGACCTTAATTTCAATCGCGCTGAGTGCCAATATCAAATTCGATCGCCCTGGATTTCCAAATCCGGGGCGAGGCCCACGCCCTGTCTACGTTTCTAAACTTACAGTATAGCCGCCACACATACAAAGGGAGACTGGATGCAAACAAAAGATTTAAATAAATACCGCTGGGTGATTCTGTCCCTAGTGTTTTCTGCAACGACTTTTAATTATTTCAACCGCACTGTCCTGGCTGTATTAATTCCTGAAATTAAAAAAGATCTGTTAATTGATGATATTACCTATGGTTATATTTTAAGTGCTTTTCAATTGATGTATACATTGGGATTTCTTGCGGCAGGACGAATTATTGACAAACTGGGTACCAAACTGGGCTATATGCTTTCTATCCTGACCTGGTCCATCAGTGCTGCAATGCATGGTCTTTGTACAACACCCTTATGTCTGGGTGTCTGGCGTGGCTTTCTGGGTATTACTGAATCAGGCAATTTTCCAGCGGCCATAAAATCTGTTTCTGAATGGTTTCCTGTTAAAGACAGAGCTTTTGCCACATCTTTATTCAATAGCGGAACCAGTGTGGCTTCGATTATTGGTCCGCCTGTGATTGCAGTTATTTTCACAGTTGCAGGCTGGCGTTGGACTTTTTTCTTTTTTGGAATGCTAGGGTTTTTACTTGTTATTATCTGGCAATTTGTTTATCGGGCACCCGAAGTAAAAAAAGATCAACCTTCGGAAGTTATTGAGGAACAAGCTGTTCCCTGGAAATTGCTTCTTAAGCAGCGGGAAACCTATGGCTTTATGATTGGAAAATTTTTAACAGATCCTGTTTGGTGGTTTTATCTCTACTGGATGCCTAACTACCTGTCTTCTCAACGTGGATTTGATATAAAATCTATTGCCATTGCGGTTCCTCTTATTTATATCATTGCCATGTTGGCCAGCTGGGTAGGGGGATGGTTTTCCGGTTTTCTAATTAAACGGGGTTGGCCAGTGTTAAAAGCAAGAAAAACCATTATGGGCATTTCTGCCGCTTGCCTTCCTGTAACAGCTCTGGCTGTAATGGCTGGTAATGCCTGGGTGGCGATTCTCCTGGTGAGTTTGGCCTTAGGTGCACATAGCAGTTGGTCTGTCAATATTTTTACACTTGTCAGTGACTGCTTCCCGTCAAAATCTGTAGGGTCGGTAACAGGACTGGGCGGATTTGCAGGCGGCTTGGGCGGACTTTTAATAGCCACATTGGCGCCGGGATATATTGTTACTTACTTTGGATATGTTCCGGTCTTTATCTTAATGGGAATTTTGCATCCGCTTGCATTTATTGCGATACACCTGAATCTTAAAAAACAAATTAATTGATGGTAGGAGAAGGAGTCCATTATGAACAGAAGAAACGTAGCACGGGCCAAATAAATAATATAATCAACAATAATGTTTTATATATTTAATAATCAGTAGATTAAATGGCTAACAACACGTTTCAAGGCGACAGAAGGGCTCTGTTTGAATCCGAATTTTCAGAGTCCCGCATCAAAAATACTATAAGTCTTAACGTCTTGTGCGCCGCTACCTTCTGCGCCTTAAACGCAACGTTAAAAGCTAAGAGAATTGTAATATAGATAAACCATAACGTATCGTGAAAATTCTTATAAAATATTCTCAGTGTTTGCGTTCATTTTGGTAATCGTAAAAATTCTATGTATCAGCTTTTCACTTTTGGGGTGAAGGGTGCAGGGAAAATAAGTATGGTCGTTAATTAAAAGTATCATGTTTGTATGCAGTTTTCTGGGTCTACAATAATGAAAAAGCTACTCAACCTTTTAGTAGTGTTAGCCATTTTGGCGGCAGGATGCGGCAGTTGGAAAATATCGCAGGAGTATCCGGAATCGTTGCAAGTATTGGTAGAAAATCCATCGGAGCTTGAAAGAATAGATGGTGCTTTCACCCTGTGTGTCTCGAAGATTAAAGAGAACAATCCTGATGCATTTCTTGTTTTGGCTGATGGTCAGGAAGTACCAGGTCAGGACGGTTTCGACTCTTACCATGAAATGGCTGATTGGGGCGCTGATGTGTTTAATGTGGGAGATTCGTTCGGTGTAGGATCGTTTGGAACCTGGTATCAAAATAAAGCCAATCGCGTAGCAGAAACGGACAGCATTACCTGTGCTATTCAATCTAATGGACCCGTATTTTCGCAGACACGGACTGTCTATTACGGCTGGAACACTGGAAATTCAAAAGTAGATCTCACTTCTGATTTGTCAATATCGGCAGGGTCAAGATTGACCCATTGTAAATTGTCGATCAAAGGAGAGGTGGATAATATATGTACCGGTTTAGCTAAACATGAAAACACCAGGTTTATTAAAGAACAACCAAAAACACCAGATGAATGGGGATACATTGCACTCTGGGGGAATCAGAGTTTAGCTGGAGAAGATGATCAATTAGGAATCGCCGTGATTTATCGTGGGTCGCAATTTGACCGAATAACAGAAGATGATTTGAATTATGTAGTGATACTTAAGCCGGAAGGTAAAGTCGTGAATTACTATTTTCTGGCTGCCTGGGATCAAGAACCAGAGGGCATCAAATCAAAAGATGCGTTTGTCAAGTGCCTGGAAGAAATCGTTTTGACTCTGAATGCGGCATTAGTGATAGAATTTTAATAATGCATCGGAATAGGAGATTGGACAACCCGAACTCCTAAAACGATGAGACAGAATCATAGGAGCGTACTTTTTTCAAAATATCGATTCATGTAAATATCGTACATAACACAGAAAAACATAGGAGTGAGAGAAAATATCATGAAAAAGTCTGAAAAAGCATTCAATATTTTAAAAGAGCACCAACTGATTGCGTTACTTACCCCTAAAAGTGTGGAGAATTGTATCACAGCTTATGAAGTACTATCCCCTATGGGAATAGTGTTGGAAATTGCATTTCGGACAGAAATCGCTTTGGAGGGAATTAGGGCAACGTTGGAAAAATATCCCGATGCGCATATTCTTGCTGGAACTGTCATGACTCAAAAACAGGCAATCGAGGCGATTGGATCCGGCGTGGCAGGAATTGTTTCGGCAGATTATATCCCCGGTGTGGTCGAACGCTGCGTTGAAAACGATATCATGTGCATACCCGGGGGACTTGGAGATGCGGGAAAACAGTTGGTCCAGAAAGCGGAACTTTACCAATGTGATTTTGAAGCGTTACGAGAAAAGTACCCCTATCAATGGATATATAAACTTTTTCCTGCTGCGACAGAGAAAATTACATTTATATCGTTATCAAAACCATGGAAGAGCGCTTTCAAGGGATTGAATATTGTCTATACAGGTGGTATCTCCCTTAGTAATCTGCGTGAAATTATTCAGTGGGACCCGGATGGAATTATTTGCGGTTCGGCACTAACGAGATTAATTGATGAACCTGAGAAAATGCGAGATGAGGCGCTCAAGTGGAAGGGAATAATAAAAAATTATCAAAATTGAGTTGAGGGTGAAAATGATGAGAATTATAATGAATAAAAATAAACTAAAGGTATGTGTTATTTTGTTTATCCTGGGTATAGTGTCAGGAATAAATTATACGTATGCAAAAATTGACAAACAAGTTGCTGAATACACATCAGGGTTGCCATTTGCTATGCCAGAAATTGATATACCGGAATTTCCTGATAATGTATTTAGTATTGTTGATTTTGGTGCTATCGGTAATGGGCATACAAAAAACAGTGATGCCTTTAATAAAGCAATTCAAGCATGTGCAGAAGCGGGTGGAGGAAAAGTTATTGTGCCGCCCGGAATGTGGCTTACTGGTTCTATAAAACTTGAAAGTAATGTCAATTTACACTTGCAAAAGGGTGCAATAATTATATTTAGTAAAAGATTTGAGGATTATCCTATTATCCGAACTAGCTGGGAAGGTATACCTCGTGTTCGATGTACGTCTCCGATTAGCGGTTTTAACCTTGAAAATATCGCAATTACTGGACAAGGTGTTATTGATGGTTCTGGAGAAGCCTGGCGACCTGTTAAGAAATTCAAGCTAACAGAACACCAGTGGCAAGAGCTTGTAAAATCAGGTGGTGCAGTGAATGAAAAGAGAAATATTTGGTGGTCTTCAGAAGAGGTGCTACATGGTGAGGAACTGATAAAAGAACTTTCAAAGAAACAAGATGTATCTTTAGAAGAGTATGAAGCTGCGAGAGAATATTTGCGTCCAGTGATGGTTGGGCTGGTCCAATGTAAGAGAGTTTTACTGGATGGACCTACCTTCCAAAATTCTCCTGCATGGAATATTCACCCATTGATGTGTGAAGATATGGTTATTCGTAATATAATTGTTAGAAATCCTTATTATGCTCAGAATGGTGACGGATTGGATATAGAATCATGTAAAAATGTAGTTGTGTATAAATGTAGATTTGATGTTGGGGATGATGCTATTTGCTTGAAGTCTGGAAAGAATGAATATGGTAGACAAAGAGGTAAACCAAGTGAAAATATTATTATTGCTGATTGTATCGTTTACCATGGACACGGTGGGTTTACAGTTGGTAGTGAAATGTCGGGAGGTGTACGTAATATAGCAGTCCACGATTGTATGTTTCTCGGTACAGATGTTGGGTTGCGGTTTAAAACTACACGTGGTCGTGGTGGTATTGTTGAGAACATTTATATTCAGAATATTTTGATGAAAGATATTCCAACAGAAGCAATAAGGTTTAATATGTACTATGACTATCAGCCACCAATTGTAGAAGATAATGGGGATGAACAAGATTACATTGAGATGGTAGAGAAAGAATTTCCTGTAGATGAAGGAACGCCCCGTTTTCAAAAAATCTATATTAAAAATGTAATCTGTGAAGGTGCTGATAGAGCGATGTTACTGCGTGGCTTGCCAGAAATGCCAATAAGGGAAATCGAGTTAGACAATGTTTTTATTTCTGCCGATAAAGGAATAACATGTATTGAAGCAGAGAAGATTAGTTTTAACGATGTAACTATTATTCCAGAAAAAAGTCCTGTTTTTAAACTTTATAACTGTAGTGATATTTCATTGCAAAAGGTGGAATTTCCAGAACAAAAAGAGGTTTTTATAAAGTTAGAAGGCGAAAAAACTGGTAATATTCAATTAAAAGGAATTGATAAATCGGATATTAAGGGAAAGATAAAATTTGACAAAAATGTGAAATCGAAAGATATTATTTTGAAATAGAAAAAAGATAAGTTGCATAAATAATTGTCTCATTATGTTTGTTAATAAGTATCTTATTCTAAGTGTTTCTACTTAGTTGGAAAGTAAGTTCTATTTGAATGAGAATAAAAAATACTTCGATTACATTTTTCATTGTTGAATTACTTAATTAGATTAAATATCTATAAACAGATTGGAGAGTAATATGAAAAGATTAGGAAAAGTAAAAAGCATCGTTTTTCTTTTTGTCTCATTCAGTCTTTTTCTTTTCAGATGTGGCAATTCGTCAAAAATCAATATCTCCTATTCCGTTCAAAAAGGTGTACCTATAATTACAATTGATGATCCTTGTTTAAAAGAACCTCTCAGGATTGTAGGTACGTCAAATGGGCTATTTTATTTTGAAGGGGAAGAAGGTCGCTTTTGGGTTGATGAAGAACCAGATAATATTGTTGATACGCCGGGGCAGTTTGTAGCGGAATGGAATATATATGATAAGAATGTACAACTGCATCTTCAATATAAAAAAGGAATAATAGAAAGCTTTGGCGGTCACCAGCTAACAGTTTCATTTGAAGCTAATCAAGAGAATGACATACTCGGATGGGGTTTTTCTTTTGATGCAATATCAGATGAGTTTTTCACAGGATTATTTGAGCGAACAGTTGATGGAGATCAGAGAAAATCCTGGCAAAAGGGTATAACTGCTGCGATGAATTTAAGAGGCCAAACTGTTGATATGATTATCAAGCCCAGTCTTTCGCTATATTGTCCGTTTTATATATCCTCTCGAGGATATGGACTATTTGTTGAAGGGACATGGCCGGGTCATTATGATTTCTGCAATCAAGATTCCAATAAAGTACAGATATTTTTTGAAGGTTCAGAGCTCCATGCAATATTATATACTGCTCCGGAATTAGCCCCTATTGTACGGGCTCATTCTTTGAATGTCGGACCAACAATTGTACCACCAAAGTGGGCTTTTAGGCCATGGCGCTGGAGAGATAACCATTCTAATTTAGAAAAGTATTTCGACGGCACACAAGTTGAGGCTTCTTATAATAGTATGGTAGTTGAAGATATTCTTATGATGGAAGCTCTGGATATTCCCTGTGGTGCATATTGGGTAGATCGTCCCTGGGCTGTTGGTCCGTATGGTTACAGTGATTTCAAATGGGACCCGAAAAGGTTTCCTAATGTTAATGAAATGATTGATTGGTTACATAATAAAAATATTAAGTTTATGCTCTGGATAGCACCATGGATAATGGGAAATATGGCAGATACAGCTATTCAAAATGAGTATTTTTTGCCTTCAAAGAAAATGGCTTCATGGGATATTAAAGAAGCGAAACAGATACATGATTTTAATCACCTTTTAACCAATGTTAAACCAAAATTGGTTGCTTGGGTTGATTGTTTAAATTCACGGGGTCTAAATAGCGCAATGAAAGGCCTGGGTTACGAAAATTTTGATGAAAATGATACTGAGGCTGTTAAAATGGCAAGGGGTAAAATAAAAGAACTAATAGAATCAGCAAACTCCGCCAAAGAAATTCGATCATTAGTAAAAAAATTGTCTCCACGTATTTTGATAGATTTTACAAATCCTGATGCCTGTAAATGGTGGCAGGAAAATGGTTTAAGAAAAGTATTGGAAGATGGAGTAGATGGATTTAAACTTGATAGAAGTGAAGAAATTGTTCCGGAAACTCGAGATGTTAGGGTATTTGATGGCCGAACTGCAAGGGAAAACAGAACTAACTATCCTGTACAATATGTTAGGACTACATATGGAATTTGTAAAAAGTTTCATAATGATAATTTTATGCTATTTCCAAGAGCAGGGTATACGGGAAGTAGCAGGTACAGTGGTTTCTGGGGTGGAGATATTGGGTCTCTTCCTGAAGGGTTACGTTGTGCGATTATAGCAGTGCAAAGATCTGCAATAATGGGATATCCAATCTGGGGTTCAGATATTGGTGGCTACTGGCAGGGTGATTTAGACAGAGAAGTTTGTGCTCGATGGCTTGCTTTCGGAGCTTTTTGCCCATTAATGGAAGTTGGACCAACTGAAGACAGGGGATTTTGGGATATGAAAAAAGAGCCTCACTATGATGCAGAATTGATAGCAGTTTGGCGTTTATATGCGAAGCTACACGATCAACTGGTGGATTATTCGTATAAGCATGCGGAAATTGCTCAGGAAACAGGATTACCGATAGTTAGGCCTCTCTTTTTAATTTATCCCGTTCAAGAGGAGGCTTGGAAAGATTGGCAAACTTTTCTATATGGGCAAGATATTCTTGTATCTCCTATTTGTCAAAAAGGGGTAACTACTCACCCCCTCTATTTACCTGCCGGAGAACGTTGGATTGATGCTTGGAACCCTGAAAAGGTTTATCAAGGGGGGAAGTGGATTAGTATAGAAGTTCCAGTTTATAAGATTCCCATATTTATCCGAAAAGGTGCGAACTTTGATCTGGGAAATCTAGAAGCTCTTTACAACGAATCTCTTTCAATTGCCAGACAAAAGATAGATATCAAAGTTCTTGAAAATAAAGAATTTCGCAATGTAGAAACTGATTCTGGAGATGGATAATAATATGGATGTGTGCAATTAATTGGGTTTGTATAAATTTCTTTGTAAATAATAAGCACTGCGGATTTCTTTAAATTTTTGGTATTGATGTAATTGCCTGTTGGAAAGATGAAATCGATATTATCAATCTATTACAGGATATTCACAATGAATTCGGGTGGTTTCAACAGTTGTAATCTACTAAGTCCTGACCCGTCGATATGGAGTAAAAAACATCCACAAGAGAAATATTGCTTCTAAGATGAAATTTTGATTTAATGTTGGTTAAAAGTATTTGGAAATATGGGAGAATTTTATAGTTTATACAGCATGTCATGTATGACATATTATCAATAAGAAAATATAGAGTAAATATGAAGGTCAAACTAAAACACATTAATTTTTAGTTAATTGCAAACTAATTGGAGGAAACCAATGTCTATTAAAACTTATTATTCTATTAGTGCCGAGCAATTTGAGCGAATGAATGCCAAAGAACTTCGCGATATTTTTTTAGTCGATACTTTATTTATACCAGGGAAAGTGGAATTATGTTATTCTGAACTAGATCGTGCGATTATAGGTTCAGCAGTACCGTCAAGAGAGAAGCTTATTATATCATCAGCAAAAGAATTAGCATCTGATTATTTCGCTCAAAGGCGTGAAGTAGGTGTCATTAATATTGGAGAAAAGGGCATCGTAACTGTAGATGGTCAACATTATGATATGGAAAGAAAAGACGGGCTTTATATTGGACGTGGTAGTAAATTGATTGAATTTGAGAGTGTAATTCCTGATAATCCGGCATATTTTTATATTTTAAGTTATCCCGCACATAAGGATTACCCAACAACACATGCAAAAATATCTGATGCAGAATCTGTACATGTAGGTTCACAGAAAGAAAGCAATGAACGAACCATTTATAAATATATACATCCAAAAGGTATTAAAAGTTGTCAATTAGTAATGGGCTTTACTGAATTAGCAGAAGGAAGTGTCTGGAACACAATGCCAGCTCATACCCATGAACGAAGAATGGAAGTATATCTTTATTTTGATATAAAAGACAATGCTGTGGTATTTCACCTAATGGGAAAGCCAGATGAAACACGCCATATTGTTATCAGGAATCGCCAGGCTGTAGTCTCTCCAAGCTGGTCAATCCATTCAGGTGCAGGGATAAGCAATTATTCCTTTATCTGGGGAATGGGTGGTGAAAACCAGGAATTTGACGATATGGATAATGTTGAAATGGGTATATTAAAATAATCAGAGTTATAAGTATAAAATTGGAGGGAAAAATGATATTAGATAAATTTAGGCTCGATGAGAAAGTTGCTATCGTGACTGGCGCTGCCCGTGGATTAGGTCAGGGAATTGCAGTAGGGCTTGCGGAAGCAGGTGCTGACGTTGCTTTGGTAGATATTTTGCCTACCGATGAAACTACAGAACAAATTAAGTCGCTTGGCAGAAAGTCCATATGTATTGAAGCCAATTTAATTTCTACTGATTGTGTAAAGCCGATTATCGACAAAACAATCAAGGGACTCGGACGGATTGATATTCTTGTTAATAATGCTGGAATTATCCGCCGGGCACCGATTACAGAGTTTAGTGAAAAAGATTGGGATGATGTGATCAACATTAACCAGAGAACACTGTTTTTTCTGACCCAGGCTGTGACAAAAGTGATGATTAGGCAAGGTGATGGCGGGAAAGTGATAAATACAGCTTCTATGCTTTCTTTCCAGGGTGGTATTCTGGTGCCTTCATATACTGCATCCAAAAGTGCCGTTATGGGTATGACCAGGTTAATGGCAAACGAGCTAGCTTCCTATAATATCAATGTAAATGCTATTGCTCCCGGTTATATGGCTACTGATAACACTGCGCCACTAAGGGCTGATCCAGTACGAAGTAAGGAAATTCTTGACAGGATTCCGGCCGGTCGTTGGGGAACACCTGATGATCTAAAAGGTGTCGTTGTATTTCTTGCTTCAGAAGCTTCTTCTTATATGCAGGGATATACAGTTGCAGTAGATGGAGGCTGGCTGGCGCGATAGATTGCAAAATGTTCCAAAGTTCCAAAGGAACTCCTATCCCGTCCCGAAGGGACCCCTTTGGGGAAGGGATTCCTTCGGCACGGAGCAAATATCAAATTGTAAATTATAAACTTATAAAGTAGCGAGGCTAAGTTTGTGTGAAAGAGAGGAAAAGTACCAGGATGAACTCCAAAGACAGGTACCCGATTGAGTAACTAACAATAATAAATAATGACTATTTTATTTAAAGAAAGGAATTGTTGAAAAAATTTCTGGCTTTTATTTCGATTTTTTAAATAAAAGTGTGAAGCAGAACCCCAAAACATTTAACCATGAGGTATTATATGTTTAATACTACTAAAAAGTTTGGTTCGTATCTTTTTATTACACTGGCAATTATCTCTCTGCTTGGACTAAACTGCGGAAAAGGCGGAGGTGAAAAGGCTAAGAAGCTCACCTTGAAAATGGGACACTGTCTGGATACAGGACATCCGGTGCATAAGGCTATGATTTTTATGGGTGAAAAACTAAACGAAAAGTCCGGCGGTAGAATTACTCTTGACGTTTATCCAAGTTCCCAGCTCGGAGAAGAAAAGGATTTGATAGAACAGCTTCAAATGGGTATCTTAACTCTATCCAAAGTTTCCTCAAGTGCTTTAGAACAGTTTATTCCTGAAATGAAAATATTTGGTCTGCCATATCTTTTCGGAGATTATGAACATAAGTGGAAAGTCCTCAATGGTGAAGTAGGTAAGGCAGTCTTAGCAGCAGGAGCTAAAAGAGATCTGATTGGCCTTGGTTATTACGAAGCCGGCAGCAGAAGCTTTTACACAAAAGATAAACCCATAAATACTCCTGAAGATTTAAAAGGGATGAAAATAAGGGTTCAGAGAAGTCCGGTTGCTATTGATTTATTGAAAGCACTTGGTGCGTCCCCGACTCCTATAGCCTGGGGTGAACTATACACTGCGCTCCAGCAAGGAACAGTGGATGGCGCGGAAAACAATCCACCTTCCATTGTTTCTGCCCATCACTATGAAGTTTGTAAATATTATTCTTTAGATGAACACGCATCTCCAATGGATGTAATATTAGCAAGTAAGAAGAAATGGGATACTTTCTCAGAAGAAAATAAAAAAATCATTCAGGAATCCCTCGATGAATCCATTGAATACCAGAAAAAACTCTGGGAAGAGAAAGTCGAAGCGGACATGAAAATACTTAAAGATGCTGGTGTAAAAGTGAATAAACCAGATAAAGGAACTTTCATAAAAAAAGTCCAGCCAATGTATGATGAAATAGCAAAGGACGAACTCATCGGACCCCTTGTAGAAAAAGTAAAAAACGTAGAGTAATAAGGATAAATTCTTCCTCCGTAGGAGACCCTTTCCCGAAGGGACTCCTTCGGAGCGGGTCATGGGAATTCCTTCGGAACAAATTACAAGCACCAAATTCCAAACAATATCAAATGACCAATGAGCCAAAATACAAACCAAAAACAATACGACCTGGAAGAGAGAACATTTCGATTTGCAAAACGATGCAGAGATTTTGTTAAGAAATTACCCAGAACCGTCGTAAATATAGAGTATGGGAAGCAACTTTTAAAATCATCGGGTTCGCAAGCTGCAAACTACAACTGCCCCGTTAAATAGGTTGATTATTGAGATACGCTGTTATCATCCACTTTAGATTGAGCATAATGTAAGTATCTGAAGGAGGATATTTAACGGAGTAAAAAGCTAATGAAGTATTGAGCAAGAAGGATTTTGTTCATAGTCTCGATTAATCGAGATGCCGTAAAGAAGCTAAAGAAAGTTATTTATGGTTTCGATTATGCGAGGTAAGTGATTGTTAAGGATTGAAAAAGGAACAGGATGAGCTTGTCAAAAAAGCGATTGAGTTAACCAAGATTTTTAGTTCGATTGTTGGAAAAAGTAAATAAATTTATAATTTGGATATTTAAATATAGGATGAATAAATTCACCACAGGTAAGGGCTATCATTACGGTTTATGTCTTCCTGTTATAGGTGTTTGGAATCAATTAGGATTAGATAGAATAATAGGAAGATATCTTTCTTCAAAAGTAAAGATACCAGTTAGTAGAATAAGGTCTAATAGACATAAATGGTTGCTTAAATCGCCATAATTCTTTGACTATTAGTGAATTACAGAATATTTATTAAATTGTTAAAAAAAATTACAAAGAAGATATGTCCCAAATGTCACTCCAGACACACAAAAAAATGGAAGACGTAATAATCGCCAGAGGTATTATTATATAGATTGCCAGTTCTCTTTTTTGAGCAAGTCCGCTAGGCCACGGAATGAGAAGACTCAGCTATTTGAGCATTATGTTTTTGAAGGCAGCTGTGCAGATAAGAGCACAGTTAAGGAAGTAATAGAGGATTTAGAAAGAAGGTTTTCCTTAAAGGAGATAGTTTTTGTTGGAGATAGAGGTATGATGACATTTGAGAACATAGAATTTATCAGCGTAGCGATCCCTTTGGGATAAAGAGTAAAGATAAAGATTACATAATGGGATTACAGAAGAAGAATAGGAGATTAGTAAAGTACTTAATAGAACAGGAATCAATCTGCATCAGCAATTCAGGAATTTAGTTATGATGATTTATCAGTAGAATTGCAGAATGAATATTCAAAAGAGGTAAGATTTATTGCTTGTTATAATTCTGATGTAGCAAGAAAAAACAAGATAACAAGAGAAAGAAATATCAAGAAATTTGAAAAACTATTTGAAAAAAATGAGAAAAGGGATTCTCTCAGAATTAAACGAAGCTTACCATCAGTTAAAGAGTTTTTTATCAAAGTATCATATGACAAAATTTTATGATATCAAATTAAGCAAAATAGAAATGGAAAATGCTTTTAAAGAAGACAAAAAGAAGAATTATCAAATACTAATATATCAGAAGAAACGTCTTTGCTGGAGATAGCATTTTAAAAGAAAGGAGCTTTGAAAATTAAGTGAAAAAGCATATGTGGTTACAACATTAAAGAAATGAACTTTGTCCCGATTTTATAAGCAATTTTATAGGTATAGTATTTTTGACAAATTTCATCATAAAATGAGGTTTTCCTCTCGGAGCGGTTTTTATGAACAATCTATTTTATTATGGCGCTATTT
>Ga0307427_1000239_pt1 | contig 38978 bp, 56 predicted proteins | sample SalMarWE160190MG_FD_202162 | JGI IMG/M metagenome (GOLD analysis project Ga0307427, IMG submission 202162) | Salt marsh sediment microbial communities from the Plum Island Ecosystem LTER, Massachusetts, United States - WE1603-190 | ecosystem: Environmental > Aquatic > Marine > Intertidal zone >...
GCCACGGTGGATGCGCCGTGAGCTGGCTCCAGGCTCTCCGGGACGCTCTTCCGGCCGAGGAGCGGGAGGGGGGGGTTCACCCCTCCCCTCCCCCACCGGCATCGGCCCCCGAGAGTGCCCCCACCAGGGGAGATGGGGGGTTCGCTCGCCGTCGTGAACCCCCCAGTGAACCCCCCGCCGTGAACCCCCCCACCGTGGATTCCGTGGATGAGGCGTGGTGGTCCCGCCGCCGGATCCTGTGGGCCACCCGGGGCGGGGACGTCGTCGACGCCACCACCCTCATGATCGCCGACCCTCGCCACGACGGCGAGCGCACGACGCCGTACGTCCTGGTGGCGTCCGGGTGGGACCGGGACGACGTCCTGGAACTCATCGACCCCGCCCCCGAACCCACCACTGACGAGGGCCAGGACGACCAGGACGACGAGGACCGCGAGCGCGTGGGCCTCGACGAGCGGGTCCGGTGGCTCCTGGAGCGCCTCGACCAGGCCCCCCTCGACGCTCCGATCGTGGTGGCGCGTCTCGCGCACGCCGTCCGGGAACGTTTCGCAGGAATGTCGGAGTCCACTGCCCGGCGGTTGGCCCGCCAGGCACGAGACATCAAGGAGACCGAGGATGAGTGACCCCTACGGGATGAGTGACCCCTATGACCCTGGTGACCCTGGTGACCCTCAGGGTCACGACCCCGTGACCCCTGACCCCCTGACCCGAGTGACCCCCAAGGTCACCACCCCCCTGACCCGAGTGACCCGGATGACCCGTGACCTGAGTGACCGGGTCACGCCCTGGATCATCGCGGTCATCGTGATCTTCACGCTGATGCTGCTGCAGCGGGTCATGACCCCCCGTGACCCCGTGACCCCTGACCCCGTGACCCCCACGGTCACGGTGACCCCTGACCCGGTGACCCCATGACCCCCCCCGCGACCCCCAAGCCCAGGGTCATCTCCCCGGTCATGGCCCTGGCCCTCACCGGAGTCCTAGTAGTCGTCGTCGCCGGCGACGTCTGGTCGTTCCGCGAGCAAACCGACCTCGCCCGAGACTTAGCCTTCGACATCCCCTGGCTCTTGCCCGTCGTCCTCGACGGCCTGGCCGCCGCGCTCGCCGCCGTGGCCTTCGCCGCCTCCCTCGACGGCCGCCCAGCCCTCGGAGCACGACTCGGCACCGCGCTCGCCGTCACCGCGAGCGCAGCCTCGAACCTCGCCGCCGCCGCCCTACGCCTGGGCACCGAGTCCCCCCGGGACCGGATCGCGCTCGCGATCGCCGCGGGAATCCCGGTCGCGGCCAATCTGGCGTGGGAGGTCATCCTGGGGGAGCTGCGCCGGCAGGTCATGCGGCGCCGGGGTCTGCCGGCTCCGGTGCCGGTCCCGTGGCCCAGGGTCGTGCGGGTGATCCTGGCCCCGGTGTCGACGGTCAGGTCGTGGAGGAGGGTCGTGCTGGGGCTGACTGACCCTGCGGGGGGTCATGTGACCGGTGACCCGGTGACCCCCCGGGTCGTGACCCGTGACCTGGTGACCCCCCGGGTCAGTGACCCCCCTGACCCCGTGACCCCCCGGGTCGTGACCCCCCTGACCCGTCCCACGGCAGACATCGACGCCTGGGTCACCCAGGCACTCACCACTAGGGCCACCAGGGGAATGGTCATTCACGCGGCCATGACCGGTGACCCCCTCGACGGCACCGGGCCCATCCCCCGGACCGTCTCCGAATCCACCGCCAAACGCGCCCTCCGGCGCTGCACACGACAGGAGCACACAGCATGACCGACGACCCATACGAAACAGCCAGCAAGATCGCAGCATCCAACTGCTACTGCTTGATCATCATGCGGGGCCTCCCCGCCTCCGGGAAGACGACCTTCGCCCATGACTTCGTCAGGGCGAGGGCTGCGGAAGGAAGATCAGCGTTCCGGATCGGCCGGGACGACATCCGAAACTTCCTGTGTGTGGGAAGCGTCCCACGCAAAAAATGCATTGGGACTCGTGAACAGGAAGACATCGTTACTGATCTGGAGAGGACGATAATTCCCCCTATGTTCGCTAGCGGAGCACGCTGGGTCGTCGAGGATTCAACGAATCTCCACCCTGCCAGCATTGCCAGGCTGGAAAGCCTGGCTAACGCTCTCAACATTCCATCGGCCGTTATCGAACTCGATGTTCCCGTCGAGGAGTGTGTGGCACGCGACGCGCTCCGTGAGGACCCGTGTGGCGAAGACGTCATCCGGGGGATGGCCTTTGCCATGGGACGGAGCGCCCGATGACGCAAAGAATCCAAGAATTCCTTATCGCGTTCGAACGTCTCGCGCAGACCATAGGATGCAGAGAACTCTGCATCGACGAACGCCGTGCATTTGCCAGTCGAGCAATGATGGAAGTAGATGAAAGCACGATAATAAGAGACCGTATCCAGGAAGTCTGCGAAAACGCTCAAGGATTCTCCTGGACACCATCAGACAAATGGCCTCTCTACGGTGGAAATTTCGTCTACGAAGGACATCTCAGCGAACACGGACTCGTAGCGGACATCCGTGTAGGCAGCACCATCCATGTAAGCGACAGCGACACCGATGACACGCCAAGCCCGATCAGCGCGGCGATGGCCGCAGCCAAGGAATTTGCACCGTCATCGATCTACGCAGCGGCAACACGACGGTGCACGCTCGTACAGATCACCAGCGAGCGCCTGCCCCTGGGACCGATCAGGCTCTACGAGCAGCGGACAGGAGAACCCGTGTTCGTCGAGGTCACGCAACATCCTGGCATCTGGACACAGTGGCACCAGACATGGCTGAAGTGGCACCAGACATGGTTGGTGACATCACGGTGATCGGGTCCGTGTTCGCTGCCCTGTACGTGGGCCACGTCGTCGCGGACCACTGGCTCTGGATCACCACCCTCATCATCACCACCTGAGGAGACACACAATGTGCAAATACCGCATCATCGGAATCGAGTTCGATACGGAAGGTGAACAAGACGAATACTCACAGGATCTGTTGCTTGGTGGTAAGACCATCACCTTCGAGATACCCGAAGAGATGCTGCAACAAGCACTCGACGGATTCGACGAAAGTGACAACGCTGAAGAGGAGACACCATGACCGAGAACCACATCACCATCGACACCACTCATGGCACGGCCGTCACTATCAATGGCCATGACGTCTCCACCATGCTGACCAGCATCAAGGTCAGCATGAGTACCTTGGATGTTTCCGGACTCGATGGCAAGCCGTATCTGCTGATGGAGCGTCCACAGGTCACGCTGGTTCTCTCACCACGGAGCCTGATGATCGACGCAGGAGGCACAGGCGTCAACCTCGACGTCAGCCTCGACAAGGCCACGCACGCGCTCCTGGAGGACATCGGCTGGACCCCCCCGGACCCGACATGACCATCACGGAACCCGTGGCAGGGTGACAGGAGCCCCAGCAACCGCCCTAGCTGCCGCCTCTGCGTAGGAAGCAGCAACACGGGCATCCGTCCGAGCAAGGGCCTCAGCTGCCTCCTCACGGCGAATCTCACTGACAGCATCAAGGAGAGCGATCCCTGCCGCCGTCGGGAAGATCGTGAGGCCCCGGGTGGGAAGGACGGTCAGCTCAGCGAGGCCATCGCTGAGAAGAATCTTCAGGGCCTCAAGGTTCTCGTCGCTGCGGTCTCCCGCGAAGATCACCAGATCCGAATTGAGGGCCCTGGTCAGGATCGTCATCGCCGTGCGGGCCGTGTTCTCGTTCATGGTTTCCTCCCCGATGGTCTCAGCGTTGATCAACCCAGACCCGACATGGCCCCTACACAGCACGTGGCAGGATGAGGAACGGCCCCGCACCTACCGAGGGTACGGGGCCGAAACTCTGCACACCTAGTCTAGGAGCAACAACACCCATGACCAGCACGCGAACCAAGGTCATCGCCGGCGGCGCAGTAGCAGCGCTCGCAGCCGGGGCCCTCGCCGCGGCCCAGCTGTCCTCCAGCGCAGCCAACACCATCACGATCACCCCAAACGTGACCAGCATGACCACCCTGAACTACGCGCGGATCAGCAACGGAGGCAACACCCTCCCCCAGCGCCTCGCCAACGCCACACCCTGCCTGCGAGTCCCCGCATCCCGGAAGATCAGGGGCCTGCGCCTGGACTACCTGTCCTACACCGAACCCGAGGACGTCGACCCGTCCGCGCTCCCCGGCTACGCCCGCCTGACCTACCGTCAGGTCAGCTCGAACTCCGCGACCATCCCGTCCTCGGGGTGGCGTCCCCTGGACCTGCCCGTCGCCGGAACCCCGGCACCGGTCAACACCGGATCCGTGCTCCGCGCAAACGGAAGGAACGTGTGCCTGTCCGCCACGGTCCCGGGCATGTTTCGGGTTCAGTTCGTCAACCCCGGCGAGAGCGCCGGGACCGACGACGACGTGAAATCCCAGATCGTCACCATCACCGTGCAGGACGCCTACCAGGCCACCCGGTCTGCTCTGTCCGATGACTGGAAGCCTCGGCTCGCCACGGACCCCAGCCAGATCGCCGTGGGTGGCTCCGCGACCGGCAAGCTCTCCCACGGCCTGACCCAGATCGATGCCCGGGGCAGCAGCAGCGGAGTCGGCATCCTGCAGACCGCCACCGCGAAGCTGATCGGCCTGCGTTTCGCGTCCGTGGACCCGGGTGACGCCCTGGACAAGGACCTCAACCGCGCCTCGGTTTTCGGCGCTGACAAGCTCGGGATCTTCAAGCCTGTCACCGTGACCGGTACCCGTGACGTCCCCGCCGTGCACCGCGGATACAAAGTCGTTCGCCACACCGGCGAGTTCGCTGCTCTGGCGGGATTCGACGCCAACGGCAACGGTTCGTTCGCCTCCGGCGAGCAGCTGACCCGGACCACCGGTGCCAACACGACCCGCGTCCTGTCCAGCCTGCCCACCCCGCAGGCCAAGATCACCGTTTTCACCGCGAAGTCCGCTGCCAAGGGGTCGATTTACGTCCACGTCCAGGGCACCAAGGGCAACTGGACGATCTACCGGAACGGGCAGCGCATTATCAGTGGCTATGGGTCGTACTTGTCCTGGGCCAAGAAGACGGTCCGGGGCACTGCGACGTTCACGGCCCGTGTGACCAAGACCGGGTACACCCCGGCTGAGCAGAGTCTGACTGTCACAGTGAAGTAGCCTCGTGGCGTAGTCAGAATCCCCCCTCTGGCTACGCGCTGGGAACGGCAGGGCCAGCACCGAATCTCAACGGTGCTGGCCCTGCCTCGTATCGTGACCACCATGAGAGCCTTCTACCCGCCGGCGAAGCTGCTGCTGGTCCCGTACCTGGACGAGCGCCGTAAGAACGGCTCCCTGGCCGTCCCCGTGTTCTCGCCCCAGCCCACACGGTGGGTCCTGCACTGCCAGGCAGGGAAAGGATCCCTGAGATGGTTCCGGGACCTGAAATACCCAAACAGGAAGAACTCGCACCTGTGGGTCTCCCGGTTGGGGTCGGTCGAGCAGTACGTTCCCCTGAACCGGTGGTCCTGGGCACAGGAGGCAGGGAACGGCGAGTGGATGTCGTTCGAGTCCGAAGGAAAACCAGAAGACCCTCTCACCGAGGCCCAGCTGACCGAGCTCGCCAAATGGCACGTCTGGTGCGGCGCTAAAGATGAGGTCACCGACTCCGTGGAGGGGCAGGGGATCGGGACCCATTCCATGGGAGGGGCAGCGTGGGGCGGGCACGCCTGTCCCGGACCGATACGAGCCGGACAACGACATGAAATCATCCGCAGGGCGATCGCCCTGCGGAAAACGACACCGGAGGATGACGTGCTCAAAGACCAGATTGTCTCCAAGGCCGGGGACCCGGCCCATCCTTTCAATGCGGCGTCCGCCGTCCGCGGCGCCTACCTGACGCCCCTGGAGATCCGCAATACTGTCAACAGGATGAGAGAGGACATGAGGAGCCTGAAGGAGGATGTTGAAAAGTTCAAGTACGATTCGGCAACGATGTTAAAGCGCCTACAGGAAGTGAAAGACCTGCTGACGGAATTGCAGAAAGAATGACAAGTATCATAAGATTGAGGGCATGGTAGTAAACCAACTCGAAGATGCCAGGTCGCGGCTATTCCGGGCCGCAGAAACCCTCGTAGAGACCTGGACAGAGGATGGCCTCTGCCAGCATGCCGAGGAGCACGCCGTCCTCGGACTCGACACCGAGACCACCGGTACCGACACGGAAACCGACCGGATCGTCACGATCAGCCTGGTCCTGGTCTCCGCCAGCAGAGGCCTCCTGTGGGAGGCCACCTGGCTCGTTGACCCGGGCGTCGAGATCCCGGAGGCTGCTACGGCAGTCCACGGGATCACTACCCAGCAGGCCGCCGCCGAGGGCACCAGCCCGGATATGGCCCTCGATGGGGTCCTGTCGCTGCTGTACGCGATGACGCACCACCGGATGCTCGAAAGTCTTCCCCTCGTCATATTCAATGCCCCGTTCGACATCGGCCTGTTGGATGCTGAGTCCCGCCGTCATTGCGGCGGTCTGGGCTGGAAGATGCCCCAGCGCTTCCGTGTCCTGGACCCCCTGGTCCTGGACAAGCACCTGGACCCCTACCGGAGAGGCAAACGAACACTCATCGAGCAGGCAGAACTGTATGGGGTTGAGCTGGTGGACGCGCATTCTTCGGCGGCGGATGCGGCCGCGTCCTGCCAGATCGCCCTGAAACAGCTAAGAAACATTCGCCTGGCCACCCTGACGCCCGTGCAGCTGCACGAGCGGCAGATCGATTGGGCTGCTGCCCAGCGCAGCTCGTTCGCGAAACATCTCCGGAAGCAAGGCCGTGGCCAGAAGGCCGCCGAGGTCCTGTCCCAGGGATGGCCCCTGTGACCCGCGTCATTGCCCTGGACACCGAGGCAACGGGTCTCGACTCCCGGGCCTCCATCTGGGAGATCGGAATCTGCCCCTGTCTCAGCACTGGGCCAGGACAGGTCATAACGGTTCTTGTCCAGCCCTTCGGGCCCTACGACTACCTGAGACTGCCCCAAGATTTCCGGAAGGACTACGAAAACCGGTACGACTCGGTCGCAGCCCTCGACAGAACGGAGGCAAGTGCCTGGCTGAAGAAAACCTTCACCCCCAATCCAGACGGGACGAAGCCGATTCTTGTCGGGGCCGTGCCAGGATTCGACGACCGGATCATCCGGCAGTCGCTCCCCGGCTTCGAACCCCCCTGGCATTACCACGTCCAGGATGTGGAGACGCTCGCTGTCGGCTATCTGCGGGCCCTGGAGCAGACAACCGTGCTGACGGCTCCTGAGCGGGACGCGCTCCGCCGCATCCTGACACCGCCGTACAACTCGACGGCCCTATCGCTGGCTGTCGGTGTCGAGCCTCCCGGGCCGGGGGTCAGGCACACCGCCGGCGGAGACGCCAGATGGGCGGCGGAGATGTGGGATGCCGTGCATCGTGGTGATCCCCGTGTGCTCTCCCAGCACTGGCAGCATGGTATGTGGGAGGCCGCCGCCGAGGCCCTGGAGGAAACCTGATGAGAGGAAATGCCTCCGTCGATTGGGACCGGTTCGACCCGGTCGCATACCAGGAAAAGAACTACTCACCACAGGTCCGCGGCGATGACGCGCGGATCATCCGGGCGTGCGCCAACCATTTTAAGAGGCATTTCCTGGAGCATCCTCAGACAGAGGATTATCCCATCGGTGTGGACATGGGTGCCGGGTCGAACCTGTACCCGGCGATGACGATGATGCCCCTAACCGCCGAAATCGTCCTCATCGACCCCGGTCAGGCCAACCTGGACTGGTTGAAATCAGAAATAAGACTGCTGCGCTCCGGGGACCGTGAGGCCCTCGAACGGTGGGACCCGTACTGGGACCGGGCTCGGGAAGCAGGGAACCCCTGGCTGAACACCACCCTGGCCTGGGCGATAGCCCGGACAGCGCTCAACACATCACGGGCAGACCTCCTGTCCCTGGGGATGGAACAGGCTTTCGATCTTGGGACGATGTGTTTCGTCGCTGAGTCCATGACCTCGTCCAGGGACGAGTTCGCGGCCGCGATGTATTCGTTCCTGCGGTCGCTCCGGCCTGGGGCGCCGTACGCGATCGCGTGCATGGCCGAGTCCACGGGGTACGCGGTCGGCGGGGTCGACTACCCGGCCGTGAGTGTTACCGCGAACGACCTGTTCGCGACCCTGTACGAGTGCCAGTACACCGGTCGTGAGCTCGTCCACGTCCAGGTGATCCCGGTCCCTAAGGGAGGCCCTCTGCGGGAGGGGCATCGGGGGATGCTGCTCGCGTTTGGCAGAACCTGCCCGGACACCGCCCGGTACTAGCAGTGCCCCCATCACTCGATCGAATCCGTCCGGTAGGACAACGCCAGCGAGCCCCCCACCTCATGGTGGGGGGCTCAACTGTTTCCTACCCCCGCGTGGGCGGGGAAAACTCGCTACGGCTCACCTACACCGGGCCACCCCCACGCGGGTGGGGACTATCTGTCGAGCCCGGCCACAGGCGACGGCCGAGCTCAGCGGTCGAGAGATAGAGTACTGGTCATGGCCGTGGCCCGTGGTGCACGCCGCCAGGCGTGATCGCTCAGCACGGGAGAAGCGGACATCACCCCGGGACGAGCACTGGGGTGCCCGTAGTAGCTCAGCAGTAGAGCGTGCTCCGTCGGTGGACCTACAGCTGGGGACAATCCACCCCAGGGCAAGGACGTCGGTGCGAATCCGACCTACGGGACATATCAGCTTGCTGACTGGTACGTGATGGTGAACCGGATGCTATCTCCGGTGGCCCACGTGAACGGCGTCGTCGCCGTAACCGCCGTCCGAGCCTCCGCACTCATCCGACACATCAGCATCACCGACCCAGACTGCAGCGCGACCCCCCAGTACACGCCCGCTGGCGCCGAATCCCGGTACTCCGACACCGCTGCGATCAGCTGGTTCGAGGACGCCGGGACCGGGAGCGTCACGTACGGCCCCGTCCCCACCGCCGACCCCGTCCCCAGCACGAACTCGTACGACGCCACGATCAGGCGCCCGATCTTGCAGTACGAGTACGTGCCGACCCCCCCGGCCCCGACCGTCAGGTTCGTCCACGTCGGTAGGAAGGGAGTCCAGGCCACGGACTCCAGCGCCGCGAGATCCGAGGCTTTAGCCCTCTCACCAGCAAGAACCATGCCAACTCTCCTCTAATTGATCGCGTAGTACGAGGGCTTCCACAAGCCGACCGGGTCCCCCGCGGCGTGGGTCAGAGCCACGCCGTTCACGGACCGGACCACGGTCATGGTCTGCGGCGATGTCGCCCCGGTCACGGCCTCGACCCGGATCCGCTCCCCCCCCACACCGACATCGAACGGCAGATCCTCCTCGTTCGTAGTCCACACGGGGTCTCCGGCCGGGGTTGTGACCTGGAGAGTCGTCGCGTCCGCCGTGACCCCGGCCGTGAGCGTTGCCACAGACGTATCCCACCGGGAGCACACCTCCCACCACGAGTCCGGCTCCTGATCCCCCACTACGACGGCTACCGAGTCGACATCGACCTCGTACGTTTTCGTGGTTGACGTGGTCCCCAGGTGGAAGGACCGGACGAACGAGGGCGTTGCTGTGGCCTGGGTGATCGGCCCGTACTCGACCCCATCGAGCTGGATCCACGCCCACCACTGCGTATGCCCGTAGAACACACGCAGCTGCAGGTCGTGCCAGACCCCCGTGTCCGCGGTCACCCCCGTGTCGAGCTCACTGGACCCCCCCACCAGATCAACCCAGAACGTCCTCGCCGTCGAATGGACGAAGAAGTCCAGGTGCCCGGTTCCGGCGGTGTTCCGGAGCGTAACCAGGTCCATCGACGTCCCGGACGCGGTGAGTGTCCCGAGCCGGAACCGCAACACGACCTGTCCCCAGACCATGTCCTGATCCCATTTCACGGTCGAGGTCGCGACCGTGGCCGCGGCCCCCCCGCCGGGGCTGAGCCGTAGCCCGTACGACCCGGCCCGGGCAGCCCCGCCGACCACGGACACCGCCCCCGTGACCGTCGGCCACGCCGCCGTCCCCCCCGACTCGAAATCGTCACCGAAAGTAACGCTTGTTTGCCAGATCATCGTGTCCAGGCCGGCGGCCGGCCCTCCCGAAGCCTCCACCGCGTGCTGGTACTGGGCCATCGTCTCCGCCAGCCCCGTGACACGGAACCGCAGCGGGTTCGCAGACAGCTCCGCCGGCGGACTGGTTACCTCCACGATGTCCCCGATGTCCACTGCCAGGATGTCCTCGGACACCACGGGATCAGCCAGGACCTCAGGAGTCGCCAGATCCACCTTCAGCCTCGGGAGACGCGGGTCAGCCACGGTCCCCTGACGGAGACGCCATCCAGCGAGGTCAGCGAGCTGCCCATCCGTCTGGATATTGACCTGGACGTCCTCGGCATACACGCCGATCTCTGTCGTCCCTACCGGACCCGTCACGTCCACCACCCGGGCCAGCGATCCCTCCGTGCGCCGGACCGTCACGTCGTTCCGAGCCCGCTGGTCATCGTCCTCAGGCTCGAAAGGAGGGGCCAGCTGATGTCCGGCGTACGCCAGGGACACGACCGGGGCCTGGTCGAGCATCGACCGTAGGGTCCGGTACCCGATCCCGACCCAGTTCCGCGGCTCGTACAGCAGCCCCCCATCCGCGGTCTCACACTCCGTGAGCGCTGCCAGGAGAGTCCCTCGGGGCTGAGGACCCATCACCGGGGTCCGTCCGGGATCTCCCCGGACATCTCCGAGAAGATTTTCTTCGTCGCACAGTCGCAGGATCCGCTCTGCGGCTGTCTCTCCGGCCCACCCACCGAGGGACAACCCCAGATCGTGCTCGGTCGTCACCTCCGCTGACCGGACATACACATGGCCGACGGTCACATCGACCAGACCGCCGCCCTCGTTCACGCGGACGACCCGGACCCCGCCCGTGGAGTAGCCGACCAGAGTATCGGCCCAGTACAGGGCCACCACCTGACCGGAAAAGATCACGATGATCCGCCAGTCGATATCAGCCCCGTTGTCCACGAGGCTGACCTGCACGAATTCGATCTTGTCGTCCAGGTCGAAGGCGATGGATCCGGAGTCATCCACGATCGTCCCTGCGGTGTCGTAGATCAGGAGGCGTAGTCCTCCGCCCGTGCGGTAGGACAGCTCCCACCGGCTGACGGTTCCTCCGGTCAGGTACGCGCTCATGATGGTCTGCCCACCGCCCGGGGCCACCGAGGTGGTGTCGACGTGCATCACCCACTGCACGGAGCACTGACCCGTCGCCGAGTACGGAAGCGGCATCCACCCCGTGAGCTGCGCATCTTTGAGGACTGGCAGCGGCTCGGATCCTACGATCGAGGAGTCCGAGGCCAGGGACGGGGTCCCGGTGATCTGCATCGGCTCGACCCCAGGTATCGGTGATCCCAGGGAGGTGGCGTCGGTCCCGTCCTCGCAGGGCCAGTAGGCGTCCGGGTCCTGTCCCATGATCGACCGGTACAAAGCCGACCGTAGGGACGACCCCCCTGTCCCCAGACGCCGCAGGACCCCGGCCACGTCCGGGAGGACCGTGGCGTCCCGTCCGGTGACATCCCACCGGGGAGGCAGAGACGCCACCTCCGCGGTCCCGCGGGGATCCACATCGACCAGAGAGGTCCCTCCCTGGAGGGTCCAGGTCCGGGTCCCGTCCGAGACCGTCCCGGCGCCCGGTGCCTGTCCGGACAGGTCCATCCCGGAGACCAGGGTCCCGCCCGCGGTCGCGATCCCCGACCAGAGCTCCCACCCGTACAGGGCCCCGACCGCATCCGGGTAGACGATCTGGGACGCTCCTCCGATCTCTGTGCCTGCTGTGGAGTCGTACAGGCTCGTGGTCCCCGCCGTGATCACAGGGTCTCCCAGCTCGGTCCAGGGTCCCGCCATGGTCGGCGCCGTCCAGAACCTTGCCGTGTTCCCTCCGGCCCCGTTGTCCACGTCGTGGGTGACGGCGATCGCGAGGCGACCGGTACTGGTTTCCAGGGGGACGGTGGACGCTGCGTAGAGCTGGGTGGAGCCGTCAGCGGTCCAGTACCAGCGCAGGATCCCGTCGGATTCGACGCGCAGGAGCCAGGATCGTTGGTTCCCGGATGAGTCCCATTTCGAGGCCAGGTACCAGATCATGGGCCGGTACAGGAGGAGATGGGCGTCTACTCGGACCTCGATGTCCCCGGTGATCGACAGCGATGCCGAGTCCGGAGTGTCGATCACGTCGCCTTTCGTCCCCGGTAGGAGTAGGCGCGTCGGAGCTCCCTGGAGACCGATGGTCAGAGGAGTACCTCGCCCGATCAGCCCGTACCACGGCGACCCCGGAACCCGGGGAGAGAACCGGGCGTCACGGTTGTTCAAGATCAGGCCCTCGATCCGGGCCGGAGACGGAGAGGTCTGCTCATCGGACCGACCCCGCACCACCCGCGGAGTACCCCGCGGAGAATAGTGGAACGACGTGATGTCGGTCGTAGTGCCGGCTACGTCCAGATCGATCTGGATCGGGAGGGGTTCCTCCGGCCAGGCCATCTCACCATCCTCCCGTGCCGAAAGCAGCCTGGACGCTGCCCCCGCCCTCGACCCTGATCCGTTTCCTCAGGATCTGGACGAGTAGGTCGTCGAGGGCGGAGCCGTCTCCGCCCCGGATCTCGACGAGAAGCCGAGTCGTCCCGCCCCCCCCCGAGGTCAGGGCTGCCGGGGAAGACGTCGCCGGCCCGGGTAGGGCAGAGGCCAGCTGAGTCCCCAGCCCGGAGACCGCCATCACAGCGGGAGAGGACGCCTGGCCGATCCCCTGCTGGATCCCCTGCACGATGGCCTGACCACCAGGAACGAACGCCGCCGCCGGAGAATGCCAACCGATCGAGTCTCGGAACCCCGAAACCATGCTGCCGCCGAGATTCACGACCGAGTTGTACGCCGAGGAGGCCATGGACTGCACGCCACGGATAGCGCCCCGGACGATGTCCTGCCCCGCCCGGTACAGCCACGACCCGGCTCCGGAAGCAGCGGACTGCACGGTCCCAGGAAGGGCAGACAGTGCTCGCCCGACCGCCCCAGGGATCCTACGGAACTGAGCCGTGACCCAGGACACGACAACAGCGCCCCCGGACTGCCCACGCGACGCCGCCCAGGACAGGACCTGACCGACCAGACCCGGCAGAGCAGCGATCGCCGAGAGGGCCCGGACCGGTAGCAGCGCTAGCTGCAGAACGGTCCAGCCGACCGCGTACCCGGCCCAGTACGCGGCCAGATTCGCCATCTGCGAGAACGCCGAACTCACGATCCCCGGGATCCTCCCCGCGTTCTCGGAGATCAGGCCCGGGAGCCGCATGAACCAGGCGCCGACGCTGGCCAGGGCCGGGCCGATGGCTCCCACAGCAGACGAAACGGCGGAGCCGATCGCCGACCATCCCGCGGTGACAGCAGCCCGGAGAGCGTCATTGGTCTGCCACAGGTACATCAGGGCCGCGACGAGCCCAGCCACAGCCGCCACCACAAGCGCCACCACCAGGACAATCGGGTTCATAGCGGTCACCATGTTGAAAACGGCCATCGCGGCAGCGGCGCCCAGAAGAGCCACGGTGATACCACCGATCGCAGCGATCAGCGGCCCCATGACCGCCGAATTGTCCGCCGCGAACTTCAGGAAACCGCCGGCGACGTTGGTGATCATCTGCTCGGCTTCCCGACGGAATTTCGTGACCTGCGCTGAGGCCGAGGACTCCATCGTTTCCCCGACGCGGTCCGCTGCTCCGGCCATTCGTCCCAGGCCCTGTGTGGTGCTGTCCAGGTCCATCGCGTACAGGGCGTCCCCGAGGTCCTCGGCCTGGGTACCGAACAGGGCGACCGCCGTTTGGGACCGGTCGACGGGGTCCTTGATGCCACGCAGGCCGTCGAGGACCTTCCCCAGGACGGTGGACGCGTGGACTCCGCCCTTCGCGAGCTCGGCCTGAGCCTGGGCACCATCCAAACCAACATCTTTGAAGGCTTGTCCGACAGCCGTGAGCTTGGTACCGCCTTGGGAGTCGACCTCGGAGATCGAGGTCATGGCCTCGATCGCAAAAGTTTTGAGGGCGTCGGCGGCGATGTCGGAGTCTCGTGCTCCGCCCCGTAGGGCCTGCTGGATCAGCTTCAGAGCCTGTCCACCGGTCAGACCCAGCTTACGGAACTGGGTCGGGTACTCGGTGAAAGTATCCACCAGGTCGCCGGCGATGTTCGCTGAGCCTTCGAGTCCGACGGTCAGGATGTCGAGGGCCTGAGCACCGTCCTCGGCCAGCCCCGTTTTCACCATCTTCGCGGCGGCCGCGGCCAGGGGCGTCAGATCCTCACCGAAAACCGTCCCGAGGTTCGCGACCTTCGCCGAGATCGACTCCAACGCAGCATTCGTGGAATCTTCTGGGATCAGGCCGGTTCGCCAGACGGCCTGGACGGCCTGGCCCGCTTCCTCGACCGAGGACACCACGCCCCGGGAGTACACCTCGCCGGTGATTCTCCCGAGATTGGCGGCCCAGTCCCCCTCAGCCCCCAAGCTCGCAGCGAGCCTCGTTTGAACGGCCGAGGTGTCCAGGGCCGTGAGCAGGGAGGCCCCGGCAGCGGCCCCGGCAGCCACCGCCCCAGCCTTCAGACCGTCCTGAAGCTTGTTTCCGGCTTTCTTCCCGGCGTCGTCGGCGGCTCCGACGACGCCGCTCAGGGACCGGTCGGTGGCCGATCCGATCTCTGAGCCACCTTTACGGACCTCGCCGGAGATGCCGCCGACGAGGGCATCCCCAGCGCGCTTCCCGGCCTTCTCGGCCTCCTGCTCCACTCCAGCGGCCCCGGACCGCAGGTGATCGGCCAGGATCTTCCCGGCCTCTTGCCCGGCCTCGGCGAAGTCCGCGGTGATGTTGTTGAGGCCCTTGTCGATGGCTGGGCGCATCCCGGCGATCCCGGCCGCCGCCGAGTCCGACAGCCCAGAGGAAAGATCATTCGCGACCTTCCCCAGGTCATCGTCGATCTGCTCGGTTCCCTGCCGGATGGAAGAGACCAGGCCACGGACGGTCTGCTGTGCCTCCTGCCGGAGGCTCTCCCAGGCAGGCCCGGACCGGTCCTGCCCGGTGATGACGATCTCTACCTCGGAGGCCACGCTGTCTCACCGCCGTCGTCAGGGGGGATGGTCGAGAGCCGCTCCAGCTCCAGGAGCGGGAGGAGCTCGTCGGCGGGTTCCGCGGCGATCGTCGAGGGCAGCTGACCGAACCTCTCGGCCAGTGCCAGGATGGTCCGGGCCATGGCCACGCCGGGGGGGAGGGTCAGAGGCTCTCCATCGGAAGTTCTGGTTCCTTGCCCGCCGAGGGCACGCCACTCGGCGAGCTGTCGTCCAAAGGGGAGTCCACCGGTACGGCCCCTGCTAGGGACTTCATCCAGGCATGGCCTATTTTGCCCAGCTCGGCCGGGGCGAGGGACAGGATGCCCTCGTAGGTCGCTGGGACGGGGTTTCCGTTCTCGTCGTCGATGTTCCAGCCGATCAGGTGATCGGCCAGAGATCGGGCGATGTAGGGCATTGACTCCACGTTGGACAATTCGTCTAGCTTGGTCAGGAGCTCCTGGAGGGCTCCGACGGCCATGACGCGGACCCGGATGACGAGCCCGGCCAGGTCACCGTCAAAACGCAGGACCTTGACGGGGCTGCGTCTGGTCCACCGCCCGGGCGGGGGCGTCTGATCCTCGGCCATCAGGGACCCCACGTCGGCGCCGTCCCATCCTGAAGCACAAGCTCCACCTTCGACGTCAATTTCCCGTCACTCCCCCGGGACAGGTCGTACGTGGTGATCAGCATCTCCATCGGCAGGGTCTGCGAGGAGTGCTCCAGCGACACGGTCCGTGGGACCGATGTCGAAGACATCGTCCGGAAAACGGCATGCCCCATGTCTGCCGTCGGATTGAACGCCATCTCCCCGCCCACAGTGGCGTCTGCGAGTCCCAGGAGCCGCTCCATCGCGTACTTGTCCAGGCCAGTCACATCGAACGTGGCCCGCGGCGTCGAGACATCCAACGACAGGAAATCGTTCTTCAGGGCCTGTGGTGCTCCGGCTGCGTCATCGATCGAGAGGGTTGTCCATCCGAGGCCAGAGGTTTTTGCCATGATTCACCATCCTTGCTGTTGTCGGGCCAATAATTTGATCTGGTTCTCGGCGTGCTCCTCCTGCCACTGCCCGGGTCCGACCTGGCGGACTGGCCCCTGGGGACGCCCCGGCAGACCAGACCGGATGAGATGGAAACAAGGCCGCTCCAGCAGGACCCGGTGCTGCTCGAAGCACGGGGTACCTGCTGGGAACCGGAACATCACGATCGTGGGGAAAGCAGGATCACGGTCTTCGCTGTATCGGCGTCGGTGTACTCCCGACCGCAGGTACACGGCCCGCTCCTGCCCGATCCTGGTCGCCAGATCCACCCGGACCTTGAACCCGTCTCGCCACCATCGGCACCCGAACGCCTCGCAGTCCACGATCCTAAACCGGTCTCCGACCGGCTGACGCAGCGAGAACACCTGGTAGTACCGGGAAAGATCGAATCCTCGGCCCATCATCAGAAGGCCGTGGCCGTGAGGTTTCTGACCACCATCACCGCGAAGCTGACGCTGGTCATTCCCCCTGTCGTGGACGTGATTACTCTCAGGTACCGGTCGACGTCCTCGGTCGGACCGGTCACGGCCCGCTCCCACGTCGGCGCCGACCCCGTCGCCACCGGCGTGAACACGATCAGATCAGCCCACGTGGAGTCATCGGGGGAGTCCTGCACGGTGATTGTGCAGTCCACTGCTGTGCATGCCATCACGTGGAGATACGCCTGGGCCCCGAGGGAGCCCCCGGCTGCTCCGATGTCGTCGACGGTGGCGCCGTCCGTGGCAGCGGTATCCACCCTGACCCCGGGAGTGAGCTGGACACCCCACTCTCCCGCGTACTGGTCCCCGACGGTTTCCACGGCCATGGTCAGGGTCCCGTCACTCCCCCGGGACGGGTCGTACCCGAGCTGCTTGCAGCAGTGGGAGAACGCGGGGGCGCCGAGGACCGTGCTCCGGCAGTAGGTGGCGAGAGTCTGCGCGGTGGGAAGCGCACTCAGAACCGGGTGGGCCCCGGTCGGGTTCCAGAAAGCTTTCCAGCCGATCTTGGAGTCCCGATGTCCGTCGGTTCGCTCCATGGCGGAGGACGGGAGCCCAGTGACATCGATCGGGTCCATCGTCGAGGAGATCTCGACGCTGTTGGAGTCACCGGACAGGTCGTACCCTGCCGCGTATAAGGCGTCCCCGAGCCCGGACTGCTTGGCCATAGTGCCTCCTCAGGGTGTTTCCGTCACGTCACTGGCCTCCGCGAGGATCACCGGGATCGTGACCGTCGACGTCCGATAGTCACCATCCCCGATCCGCACGTACCCCAACTGGGAGCCGACCTGCTGCCCGTACGCCCCCAGCAGATCCACCATCTCCGCCGCCCCCCCCAGCTCGAAATCACCACACACCAGCTCCATCACGGCCACGCTGTCATCCACGACCAGGACCTCGACCTCATCCAGCGGATCGGTCAAAGGCACGTACAGCGTGACATACAGGATCAGGCGCAACTTCACCGTCGACAGCCCAGAAGCGGCCCGGACGGTGTCGATCGGACCGGCCCACACACTGGCCGTCACCGGCCCCGACGGCGCCGCCAACGGCTGATGCCCATTCACCGACGCAAACAGCCCGGTAGCGAGCAGATGCGACTCCACCGTGTCCCGCAGAACCTGGTACGACACCATCAGTGGCCTCCGATCCGGGCGAGGTACCGGTCCAGGGCCTGCTGGACTATGACCTGAGCCCTGTTCGACTCCACCAGGTAATCCAGGGTCGACCCGAACGCTTTGTATCCCTTGAACCGCGACCGGGTATTCTCCGGAGAGATCCCCTCAAGCCAAGGACCGTAGGACACACCCCGGTCATGGATCCGAACATGCCCGGGAGCAACATCGGTCGTGATCTGGGTCTCGTAGTACGGCGTCGGATGAACAATCCGCTCATCCAGGATCCGGTGGATCCGCTCGGAGGCCTCCTGCCCGGCCTGGGTCAGGGCATAGGACAGGGCCTCATCGAGAACCCGACGCGCCACTCCCGACAGCAAGGCCCCCGAGGGGTCGACATCGACACTGATCTCCATCAGATCGCCCCCCTCCGCGTGGACAGGGCGTACGTGGAGGTAACCAGGTCCAGGAGGTAACCAGCCCCAGCCCCGGTGACGCCGGCTTTCTGGGCGCCACCGGACGGGCCCGCTGGGGAAGCGTAGCCGGCGGTCTGGTCCAGGACCTGCGCGATCGCGGACGCGATAGTGGCCTGCTCGACCAGGCCCGGGGGAGTGTGCGCCGAGACCGGCGTGGACGCGGCATGCGCCACAGCGGTAGTCCCGAGGACGCCGCGCTCTACCGTCAGCGACCACGGCGCCAGGACGGCGTCACCACCAGCGTGCGAGGCCAGGACCGTGCCGTGCTGGGCCCGGGCCACCAGCAGACTCGCCGCCCCCAGGACATCGACGATCAGAAGCTTCTCGCCCCCGACGATGATCCACTGGCCGGGGGACAGGCCCGTCGTGGACGTCACAGGCAAGACCGTGGCCTGGACGGACGCTGCCAGGCCCCCGGCCCCCACGTCGATGGTCGTATCGACCCAGGACGCCTCGGTGACCAGGACGATCTCGTCCTCGATCTCGAGGATGCCCCCGACGTCGGCCCGGAGCGGCTGGGACACGGCGCCCAGGAGCAGGGTGGTAGCGCTGTCCGTGATCCCGGCAGCAGTGAGTGCCCCCGCGGGGGCCGTCTTGTCTGCTCCGTGTCCCCACAGGCCCTCGATCGTGACCGCGTCCTCGACACCGGTGGTGGGGTTGGTCGACCAGTAGCCGGGCAGCGTGTCCTGGTCGAGCAGGACGGTGTCGTACGGTGGCCCGCTGAGGGGTCGCAGATGGTACGAGCCCGCCGCGAGGACAGTACCGGCGACGGTGATCGCAGTGACCTGGGTGAGAGGAACCGACCACAGGTGGAGACGGCGCCCCGTATAAGCCTCGGCATCCGGCCAGTCCCACGACCGGATCTCCCACCGGGGGTAGAAGAATTTTCCACCGGCGCGTTCGTCGACGATGGTCGAGGCTGCGGTCAGGGCCCGGTCGATCGCAGCGGCCAGGCGGGGGGTGGGGGTGGTGTCGAGCGCGTGAATGACCATGCCCCGGGTCGCGTACCAGGGACGGGACGTGGTCATGACCGGATCCTACGGGACCGGATCATCGTGGTCGCCACCCGTCGAACGGACAGAACCTGATCGTGCCGTCGGGTCCGCCGTCGCGCAGGGGGGTACCGCAGCGCGGGCAGTCCACGGGGTCACGCTCCCGGGCGTCCTCCTCGGCCTGCAGGGACCGGGCTTCTTCTACTATTCCTTGGAGCGTCCCCCATCCTGAGCTGGTCATCAGGAGATCCTCGTGGCCCTGATCCAGGATCCGGCATCGACCACGGCATCGGAGACGTTCGCTGTGGCCTGGGCCCACCGGACCTGCAGGGACCCAGCAGCCGCCGCTGTCGTGAGCAGACCATGGGCCTGAGCGACGACCTGGGTACCAGCTGCCACCGCTCCGATGGTCAGCACAGCGGCATCTCCGAGGGCCCCGATCTGCACGGTATGAGCGTCCGTGACGGCCGAGGCCCCGGCAGGAAGCGCCTCGACGATCAGAGGAAGAGTGGCCCCGGCCGGGCCGGTGACCGAGACCTGGAGATCAGCGGCGGCGGCCGCCGAGTACAGCAACCGGATCTCCACCGAGTACACCGCTCCCGCGGCCACCGAGACCACGAGTTCGTCGTCGTCCTGGAGGACGTCGACATTGTTGATGGTCTCGGCGGCGTCCTTGATGACGGCCTGGTCACCGGTGGTGGTGGTGAGAGCCCCGGACAGGACCATGACTCCCTCCGCTGTGCGGGTGAGGGTCACGTCTCCGGTACTGCTGCCGGAGCCCCAGGTCACGGATCCATCGGAGCCGACAGTGATGCGGGGAGCACGGTCGGCCCTGGTGGCACGGATCTCCAGGCCGGTGCCACCGGCGACGTCGAGGGCCGGGGTAGTGGTGTTCTCGGTGGTGATGGTGGCTCCGCTGCCGGTGCCGGCGGTGGCTGTCTGGGTGACGGCGAGTGCTGGGTGGTTGGTGGTGCCGCCGTCGGGGTCGAGGTGTGCTGTGACAGCGGACCTGTCAGGTCGTTTCTCCACTGGTCCCCTCTCTGGGTTTCGCGGCGGTGTAGCGGCGGGTTCTGGCGCGTGCTGTGCGGCCTGCCTTGCTGGTGGTGAGGGCTGTCTGGGTGGTGGTGGCGCGGGAGGTGGTGCGGCAGGTCGGGCAGGCTGGGGCGCCACGGCGGTAGACCGTGGCGCACCTGCTGCAGGTGACGGTGTCCATGGTCAGGCCGCAGCCACGGACGCACCATTGTCGATCGGGACGTACCACAGATCCCATTTCACGGAGCCGGTGTTGGTGGCTGCGCAGCTCAGGTCGATGGTTCCTTCGGGGATCACGAGGAGGTTGCGGGGGAGGACGGTGGCTCCGGCGCCGCCACCGACGAGGGCATCGGAGGTCAGGCCGGTGATGCCGTACAGGCAGCCGACCTCGTCTGCCGTGATGTCCAGCACAGCACACAGATCGACATCCGACCCGGTGGTGGGGTTCGAGACGATCTTGGTGTCGTTTGCCTGGGTCTGGATGACGGTGGTGACCTCGCCGATGAGGGCGGTTACGCCCACGATTCCACCGGACACGGTGAATAGTGCTCCGGCTGTGCTGGCGGGCAGGGTGGCGGTGGCCCGGGCGACGTGCAGGCCCAGGAGACCTCTGGTGAAGACCTCGCCCGGGAGATAGACGGACATGGTTTCTCCTTGTCAGGCGGTGAGCCACTGGGGCATGTTCGCGGGGGCCCGCTGGATGTCGAGATCGTGAGGCAGGTACAAAATGCAGCCGAGCTGGGCGTTCGTCCCGGTGTCGGCCATGTTGACGGAGATCCATTCGTAGCCGTCGGTGAGGTCCGTGGCCTCGACGGTGAACACTACGATTTGCTGTTCTTCAGCGGAAGTGAGGGCTCCGCCGGGGTCGGCGATGGTGGCGGCAGCGGTCTGCGTGACCTCGGTCCAGGTCTCGTCCCCATCGAGAGTGGCTTCGGCCTTGACCCAGTACTTGTCGATCGCCACGAGGTTGACGCTGGTGCCGCTGGTGTAGGCGGTGTGCTCCTGCAGGGTGAGGGTGGGGTCGTCGCCAGCAGTCCCAGCAGCCTTGAACAGGACGACGTCGACGGCACGGCAGTCCCGCATGTGGAACCTTTTGCCGGTCTGGGCTGCCTGCATGTCGACCGGGGCGAAACCAATGCTCAGATCGTAGAGGCGTCCGAGGGCATCCATAGATATCTCTCCTTTTCGGGATCAGGCTCAGACGAGACGATCTGCGAGCGTCACGTACGCGGACAAAGCCGAACCAGCGTTCTTCGGGATAATCGACGAGATCAGCGAGGGACGTCCATCGACCCGCTGGATGAAACGCCACACCGTCTCATCGGTATCGAACGAGAAATGCGCTGACGATTCAGCCATCAGCATCTTCCGATCCCCGACGATGTAGTACCCGAGATCAACGAAGGAAATGTCACCCTCGTCTCCGATCTTCGGAACCTTCTCGGTGAAAATGATGGGACGTCCCAGAATGGACAGTGTCGGGGAGGCAGTACCCCCGCCATACCCGAACATCACCGGGCCCCCTCCAGTCCCCACCGTCATCCCCATCGTGAACAACTCGCGGAACGTATCGATGGACGCGATCCACACGGCGCGGCCCAACGACGACGGGAACATCCGCGCATACATGGAGACCAAGTTTTGCCAGACGATCGTGTTCTTTGCCTGGTCGGTTTCCTTTGCCACGGTGGCCCGGGACGACGCCTTCAGGACACCGAGGGGCTTCCCGACCCCGTCCCCGGTCAGGAACGCGGAGTCCTCTGCGTGAGTGATGGCCTGCGGGTACGCCGTGGTGATGAACTCCACGAACGCCGGCAAGGCATCGGCAACGAAGTCATTCGGAACCCCGGCGAAGGCCGCCAACTTCGCGGCCTGCAGGAGGATCCGGCCGAACTTCGCGGAGCTGGGGGTAAGGGTCTCACCCTCAGCAGCCCACTGCGTCGTGATACCACCGAACACACTGCCAACATGAGTATTGACGTCGACAGCCGGAAAAGCGAGCGTCTGTGTCGTCATGGGGACCACGACGGCCCGCGGCCGAACGACCGCCGTCTCCAGTGACATTTGCATCAGCTGCGACGACAGAGTCTCCGGCAGAAGGAACCCACCTTCCGAGGGCACCACGCTGCCGTAATCGTTCCGGTACCGGCCACGGAGGTCATTGATCTTGGGGTCGGAATCGAACCGATGCGAGGACATCCTCGCGAAATCACCCAACGACAGGCTGTGCTTGTCGAGGGCAGCGCCGGGAGCGTCGGGCCAGTACGACGCGGTGCGCTGCGCCGAGGACTTCGCGGCAGAGGGCCGGAGATCCAGAGGCGTGCGCTGCGCGGGCAGGATCCCCCCCGTCTTCGCGGCCCGCTGCTGGAAATCGACGATCCCGGCCTCGATACCCTCGTCGATCTGGGCCTGGAGATCCTTCGTCATGCTCGCGTCGGTGTAGGCCCGGATGAAGGCCCGGAATTCGGTGGGGTCCCGCAGGACCTCGGCCATGCGCGTGGTGTCGCCGAGCATTTCTTCCAGCTCGGCGGAGGTGGTGGGGATGGGGGTGCGGGTCGGCATGTCATCTCCTCAGGGTGGCGAGCGCGGCGCGGAGGTCCGAGACCCGCTGCTCTGTCTCGTCGTCGATGGTGAAGGGCGTATGGTCCCGGTCCCGGTCCTGGTTGTGGAGGTGGCGGAGCAGGCGGGTAGGGGGCGGGGCAGCATCTCGACCGTCCCAGGTCCAGGAGGCCCGGATACTGGAGGCAAGATCAAGAACCTGGTCAGTGGCCTCATCCTCGGACCCGGCCTCGGCGCCGCCGCCGTTACCATCGCCGTCGTGCTGATCGAGAGCAGCGACAGTCGTGGCCAGACCCGCCTCGACAGCCTCCTCCCCGGACAACCACGTCTCAGCGAGCATGGCCTCCCGCCATACTCCCGGATCACCCCCGGCCCGGCGCGCGTAGATCGCCGCGATGCCCTCGGACAGGGTGTCCAGGGTTTCCGCGGCCTGCCGGAGCTCGGACGCCGACCCCTGCATCGTCACCGACGCGTCGTGGATCATCATGGTGGCCCCGGTCCCCATGACGATCTCGTCGCCCGCCATAGCGATCACGGAGGCCGCGGACGCTGCGAGGCCATCGATCTCGACCCGGACATGCGCCGGATGCTTCGCGAGGGCGTTGTACAGGGCGATCCCGTCGAACGCGTCGCCTCCCGGTGAGTTCACGGACACCCGGATCCGGGTGGCCGTAGTGCGGGAGAGCTGACGAAGGATGTCCTCGACCCAGATGCCCCAGCCGATGACCCCGTACAGGAGCAGGTCGAGGGTCTCCTCCGACGTCGTTTCGTTGGTGGGTCTGGTCCGGGCCTGGGGGCGTGGTGCCCCTGCTCGGACGAGCGCTCGCGGTCTCACAGGGGCTCTCCCTCCGTCCAGGTGGTGGTGTCGGCGCCGGGTCTCCAGACCACGACGACGGTGCCTCGGCAGCGTGGCCCTCCCTCACAATCGACGTACCCTCCGGACGGGTACAGGCGACGCACCAGGGTGAGGTCGTTTCCGAGCCACCGCCGGTCGACCTCCCGACACGCCGGGCACGTATTGCTGTCGAGGACCTCGGAGGCGTAGTACGCGGGGATCGGGGCATCCGGCTGCTCCGCGGCCGCCGCGAACGTCGCCAGCCGTGATTGATTTTGGGCAGCGGTCAGAGCGGCCCCGAGGGCCAGGCGGGGTTGGGCGTCGGTCAGGTCGTTCAGGGCTACGCGGACGGCGGCTGCGACCTCGTCCCCGGACATCCCGGACTGTGCCAGCGGCAGAGCGGTCCGGGCAGCGGATACCGCGAGCGCCAGGCCCAGGAGCGCCACCACGACCTGGGCGTGCTCGGTGATCCAGGTCTCGTCGACCGGGGCAGGGTCGGCCGGGACGTCCTGGGCCTCGACCTCGTCGGCAGCGGTGCTGGCAGCGGTCTCAGCGATGCTGGTCAGGGCCGCGATGAGGACGGCGAGGGCTTGCCCGGTAGGGGTGGAGAGGTTGGTGAGGTTGGTGAGGTCTCCGCTGTCGATGGCGTCTCTGACCTGTCGGGTCAGATCGGCGTACTGGGCGGCGAGGACCTCGTCCCACTCGTCGAGGACGTCGTCGAGGTGTCGGAGCCATGCTGCTTGGACGGCGTCGAGGTCGGGGTCCTCGGAGAGTTCGGCGGGGATGCCCTCGGGGGGTTCCGGGAGATCTGCCTGCGCCGTGTGGTGGGTAGTGGGACAGTGGTGGTGAGGTCCCTCTGCTGTTTCTGCTGGTGCTATGTCTACCCCCGTAGGACGCTGTCGCCGGCCGGTATTTCTCTCGTCAGCAGAGGGGCCTCCACCATCACCGTCCCCGTCGGTGGTGTCTGTCCGTTTCCCGATCGTGGTAGTCGTGGTGGTCGTGGTGGCTGTAGGGCCGATCCACTCCATGGCTGGCAGATCGACCGTGGTCAGGACGTCGTCCGGGGACCAGCCGGCTTCGACGAGGGCCCGGGCGGCGGTAGCGCGGATGGCCAAGCCAGCGTTCTCCAGCTCCTCGTCCGCGCTGACCGGGTTCTCGAAATCAAACTCCAAGCGCTCGGCCCCGGCGTACTGGGACAGGAGACTGCGGTTCAGGACTCCCCTCAGTCTCTCGACGAGGGGGAGGGTGATCTCTGATTGACGGATCGCGATAGCGGCCTGAGCGGTCGCCCGGTTCACGTCGGTCGTGGTCCCCAGGAGCGGGAGCGGATAGCGGAAGGCCTCCCGGATCGCTTCGCTACTGATTCTCCGCAGTTCGGTGAACTGCATGTCCTTCATCGAGTAGCTGGCGTTGACCCATTTGCCGCCGCCCTCGATGGTCGCGACCCGGTGGGCGTTCCGTACGCCCTTGTGGGAGGCGCGCCACCGTTTCTGCTGGGTCGCCCACTCGTCATCGGACAGGACCCGGTCGAACTCGATGACACCACCAGGCGTCGCGCTGTTCAGGAAAAAGTTCCGGTTCCATTCGGCGCTGTAGGCGGCTGATTCGGTCTCGACCAGGATGGACTGCAGGACGCCGATCCCGTGATACGGATCCCAAGGGTTTGGTGAACGCCAGCAGATGACGTCCTCGACAGGGATCTCAGTGATCGACCCGTCCGGCCCCCGGTACTCCCAGACCTTGATGAAGTCCTCTCGGGAGGGGATGGGGTTCATGCGGTCCGGGCGGGCTGGCCAGATCTCGACCGGGACACGACCCATCCTGGTTAGGATCCCGTACGCCTCACCGACGAGCTCGTAGTGCAGGGTCCAGGTGGAGACCAGGTCCATCCAGGACAGGTGCGGGTTTGGCCTGGTCAGGACGGCGAGCGCTGGGTGCTGTGTGATTTCGAGGCGGTCTTCGGGTAGCCCGGAGGGGGAGGACCGGTAGAGGTGCCAGCGGACGGCAGCGACGGAGGACACGATGCCGTCGAGGACGGCGGTGAGGGTCCCGGAGCGGCCCATCGAGGTGCGGAGGATTTCCTCGCGGTGGGCGAGGCTGGCTCCGCCCTCACCGGTGAGGAGGCCTCCGAGGGTCGGGTTGACGTAGGTGATGGGGGCTTCGTTCGACACTGCTGGGGGCGGTCTCCTGCGCCGGGGGAGGATGTTTCGCCAGGGGACCACGCCCTGATCCTACGGGCGCGTACAAGGTCCGTCACCACAGGTCACGGATCTGTAGCCCGTAGGGCTGCCGTGCCCACATGGCCGCATACCGCATCGCGTCACACCCATCGTCGAGAAGTTTGACGGGCTGTTCGCGTTTGGTGGGGTCGTCCCAGACGTAGCCGGGGATCTCTTCGGCGGTGCTGGTGGGGGCGACGGCGTCGACGAGGGCGGGGTCGCGGTGGCGGACGGCGTCCCGGTGGACGACGAGCATGGGCCGCGGCCGGTGATCGGAGTGGGCCGTGGGCTCGACCGGGACCCGCAGGGCCTGCTGGACGACCTGGAGGCCTTCGAGGACGCGTTTGTCGGCGGGGGTGGTGGATTGGCCGAGGAGGATTTCGAGGCGGGCCCGGCTCTCGGCGTCGTGGTCGCAGACGATCGCCGCGGGGCGGGGTTCGAGCCACTGGCCGGTGTTGGGGTCGGTGACCTCGGACAGGAGCTGGGCGGCGTGCTGGTCGATGGTCCACCCGGTGCGGTAGTGCTCGGCGTACAGGATCATCCGGCCGTCGGGATCCACGGCCCATCGTTGGCACACGAACGGGTGGAGGTAGCCGAAGTCCACGGACCACAGGCGGGTCCAGGATTTCGGGAGGGGCCGAGGTTCGACGACGTGGACGTCCGGGTCCCACTCGTCGTAGATCTGGCCCTCGGCCGCGACCCACTGGCCCAGGCGGAGGCGCTTGTGGCGGACGCCGGTGAGGTTGTCCAGGCGCGCCAGGTACACGGTGCCCTCGGGGGTGGGTTTTCTGGTGTCCTGGTCGACGAGGCGGGGGTTGTCCTCGTGGTGGCAGGCGATGAGCCGGGTACGGCCCTGGTCACACCGGACCTTGAGCCAGTGTGAGGGTTTGTCGGGGTTCGTGTCCGCGATGATCTGCTGGTAGGAGACCCTGCCGTTGCGCAGGCGGGTTGTCAGGTGCTCCCAGTCCGTCTTCGTGAGTTCGATGGCCTCCTGCACGAAGATCAGGTCGTACTCCGAGGACATGATTTTCGTGGCCTTGTCCATGCCTCCGATGAGGACCATGGATCCGTTGTTGAAGATGTATGCGGGTGGTTCGGCCGTGGACCCGCCGTAGTAGTGGACGGCTCCGGCGGCCAGTACCTCGGTAGCGACGTGCTCACGCCACGTGACCAGGCCCGTGGACGCTAAGGATATGAGGGTTTTCCGGACCAGGAGCGCGCGCGCTCGCGGTACCGACAGCATGACCGCGAGGATCTTCTCCAGGCAGGCCCTCGATTTCCCGGTCCCGGCCGGACCGGACAGGAGGACCTCGTCGTCGCGGGCGGTCAGGAGGGTCCGGGCAGCGCCGTAGGGCGAGTACTCGTGGACCAGGGACAGGCCCATCAGGTGAGCTGATCGAGGTCAACGCCGTTCAGGCGGATCTCGACGGTGTGGACGGGGGCGGTGTCGCGGAGTTGTCCGGTTTCCTCGGCGGCCTGCCGGATCGCCTGCAGGCGGAGCCGCCATAGTTGGGCCCGGTCCTCGGGCTGGGCGTCGAGCTGGGCGTCGAGGTCCTCGATGGTCTGCTGGATCTCGGCGAGGCGGTCTCGTCGGCGGCTGACCCAGAGGGCGGCGGTGTCGTCGTCGAGGGCCTGGCGGGCGTCGAGGATCGCGAGCTGGTGCCGGGCGGCGAACTGACTGATGGCGGATCTGGTGACGCCGTGACGGCGGGCGATCTGGGCGTAGGACTCGGTGCGGCCCGCGATCTCGCGGATGAGGCGGGCTCTGAGGTGGCCCCGGTCGAGGCGTCGTGCTTCTGTCATGTTGATCACCGCCTCCAGCTTCAGTATGGGGTCAGGGGTCTATGGGGTCACGGGTCTGCCCCCGCCCGGGATGCTGGGCGGGGGCAGGACTCGCGCTGTCAGTCGAGGTCGCGGTGGAGAGCGCGACGGGCGCACTCGTTAACACGGAGACTCTGGTCCATCCGGCGTGGCCAGTACGTCCTCAGGTTGACGATGTCCCTCCTCGCTCTACACCACCAGCACCATCCGTCGGCGTCACCGACGCTGACGATCAGAATCGTGTCGCAGCGTGGGCACCGTTGCCTTCTGCTCATGTCTTCCCCTTGTGGTGGTTGTGGGTTTCGATCAGATGTTGGCGATTTCTTCCAGGGCTGCCTCTGCTGCCGCCTTGGCCTCGGCCGCCTTGCCCTTCCTCCGCAAGACCAGGCGGGGACGGGCCCTGACGGGCATCAGACCCGGGGCGTCCTCCGTGAGGACCTCCCCGGTCTCGACGTCGACCAGGTCCACGGTCTCGCAGACCGTGTTACAGACCGCCTGGGACAAGGCCCAGTCCCGGCCCTCGGGCGTGAGGCTACGGCTGACCGCCACCTCACCGAAGGGACCGACCGCACCTTCGGCAGCCTCGCGGACCTCGTCCAGGTACGAAACCGGCACTGTGATGGTCGCGTTCGCGTACCGGTCGATCTCGTCCGCCGACGTCACCTCGGCCAGCAACCGGACGAGTTCGTTCTCGTCCGTGATCTGTGCCTTTGCCTCAGCGTCCCAGGCGTCGAGGGAGACCGTGCCGTCGGTGGTGCGCCAGGCCGGGGCGGCCCCGTCGGTCGCGGCCTGCTCGGTGAGCAGCCGCAGTGTGTGGGCGCGCAGGGCATCCGAGCGCGCTTTCGCCACGGTCAGGTCCCTGTCGGCGGCAATGATTTTCTCGGCGAGCTCAGCCATCGTTGTCTTCTTCCTGGTGTCGTCCATGAGTAGTCCCTCCGACGGGTGGTTGTGGTGGTGGTTGTGGTGGTGGTGGGTTTTCCGTGGGCCTGGTGGCCGCCCCCAAGGGAAGCCACCAGGGCCACGTTCGTACTGGGGTGGAGGGCTCTATTGGCCTTCGGCCGCTGCCTCGGCCCTGTCCATCTCCTCGACAGCGGGATCGGGATCGGGGGCCACGAGCTTGGCCACGGTCCTGCCCGTGGATTGCACAGCGAGTCCGATTGCGGTGAGGGCGTCTTCGACCGTGAGGCCGTGCTTGGCCATGTCGAGTCCGGCGGCCCTGAGGCATCGCCGATGGTGTTCCGTCAGCTGCGACAGGGGCAGCGGAGCTGACCTGGGCGCGGTCTTCCACGTTCCCACGTGCCAGTCTCGGTCCGTCGTCTTCAGCGCTGTGTCCAGGATCTTGACGATGTCCTGGGGCTGTGCCGCTGCCGCCGTCGTCTTCTTGGTGGACTGGCGGCGTGAGCGGTGGTCCTGGGGGGCCGAACGCTGCTGCTGGGGGGCGGCGACCGTGGCGGCCTGGGCGGCCACACCGTCGTCGTCCTCGTCATCGGGGGCGATCCCGACGACTGCGCAGATGGCGTAGCGGCGGGCGTAAGCGATAGCTGACCCCAGCTCCTGTGGACGTGCCTGCGACGGGAGCGGAAACTCGCACTCGATCCGCTCACTGGTCTTGCCGTAGCGGAGGGATCCGACCAGGACGTATCGGCCATCGTCACGGATGGTGGGAGTACAGGTCCAGGCGAGGCCATTGGCCGAGAGGATGGGCAGAATGACGACGTGGATGTCGGACAGCCCGGCATAGGTGTAGCCGTACGTTCCAGTGTTAGCTTTTTCAGCTTTCACGATCCGAGGCAAGCTTCCTTGCACTCTCGCAAGCGCCGTGTCGATGTTGTCGATGTTGTCGATGTTCTGGTTCTGTGTCATGGTTTTCCTTCACCGTAGTGTGGTCTTCAGGTGGTGGGGGGCCGGGGTCTTGCCGCCCCGGCCCTTTCTTGTGCTCCCATGGTAACACATCTCATACGGTTACGGTTACGGTTGCGTGTCCCTGACGCTCCGCAGAACCACCGCCGGCGCCTCCGCCGGCCACCAATAAGCCCCCCCATCCCTGAGAGGAGCGCCGTAGCGCGCTCTCAGCTCTTTCTGCAGACGCTTATTCGAGACGCTGATCCCGTCCCCCAGCTCCTCGCGGAGCCGTCGGAGTACGGCAGCCCGCACTTCACTGGTAGACAGCAACCCCCGCAAGGCAGCTCGGTCGTCGATCCACCGCTGGACCGACGCCCGCTCCCAGAGCGGCCACCCGGAGGTTTCTCCGTAGGCGTCGGGCTCGGGGAACCCCCCGAGGGAGCCCTCCGCGCGGACCACGCGGAGCCTTTCTGCTGTCATGAGCGTTCCGGTCCGGGATCTCCACCCCGAAGAGTTGATCATCTCCACCACTTGGCGTGTGCCGAGTAGCTCTGTCATCGGTGCGTCCTTTCATGGGTGTGCCCCCTCCGGGGAGGGGGCACGTCGTACAGGGAAAACTCAGCGCATCCATCCGAAGGGGTTGATCTCGACGGTCTGGCCGTCGTCCTTGCTGGTGTCCTTGGTGTCCTTGTCTTTGTCCTTGTCACCCATGGTGGGCTCCTTTCATGGTGTGACTACACCATATCATACGCCTTACAGTGGTGGCCATGGGGTATCACATTGACCAGACACTCCCAACACGTCACCATTGTGATCATGGCCGTGTCCAGATGCTGCGCCACCGGAGAGCACCACGTGTGCACCGGCTGCGACTGCCCCTGCCACGCCGTCGCCATGCCCACCTGGTTCCGCGCCGTCGTCACCGCAGCGACCCGGACGACCCCGACCCCGGACCCGACCCCTCCACCGACCTGCCACCGGATCCCCGAGACCCGCCGGCCCCACCGCCGGCCGGCCCGCCCCCGAGCTCATCGTGGATGTCCTGCACGGAGATCCCGAGGCGCCGCAGGAGGGCCTCGACAGCCGGCAGTGCCATCAGCCGCGCGATGATGACCGACGCCATCACCAGGCCCCCGACCACCCCACCGGTCCCCTCAAGACCGAGGGCCTGGACAACCTGCGGCGCGGTTACGGCGATCACGACGGCCGCGACGAGGACACCGTGCAGGACCGTGCGGGCCGCGGCCCGGACATGATTGATTCTCATGGAACCCATGATCGGTGATACGAGTCCGGTGTTCTCTCCTATAGCGCTCGGCAAGATCGCATACGAGGCGTACGTGGAGGAGTACAAGGCGTACGTGAAGGCGGGCGGGGTATCGCCGGTCTCCGGTGAGCCACTCCCGGCATGGTCCTGCCTCAGTCTCGAGATCAGAAAACCTTGGGAAGCAGCAGGAAATGCCGTATTCCAAATGGTCTTCTGGTCCTACCGGAGTACCGGGATGTGAGGGTCCTGACAAAAAGGGTGTAGCCCCGATCTGATCGGGGCTACACCGTGTGCTGAACGCCGTCAGCATAGGTCACAGGCCGTCGGGCCGGTGGTCATGTGGGTGTCCTTCTGGTCGTGGTGTCGAGTCCGGCCGCGGGCGACGGATCGGTGTAGGTGTGCCAGGCGCGGGTAATGACCCCGGATCCCGGGTAGAGGTCGTCCAGGGCGTCCCCTGGCTGGGCGTTGAGCAGGTCGAAGATCCACCGGGCGAAGGCCGGTGGTTTGGTGCCGATGACACGGCCCGGGACGGTAGTCAGGGGCGTTACCCCGTGCACGAGGGAGTCGGGCACGGCCGCCCCGTCGGGGTCCCGGGGCCGGGCCGGAACGTACAGGACCGGTTCCCACGCGGCCAGGGGGTGACGGGACCGGGTGGGCCGGGGGCCCCGGTGCCACGCGGCGATACGGACTCCGTGCGGACACAGGCCCAGGACTGCGGATAGGGCACGGGCCGAGGTCGACAGGGCCCAGCCGTCGTACCCGTAGAGCCGACGGATCAGCGCGGCGTGATCGACCTCTCCGGCGTAGTCCGGGTGTCCCCGGTAGTAGTGCGCGAGTCCGGGGTACGGGGGGTCGGCGTAGGCCAGCCGCCGAGGACTCCCAGGGCAGGCAGGACCGGCGGTGCCGACGGTGCGGGCAAATCTAGCCCTGGCCTGCCGGCAGCGCTGCGAGCAGGTCAGGGCGTCGGACCGGGCGGCGGCCGGCAGGGGGCCCTCGCACCACGCGCAGGTGCGGATAGCCGTCGAGTCCGGCCACGGACGACGGTTCAGGTCCGGGGCCCGGGTCATGTACGGTTCCTGGGGCGGGCGGCGTGTGCTGCTCGGACCGCGGCCGCGTCGTACCGAGCCTCGGTACGCCCCGAGGGACCCAGCACGTACCGGAGGGGGCGGACACCCCACCGGGACAAGGTCTTCCGAGTAGACCCCAGAGACGACGTCCCCAGGAACCTAGCTATCTGTTGGTAGTCCCATTCTTGTTTTTCCATTTTTTTCCCTTTCATGGTGATGGCCCGTCGACCCTGAGGGGTCAGGCGGGCCGTTGTCGTTCTTCACTCGAAGTCGTGGCGATCCACGATCTCGGCGAGGTCAACCGTCTCTGTGAGAGCAACCCGGATTTGCTTCCTCAGATCCGGGTTATCGCACGAGCTGTACGGTCCGGTGATCTCGTTGCCCGAGAGGATGATTTCCTCGGGAAGGGCGGCCTGGATCTCGGCGGTGTAGTCGTCCACCATGTTCTGGAAGGCTCCGTTCGCGACAGCGCGCTCGCACCAGTCGGTTCCGGCTCCGTTGATGTAAGAAGTGATGACGTCGGCGGGGGTGTTGGCGCTGAGCTCGAAGTCGCTGAAGTATCCGTAGACGGTCCTGGCGCTCATGGTGTCCTCCGTGGTGGTTGGTGTTGCCACTATTATGCCTCACGTGAGGCACCATGGCAAGCCCACCACAGAAACAGAAAGGGCCCCGATTCTCACCGGGGCCCCTCCACCTCCCCCGCCCACGCGGGGACGACACCATCGTCCAGCTGTTAGCCGGATCATCCCCGCTTACGCGGGGAACACGAGACGTTTGCGTCTCCTCCGAGGAGGTCGCCGGGATCACCCCCGCTTACGCGGGGAACACCTTGTACATCCGTGCCTCAATCAGAGCTCTCCACGGATCACCCCCGCGTGCGCGGGGATCGCTCGATACGGCTCACTTACACCGTACCAACCCCGCGCGGGCCGGCTCTACCTGTCGTCCTCCTCGAGGTACTCGTCGTCGTCCTCGAGGTCCTCGTCCTCGAGGTCCTCGTCCTCGGAGTAGCCACCACGAAAAACAACGTCCGTGAGAATTCCAACTAGGAACAATTCAAGTTCATCAAACTTTTTCTTCATATTTTCAACTTCTTCCGTCAGAAGCTTTACTCGATCTTCCATTTCCTGGTTATTGGCTTTGCTGTAGGCCCTCAGGGCCTCGGCCAAAGTTTCGATTTGGGAGGAGGGGTTGTCCATGTTGTTTTCTCCTTGTGGTGGTTGGGAGTTCCTCGCTCCGGTCGTGAGCCGGTGCCGCCTACGCGGGGCGAGGACCCAGTCCTCGTATCAGTCATTCTCGGTGCAGTCGGGCTCATCTTCTGTGCTGGTATCGACCTCGACGGTTCCGAGAAGACCGAGTTCTTCACCGTCCAGGTAGGCCAGGAGGTAGACCGTCATCGCGGTCAGCCGGTGGGCCGGACCCGGCCGAACTTCCGGCACCCGATGGGGGTGTTATCCGGGGACCGGACGATGCCCTCGGGATAGACCAGATCCGTTCGCTGGGGCTTTGCCTCGCAGACCATCCTGGAAACGATCAGGACGACACCATGCTGCGGGTCCGGCAGATCCGTGATGGTGCCGCTGAGCGTGATGGTGTCGCTGAGGACACTCACAACGGTGTCAACGTAGATGTTGTTGACGTCGTCGTGAATGGGGAGATCGTAACTCTCGATCGTGGTAACGCTGGGTGCTGGCCCGTCCACGGGGTAGCGGTACACGGCGGGAACATCACGGGTACCGGTCACGGCGACAGGGGTGGTCCGGGTGTCGCCCTGGATCAGGTTGACGGCGTGGGGGGTGAGGTTGCGGAAGAGGGCCATGGTGGTCTCCTTTTGTGGGGGCCGGGTGGTTCCGGCGTGCTCGGCTAGGTCGTGGGCCTGCGGCGCCTGCGCGCAGCCGAGCTGGGCCGGTCAGTCAGCCGGCAGGCAATCGGCGACCGACGGCCGCGTCACAGCGAGAACACCCTTGATGATCTTGTCGAGGGGAATACTCTCGATCACGGACTTGACGTCGCCAACCGTCGTTTCGTAATCATCGGGGTCGTTGTAGACGACGTCTCCGACGAGACGGACAAAAGCCTCGGTTTCGAGAACAGGGCATTGCCTGCTGAGGGCGTAGTCGCACGCCGCCTCGTAGGCGGCCACGATCGCACGAAACTCGATGGGGCTGGCAGATCCTGCGAGCTTCTTTTCCACAGTCTCGGCGATTGTTGCCGACCCGGTAATTGTCTGCCAGGTACACATCTGGGTGGTGGTCATTGGTGTCCTTCCTCGGTCGTGGTGTGCGTGTCCTGCCTGGTCGTGATCCAGGTGCCACCTGCGTGGTCAGGACCCAGGCGTGGTGGGAGTGTCTCCCCCACTGATGTAACCATGTCATATGTTAGCTAGTGAGGGGGGTACCTATCGTGGACCAGCACCTCACACGCCTCCAGGTCGCCCGATCTCCTGGCAGGACGCCGTGGTGTGCTGCGAGTCGGGCCGGGCTCAACTCGACGAGCCCACAGGTCGGACACCGCCAACCCGGCTGCTCACGGGCCGGCGCATCGGTGAACCCCTCGTAGGTGTAGATGACACGACTGCCGTCGGGGTTGATCGTGGTCAACCTCGTGTACTCCTCCGGGAACGGCCCATGCCCGTACTGCCAGTACCGGGCCTGGGCCTCGGCGTCGTTTCGCTGGGCCAGACACGCGACGAGCTCACCGGTATGTGTCCGCTGATCGTGCAGGGACAGATGCTGGCCGGCGATGAGGTCCTGGAGTGTGCCGGTGGCGCCGCAGCAGGGGCACCGGCACGGGACGTCCTGGACGTCTTGGTCCTCGAACAGCGACAGCTGCTCAGGCATCGGGGTCAACCAGCCCGAAGAGGTCGAGGCCCTCCACCGCCTCGACTACGATCCGGATGATCTGTTCCGCGGGGACGTCGCTGTCCTCCGCGAGGATCGGGCCGGACGACGCGATCCGGACCTGGCCGGAAAGACGCCAGGTGAGAACCCGGTTCACGTAATTCACCAGGCCCGAGGTGATCTTTGCGATTTCGTCGTCGTGGAACCCGAGTTCTGTTTCGTTTGCCCAGTTCTTGACGTAATCCGTGATAGAGATCCTATTGGGCAATTCGATCTGTGTGGTGGTCATGGCAACATCGTATCATACGTTTACGGTGTGGGGGGTTCTCACCGCCGCCCGGAGCCCCTCCGCCAGACCAGCCACCAACGCCACCGGCACACTCGCCCGCTCACACTCCCGACACCGACCCGCCGGCTGCCCCGGATGCTCCGGACACTCCGGCGGCCCCACCGGTGCCCGCACCACGAGGTCCCCGGCCCGCAGGCCCTGCACGTACCGGACCACCGCCCCCGCCCCAGCACCCGCCCACCGGTGCGCCTCACAGGACCCGCGCAGCGCCCTGGACGTCACACCGGCACGGACGAGTGCCGTCACGGCCGCACGTAGCGGCGAGGAGGCCAGGAGAGCAGGGGAGAGGTCAGGCCTCCCCACGCCCTCGACCACGGCACGGAGGGCCGCTTCTTCTTCCGGGCGATCCTTCCTGCCTCCCTCACCGAGGTCAGGCCCTGGTGAGAAGACAGCAGGAGGGAAGGAAAGGTTTTTTCTACCCCCAGTCTCTACCCCCTGTAGGAGGCCTGGTTGACCGACGGCTGGTTGACCGACGGCTGGTTTCCCGTCGTCGGTGTGACCTGCACTGATACCAGGCTCCCCCTGGGAGGCCTCCTGGGAGGCCTCCTGGGAGTTTCCTCCCCATGTGCTCCCGTCCTGAGGAGTTTCCTCCTGGGAGTTCCTCCCCCTGGTGCTCCCAGAAGATGAGCTCCTCCCGGGGGAGTTCCCTCCCAGGGGAATCTCGTCCTGGGAGTTTTCTCCCTGGGAGGCCTCCCGTAGGGGGGTGTCCGACAGGTCCCACCCGGTGCGGATCCTCCCGAGGTCGTCCCGGGACCGGGTTCGCACGAGGTATCCGGCGGTCTCCAGCTCTCGCAGGGCCGTGCGGATCGCGTCCCGGCCCTCGGCGCCGGGGCGCTCGCGGGCGAGCTGTTCGGCGGAGGTCCGCCAGTCCAGGGGGCGGGACAGGACCGCGACGAGGATGCCGACGGCCCGGTAGGACAGGTGTGGGTCCTGGAGGGCTGCTCGCTGGAGGACGGCGACGGTGTCGCCGGTGAGGGCGCTCCGGCGGATCACAGGGCACCACTCGCGATGATCGATTCGCGGTTTTCATCACGTTCGTATACTCTTGTCATCACACACCTTGTTTTGGTAGTGGTCTGGCCCCTGTTGGACGCGGGGGCCAGATCTGTTTTGGCAGACGCTGCTATGCCCATACTAGGTCATATGCGCACACACTCAGACGCCGGGCGTACCGTCACCATCACCCTCCAGGGACTTCATAGCCCCGAGCTCGCAGCACTCCTCCCCGACGCCCTCCTGGACGTCGCCGAAGTGCACAATCTCCGCGTACCACGGCTTCACCGTCCGATCGATCCACTCCCAGGCGGCATCATCCGCCGGGCACAGAGACGCAGACGCAGCCGACGCGGCCTCCGAGGACGATCCTCCGCCAAGCTCATCCTGCGCCCCGGACAGTGATGGCCCCAGCATCCCCAGGATCCGATCAGCCAGGGCCGCGGCCTCGTCCCGGGACAGGGCGTCGTCCCCGCCCGTGGTGCACCCGGTCCGCTGCGACGGGACCGGCACCCACCACAGCTCCTCCTCGGTCAGGTCCGGGGTCCACCGATCCGGGAGGACCACGGCATCCTCGGTAGCCGCCGGCACCGGCTCCGGCTCCGGCTCAGGTAGGACCCAGGCCGCCGTGAGCTCGTCCGGTCCGATCCGGTGCCGGGGCTGCCGGAGCGCGTCGGAGACCCAGGCCACAACGACGACACCCAGGCCCCCGATCACGCACCCGACGACCAGGGCAACCCAGATCAGGCAGAGGGCATACAGGGCCGTGACGGCGATCTCAGCCATGGTGTCCCTCCTGGGGGGTGTCCTGGAGGAGGGCGTCGAGGACCCGTGCGACGAGCACGGTGTCGACGGGCTCGGTCACCAGCATCTCGTTCGGCTTGAGGGGCAGCCCCAGGGGCTTGGTCTTGGTCTCGCCGGCTGGTAGCCGGTCTGCCAGGACGTAGCCCTGGCCCAGGCCCTGGTCGGCGTCGGGGATCCCGCTGGCCGGGTGGTGGCCCGGGCGACGGACGTGACGTCCGGAGCTGGAGGGCCGGAGGGCGTGGCACAGCAGCCATCCTGCTCCGGCGGCCACGGTCCGGGCCAGGACGATGACGAGGGGAGTGACGATCGCGACGATCAGCCAGGCCCCCGCGAGCGCGAGGGCGAGGACGACCCAGTGGGTCGTGTCCCTACTCATGGAGCAGGTCACATTCCTTCAGGACGGCGAGGTGCTCCTCAATGACTATCTGTAGGTAAGCGGTAATGGACCGCCGATCCTTCTTGGCTGCGGCCAACACTGCGGCGTGGATTTCGGATGGTACCCGTACTGTGATGACTTTCATGTGCTCTGTCATGCTGACATAGTACATCATTGTGCTAGCATGCTTGGTGTGGACTGAAAAGGGTGTGCGCCGCGATGACGGCGCACACCCAGGTCCCACAACCACCACGAAAGGGACGAGAGCATCGTCCCACACGAAAGGACGACGCAATGTCCTACCTCATCACCCTGGCCATCGCCTTCCCCCTGTACTTCGTCATGAGGCGCCTGGACTTCGGGCGCCTGTCGTCCCAGATCGTGGCCGTGGGCGGCCCCGGGATCGGGATGCTCTCCTCCTGCGCCTGGGAGGCGCACCCGCTCGCCGGGATCGGGACGCTCGTCCTGCTGTCCCTGGCAATGGTCACCGTTCTCTTCGTCGTCCTCTCGACCGAGATCGACGACTGATCATGACCATGCTTGCTGCGCTGGAAGCGCTCATGACCGCCGGCCTGATCCTGATCATCTTCAGGACGCCGACGACAGCCCTCGGCTACGCGAGTATCGCTGCCCTGACCGTGCTGTGGGTACCAGTGATGGCCGGCTTCACCACCATGGCCATGGTGTATCTCGCGTACACAGACAGCTGCCGTTCACGCGTCACCGGGACCACCGACCCCGGCTACAGGAAGCAAGGACCGGGCGCCGTCCTGATGACGGTCATCGGAGTCGTCTTCCTCACGATTGCAGTGATGATCGCAGTGCAATTGCAGTGTTGATCGCAGTGTTGATCGCGTCTTCCCATTGAACAAATAGGCCGCCGGGCGTAGCCCTCCAGCACCGCCCGGCGGCCCCCCTCGCTCCCACGAGAGGACACAAGCATGACACCGGCAACTCTTCTTCTGAAGATCGCCGCAGCACCAGCAGCGCCCGAGTGGTCCTGGGACTGGACCGTCCCACCCTCCGCCGCCGTCATGTCCGGCTGCGCCGCCCTGGCTCTGGCGGCCGTTTTCGATTTCTTCGGGGTCGGCCCCGATCACTGGTGCGACCGCATCGCCGCGATCCTGGTCATGACCGGTCTCAGCCAGTTGCTCGTCTTCGGTCCCGGACGGACCAACGTGCTCCTGCTGAAGCAGTTACACATGCACGCAATCTGGGCAGCTCTGATCACCGACCTCATCGGCCTTATCGCCCTCGCGTTCCTCTTCGGCTCTCTCATGCCGAAGAAACTCAAGCCGAAGATCGGCCGCATCACCCGCTTCGAGCTCAAGCGGAAGACAGCGAACGCTCGGTGGAATCCCAAGGTCTGGGTCCTGCCAGCCTTCGTGGGAGCCTTCCCGATGACCTCTGGCATTGTCGGCGCCGTCACGTACCCCGTGGTCGCCCTCCTGTGTAATGCCGGGTCGGCGGCAACATACTTCCTGGTCGGTTACTGATGAGCCGCCAACGACAGCGTCGGGCGATCGTCCTGGCCGCTGCGCTGATCTTCAGTGCCGGTGTTCTGGCCCGCCTCGGCGAGCGCGCCGGTGACGTCCTCTGGGACACCCGGTACGCGCCCTACGCGCCTACGGCCACGGTGGATGCGCCGTGAGCTGGCTCCAGGCTCTCCGGGACGCTCTTCCGGCCGAGGAGCGGGAGGGGGGGGTTCACCCCTCCCCTCCCCCACCGGCATCGGCCCCCGAGAGTGCCCCCACCAAA
>Ga0307427_1000240_pt1 | contig 38855 bp, 47 predicted proteins | sample SalMarWE160190MG_FD_202162 | JGI IMG/M metagenome (GOLD analysis project Ga0307427, IMG submission 202162) | Salt marsh sediment microbial communities from the Plum Island Ecosystem LTER, Massachusetts, United States - WE1603-190 | ecosystem: Environmental > Aquatic > Marine > Intertidal zone >...
CAGTTCGAAGAATTTCAAAATAATTGCTTTTTTAATAACCGGAAAATTGGATTTTGGGAAAATCAATCCCGCATATGAAACATTTAAATGATATTTACCCACTCTAAACGAGAAGGAACCAATTTTTTTTACTTTTTTAGTAGCCTTTTCATTTTTTCTTTCCGTTTCATTTATAATGGCGAGAGATTTTAGTAAAGCTAATGAAACAAAAGTTCTATCATATACTGACAGAGGTGCGTTGATTAAAGTCGGTTCTTTATATCACAGGCTTGCTGTAAAAGAGACGAAGGGCGGTTCGAAATCAGTAATAGATACTCTGTACTATTACGAACCTCCGGAAGCTCCGGAAGTGTATGATGACTATTTGGCTGCTTCTCAAGGAATAGGTGAAGATCCCGCTGATACTTGTGTAAACTGGTTTACACTCTTAGCACCTGGAACTATTACCAAGATTTTTATGCAGAATGAATACGCGGGCACTGCAACTTGTTATTTGTGGGAGCCTGCTACTTATTTTGATCCTGATAATGAGAAGTGGTATAATATGTTTCCAGATAATCCGGACATTGATCAGCTGCTGCCTTCTGGTGTTCATCTTGTATGTGATGCTCAAGTTCCAGAAGATCAATTCAGCGTTGGCGAATGGACTCCTACATGGAATGTGCTTGATTTAGTTGGGACATTTGATGCTGGAATATATATTGATGGAATAAATGACAGCCTTGATTTCTGGTTTGGTTACTCAATGGATGCGAAAGGTGGACCTACAACCTGGCAGGATGGCACTTTTCACGACACTGAAATTGAAGGTTCATGTAGAAGTTTTTTCACTTTGCATGCTGATTGTCCTGAATATGGATGCTGGTATAGTATAATTTCAGGTGCTGATGATAATCTATGGGTAGCACATATGATGCAGATCGAGGTTGAATATGCAGACCTGCCGCCGATTATTTTAGATGTTAGTAATTTTTCAGATACTTTTGAAGAAAATAAGATTGTCCAGGCGAAGATTATTGATTTGGAGGGAGATGCTTTTACTGCAGAATTATTTACAAAGGTTGGAATTAATGGGACGTATACAAGCGTTCTAATGACCCTGGTTGAAGGCGATATTTATAAAGCCGTTTTATCTGCAAATGTTGGTGATACGATTTATTACTATGTAAAGGCTGAAGATGTTGGTGGAATGGATGATTATTCAAATGTTTACTATTTTGCCAGATTAGAACTTCCAACGAATATTCCATTTTTATTAGTTAACGATGGTGGAAGAGATTTGGATTCACTCTACTTTCTGGCGTTGGCAAATATCGGTATAGATTACTATTATTGGGACATGAAAGAGCATAAAGGCATAGATCAATCGGTTATACATTATCCTGATTTTACAACAATTGCAGTTTTTGGTTGGGGTACATCAATTGTTCCCATTACAGACGATACAACTGAAGATGAATATGACATGCGAGGTTTTCTTGATGGCGGTGGTAACCTGATGTTTGCAGATATGGATTATCTTTACACATGGGGTATGCCTGCTACGGGGACTTTTGTTGCCGGTGATTTTGCTTATGATTATCTTGGAATTGGTGATTATGAAAATGATCCTAATACCGGGGGCGTGAGTGATGCAGACCTTGAAATGGCTGGTATTGCCACCGACCCAATTACCAAAGATTTTGTAGCGCCAACTTATTATGGTTTAATTAATTATGAAATACCGAGCCCGTCATGGGCAAATTGGGGTGACTTTATAGAACCTGCTGGTGACGCTGTAAGCATTTTTAGAGGAAAATCTTCTAATAAAGGTATGGCGGTTAGGAAAGAAGGGTCAGGGTTCAAAACTGTAACATTCGCATTTCCCGTTGCATTAGCGGCGGATATTACTGAGTTTCAAACATTATTGGAAAACTCACTTATCTACTCAGGTGCTATATCCGATTCTGAAATTCCTGTTGATGTTGTAATATTTAGTAAATTCTCACTTTCTCAGAACTATCCGAATCCTTTCAATCCGACAACAGAGATAGTATACAATATCCCAGAAAATACTCATGTTAGAATTTCTGTTTATAATATTCTTGGACAGAAAGTTATTGATCTCGTTAGTGAAAATCAAAAAGCAGGAATGCATAAAGTAGAATGGAATGGAAAAGATGCGAATGGACTTGATGTTGCAGCTGGAATTTATATCTATCGAATGACTACTGGTAATTTTGTTAGTTATAAAAAAATGCTATTAATGAGGTGATTTTCAGTCTCGCAAAGCTTTTTTATGAGATTTAATATAAACAGATATTATTTATTATTTTTACTATGAGTCCACTAAAAAAAAGTATAATTCTACAGAAAGAAAACGTTGAAACGGTTGGATCGTTTGGGCTATGTTTTATTAACCCGCCAATTGGCGGGTTAATAGTAAGTTACGTAGGCATAGAACTGTTTTTCTCATAGAGATGCCGTTGGCAAACAGTTTCCGTAATCATCAGATGGATTCAACTTCTGATGCTTTTTTTAGTGGACTCTACTATTATTTCTTAAAACAGTTTTCAGTTAAACATCTTATTTTGAAAAGTTAAATATTAGATCAAATATGTTGCAAATTGCTGATATTTACGCTTTGGCAGGTAATTGGGGGAATGCCATTTTACAGTATTATGAATATTTATATAGGTTTCCAGAAGATTCAATTATTCCAGTTGTTTATTGCAAAATAGCCGCTGTTTATGAAAAGAGTAACAAATTGGATTTTGCTCAGAGCTATTTACAGAAGGTTGTTGATAGATATTCAGATACTAAGTACGATTTAGAAAGTAGGATGAGATTATCGGTTTTTCTATTTGAAAAAGGGGATTATGATTCAAGCCTTTATTATGCGTTGCTCCGACAAGAGTTTCCTTTAAAAACAGTTTCGGATTATAATTTTATTGCTTTAAATGAAATTTCACTTGTAGATTCAATCTTAACCCTACTACGTCATTTAGAGGTTTTCTACATAACATATTGTATGGTTTTATTAATTTCAATACAACATATAGGGCTAAATTATGCAAGTTACGTTATAGAGTTAAATGTAATTTTAAGTGGGTCTAACAGTTATAATCTGGCCATAGAAGAATTAATTAAAGATTTAGAAGTTTTACCCTCCATGAATTGGATTAGAAAATGGGGTGAAATATCGTTGTCTGGCATAATTCCAGGATTGGGAAGAATAGTTTTAGGTGAATATTGGGACAGAACTTTAACAATGCTGAGTTTTTATGGATTGTGTGGGATTGCATTAATTACTGAGAGATATTATCCTCAATTATACTATTATGTAGGAACAGGAATTTTTCTCTATTACTCTGGGAATATCTATTCAACCTTTATTGAAAAAAAGAGATATGAATTTAGATTGAAGAAGGATTATTTAGAGAAATTGACGAAAAACCATTCTCTTCAGAAAGTGCTTTGTCTGGAGGATCCGATAAAATGTTAATTGAAGCCAAATTGTAAATTATTTTTAATTCATAAAAAAAATATTTGATATAAAAATTAATTATATTAAATTAAAAAGCTTTTTCAAATTTTGATTACGCCACCATAGCTCAGTTGGTAGAGCAGCTGATTTGTAATCAGCGGGTCGCGGGTTCGACTCCTGCTGGTGGCTCATCAGTTTGGAAAATTATTTTTGATTTACATAAGATTTTTGAAATGGAGATTTGACGGTTACCAAGACCCGTAATAAGTTGATACGGGATTTTTGGGAGGGAGTTCTTGCTTTCGTTAAGTCAAATTTAAATAAAACTTATTTAAAATATATACTTTTTCGTAAACAGCAAAATTTATAATTAAAAATATTCGATTAATTGGGTCGGTGGCCGAGTGGTTAATGGCAGCAGACTGTAAATCTGCCGGCGCAATGCCTACGGTGGTTCAAATCCATCCCGGCCCACTCGTTTAATTGCGGGTGTAGCTTAGTGGTAAAGCTCTGGCCTTCCAAGCCAGTGACGAGGGTTCAATTCCCTTCACCCGCTCTTGCTAACTTAGCACAATCGGTAGAGTGTCCCACCCTGGCTAGAAGGTAATCAAGAGAAAGATTGATAATTTAATAAAAAGCCCACGTAGCTCAGTTGGTAGAGCACATCCTTGGTAAGGATGGGGTCACCAGTTCAACTCTGGTCGTGGGCTCTTGAAAGAAGTTGAAGAATTTTATATATTAATCAAGTATGGTAATTGTTAAATCAAATATTAATGAGAATAAAATTAGAAGGAGATTTCATGGCAAAGGAACAATATAAGAGGACAAAGCCACACGTGAATATAGGGACGATAGGTCACGTAGATCACGGTAAGACTACATTAACAGCTGCTATGACGTTAATACTGAACAAGCAGGGATTAGCGGATGTACGTTCATTTGATAGTATAGATAATGCACCGGAGGAGAAAGAGCGAGGGATAACGATAAACACAGCCCATGTAGAGTATGAGTCGCCTAAGCGACATTATGCACATGTAGATTGTCCTGGGCATGCGGATTACATAAAGAACATGATAACAGGAGCGGCACAGATGGATGGGGCGATATTAGTAGTATCGGCATTTGATGGACCTATGCCTCAGACACGTGAGCATGTATTATTAGCGAGGCAGGTAAATGTGCCGTCGATAGTAGTATTTATGAACAAGACAGATATGGTAGATGATCCGGAGTTGATAGAGTTAGTAGAGATGGAGTTACGGGATTTATTGAACAAGTATAAGTATGCTGGTGATGATGTACCGATAATCAAGGGTAGTGCTTTAGAGGCATTGAATAATCCTGATGATCCTGAGAAGACGAAGTGTATATATGATTTGATAGAGGCGATAGATAGTTATATACCGCAGCCGAAGCGAGATATAGACAAGCCATTTTTGATGCCTGTAGAGGATGTATTTTCGATAACAGGGAGAGGGACAGTAGGGACAGGCAGGATAGAGCGAGGAGTAATCAAAGTAGGTGATGAAGTAGAGGTAATAGGTTTAGGTGGTCACAGGAAGACAGTAGTAACAGGCGTAGAGATGTTCAGGAAGATATTGGATAGAGGAGAAGCAGGAGACAATGTAGGGTTATTATTGAGGGGAGTAGAGAAGGATTGGTTACAGCGAGGGATGGTAGTAGCAGCCCCGAAGAGTATCACTCCCCATACGAAGTTCAAAGGCGAGGTATATGTATTGAAGAAGGAAGAGGGAGGAAGGCACACCCCATTTTTCAAAGGTTACAGGCCTCAGTTTTATTTCAGGACAACAGATGTAACAGGTGTAATATCATTGCCGGCAGGTGTAGATATGGTAATGCCGGGGGACAATGTAACAGCCGGGGTAGAGTTGATAACAGAGATAGCGATGGAGAAGGAGCTTCGTTTTGCGATTCGCGAGGGTGGAAGAACAGTTGGTGCTGGTGTTGTAACGGAAATATTGGAGTAATCACAAAGGTATAAGTAATGCGAGAAATTATTACTTTAGAATGTACGGTTTGTAAACGCAGGAACTATACGACGGAAAAGAATAAAAGATTGCATCCAGGTAGAGTGGAATATAAAAAATATTGTCGTTGGTGTAAAAAGCATACTTTACATAAGGAAACGAGGTAAGTAGGATATGAAGGTGAGTAGCTCAATTGGTAGAGCACTGGTCTCCAAAACCAGGGGTTGCGGGTTCAATTCCTGCCTCACCTGCATAGTTTTTTATTCATTCTTTCAGTTATTCACCCACGGAGGAGAATAAAGTATGGTTAAAAAAATTCGAGATTTTTTTAATGGTGTTGTATTTGAAATGAAAAAAGTTTCATGGCCAACCTGGCAAGAGTTGAAAGGTTCTACCGTTGTAGTTTTAATTTTTTCACTAATACTAGCCGTGTTTTTATTTGTTGTAGATTTAGTATTATCTAAAATTGCGCACATTATTTTATAGTTTTATTATGGAATGGTACGTTTTAAAGGCATATTCAGGTAAAGAAAAGAAGATTCAAGAAGCTATTCTATTGGAAGCAGAGCATGCAGGAATGAATGATATTATATCTGAAGTTCTTGTTCCTTCTGAAAATATAATGGAAATGCGTGAAGGTAAGAAGCTTGTGCGTAACAAAGTATTTTTTCCAGGTTATATTCTTATAAAAATGGAGATGACAAAAGAGTCTCAATATCTTGTTGAGAATATACCTGGTATTATGAGCTTTGTGGGAGCTAAAGGCAGGCCTTTGCCTCTCAAACTTGAAGAAGTAAAAAGAATAATGGGAGAAGTTGAGCGCAAAGATGGTCGAGAGGTGATGGCTGTTCCTTTTAGAATAGGCGATCCTATTAAAGTCATAGATGGTCCTTTTATTGATTTTAGAGGAGTTGTTCAAGAAGTCAATGAGGATAAACATAAAATAAAAGTTACAGTTAGCATTTTTGGTCGTCCAACGCCAGTTGAGTTAGATTTTTTACAGGTTGAATTGGAGAAATAGGTGAAAATATGGCAAAAAAGGTTTTAACGACAATAAAACTGCATATTCCTGCAGGTAATGCAAACCCTTCACCCCCTGTCGGTCCTGCTTTAGGTCAACATAGTGTAAATATAATGGAATTTTGTAAAGCATTTAATGCCCGGACAGAGGACAAACAGGGTTTGATCATTCCTGTCGAAATTACAGTTTTTTCCGATAGGTCATTCAAATTCATAACTAAAACACCTCCAGCTTCCATTCTTCTAAAAAAAGCTGCAAAAATTGAAAAGGGGTCTGGTGAGCCGAATAAAACAAAAGTTGGATCAGTTACGCTTAAAGCAATCAAGGAAATAGCAGAAACGAAGTTACCAGACCTTAATGCACACACAATTGAGCAAGCTATGGAAATGATAAAAGGAACTGCCCGTAGTATGGGCATTAGGATAATAGAGTAAAGGAACCAGTTTTATGAAAGTCTCAAAACGGGTTATTAATAATAATAGTAAAGTTAATCGAAAAAAAGAATATCCGATTAAAGAAGCAATATCGCTATTGAAAAGTATTGAGAGTGCTAAATTCGACGAAACTATTGAAGTACACGTAAATCTTGGTGTAGATCCAAGACATGCGGATCAAAATATACGTGGCACAGTTTCCTATCCATATGGTACTGGCAAAAAAGTGAGAGTTCTCGTAATGACCAGAGCGAAAGTTGACGAAGCCAATAAAGCCGGCGCCGATTATGTTGGACTTGAAGAGTATATTGAAAAGATTCAAAAAGGTTGGACTGATGTTGATGTGATTATTGCAACACCTGATGTTATGGGGCAAGTAGGACGACTTGGAAAAATTCTTGGTCCAAAAGGACTCATGCCAAATCCCAAAAGCGGTACGGTAACTAATAATGTAGCAATTGCCGTAAAAGAAGTAAAGACTGGCCGTGTGGAAATTAGGGTTGATAAAAGTGGAATAATACATTCTCCTGTTGGTAAAATGTCTTTTTCTAAAGAAAGTATTGAAGAAAATATAAAAACTTTAATATCCAATTTAATTAGAATGAGACCTTCTGCAGCGAAAGGAGTATATTTACAGAAATTGACGCTAACGACTACAATGGGACCTGGAATTCATGTAGATAAGTCTACTGTGTTACAATAATGTATTATTTAGGAGTTAAGATGCCAAATCAGAAAAAAATTGATTTAGTAAGTGAAATTACCGATAAATTTGCAAGAGCTAAAAGTATATATTTTACTGATTATAGAGGAATGAATGTAAAGCAGATGAATGATCTGAGGAAAGAGTTTCATTTTGCAAATATTGAATATAGGGTTGCAAAAAAGACTCTTACCAGGATTGCTGCAAAAAATGCCGGGTATGATTCAATTAGCAATCTTATTAATGGACAGATGGGAATTGCATTTTCCTATGATAATCCCACCGTTCCAGCGAGGGTAATAACTTCATTTGTTAAGAAAAATAAATTAGAGATACTGGATATTACCGGATGTATTTTTGAGAATGAGATTTTTACAGCCGATAGGATTGAGGTGATAATAAACTTATCATCAAAGGAAGAGCTATTATTTAGATTTGTCGGTACCTTAGTTGCTCCGATGAGTAATCTTGTTGGTGTACTTAACGCGTCTATGAGTCAATTGGTTGATTTACTTAAATCGATTAATGAAAACAAAAAAGAATAATGTGTATTTCTGTAAAAGGAGGAAAATAGGAAATGGCTGAAATAACAAGAGCAAATGTTCTTGAATATCTTGAAAAAGCTAATATGCTTGAGATATCCGAACTGGTTAAAGACATTGAGGAAAAATTTAATGTAAAAGCGGCTGCTCCAATAGCTGTAGCTACTCAAGGAGGAGCTGCTGCTGAAGCTCCGCTAGAAGAAGAACAGACAGAATTTGACGTTATTTTGAAAGAAATTGGTTCTCAAAAGATCAATGTCATCAAAGTTGTAAGGTCAGCAACAAGTCTTGGATTGAAAGAAGCTAAGGATCTAGTTGATGGTGCTCCTAATCCAATCAAAGAGGCAGTGTCAAAAGAAGAAGCCGAAAGTCTTAAGAAACAGTTAGAGGAAGCAGGAGCAACAGTCGAGATCAAATAGGCTGTCATTAATCATACCTTATTGTATTTTGGATGATAGTATCTTAGGTGGATATGTGAATTGTCCCCTTTTAAAACAAGGGATATTTAAAAGTGAAAAGGAGAGACACTCTTGAGTAAAGCTCCACATAAATCGATGAAGAGAAAAACTTTCTCAAAAATTTCTACTGTGCTGGATATGCCAAATCTTTTGGATGTTCAGCTTAAATCATATGAAGCATTTCTTCAAAAAGATGTTCTACCACAAAACCGTAAGAAAAAAGGACTTGAAGCAGCTTTTCATAATATATTTCCTGTAGAAGATACGCATGGAAACTATCTTTTAGAGTATAAATATTATTCAGTAGGTGAGCCTCGATATTCAATAAAAGAGTGTATAGAGCGCGGTGTTAGTTATACAATTCCTTTAAAAGTGCGACTCGTTCTTCATATTAGTGAAGAGGATAGTTCCAAAGAAAATTATGCCGCTGGTATTGAGCAGGATATATTCTTTGGTAATGTTCCTTATATGACAGAAAAAGGTACTTTTATTATCAATGGTGCTGAAAGAGCTATTGTAAGTCAGCTTCAGAGGTCACCGGGTGTATTCTTTGATGAAGGCAAACACGCAAATGGAATGAAAATCTATTCTGCGAGAGTTATTCCCTTTAGAGGCTCATGGGTAGATTTTGTAATTGATACTCATGATGTCCTTAGTGCAATCATAGATAGGCGCCGTAAATTTCCAGCAACTATCTTACTAAGAGCATTTGGCTATCCCACAAATGAAGATATTCTGAAATTGTTGGATATTGGTGAAAGAATCAACATTTTAACGTCAGGTAAAGGAGCAATTGGAAAAACACTTGCCGAGAGTTTAGTAGATCCCGAAACAGGTGAAGTTGTCTTTGAAGTAAAAGAGATAATTACGATTGATAATGAACATATAAAGATTTGTAAAGAGCATAAGATTGACTCAATTCTGGTATTTACAACTGACGATGAAATTGAAAAATCAGTACTTCTAAATACTATTAGAAAAGATACTTCTACAAATGATGAGGAATCGGCACTTTATTTTTTATATAGAAGTCTACGAACTGGAGAGCCTCCAAATTTAGAAATAGCAAAAAAGTTTGTTGAGAGATTATTTTTTAGTCCTAAAAGGTATGATCTCGGTCAGGTTGGTCGCTATCGAATAAATAAAAAATTCAATTTAAAAATCCCTGTTGAAGATACAGTTCTTACCAAACAGGATATTGTCGAGATTATTAAGCATATTATAGAGATGAAGAAGGGTAATTTAGGTCCTGATGATATAGACCATCTTGGCAATAGACGTGTTCGGACTGTTGGAGAGCAGCTGACAAATCAATTTAATCTTGCATTTACACGAATGGCGCGAACTATTAAAGAGAGAATGAACTTACGGGAATCTGAAAACCTGACTCCTCAGGATTTGATTAATTCAAGAATTATTACATCAGTCGTTAATTCCTTTTTTGGAACAAGCCAGTTATCTCAATTTATGGATCAGACAAATCCTCTTGCTGAAATTACACATAAGCGTCGTGTTTCTGCACTAGGACCCGGTGGACTTACCAGGGAAAGAGCAGGTTTTGAAGTTCGTGATGTTCACTATACACATTACGGTAGACTTTGTCCTATAGAAACTCCAGAAGGTCCAAATATCGGATTGATCTCTTCTCTAGCAACCTATGCCTATGTAAATGAACTTGGTTTTATTGAAACACCTTATCGTCGTGTTGAAATCAAGAATAACGAACCAGTTGTAACAAATAAAGTAGTGAATCTTTCGGCGGATGACGAAGATAGGGAGTTAATTGCACAGGCTAATGCCCCATTGGATGAAAGGGGACATTTTGTAAAATCTCATGTTCGGGCAAGAATTCGTGGTGAATTTCCAATGGTTGAACCTGATAAAGTGAAATACATGGATGTTTCACCCAATCAGATAGTATCTGTTTCAGCAGCACTAATTCCTTTTCTTGAGCATGATGATGCGAACCGTGCACTTATGGGTTCGAATATGCAGCGGCAATCCGTGCCACTTCTTAAACCTGAAAGACCAATTGTTGAAACTGGAATGGAAAAAGTGGTAGCAAGGGATTCAAAGACTATAGTCGTCTCTCCTATAGATGGAGTTATTGAGGAGGTATGCGCTGATTATATTGTAATTCGCCCCTCCAATACAGATGATGATTCCCTCCTTGATGAAAATCAGGTTAAAGTTAAACTGGAATTAGCTAAATTTATTCGCACTAATCAAGATACTTCTGTAAATCAAAAACCTTTGGTTAAAGCAGGCGATAAGGTTAAAAAAGGCGGGGTTATTGCCGATGGTTGTTGTACTGATAAGGGAGAACTAGCATTGGGACAAAATGTTCTAGTTGCTTTTATGCCATGGCGAGGTTATAACTTTGAGGATGCAATTGTTCTTAGTGACTGTATGGTAAGAGATGATGTATTTACTTCAGTTCATGTTAAAGAATTTGAACTTGAAGTTCGAGATACAAAACGTGGTAGTGAGGAACTTACCCGTGAAATACCAAATGTTAGTGAGGAAACAACTAGAAACATAGATGCAAATGGTATTATTCGTATTGGAGCTGAAGTTAAACCTAATGATATATTAATCGGTAAAGTTACTCCAAAAGGTGATACAGATCCAACTCCTGAAGAAAAACTATTAAGAGCTATATTTGGTGAAAAAGCTAGCGATGTTAAAGATGCTTCTAAAAGAGCTGAATCTGGAATTAGAGGTGTTATTGTAGATACAAAATTATTTAAGCGAAAGGGAAAAACAAGTCGGGATAATGAGAGGCGTTATATTGAGGAACTAACAAGTAAGAGTGTACAAGAACATCATTCTCTTAATGCTCGTCGAGATAAGTTGTTGATTAAAATTCTGACTGGCAAAACATCTAAAACAATAAAAGATCTAACTGGAGTAAAAAAAGTTGTCAAAGCCGGTACTAAATTGACTGAAAAGCAGCTTCAGGGAATAAATTTTGACAATCTGAGTTTAGAGGAACCATGGACTACTGATTCTGAGGCAAATCAGAAAGTTGAAAGAGTAATAAAAAACTATCTTGATCTTTCGCAAAAGATTGATGAAGAGCTAGAGTATAATATTTATAGGATAAAAGTTGGTGATGATCTTCAACCTGGGGTTTTAGAACTTGCAAAGGTTTATGTAGCAAATAAGAGGAAAATTTCTGTCGGTGATAAAATGTCTGGCAGACATGGTAATAAAGGTGTAGTTTCAATAATTGTACCTCAGGAAGATATGCCCTTCTTAGAAGATGGAACTCCGGTTGATATTGTTCTTAACCCTCTTGGCGTGCCATCACGTATGAATTTGGGACAGCTCTATGAAACGATGCTTGGATGGGCAGGTAAGAAACTGGGTGTTTATTACGAAACACCGGTGTTTGATGGTGCCTCCCATGAAGAAGTGAAAGAAGAACTTAGAAAAGCTAATTTACCCGAAAGTGGGAAGGTAACTCTTTATGATGGTCAGACAGGTGAACCTTTTGACGCTTCTGTTACAGTTGGATATATCTACATGATGAAACTGTCACATCTAGTAGAAGATAAGATGCATGCCAGGTCCACCGGGCCTTACTCACTTGTTACTCAACAACCACTGGGAGGAAAGGCTCAATTTGGGGGTCAGCGCTTTGGTGAAATGGAAGTCTGGGCTTTAGAAGCCTATGGTGCTGCCTACACTTTACAGGAAATTCTTACCGTAAAATCCGATGATGTTGAAGGTCGGTCTAGAGCCTATAATGCAATTGTAAAGGGAGAAAATTTCTCAGAATTCGGTATACCTGAGTCATTTCACGTCCTTTTAAAAGAGCTGCAAGGTTTATGTATTGAAATGGATGTTAATTAGTCCCGATCCCGATTCATCGGGACAGGGCTGGAGGAAATAAAATTAATATGAATTTTTCAAGACCTTTTAGTTATCGTAGAGAGTTTGAAAGTATCACTATACATGTATCTTCTCCAGAGACAATTTTAATTCGTTCACATGGTGAAGTCTTAAAACCTGAAACAATAAATTACCGCTCATACAAACCTGAAAAAGATGGACTTTTTTGCGAGAAGATTTTCGGTCCTGTCAAAGATTGGGAATGTCATTGTGGGAAGTATAAGCGTATAAGATATAAAGGTATAATTTGTGATAGATGTGGTGTTGAAGTAGCAAGAAAGAAAGTTCGACGTGAACGTATGGGGCATATTACTCTTGCTGTTCCGGTTGTGCATATATGGTTTCTGAGGTCTATTCCAAGTAAGTTATATTATCTCTTAAATATTAAGACAAGGAGCCTTGAAGAAATTGTATATTATGAAAAATATGTTGTTCTCAATCAGGGTGAATCTGACCTTTCATATAAGTCTATCATTTCAGAAGAAGAATATTTTGAAAATATGATAAAATATGGACCAAAGAGCGAACTGTTCGATGAAGAAGAAGCTCAGAACTATTTTATTGCTAAAACTGGTGGTGAAGCTTTAAGAGAACTCCTTCACAAATTAGATGTAGAAGTTTTAGTCCGAAAACTCAAAAATGATCTAAAATCTAAAAAGTCGTCTACTCAGAAAGCTGAAATATTAAAGCGTCTTAAAGTGGTTAAGGCTTTTCTACCTCGTGAAGGAAAGCCTGTCAATAAACCTGAGTGGATGGTTATAACGGTTTTACCGGTTATTCCTCCTGATCTCAGGCCTCTTGTTCCTCTTGAAGGTGGTAGGTTTGCAGCAAGTGACCTGAATGACTTATATAGACGAGTTATTATCCGAAATAATAGATTAAAGCAACTTATCGAGATTAAAGCCCCGGAGGTTATTCTCAGGAACGAAAAAAGAATGCTTCAGGAAGCTGTTGATTCACTTTTTGATAACAGCCGGAGACGTACCGAAGTCAGAAGTGGTACAAGACGTCCTTTGAAGAGTTTAAGCGATATGCTTAAAGGTAAGGAAGGACGCTTTAGACAGAACCTACTTGGTAAGCGTGTTGATTATAGTGGACGTTCCGTCATTGTTGTTGGACCTAATCTTAAATTGAACGAATGTGGTTTGCCAAAAGAAATGGCGATTGAGTTATTTAAGCCACATATTATTCATCAACTTATTAGGCGTAATAAATCGAAAACTCCTAAAGCTGCCAAAGCGATGGTAGATCAAAAGGATCCCGAGGTATATAGAATACTTGAATATGTAGTAAAAGACCATCCTGTTTTATTAAATAGAGCACCTACACTTCATAGATTAGGTATTCAAGCTTTTCAGCCGGTTTTGATTGATGGAAAGGCTATCCAAATCCATCCGTTAGTATGTGCTGCTTTTAATGCTGACTTTGATGGAGATCAGATGGCAGTTCATATACCTCTATCATTTGAAGCACAAATGGAGTGTAGAGTATTGATTATGTCAAGCCATAATATTCTTCACCCTGCACATGGATTTCCTGTTGCTATTCCGTCACAAGACATGGTCCTTGGTGTCTATTATATCACCCGTCAGAGAAGAGGAGCGAAGGGTGAAGGCAAGAGTTTTTCATCAACTAATGAAGCGCTTACAGCATACTGGGCCAGTGAATTAGATATACACGCCATAGTAAAGATTAGAGTAAACGGTATAATTTACGATACAACTGTTGGAAGAGCATTATTCAATAGTCTTCTTCCAAAAGAAATAGGGTATATTAATGAGCTTATTTCTAAAGGACGTTTAGAGACGATTGTACGCGAAGGTTATCATAAAGCTGGTAATTACGAAACTGTTAAGTTCCTTGATAAATTAAAAGATGTCGGATTTAAATACGCAACAAGGTCTGGTGTTTCAATTTCAATGTCGGATATTCTAATACCAGAAAAAAAATCTGAGCTTATTGAGGAATCATTTAAACATGTTGAAGATATTCAGAGAAAGTTCCGGAAAGGAATATTAACTGAGGGGGAGCGTTATAACAAAATAATAGATAATTGGACTCATACTACAAATGAAGTTGCAGATGTCACCATCGAAAATCTTTCTAATGATAAGCAAGGGTTTAATCCTATATTTATGATGGCTGATTCTGGTGCTCGAGGCAGTAGTGAGCAAATTAAACAACTTGCAGGTATGCGTGGTTTGATGGCAAAACCGCAAAAATCAATGACAGGACAAGTGGGAGAAATCATTGAAACCCCGATCACTTCCAACTTTAAAGAGGGTCTTTCAGTACTTGAATATTTTATCTCTACTCATGGAGCCAGGAAAGGATTAGCAGATACTGCATTAAAGACCGCTGATGCGGGTTATCTTACTCGCCGTTTAGTGGATGTTGCTCAAGACGTTGTTATTACTGAGGAAGATTGTGGTACTATTAATGGTATTGAGATAACCGCATTGAAAAAAGAAGAAAATATTATTGAGAATCTAGCTGACCGAATTGTTGGACGAGTTGCCCAGGAGGATGTTTATGATCTGGAAGATGAAGAGGAAATTATAGTTGAAGCAGGCCAGGAAATTAATGAGTCAATTGCACATAGAATTCAGGATTGCGGAATAGAGAAAGTTCGTATTCGATCAGTTCTGACTTGCGAATCTCTTAGAGGTGTTTGTGAGAAATGCTATGGTAGAAATTTGGCAAGTAACAAGATGGTGAATATTGGAGAGGCGGTGGGAATAATGGCAGCTCAATCTATTGGTGAACCGGGTACCCAGCTTACACTTAGGACGTTTCACTATGGTGGAACAGCTGCTAGGGTTGTAGAAGAATCAGAGGTTGAAGCAAAGAGTAAAGGCAGAGTGGTTTTTTCAAATAATTATAAATCTGTAATTAATAAAAAAGAAAAATATTCTATAGCTTTATCCAGAGATGCTCTTTTAAGCCTTATTGATGAAAATAATCGAGTTACATCTACTTATAATGTACCTTATGGTGCTCATGTTATTGTGAAAGGAAATGAACAAATTAATGTAGGACAGACTTTGTTTCTCTGGGATGTTTATATGGATCACATTTTGGCATTACGTTCTGGTAAAGTTAGATTTGTTGACCTGATTGAGAATGTCACTTATAGCGAAGAAACTGATGAGTCTGGGCATAAATCAAGAATTGTAATTGAATCGAAAGATAGAACTATTCAACCAAGAATAGATATTATCTATAAAGTGAATGGTGAGGAGAAAGTTAGTGTAGGGTTCATGCTGCCAGTGCGTGCTATGCTGGTTGTTGACGATGGAAGGAGTGTTGTAGCAGGTGATGTTCTTGCAAAGATTCCAAAAGAGATAGGAAAAACTGGTGACATAACGGGTGGATTACCACGTGTTGCTGAGTTATTTGAAGCAAGGCGACCGAAAGATCCTGCGATTATTTCTGAAATTGATGGCCAAGTTAAATTTGGTAAAACTGAAAAAGGTATAAGAGAAATTATTGTTGTTGGTCCGGACGCTCAGCAGAAAAAGTACAAAATGCCTTATGGTCGTTATGTTTTGGTTAATCAAGGAGATGAAGTACAAGCTGGTGAAAGACTTTGTGAGGGACCTGTTGCTCCTCAGGATATTCTTGCAGTGCAAGATCCTCGTAAAGTACAGGAATACCTTGTGGATGGAATCCAGGAGGTTTATAGACTTCAGGGGGTTAGAATTAACGATAGGCATATTGAGGTTATTGTACGGCAGATGATGCAAAAAGTAAGCATTGAGGACTCTGGTGATACAAATTTACTTGAAAAAGATAGAGTAAACCGGAATGAGCTGATTGAAGAGAACGAACGGATAAAAAATTATGTTGTCATTAAAAATGTTGGTGACTCTGATTGGGATGAAGGTGATGTCGTTTCAAAAAAAGAGTTTGCGAAGTTCAACCGCTTGCTTAAGGAGGAAGACAAAAATCCGGCGAAGGCTAGACAGGCTCATCCTGCAAAGTTTAATGAGTTGCTTCTTGGCATAACAAGAGCATCATTAAATACAGAATCCTTTATATCAGCCGCTTCATTTCAAGAAACTACTCGAATTTTAACTGATGCAGCAGTAGCCGGTAAAACAGATTATTTAAGAGGTTTAAAGGAGAATGTTATAATGGGACGGTTGATTCCAGCTGGAACAGGTTTGAGGAAATACAAAGATATTGTGGTTACAGAACCTGAAGAAGAAATAAAGGAGTGGGAATTAATACGTGAGAAGAAAAAGAGTGAAGAAGCCGAGCTTGCTGCTCTACAAAAATAAAGAATATTGCTATTGGAAATGTATTGCTTACAAAATATAATTATCGTATGTTTGTGGGTTTTTATAGTGGAGAGAGTATGCCAACGATCAGTCAGTTAGTTCGTAAGGGGAGAAAAGCAGTTTTTAAGAAGGAGAAGGCACCAGCTTTACGTGGGTGCCCTCAGAAACGTGGTGTATGTACAAGGGTTTATACCACTACTCCAAAAAAACCAAATTCTGCCTTGCGGAAAGTAGCTCGTGTCAGATTAACAAATGGCAAAGAGGTGAATGCTTATATTCCTGGTGAAGGACATAATCTTCAAGAGCATTCAATAGTCTTAGTTGAAGGCGGACGTGTTAAGGATCTTCCTGGTGTCCGTTACCATATTGTCAGAGGGACTCTTGATACAAGTGGTGTTAGTGATAGGAGAAATAGCCGTTCAAGATATGGAACAAAGCGTCCATCTTAATAAGGGAGATTAGTTTATGGCTCGAAGAAAGAGAATTCCATCTCGACGAATATTACCTGACCCCAAGTACGGCGATATTCAAGTAGCAAGGTTTATAAACTATATTCTTAGAAGAGGGAAAAAATCTCTGGCTGAAAGAATTTTTTATGATGCTATAGATATCATTGGAGAAAAGCAAAAAACAAATGGAGTTGATGTTTTTCGAAAGGCAATGAGAAATGTATCTCCTATTATGGAAGTAAAATCAAGAAGAATCGGTGGCGCAACTTATCAGGTTCCTATTGAAGTAAGACCCAGGAGGAAATTTGCTTTAGCTGCTAGATGGGTAATTTCCTTTGCTAAATCCAGGCAGGGAAATTCGATGGCAGAGAAACTTGCCGGTGAACTGATGGCAGCTGCCAAAAATGAAGGTGGATCAATTAAAAAGAGAGACGATACACATAGAATGGCAGAAGCGAATAAAGCTTTTGCTCATTTTGGATATAGATAATAAAGGAATATTGTGAAAGAAAGAATTCTTAAAAAAATACGGAATATAGGGATTATGGCACATATTGATGCCGGTAAGACCACTACAACTGAGAGAATTCTTTTCTATACAGGTCGAGTCCATAGGATGGGAGAAGTTCACAATGGTACTGCAACTATGGACTGGATGGATCAAGAAAAAGAGCGAGGTATAACGATTACATCTGCGGCAACAACTTGTTATTGGAATGACCATCGTATTAATATTATTGATACACCAGGTCATGTAGATTTTACTGCAGAAGTTGAACGGTCCCTCAGAGTGCTAGATGGGGCTGTTGCTATTTTTTGTGGTGTTGGCGGGGTTGAACCTCAAAGTGAAACCGTTTGGCGACAGGCGAATAAATACAATATTCCTCGAATTGCATTTGTTAATAAAATGGATAGGGCAGGAGCAGATTATTTTAATGTACTATCAATGATAAAAGATCACCTTAAAGCGACACCAATACCCATTAATCTTCCTATAGAAAATGGAGATCTTTTTACAGGAATTATTGATTTGATCTCATTAAAGAGTATTATTTATGATAATACTGCTTTGGGTGATAAATACTTTATTGGTGAAGTTCCAGAAGATTTACAAGATATAGTAGATAAATATCGAAAAGTCCTTATTGAAGAAGCCGCTAATTACGATGAAGAACTCTTCTCAAAATATCTGAGTGGTGAAGTAATTCAACCGGAAGATATAAAAAGAGCTATACGTATAGGTACACTTGAAAATAAGGTCGTTCCAATTTTTTGCGGTTCTGCTTTTAAAAATAAGGGAATACAGCCATTATTGGATGCAGTTGTTGATTATCTTCCTTCCCCATTTGATGTACCAGCAATTAAAGGAGTGAATCTAAAAGGTACTTCAATTGAGCGGAGGGTAAATATAGATGATCCTTTTTCCGCTCTCATTTTTAAAATTATGTCAGACCATCATGTTGGACGATTAAGTTTTATTCGAGTATATTCTGGCTCAGTAAAGAAGGGATCTACTGTTTTCAATTCATCTATCCAAAAGAAAGAAAGGATAAGCCGACTACTTTTAATGCATGCAAACAAACGCGAAGATGTAGATGAGTTGTCTGCAGGTGAAATTGGGGCGGTAGTTGGGTTGAAAATAAGTTATACTGGTCATACTCTCTGTGATTCCAAAAATCCTATTATACTCGAATCAATGAACTTTCCAGAACCGGTTTTATCCGTTTCTATTGAACCTAAGAGTAAATCGGATTCGGAGAATTTGTATAATTCCTTAAATAAACTTGCTTATGAAGACCCGACTTTTAAGGTTCGTCAGGATGAAGAAAGTGGTCAGACTATCATTTCAGGAATGGGTGAGCTTCACCTGGAAGTTCTTGTTGACAGAATGATCAGAGAGTTCAATGTCAGGGCACATGTAAGTAAGCCACATGTTTCTTATCGAGAAACTATCACAAGAGAGGCAATAGGAAAGGGAAGTTTCATACGGCAATCTGGTGGTAAAGGACACTACGGAGTTGTAGAGCTAAAGGTTGAACCAAATGGTACTGCTCGCGATTTCTCTTTTGAGAATAAAATTGTTGGAGGTATAATTCCAAGAGAATTTGTACCGGCGATAGAAAAAGGAATTCGTAACAGATTAAAGAGCGGAATTTTAGCTGGTTATCCTATTCAAAAAATAAAAGTTACACTTATTGATGGTGCATATCATGAGGTTGATTCTTCAGAATTGGCTTTTGAGATTGCTGGATCTATTGCTTTAGAAAATGCTTTAGAGAAAGCGGGTCCATCTATTTTAGAACCGATAATGTCTTTGGAAGTAGTTGTACCTGATGATTATTTAGGTGATGTAATTAATGACCTTAATTCAAGGCGAGCAAATATTCTTGGGATGCGGAAAAGGAACGATACTAATATTGTTGATTCATTAGTCCCTTTAAGGGAAGTTTTTGGATATGCAACGGATTTAAGATCAATTACTCAAGGAAGAGCAGTATTTACGTTGGAATTTTCAAAATATGATTTTTGTGATAAAAAGATACAAAAAACGATTATTGAAAAAACAAAGGGTTTTATACCTGAGTTTTTAAAAAGATAAGGAGATCTCATGGCGAAGGAACAATATAAGAGGACAAAGCCACACGTGAATATAGGGACGATAGGTCACGTAGATCACGGTAAGACTACGTTAACAGCTGCTATGACGTTAATACTGAACAAGCAGGGATTAGCGGATGTACGTTCATTTGATAGTATAGACAATGCACCGGAGGAGAAGGAGCGAGGGATAACGATAAACACAGCCCATGTAGAGTATGAGTCGCCTAAGCGACATTATGCACATGTAGATTGTCCTGGGCATGCGGATTACATAAAGAACATGATAACAGGAGCGGCACAGATGGATGGAGCGATCTTAGTAGTATCAGCTTTTGATGGTCCAATGCCGCAGACACGGGAGCATGTATTATTAGCGAGGCAGGTAAATGTACCGTCGATAGTAGTATTTATGAACAAGACAGATATGGTAGATGATCCGGAGTTGATAGAGTTAGTAGAGATGGAGTTACGAGATTTATTGAACAAGTATAAGTATCCTGGTGATGATATACCGATAATCAAGGGGAGTGCCTTAGAGGCATTGAATAATCCTGATGATCCTGAGAAGACGAAGTGTATATATGATTTGATAGAATCGATAGATAGTTATATACCGGAGCCGAAGCGAGATATAGACAAGTCATTTTTGATGCCGGTAGAGGATGTATTTTCGATAACAGGAAGAGGGACAGTAGGTACAGGCAGGATAGAGCGTGGAGTAATCAAAATAGGTGATGAAGTAGAGATAATAGGTTTAGGTGGTCACAGGAAGACAGTAGTAACAGGCGTAGAGATGTTCAGGAAGATATTGGATAGAGGTGAAGCAGGAGACAATGTGGGGTTATTATTGAGAGGAGTAGAGAAGGATTGGTTACAGCGGGGGATGGTAGTAGCAGCCCCGAAGAGTATTACTCCCCATACGAAGTTCAAGGGTAAGGTGTATGTATTGAAGAAGGAAGAGGGAGGAAGGCACACCCCATTTTTCAAAGGTTACAGGCCTCAGTTTTATTTCAGGACAACAGATGTAACGGGTGTAATATCGTTACCGGCAGGTGTAGATATGGTAATGCCAGGAGATAATGTAACAGCTGAGGTTGAGTTGATAACAGAGATAGCGATGGAGAAGGAGCTTCGTTTTGCGATTCGAGAGGGTGGAAGAACAGTTGGTGCTGGCGTTGTAACGGAAATATTGGAGTAAGGGGTTACCCATGGCTGGACAAAAAATTAGAATAAGTTTAAAAGCATATGATCACAATCTTTTGGATAAAAGTACAAAGAAGATTGTATTAACAGCCAAATCTACAGGTGCAGTAGTTTCAGGGCCAATTCCTTTACCTACTCAAAGGACGGTCTATACTGTTCTTAGATCACCTCATGTAGATAAAAAGTCAAGAGAACAGTTTCAAACTAAGATACATAAGAGATTAATTGATATTTTGAATTCAACGTCTAAAACGGTGGATGCTCTTATGAAATTAGACCTTCCTGCGGGAGTGGATATTGAGATAAAGGTATAATGGAAGTATTTCTATGTTAGGTATTATTGGGAAAAAAATAGGGATGAGTCAGATATTTAGAGAGAGTGGCGAGGCAATACCGGTATCTATTGTTGAAGCTGGTCCCTGCCAGGTAGTTCAAGTAAAAACGTCGAAAAAAGACGGCTACTCAGCAATCCAGATGGGTTTTATAGAAAAACCAGAGCGTCTAACAAACAAACCGGAAATGGGACACTTTAGGTCAGCAAAGGTTAAGCCTTATAAATATCTTGAGGAATTCAGGGAATTTAAGGCTGATTATTGCAAAATCGGTGAGAAAATAACCATTGATCTTTTTAAAGAAGGTGATTCTATTAAAGTAACTGGTATTTCTATAGGGAAAGGTTTTCAGGGCGTTGTGAAGAGGTATAATTTCAGAGGTGGTCCGAAAACTCACGGTCAGAGCGATCGTCTTAGAGCTGGTGGTTCGATTGGCGCATCTGCATATCCCTCACGAGTAATTAAGGGTGTAAAAATGCCCGGAAGAATGGGTGGTAAAAGAATTACAACGAGAGGATTACGGGTAATTAAGATAGATAATAAAAATAATTTACTTTATATCACAGGAGCCATCCCAGGTCCAAGAAATGGCATTGTAACTATTCGGAGGCTGGAAAGTTGAGTATGGAATTTACCATTTTCAAAAAAGATGGATTAGAGTCTAGCGAGACGATGGTTATAAAAAACCCTTCATTTGATATAGAACCACATGACCATGCTATCTATCTTGCGGTTAAGACAGAGATGACAAATGCTCGTCAGGGCACTAGTTCAACAAAAACTCGTGCTGAAGCCCGTGGTGGTGGTAGAAAACCATTTAAACAAAAGGGACGTGGTGCGGCAAGAGCGGGGTCTAGAAGAAGTCCTATTTGGGTAGGTGGTGGAAGAGCCTTTGGACCAAAGCCCAAAATTTACAATATGAAGATAAATAAAAAAGTTAAACTTTTAGCAAGAAAAAGTGCTCTTTCATATAGATACCGTGAGGGTGCAATCAAAGTTATCGAAGAGCTTAAATTAGATGATGCAAAATCCAGGAATATCCGTAATCTGCTTAAGGGATTTGGGCTGGAAAACAAACGTGTAACTATTCTTGCTTCAAAAGTCAATAGAAATCTATATTTATCATGCAGAAATTTTTATAATGTGTTTGTTGTTGAAGCGGAAAAGGCTTCAACTTATGATTTGTTAGATTGTGAAATATTATTGATTGAGAAAGCAGGGCTCGAAAAATTGAATAACCGGTTGCTGCTAAATAGTTAGGAATTCAGAGATGTCAATAAAAGGAACAATAATTATTAAACCGATCTTGACTGAAAAGATTAATAATCTACAGGAAAATGAGAGGAAATACGGCTTTAAGGTTCATCCTTCTGCAAATAAGATTGAAATAAAAAAAGCTATTGAAAGGAAATTTGGAGTTAGAGTAGAGAAAGTAGCCACTATGAACATTAGAGGAAAAAGAAAACAGATGACAGTTAGAAGCGGTGGTAGGGTAATAAAAACTGATGGTAGACGTTCTAATTGGAAAAAAGCTATAATAACTCTAAAAGAAGGTGATAAGATAGATTTCTATCAAGGAGAAACTGCGGTATAGCGTTATGGGAATTAAAAAAATCAAGCCAATTACACCGGGACAACGTTTTAAATCAGTTGACACTTTTGATGATGTAACAACTGATAAACCCGAAAAAAGCCTTCTCGTTTCAATTAAACGGTCAAGTGGGAGAAATAATTTAGGTCGCGTAACAGCACGTCGACGTGGGGGCGGGCATAAGCGAACTTATAGAATAATTGATTTCAGACGAAATAAATATGATATTGAAGCTGTTGTCAAAACTATAGAATATGATCCTAATAGATCAGCGAGAATTGCCTTACTTACTTATAAAGATGGTGAAAAACGGTACATATTAGCCCCTGATGGTTTACATACTGGTAGTATTGTGGTATCTAGCCAGGATGCTTCAATAAAACCAGGGAATGCTTTACCATTAAAAAATATTCCTGCAGGTACATTCGTTCATAATATCGAGTTGAAGCCTAAGAAGGGTGGACAAATTGCTCGTGGTGCTGGAACAGCAGCTCAGATTATGGCAAAAGAGGGTAAATATGTTACTTTGAAAATGCCTTCCGGTGAAATCCGTCTGGTTTTTAAAGAGTGTTTTGCAACAATTGGTGAAGTTGGGAACAAGGAACATGAAAATATATCATTGGGGAAGGCAGGGCGAAGCCGATGGCTAGGTCGTAGGCCAAAAGTCAGGGGTGTTGCTATGAATCCTGTTGACCATCCGATGGGTGGAGGTGAAGGAAAAAGCTCCGGTGGTCGGCATCCGTGTAGTCCCTGGGGACAGCCTTCAAAAGGATATCGTACACGTAAGAAACGCAATCAGAGTGATAGATTTATTGTAAAAAGACGTAATTGATAGTTATGGAGGGTATTAAATGAGTCGTTCACTTAAAAAGGGACCATATATAGATGCTAAACTTCTTCGCAGAATTGAGCAGATAGAAAAATCTGGGAAGAAGAAAGTGATAAAAACGTGGGCGAGGAGATCGACTATTCCTCCTGAATTTGTTGGATATACATTTGCTGTTCATAACGGTAATAAATTTATCCCAATATTTGTAACGGAAAATATGGTAGGGCACAAACTCGGTGAATTTTCACATACTAGAACATTCCGTGGACATTAGAATGGTTAGAGTAAATATATATTCAGAAAAGAAGGGTAAAAGATAGATAATATGGAAGCAAGGGCAATTAGTAAATACAATAGACAGTCTTCTAGAAAGGTTCGTCAGGTAGCTGATTTAGTTCGAGGGAAGGATGTAGAAATAGCTTTGAATACTTTACATTTCAGCAGCAAGAAAGCCTCTTTATCAGTGGAAAAAACTGTTAGATCAGCTGTTTCAAATCTTTTAAATTCTGAAGGAGGAACAGGAATAAATCCTGAAGACCTCTATATAAAGACAATATTTGTTGATGAAGGTACAACGGCTCGGAGATTCAGGGCTGGTGCTATGGGGCGTGCATCTATAATAAGACGGCGCACAAGTCATATTTCCGTTGTTATAGCAGAGAAAAATGCTAAAGTTAGTAATAAGGGAAAGAATAAATAGTTTGGAGGTTATTTGGGTCAAAAAACTCATCCTATAGGTTTCCGTCTTGGTTTTAATAAGGATTGGAGTAGTAATTGGTTTGATGAAAGAAATTTTTCAAAAAAACTTACCGAGGATATCAAACTGCGTAAATATATTCTTAAACGCTTATCTAATGCAGGGATTTCAAGTGTTGGTATTAATAGAACTTCAAAAAAAATTACGGTTGCGATTAATACCTCACGTCCTGGAATTGTTATTGGTCGAAAGGGCGAAGAGGTAGATTTGCTTAGAATGGAACTTCAGCGGATTACAAATTTCGATGTTCAGATAAATGTAAATGAGATTAAGCGTCCCGAATTAGATGCTACTTTAGTAGCAAATAATATAGCTACTCAAATTGAGAAAAAGGTTTCTTTTAGACGTGCAATTAAAAAATCGATCCAAGCAACAATGAGAATGGGAGCGGAAGGTATTCGTATTCAGTGTGGTGGTCGTCTTGGTGGAGCTGAAATGTCTCGAAGGGAAACTTATAGAGAGGGTCGTGTTCCTCTACATACTCTTAAAGCTGACATAGATTTTGCCTCTGTAACCGCTTTTACAACATATGGTTGCATTGGAGTTAAAGTTTGGATTTGTAATGGAGAGTCTTTCCATAAAGTTTCTCACTAAGGGTAAGAGATAAAAAAGTAAGGATTTAGATATGCTGGCGCCACGTAAAATCAAACATAGAAAACAGCACCGAGGTAGGATGAAAGGTTTAGCTACCCGTGGTGATAGTGTCTGTTTTGGGCATTATGGTCTGAAAGCGTTAGAACCGGGTTGGATTTCCAGTCGCCAAATTGAGGCTGTTCGTATTTCTATTGCTAGAAAAGTTAGAAAACACGGGAAAATGTGGATTAGAATATTTCCTGATAAGCCTGTAACAAAAAAGCCGGCAGAAACAAGAATGGGAAAAGGAAAAGGTGCTCCAGAATTTTGGGTTGCCGTTGTGAAACCGGGAAGAATATTATTTGAGGTTGAAGTTGCGAATGAAGCTGAAGCTAAAGAAGCTTTTGCTACAGGTGCTTATAAACTACCGATAAAAACTAAGATTGTTCCCAGACGAGAAGTAGGAGCGTAGTGTGAAACAGAGTCAATTAAGAGAGCTATCGGTTGGAGAACTTGAAATAAAGCTTCAAGATAATATTACTGCATTAGAAAACCTCCGTTTTCAAAAAGCATTGCAGCAATTGGAGAATCCACTGAAAATTAGACAGGTTCGTCGTGAAATTGCTCAGATAAAAACAGTTCTTCGTGAGTATGAACTTGGCATGCAAGTTAAAGACAACAAGAATGTCAAATTACAGGATAAAACATAATGACATCACAAGGGAAAAGAAAAATACTAATTGGTACTGTTATTAGTAATAAGATGGATAAAACCGCGGTCGTGTCTATTGAAAGAACTGTAAAACACCCAATATATGGGAAATATATAAGACGGACTTCTAAATTTTTTATTCATGACCCTCAAAATAGTTGTAAGCAGGGTGATGTAGTAAAAATTGCAGCGTCTCGTCCAATCAGCAGAAAAAAGAGATGGTGTTTATTGGAAATTTTAGATCACTAGATAAATCGTAAGGGGAAGTTCTGATGATACAGCAAGAAACAAGAATGACAGTTGCAGATAATACAGGAGCAAAACAGGTTTTGTGTATTCGTGTACTTGGAGGTTCGGGTAGAAAAGTTGCTTCCCTTGGAGATATAATCGTTGTTACAGTTAAACAAGCATCTCCTGGTGGAATGGTTAAGAAGGGTGATAAATCAAAAGCTGTAATAGTTAGAACCAGAAAAGAAATTCGTCGTAAAGATGGATCTTATATTCGCTTTGATGATAATGCAGCTGTACTAATTGATGAAAATTTTGAACCGAGAGGGACACGTATATTCGGCCCTGTAGCCAGGGAACTCCGAGAGAAAAATTATATGAAGATAGTTTCAATGGCACCAGAGGTACTTTAAAGGAGAGTCAGAATGTTTCGTATTCGGAAAAATGATGTAGTTGTCGTTATATCCGGGAATTATAAAGGAAAGACTGGTAGGATTTTAAAAGTATTTCCAAAACAACAAAGGATAATAGTCGAGGGTGTAAATTTTATAAAGAGACATATGCGTCCCAGTCAAAATAATCCGCAAGGTGGAATTGTTGAAAAAGAGGCTGCTATACATGTCTCAAATGTTCAACTTGTTCATAATAGCAAACCAACAAAAGTTGGATTCAGGAATTTGAAAGATGGTAAAAAGGTACGGTATTCAAAGAAATCCGGTGAAATAATTGATAGTATTTAATAGGGAGTTATGGAGTGGCGAAAAAATCAGAATATAAGCCAAGATTAGAAGTTCTTTATAGGACTGATATTGTACCCGGGATGGTGAAGAAATTCGGATATAAGAATAGAATGCAAGTACCAAAATTGGAAAAGATCACTCTTAATATTGGAGTAGGTAAGGCTAAAGAAGAAGCTGCAAGTCTGAAAAAGGCTCAGGAAGACATTAGAGTAATTTCTGGTCAACAACCTATTGTAACTCATGCAAAAAAGGCTATATCGAATTTCAAAATCCGACAGGGTGATCCTGTCGGCTGTTGTGTAACTCTTCGAAGAGCGAGAATGTACGAGTTTTTAGATAGATTGATCTCTACTGCCTTTCCACGTGTTCGAGATTTTTCAGGTTTATATGATAAATCTTTTGACGGACGAGGAAACTACTCTATGGGAATAAAAGAACAGATTATTTTCCCTGAAATTGACTATGATAAAGTCGATAAAATCAGGGGAATGAATATTACAATTACAACGACTGCAAAGACAGATGAGGAAGCCTACGAATTACTTTCATTGTTAGGTTTCCCATTTAAGAAACGCATTTCTGCACCTTTAGCAGCAGGGGAGAGTAAATAATATGGCTAAGAAATCACTTATAGCAAAGGCTAAACGTAAGCCAAAATTTTCAACACGCAGAGTAAATAGATGTTCTATTTGTGGCCGTTCAAGATCATATTATCGAAAATTTGGTCTTTGTAGATTATGTTTTAGAGAATTAGCACTGAGAGGCGAAATTCCAGGTATTACAAAAGCAAGCTGGTAAAACAGGAGTATTATTAATATGCCAGTAACCGATCCTATTGCAGATTATTTAACACGAATAAGAAATGCCCAAGCAGCAAATCATCGTTGGGTTGATATTCCAGCGTCGAATTTAAAGAAGAAACTCTCTCTGATTTTGAAGAAAGAGAACTTTATTAAAGAATTTATTCTTATTAAAGATGAAAAACAGGGAATTATAAGGATTTATTTGAAGTATGGAAAAGATGGAACACCAGTTATAGAAGGACTAAAGAGGATAAGTAGTCCCGGGAGGCGATTTTATGTCCCAGCTAATAAGATTCCTCGTGTTGTTGGAGGTTTGGGCATTGCGATTCTTTCTACACCAATGGGTTTAGTTACGGATAAGATTGCTCGGAAAAATAACACTGGCGGTGAAGTACTTTGTTACGTTTGGTAAAGATAGGTAATAAGGAGTAAATTGTGTCTAGAATCGGTAAAAAACCTATTCCAATTCCTGAAAATGTTAGTGTAACTATTAAAGGTAAGTCTTTAACAGTTAATGGACCTAATGGTGAACTATCATGGGATTTTCATCCTGATATGTCAGTTGCTCAGAATAATAAAGAGATTGTAGTAACCAGACCAGGTGATAATAAAATGCATAAGTCACTGCATGGCCTTACAAGAATGTTAATAGCTAACATGGTTGAGGGAGTTACTAAAGGATATCAGAAGACATTAGAAATTTCGGGTATTGGCTATACTGCAGCAATAAAAGGACGCTCTTTACTTTTAAATGTTGGATTTTCGCACCCGGTATTATTTACTCCACCAGAAGATATTACTCTTAATGTACCGAGTAATTTGGTAGTTACAGTTACCGGGATTGATAAGCAAAAAGTTGGTGAAGTAGCGGCTAAATTAAGATCAATTTCTCCACCTGAACCTTATAAAGGGAAAGGTATTCGTTATAAAGGAGAATATATTCGCAGAAAAGCCGGTAAGAAAGTCGGAGTGAAATAGGGGTAATCGGAATGAGTAAAAAATTAAAATCAAGAGAATTTGCTCGTGCGCGTAGAAAAAAAAGTATTAGAAAACGCATTCATGGTGCATCTGAAAGACCGAGATTGGCGGTATTTCGCAGTTTAAATCATATTTATGCGCAAATAATAGACGATACTGTGAATAAGACTCTATTTTCTGTCTCTGATCTATCGCCAAAAATGAAAGCGAAGATAAAAGAAAATTTAACAAAGAGCGAAATAAGTGTTCTTGTTGGACAATATATTGCTGAGAAGGCTTTAGCAATGAAGATTAAAAGAGTTGTTTTTGATCGCTGTGGATTTAAGTATCACGGGAGAGTAAAGCTATTAGCAGAGGCAGCACGAGAAGCTGGATTGGAATTTTAAATTCGGAGGAGACTATATTTGAAGACTATCGATTCTACTCAATTGGAATTACTTGAAGAAAAAGTTATCAAGATAAACAGAGTCGCAAAAGTTGTTACTGGTGGTCGTAGATTTAAGTTTAATGCCATCGTAGCAGTTGGTGATGGGAAAGGACATATTGGAGTTGGGCTTGGTAAAGCTCTGGAAGTTGTTGCTGCGGTTTCTAAGGGAAAGGAAATAGCCAAAAAGAATTTGGTGAGAATTCCTATTATTAACGGTACTATTCCTCACGCAGTTCAGGCAAAATATGGTGCTGCTAAAGTAATTTTAAAACCAGCATCTCCGGGTACTGGTATAATAGCAGGTGGTCCTATCAGAGCAATTATGGTTGAAGTAGGTATACGGGATATTTTAACAAAGTCTCTCGGTTCTAATAATACACATAATGTAGTTAAAGCGACGATGGCGGCACTTCAATTGTTAAAGGATCCTTTTCAAGTAGCAAAAAAGAGAGAAATGACTCTTCAGGAGATATTTGGTTCATGAGCAAAAAAAATGATACTAAATTGAAGATTACGCAGATTAAAAGTCCTATTGGCTATAGACAAAGGGCGAGAAAAACTTTAGAAGCACTTGGATTAAAACGTATGCACCACACAGTTATACAGCCTGATAATCCTGCCATTAGGGGAATGGTTAATTCTATATCTCATTTAGTTAAAGTAGAAGAAGTTGGGAAATAGGTGGTTAGTATAAATGTTTATATCAAATTTTAAATATCAAATATCAAATATCAAATTTTCCAGGAATGGTCTCCACGAGACAAATTATTCTATAGATTTTGGAAATAGAAGAGCTGTCTTAAAGTTAGTGCCTTTAAGTTTGGTATTTAAAATTTTCAATCCAAATGGAGTTGGGTTATGAATTTAGGTTCACTTGAATATGCTCCCGGTTCTCGCAAAAACAGGAAACGGCTTGGTAGAGGTAATGCATCTGGGACTGGTGGGACATCTGGTCGTGGACATAAGGGTTATGGTTCACGTTCTGGTTCGAAAAGTCGTGGCTGGATGGAAGGTGGAACTATGCCACTATATAGGCAGGTTCCCAAAAGAGGATTTACGAATATTTTTAAAGAAGAGTTCCAAATAGTTAATTTAGATGTTATCACTCGTCTTCAACTTCCTGAAGTAACAGTTGATACCTTATTTGAAAAAGGAATTATTAAGTCTTTAGAAAAACCGGTTAAGATTTTAGGAAATGGTGAAGTAAAAAAGCCCATATCTGTTATTGCGAATGCTTTTAGTAAATCAGCGAAAGAAAAAATAGAATCAGCTGGAGGAAAGGTAAAAATAATATGAGGCAGCAATTCCAGAATATATTCCGGATTCCAGAGTTAAGGAGAAGATTATTATATACATTGGGACTTTTAGTTGTTGTCCGAGTAGGTGCTCATATTCCTATTCCAGGTATTGATGGCGATGTGTTGGGCGCAGCAATGCGGAATATTTCGAATACTCTATTTGGGTTGTATGATCTGTTTGCTGGAGGTGCTTTTAGTAGAGCAACACTCTTTGCATTGGGCATAATGCCTTACATCAGTGCGTCAATTATTATTCAATTGCTTGGAGCCGTAATTCCCTATTTTCAGAAACTTCAGAAAGAGGGAGAAGAGGGAAGAAAAAAGATTACTCAGTTAACGAGATATGGAACTGTTTTAATATCCGCTTTGCAGGCTTTTGGTATTTCTCAGTTTTTAATGAGTCCTCAGATGTCTGCAAGGATTGGAAATCAAATATTGCCTGTTGTTCCTCATCCAGGTATTGGATTTGTATTTATGACTATGATAACGCTAACCACTGGTACGATTCTAATGATGTGGCTTGGAGAACGGATAACTGAGAGAGGAATTGGGAATGGTATATCCTTGATTATAATGATTGGGATTTTAGCACGTCTACCAAATGTTGCATTGGGAGAGATTACACTTATTATGGAGGAAGTAAGAGGAATATTTACAGAAGTACTTCTGTTAGGATTGATGTTTGTAATTGTTGGCTTTGTTGTTCTTTTAACCCAGGGACAGCGGAAGATTCCTGTACAATATGCCAAGAGAGTGATAGGCAGGAAAGTTTATGGTGGTCAAGCAACGCATATTCCTTTGCGTGTGAATACTGCCGGTGTTATGCCGATTATTTTTGCTCAGGCTATTATGTTCATTCCAAGTACAATAGCAACGTTTTTTCCAGGTAGTGATTTCATTCAAGGAATGATGCAGTTTTTTAGTATACACTCCCCTATTTATTGGGTTATCTACGGTTTAATTATTGTTTTCTTTACCTATTTTTATACGGCAATAGCTTTTAATCCTATTGAGGTTGCTGATAATATGAAGAAATACGGGGGATTTATTCCTGGTATTCGTCCTGGAAAGAAAACCTCAGAATTTATAGATAATATTTTAACAAAAGTAACACTCCCGGGTTCAATATTCTTAGCTTTTATTGCAGTTTTCCCATACGTATTAATGAAAGTTATGAATGTTAACTATGATCTTGCCTCATTTTTCGGGGGGACCAGTCTACTAATTATTGTTGGAGTCGCTTTGGATACTCTGCAACAGATTGAATCACATCTGTTGATGAGGCATTATGATGGATTTCTTAAGAGTGGTAAAATGAAAAGTCGTCGTCGCTAGAGTTTTATAATGATTTATATTCGTTCAAAAGATGAGATTCAGAAAATTTGGGAGAGTAATAAAATAGTTTTTGATACTCTTCAAATGTTAGGCAAAGAGGCAAAACCCGGTGTTAAAACGAAGAGATTGGATAAATTGGCTGAGGAATTTATTCGTAGTAAAGGCGCTAAACCAGCATTTAAGGGATATAAATACTATCCTGCAACAATTTGTACCAGCATTGATGAACAGGTGGTGCATGGTATTCCCTCTAATAGAGAACTTAAAGATGGTGAAATTATAAGTATTGATGTTGGAGCTGAGAAAAACGGGTATTATGGAGATTCTGCATATACCTATGCTGTTGGTGAAGTTGATCCGATTAAGAAGAAATTAATGAGTGTAACTAAAGAATCTCTGTATAAAGGAATTGCGATGGCTATTCCTGGCAACAAATTGTCTGATATCGGGAATGCAGTTCAAACTCATGTTGAAAGTAATGGATTTTCTGTAGTCAGGGTTCTTGTTGGTCATGGTATTGGAAGAGAACTTCATGAGCAGCCCGAAGTACCAAATTACGGAGAACCGGGAAAAGGTCCAACGTTGAAAGCTGGAATGTGTATTGCTATTGAACCTATGGTTAATGCTGGTACATATAATGTTTATACTTTAGACGATGGTTGGACTGTTGTTACTGCTGATAAAAAACCATCAGCACATTACGAACATACTATAGCCATAACTGGGGATGGTCCACTTATTTTATCTAATAGAGAATAATGAGAAGATAGGATATTATGGTAAAAGAGAAGTTAATAAAAATAGATGGTACAATTAAAGAGAATCTCCCAAATGCTTCTTTTAGAGTTGTGTTGGAGAATGGTCATGAGGTTTTAGCACATGTTTCTGGTAAAATGAGGATGCATTTTATCAAAATATTGCCTGGAGATAAGGTTACACTGGAGTTGTCACCCTATGATCTTTCAAGAGGGAGAATTATTTACAGATATAAATGAAATGGGTACGTTATGAAGGTCAGAGCATCGGTGAAAAAGATTTGTGATAAGTGTAAAATAATTCGTCGTAAAGGGGTTGTTAGAGTTATCTGTTCTAATCCGAAGCATAAACAGCGACAGGGATAAAATATAGTAGGAGGAAGTTTTGGCTCGAATTGCAGGTATAGATTTACCACGAGACAAGAAATTAAAAATAGGTTTAACTTATATATTTGGTATAGGACGAACGACTGCTCTTAAAATACTTAAGAAAGCGAAAGTAGATCCTGAGATTCGCGTAAAAGACCTTTCTGATGATAATATAAGAGATATTAGAAATATCATTAGTAATGATGAGAAGGTAGAAGGTGCATTAAGAACCGAAAACCAGATGAATATTAAAAGACTTATGGATATCGGTTCTTACCGTGGGCTTCGGCATAGGCGTGGGTTGCCTACAAGAGGACAACGTACAAAAACTAATGCACGTACAGGAAAGGGTCCAAGAAGAACAGTAAGTAGAAAGAAGAAATCCGTAGCATAGGAGGTTTTTAATTGCCACCGAGATCGTCATCAAGAAAAAAGAAAAAAATTAAAGTAGATGCTGAAGGTATTGCCAATATAAAGGCAACATTTAATAATACAATAATTACTTTAACTGATAATTATGGAAATGTAATTTCATGGTCTTCGGCAGGGACTGTTGGATTTAAGGGCTCACGGAAGAATACGCCTTTCGCAGCTCAGCAGGCAGCAGCAAAAGCTGCTAAAGAGGCAATTGATTTGGGACTCAGTGATGTTGAGGTTAGAGTAAAAGGTCCTGGATCAGGTCGTGAAGCAGCTATTAGATCCCTGAATATTGCTGGATTAAAGATTTCAGCTATTAAGGATGTTACACCAATTCCACATAATGGTTGTAGGCCTCCAAAGCGGAGAAGAGTATAAAATTAAATGTTGGGAGTATAATTGATGTCTAGATATACAGGTCCAGTGTGTAAAATATGTCGTCGTGAAGGCAAGAAACTTTTTTTAAAAGGCACACGCTGCTTTAGCACTAAGTGCTCTTTTGAAGTAAAAAGTTATGGTCCTGGACAGCATGGGCAGACAAATCGCAGAAGAAGATCAAACTATGGTTTGCAGCTCAGAGAGAAGCAGAAAATTAAAAGAATGTATGGAGTTCTTGAAAAACAGTTCAGGCGCTATTTTCAGACTGCATCTAAGCAAAAAGGTGTTACAGGTACAAATTTGATGAAAATTCTTGAAAGTAGGTTTGACAATGTTGTATATCGTATTGGATTTGCACCATCTCGAAAAATGGGTCGTCAGTTAATTAGTCATCGCCATTTCACGGTTAATGACGTTATTGTGAATATCCCCTCCTATGAGTTAAAGGCTGGGGATGTTATTAAGGTTAGAGAAAAAAGTAAAAAATTGGATGTAATACATGAGTCGATGAAAAGAATTCATGGCGATCATGATCTTCCCTGGTTAATTCTTGATAAGGCTAAGATGCAGGGCATCTTTATACAGGTACCGGAGAGAGATCAGATGGTCGTAGATGTAAACGAACAAATAGTTGTTGAACTCTATTCTAAATAACATCCATGATTTTTCCCCACAACGAAACATGCTCCAGCAGGAGTCCCGTTGGGAAAAGATGATCCGTAAGATCTCTGAAATAATGGAGTAGTATATTGTCATTCGCTTCGCTGTCATTTATTGTCATCTGGCTTCTCCGTCATTTGACCACTGAATGACCACTGAATGACTATTGACATTGAGATATATAATTAAAATTCGTGTACTTCGTGGTTACTTTCATATAAAATAAAGAGGAATTAAATGACAGCTCAGGATCAAATATTAGCAAGAGTTATAAGAGATGTGTCGGGTGATGAATATGGGAAATTTATTGTACAGCCTTTAAAACAAGGTTTCGGTATAACTATTGGAAATGCTTTAAGAAGGATGTTGCTTACATCCATACCTGGTGCAGCTATTTCATCTATAAAGATTGATGGTGTTTTACATGAGTTTGCCACTATCCTTGGTGTTACAGAAGATGTTGCCGAAATAATTCTTAATCTGAAACAAGTTAGATTTAAACTTAACGATCTTAAACCAGATAGGATTAATTTGCATCTTAAGGGTCCTAATGAATTTTGTGCTGGTGAAATTGGAAAGGATAATACACAATTTGAAATTATTAATCCTGACCTTCATATCTGTACGATGAACGAAAAAGCAGACTTTAATATTGAGATTAAAATCTCTCGTGGTGTCGGTTGGGTGCCTGCCGAAAAGAACAAAACAATAGATTATCCGATTGGTACTATTTTCATAGATTCGATTTTTTCTCCTATTAAAGAGGCTTATTATAAAGTTGAAAATCTTCCTGGTACTGCACGAGAGGTTCTGGAGCGTTTAACTTTAAATATTACAACTGATGGTAGCATTACGCCTGAAGAAGCACTTGATTATGCTTCTAAACTTCTCCAGGGCTATTTTGCTCTATTTTCAAAACCTGTATCAAAGTCCCATGGTTTTCCAAAGGATATACCAAGCGAAGATATCATTAGAATCAGGAATCTTCTTAATAAAAGCGTTGATGAGATGGAACTTTCAGTTCGCTCTTATAATTGTCTTAAAGCCAATAATATTATGAAAATCTATGATCTAGTTTCCAGGGAAGAGTCTGAAATGCTAAAGTTTAAAAATTTCGGCAGGAAATCACTAAATGAATTAATGTCTAAACTAAAAGGGATGAATTTGGAATTCGGAATGGATGTTGAAAAATATCTTTTTGACAAAGATGAATAATAGTTTAAGGAGTATTCAGGAATGCGTCACCAGAAACATGTAGCAAAACTTGGAAGAACAGCGAGTCACCGAAACGCTTTGATGTCGAATTTAGCCGCTTCATTAATTAAGCATGGCAAGATAAAAACTACCGATGCAAAAGCTAAAGAGCTTCGCAGAGTAGTTGAAAGGTTGATTACTTATGGCAAAAAAGGAACTGTTCACCACAGACGCTTAGCGTATAGGGTCTTAAAAGATAGGACACTTACAAAAACTCTTTTTGATCATATTGCACCGCAATATGCTGACAGAGCTGGCGGTTACACACGAATTACTAAGTTAGGTTTCCGCGATAATGACTGTGCTGCTGTTTCACTTATAGAATTTGTTGACTATAAGATGCCTCAAGAGGACAAAAAAGAAGCTAAGACAGAAAAAAAGAGTGCAACAAAAAAAGAGAAAACACCTTCTGTAGAAAGTAAAGCCAGGCAGAAGAAGCAGAAAGTTGAAAAATCTAAAGAAGAGGATAAAGATTAAAAGCGGATTTAAATTTGTTTAATTATAATAAAAATAATAAGTGGGCGGCTGTATTGGCTGCCTTTTTTATTTTTACTATAATATGTGCTAATTTTCTTTTCGCTCAGACTCTGGAGCATTTAGGAATATGGGTAATTCGAGATCAGATAACTTCCAGGGATAAAATTAATAAAGTAGTTGATTTTGCTGTAAAAAATGGTTTTACAGATATATTTGTCCAGGTGAGAGGTCGAGGAGATGCTTACTATAAATCTAATATTGTTCCATTTGCTCCCGCAGTTAACGATAAAAAATTTGATCCTCTAAAATATATTTTGTCTGAGGCTCATCCAAAAGGTTTAAAAGTTCATGCATGGGTTAATGTATTTCTGCTATGGTCATCAGATAGAAAGCCAAAAAGCAAACGGCATTTATTAAATCTTCATCCTGATTGGTGCTCTATAGATGCTAATGGAGTAAAAGATGTTAATAGAACTAATAAAGACTTTGTTGCAAATAAAACAGAAGGTATTTATCTATCTCCTCTTGTTCCTGAAGTGCGAGCCTATCTAATTTCAGTATTTAAAGAGCTTGTCGAAAATTATAATATTGATGGTCTTCATTTTGATTATATTCGTTATCCTAAAAGTACTTATGACTTTAATTCATACGGGAGAAGAACCTATAAAGAAAAAACTGGCATTGATCCTATTTTATTGTCAATTTCAGATAAATCATTTTTCTCAGGCTGGGAGAAGCATAAATTTGAATATCTTATAGATAGTTGGAATAACTTCCGCTGTGATGCTATTTCGGAGCTTGTTCACCAGGTAAAAGATTTTATTGTTACAACACGAAAGCCAATTGTTTTTAGTGCTGCTGTTAAACCTGATCCTATAGAAGCAAAAAATTCTTTTTATCAGGATTGGGTGGTATGGATTAAAAACGGTTGGATAGATTTCGCAATTCCGATGAACTATACAAAAGACACTGAACAATTCGAGAATATTTCAAAAGAAATAAAGAAATCAGTTCCGCAAGATAGAATTTGGATGGGTGTTGCTGTTTATAACCAGAATAGATATAATGCAATGACAAAAACAGTGCTGGCACTATCTGATGGTTATTCTAACGTTGTCTTTTTTTCTTATAAGACTTTTGCTGATCAATACGATTATTTTTCTGCTATTAAAAAAGCCTTTCGTTTCAATTATAGATAGTGTTTTTCTATAAACTTGAAAAACTGATGAATCAGTTAAAGATTATTAACGGTTAAGTTCACCTGAATAAATTCCCCAGAGGGACAGGCAGTTGTTATCTCAATATCTTGATAATATTGCGGTTGAGACAACACCATAATTTATTATGGTGATAAAATAATTCTTTGTATCAAATAACCACTTCTCCCGCAAGGGATGCCTACGGCAAGTGGTTTATACTTTATGGACAGACTCTAGATAGTATATAGAATTCAAAAACTACCTAAAGTTGTAGGTTAAATTCTCCCCGGAATGAAATATTAAGTAGATTCTATATCGTACTTAACGTAAATCAGGTAAGATTAGCAGCAATAAAGAATCAAACATAGAATGAATGGTCGAATAGAATTAAACTTGATTTATTATTTTATTAAAGTTTTATAGGGCATAAGCCACCATTATGATTTTAAGTAACAATAAAATCAGTTTTTAACAATTTATTTTTTTCAAGAGGAAGGATTAAATGGAGCACCTCTCTTTCTTATGAAGTGTCAAATCTTATTTGAATTTTTTTCATCTTAATTAATTCTAAATTGTTTTCTGTTATAAAGGCATTCCGCCATGCCTCGAGTAAAAGGAATGCTAACATTTTCATAGAAGTAACTTGTATTGACGCGGCTCTCAAAAGACTTCCTTTATAGATAAGTTGAATAATCATATGCGCAATTTGTAATAAAAAATAGAATATTTTCGCCGCTGGTTCGTTACTCGTATAAGGGTGCTCCAATTCATACCCTCCATTTTTCTGAACATTAAATCCTTCGTTTTCTATTTTCCATCTATCTCTACCTCCCATATTTGAAATTTGACATACGTTCTTTTTTGCAATTTTACAGTTAGTTAGCCATTTGAATTTATTTGTTTTTATTTCACCATTCTTATTTTTTTCGGATTCTTTGCATTGAATTACATTAATAATATGTTCTTTTGCTTTTGAATCTATATAAAATATATCATCAATCCACTGATAATCCTGTTTTATTTTTTCATTTCCATACGGATCTGTACAGACAACCCAGGGTGTTGAATATATCTATTTTCTGTCTGTAATTTGGAAAGATTTTCAAATTCTATATTAACATCACGCAAGTCTTTGTCCTTTAATACAATCATATATTTCCAGTCATATTTTTCACATAACTCAAAAGATGGACCACCTGCATATAATCCGTCTAATGACAATAATATGGATAAACGGGGAAACCGTTTCTTTAGGCGTTCCGCCAATCTATAGAAAGCTTTAAGTTCGCAATCCTGCTTTTTAAGGTCTTTGCCAGAGTTTTCTATAAATTCAGTCATTATGGAAAGAGCGAATCCATTATAAGTAATCAGTTTTGCTTCTAATACCTTATGATAATATATTGTCTTTCCATTATGCTTAGCAGTTAAGCAGTGAGAACAATGGCGCTTGTTAAATTTTAACATACCGGTACCATCGATCACGATAACAAAATAACGATCTAATAATCGATAGGGGTAGAAAACTTTCTTTTCCAAAGGAATCTTCGATCTGATTAAACAATTGACCATTCGAGTAACAATTTCCTGGTATTGATTGGGATCGAGCTTTGAAAAAACAACATTTAACGTATCTCCATGAGGAACTGAATCTAAGTTAAATAACGCTTTGTATTTTTCAATTGATCGAAGATTCCT
>Ga0307427_1000241_pt1 | contig 38717 bp, 36 predicted proteins | sample SalMarWE160190MG_FD_202162 | JGI IMG/M metagenome (GOLD analysis project Ga0307427, IMG submission 202162) | Salt marsh sediment microbial communities from the Plum Island Ecosystem LTER, Massachusetts, United States - WE1603-190 | ecosystem: Environmental > Aquatic > Marine > Intertidal zone >...
TTATGAACGAGAACTTTGAGGGAGTGAACCATAGAGTGGTCTGGGGCCAAGTACTACCCCAGGACGTCGATAGGCAGGCCCAGACCGAGCAGCTACTGGTCCAGGCCGGAGTCCACAGCCGGAGGACGGCCATGGACGAAATGGGGATCCAGGACCCCGACGGGGAATTCACTAGGTGGTTGGAGGAGAGAGGCAGGATCCTCAAGATGAATCAGGAGTTCAGGGCAGCCTCCACACGTGGCGGAGCGAGAGAGAGAGCGACAGCCGCGGAGCCTGCTCGCCAAGCTTTAGCAGGCGAGATGGAAGCGCCTGAGTAATCCAGCACTCAACAATATTGAGTGCTGGACAGAAAGGAGGAATATGTCAGAAGAAACCCAAGCAACTCAAGAAACTCAACAAACTCTTAAGGCCGAGCTCGAGGAGGAGAAGGAGGCTAAGGCCGCCGCTGAGGCCGCCCTGGCCGAGAAGGATACCCGCATCGCCGAGCTGCAAGCCGAAGGCGAAGCATTGCGAGCAGAGCAAAGCAATCTCCAGACCTCGCTAAGCGAAGCGAAGCAGGGAAGCGAAGCGGCTGCCGCCGAGCTCGCCCAGGTCAAGGAAGCCCACGGTCAGGCCGTCTCCAAGTACCTCGATGCCGTCAGGCTTGCCAATCCCACCATTCCCCAGGATATCATCACCGGCGGCACCATCGAGGAGATAGACGCTTCGCTGGCCAAGGCTACCACCATCGCCGAGTCCGTCAAGGCTAATCTCGAAGCCCAGGCCAAAGAGACCAGGGTCCCGGCAGGGGCGCCAACCAGGGGCGAGATATCCCTCGAGGGCTTAACCCCCAGGGAGAAAATCGCCGCTGGAATCCAGCAAGGAAGTTAAAGATAAAAATGTAAAACTCAAAAATACAGGGCAAAAATCAAAAATTTTCATTTTTGCTTTGTCATTTTGATCTTTTATCTTTGATTTTTAATTTTGAAAAGGAGGAAATATGAGTATATCTTTAGCAGAAGCAAGCAAGCTCTCGACCGATATCCTGCTTAAGGGAATCATCGAGACCATCGTCAAGGACAGCCCCATCTTGGCAGAGCTGCCCTTCATCCAGATCGTGGGCAACAGCCTGAAATATAATCGGGAGAAGACTTTGCCCACCGTGGCCTGGTACGACCCTGTCACCGATACCTGGACCACCTCAGAGCCGGCTTTCGAGCAGTGCTCGGCCAGCCTCTGCGTCCTCGGCGGAGACGCCGACGTCGACAACTTCCTTAAGTCCACCCGCTCCAATATCCAGGACCTGGAGGCCGCCGTCATCGAGCAGAAGGCCAAGGCCTTGAGGAACGAGTTCGAGAACACCTTCCTGAACGGGGATTCGGGCGTCAACCCCAAGCAGCCCGACGGTCTGTATAAGACCATGAAGGGCACAGCCTGGACCGCCGACACCGAGATGGCCGTTGGAGACGTCGTCGTCCCCACCGCCGGCCTCGAGAACGGCTTCCGGTACGAGTGTACCGCAGCAGCAGGCGATAAGAAGACCCACGCCACCACTGAGCCCACCTGGCCCACCACCGAGGGCGACACCGTGGTTGACGACCAGGTTACCTGGACCTGCCGCTACGGCAACCACCTTGGCATGGCGGTTAACGGAGCCACCCTCTCTCTGGCTAAGATGGACCAGCTAATCGACCTCGTTCGTGGCGGCAAGCCTGATTTGCTCTTAATGAGCCGCCGGTCCCGCAGGAAGGTGGCAGCGCTGGCCAGGGCCCAGGGCAGCAACCTGCAGGTCGGCCAGGGCAAGCTCGGCGAGTTCGTTGAGCTCTATAATGGCATTCCCGTCGCAATCTCCGACTGGGTCAAGGATAATTACACCGTGGGCTCTTCCAGCGATTGCTCGGCTATCTTCGCCTTCCAGATGGGAGAAGGCGCCGTCTGCGGACTCACCAGCCCCGAGGTGATTCAGGCCGAGCGCCTCGGCTCCCTGGAGACCAAGGACGCTTCCCGTACCAGGGTCAAGTGGTATGTATCCCTGGCCAACTTCTCCATCGTCAAGGCCGCCATGCTCACAGGAGTGAGAGACTAAAACGAGTTCATAGAGTTGCTTGAGTTCCTAGAGTCGAAACTTAATAGCCCCAACAAACTCAAAGAACTCAAGCAACTCAACAAACTCAAGGAACTGAGATGAACCTAACTGAAATGAGAGCCCGGGTCCGAGAGGACCTCCAGGACACGGATTCCGAGAACTACCGCTGGACGGACGACGAGGTCGACGGAGCCATCACCAGGGTAGTTATAGATTATTCCCTTCGTGCTCCCATCCAGCAACAGACCGACATCGCTACCACCGACGGCGACACCGAGCTCGATATCTCATCCCTTACAGGACGGCTCGGAATCGAGTCCGTCGAGTTCCCTATCGGCCAGACCCCTAAATATCTCCAGCGCACCGAGTACTGGGCCGGCCAGCTATACATGGAGGACGAAGGCAACGGAAACGACGCCCGGGTAAGGTGGCTTAAGAAGCACACCCTGGACGCCAGCTCTACCACCATCCCCGCCGAGCACGAGGAGATTATAGTCCTCGGCGCCACAGGCTACTTAGCCATGTCAGCCTCGGCCTACACAGTAGACAGGGCCAGCATCGCAGGCCGCCACGCTACCATCAACTTCAAGGCCTGGGGTAAGGAGCGCCTCGACCGCTACGACAGGAAGCTCAAAGCCGTCTCCCGCAGCTCTAAAGTCATCCCTCATCAGCTCTACAGTGAGTAAGGAGTTTATAGAGTTGCTAGAGTTCGTAGAGTTGAGCTCCAACGCACCCAACAAACCCAACGGACTCAACAAACTCAAGGAACTGACATGTTAGAGATGTAGTGCGAGGCTTTAGCCTCGTGCCTTATTCCCCTCTTAAGATAAGAGGGGCCAGGGGAGTTATGAAAAGGGAGTTATGATTGAAATCGGCATCCTCAAAAACTTCGACAGCGGCACCTACAAGGCCGGCGTCCAGCTCGCAGGCTCCCTCACGACCTACTTCGACGACGTCAGCGTGGCCAAGAATATCCCCTCGGGCGCCATGGTCATCGGCAACTATGTCATCCTGGCCATCCCCGGGGGCAACCCGAAGGACGCCGTAGTCATCGCCACCTGGCCCCAGGGCAGCCCCGGCGGAGGTATGGAGGTCCACGGCAATGAGTATCACGACCCCGAGTTCGCCACGCAAGCCGCCCTGGCCGCCCATGCAGCAGCCACCAGCGGAGTCCACGGACTAAAAGGGGAAGTCGGCTTTAGTGTTTACCAGACTTCAAACCAGACAATCACTAAATTCATTGGTGTAAAACTAGAATGGCACGCTGAAGAATGGGACGTCGGTGGTTATTTTGACTTAGCGAACAATCGCTTTCTTCCTCTTGTGGCTGGGAAGTATCTCCTCATAGCTGGTGTGCAACTAAGGAATCTAGATGCTAACAAGGACTTTATGATCTTTATGAGGAAGAATGGGACATGGGTGAAGATGACAGCTCGCATTACTCTGGGTGCAATGGGCAACCCTGTCATTACCGGCACTTGTATTCTATCCTTGAATGGTTCGACGGATTACGCCGACATATCGATAATGCATTATGACGCGGTGGATAGAGATACTTGGGGGGAGGCTGGACGCACCTGGTTTCAGGGTTTTCTGATTGCCCAAACATAAAGTTAGCTTAAAGTGATAGCCATGTTCAAAGGCATTAAACCTAAAACCCTTAAAGGAGCAAACCATGAGCAAAGTGAAAGAAGCACTCACCCGCCTGTCATTGCGAGCGAAGCGAAGCAATCTCAAACATAAGGAGCAAACCATGAGCAAAGTCAAACAAGCAATCTCCCGCCTGTCATTGCGAGGGGCGAAGCCCCGAAGCAAACTCAAACATTCACCCCGTGAAATACTATTTCATGGGGTAAAGGAGGAAACCATGAGCAAAGTAAAAGAAGCACTCGAAAAGGAAAAGACCAAGGAGGGGCTACCCAAAGAGGCCTTCGCCATAGTCGGCGACCCGGAGGACCCTGAGACCTGGAAGCTCCCCCATCACACCAAGGCCATCTTCCGGGCCCTAAAGGGTCGGCTCGATATCGAGAAGACCGTGGACTGGGACCGCATGCCGGCTGCCGTCGCAAGCCTCAGCCGCGGCGGTTACCGCGGGGAGAGGGTCCAGGCCTCCGAGGAGGACATCATCCGGGCCGCCCGGCATTTAGCCAGGCATTATGAAAAAGCCGGCAAGTCCGTCCCCGACACCCTGGGCGCCCTGATTTGACATGTCATTGACATGTCATTGCGAGCCCCGACCTGTCGGGGCGTGGCAATCTCATAAAAACAAGGGAGGTTAAAGCCCCCATGAGTAGCATAAGTAGTAAAAACCGAAACAGGGGCTTTCTTGGGCCTCTCAGGGGCTATCTAGCTGTAGTGCGAGGCTTTAGCCTCGTGCATCAAAAGGAGTGAGCATGCCAGAAAACTCAAGCAACTCAAGCAACCCTAGTCTGGTGGAGGTTTTCACTAATTTATTCCGGGCAGCCACCAGGCCCGCGGTGACCATCATCTTCGCCGCCGTCATCGCCCAGGTCGTCATCGAGGGGATCGCCGCCCCCCAGTGGTTTCTCGCCCTGGCCAGCGCCTGCATCCTTTGGTGGTTCGGCGACAGGACAGTGCAGCACATCCAGCACTCAAAGCTTGAGTGCTGGAACATCAAAGACAAGAAAGGAGGTAACAACAATGCCCAAACGTAATGGAACAGGCCCACCCACAGGAGCCAGAGGCCCCCGTGATGGCCATGGCGCAGGCAACCCTGGCGCACCCGGCCCAGCACTCACAGTGAGTGCTGGGTCAGGCGCCAAAACCGGTGGCCAAAAAGGCACATGCAAGTAAAACAAGGGGAGTTATGAACTCAACAAACTCAACGAACTCAACAAACTCGGATAGAGGCTTCCTGAAAGGTGTTAAGCCCTCCACCTTCCTCAGCACCCATGATGAGTGGCATTCCCTCGTCATCGGCTTCTTTGAGGTTCTGTGCCCCTGGCCACCCCGACACTCAATAAACTCAACGAACTCAACAAACCCCATAAACTCCGAGTATCACTATTACGTGTTCGGCCGCGCCCTCGGCGTCATCGCCTGGCTGATCATCGCAACCATCATCAAGGCAGTGTTTTTTTGACCCAATATGTAGTGCGACCCTTTAGGGTCGTGCAGAGAAGAAGATGAGAACCCTATCAGCCACGCTCTTAGCCGCCCAGAAGAAAGCCGACCGCCTTCCTTACGTCGTGGCTAAGGTCTATGACTACGAGGCGGGCATCAAGAGGCTATCCTGGACTCGCCTCTATGAAGGCAGCGAGCCCGACAACCACCATGGCATCGCCTTCGACGGCCAGGGGAGCATGCACCGCATCAGGGCCTATTCTGGCGAAAGTGCATTGAAGCTTATCGGCTCAGACGACCAGACATCCATCGGCGGAGCCACTGCCAACCGTTTCGAGGCTAACCGCTACGTTGCCGAACATTCTGGTTCTATGACCGAGTTTAGGGTTAAGAGCCATCTTTCCGGGACTTATCATGTCAAGGTGGCTATTTATGCCCATGATAGCGGGGAGGATGCCCCAGGAGCCTTGATTAACGCCGTCGATACCTCCCAGGCAATCGTTCAAGGCTGGAATACCATCGCCTTCCCCGCCACGGACATAGTGGAGGGCACGACCTACTGGCTGGCTTTTAATTCCGATGCTGTCACCGTCGGCTACTGGGACCAGACAGGCAATCTTAAACGATACCGGAATGAGGAGTATGCTGCCTTTACCTTCCCCGACCCCGCAGGCGATATGCCCAACGGTTGGACTCATTATCCTGACATCATTGCTGGCTGGAGAGCCTCTACCTCGGACGCCCCGAAGCTCTACTATCAGAAAATCACCGACCCCGGCCCGAGCTCCGACTATTCCCAGTGGACTGAGATCGCCACCGACTGCGCCGTTCCCTGCGCCATCGCCGCTTATGGCGCTAAGGTCTATATCTTCTATAAGACCACCGGCAACGTCCTCTGGAAGTATTACTCCAGCGACTATGGCCAGTCCTGGAATAACGCTCAATTAGCATCGTATGCCGATGTCCTCACCATGGCGGCCGCCTGGTGGGGGACGGGCGACGTCGTCGTCTGCTTCGCCCTCAAGTCCAACGAGCTCAACGGCATCGTCCTCGACACCTTCGACCAGTCCACGTCGCAGCACATCAAGGAGTTTCACGGCGCCGCCACTCATATATTCCTCGATACCTACGGCATCGGCGCTACCTTTAACCCCTTCTGGCCGGCCATAGAAATCGTCTTTGCCGGCAAGGAGTCCGATTCGCCCTATAATCACTACGACCTCTTCCGCACCTGGTTCTCCGATGCTTATAACTTTCATGCCCTGGAGAGCTTCCTTATGTCCCCGGACGGAGAAGATATCACCTATGAGTACCCCGACTGCCATTTACCCGCCTCAGCTCATTCCTATGAAACCAATCGAATTGTGGCCGTGGAGAAGTTTGTGGGAACAACCGCCTATACCCGCCCACTCGCCTGCCATATGGTTAAGGGCACATACTGGAGCGACACCACTTTCACCGAGCCCAAGCCTTTCCTGGACGAAACCGCGGTCTACGGTCTCCGTTTGTCGTCCACCCCCGGCCATTGGGGGCTCTCCACACCCTCCGGAGTCTGGAGAGCCCCCCGCCCCGCTGATCCGCCCCTCGACTTGACCAAGGACATCGTCTCCCTAACTCAACAAACCCAAGGAACTCAACGAACTCAAGGAACTCTCATGATTGAGCTCAACAACTCCAAGGGCCAGTACGCCAGCCCTGGAGAGGGCGCCCTTGCTTCGCTTCGCTTCCGCAGCGAAATCGTCCTCGAACTCGGCTACAAGACGACGGCGGGCAAAGAGACATCCGAGGCCGGCGCCTACTGGGTGGATGGGTGGCAGTACTCAACAACTCAACAAACTCAATCAACTCTGACACTCTTCTGCCTGGACGGCTGGGGCCTTATGGACCGCTGGACCGCCCGCTACCAGATGAGGTGGAATAAGGACGAAGTCAACCCCAAGAGCGTCTGGCAGATTCTTTATCAGCTCCTGGCTAGAGTGGGCATCAAGCTCACCAACACCCCACCCAAACCCCAGTCCTCCGCCATCAACAGCTTCTACCCCGACTTTACCGTCAACCCGGGCACTCAAGGAACTCAAGCACTCAAGAAACTCCTCTCCTTTGTCCCCGACCAGCTCGTATTCCGTGGCCAGGAAGCTTTCACCAAGAACCCTTTACCCGCCGAAGAGTCTTGCTACACCTACTCAACAAACCCAAGCAACCCAACAAACGCGCATGTCATCCTGGCAGGCCAATATACCCAAGCGGTAACCCTGTCCCGTTCCCGTGCCCTGGGAAGGGATGACTCCGACAACCGTATCCTGGAAGAAGCTCAGGATTGGGATTTGCTGCAGCTCGCCATCGATATCCTGGAGCAGGACTATGACCCCAACCTTCAGGATGCCGCCCGTGCCCAGGAGAGGGCCGACGCCATTTTAAGGGAGGCGTCATTGCGAGCGGAGCGTGGCAACCTCACCGTTGGCACCAACGTCGGCCAGGAGCTCCTCGATGTCGTCGAGGTTACCGACGAGCGCTGCGGCATCTCGGAGGAGAACTATAGGGTACAGGCCATCCAGACCGACTACGACCGCCGCAAAGGCCAGTATGACCAGCGGCTGACTATAGGGGCGCCATGATTTGTTTTCCGATTTAGCCAATTAGTGCTTGCTTCAAATCATTGAGCCTGGGAGTAAAAGCTTCAACGAGCCTCTGCCTGGCCGGTTGCCATTTGTGGTCGGTTTCGATATTGATAGCATCCACTGCCGTTCCTGAGATTCTCAATTGATGCAGGGTTTCCCTGTAGTCGCTTTCCAGTTCCTGCCTTATCTTTTGTTCTGCTTCTTCATACTCTTGAACAAGCTGGCCTATTTCTTCTGCCTTTGGCTGAAATTCAGGCCCTAAGCTGCCTATCGCCTCGATTACATTTTTCACGCTATTTATACCCCGGGTGGTTGTAAACTCAATAGCCTCTACCAGGTGCTCGATTACGGCCTGCTTTATTATTTCTCTCTCCTTTTCTCTGTGCTTGTTGAGCTCCGCAGTCATATCCAGTTGTTGGGAACTGCCGAGCCATTTTTGTGCCAGCACCTGACCGATCTGGCGATACCTTTGTCTTTCTTGCTATTCCTTTTCCTCGGCTGACAGCCTGCCCAACCTATTTGCTTTCTCTTGAGCAATTTCCCAGGCACTCTTTAACTCACCCATACAGTTCCTTCTCCCTACGTCATTGCGAGCCCCGATGCAATCGGGGCGAAGCAATCTCACATCCCATTCCTTGAGATTGCTTCAGCACTATCGTGCTTCGCAATGATGGGATAGTGACATTATTAGCCTTAGCAGTGCATTTTAGCCTATAATATTAAGGAGGTTCAAACAAAGTGAGTTTGGGTGATAATGATGATTTATCATAAATCTGTGCAATTAACGGAAAAATTTTATTGTTATGTATGGCAGGGCAGAGGAAATAACTGCAATTCCATTCTCTGGCCCTCGGTTTTAAGGGGGGAGCGTCCGCACGTATTAGTTGACCCCGGCCATGTCAGGAATGAAGTTGGAGAGTCATGTTTCGAGTCCTTGGTTCAGGCTATGGAGCAGGATGGCTTTAAAATGGAGGATGTTGGTCTGGTGATTGCTACCCATAGCCATCCCGACCATATTAAAGCTACTGAATTGGTGGTGGAAAAAAGTGGTGCTTTATACACTTTATCCCGTGAAGAGGATGAATTTTATCACACGACAGGGAAGACCTTCTTTCAATCATTTGGTGATGAGCCGCTTGAGGTTAATCCCTCCTTCTATCTTAAGGAGGGCGATTTGTCCCTGGGGGCTAAAGATGATAAGTTAGCGGTCCAGGTTATCTTTACCCCGGGACATTCTCCCGGTTCTGTTTCCCTTTATCTGGAAGAAGATAAAATATTGATCAGCGGTGACGTGGTCTTTGCTGGCAGCATAGGCAGGACTGACTTCCCTGGTGGCAGCCCTTCCTTGCTGCGGAAGAGCATTGAAAAGCTGTCCCAGCTTGATGTGGAATACCTTGTTCCCGGTCATAGCACCGAAATGGGCAGCATAGTTGCCGGCAAGGATAAAGTAAGGCGTAATTTTTACACGGTCAAAATGTTTATTTAAAATATAGAATGGTGGAATTGGTATGGAACAGGATGACAAAATTAAATACGCCTTGGAACACACGGAATTAATACGGGCGCCACGGCAGGAACTGGACACTTTCGGCAGTTCTGTCATTGATTATTACGTTGTCACTGAACTGGTGGGGAACCTTAGTGTGGTCAGGGATGGCAAGGTATTTGCGGAAAGGCCCAAAATTGTTACTCCTGCTTATCTGGTTAATGTCGAAGGCTTTAGCGAGCAGGCAAAAAAATACATATCTATGATGGCTAGGGAGCGCCCTTATGAATCGGGCGTTTTTTACCGGTATAAGAACGAACCCAAGGGGATGAATGTCGTCTCCGAGCCTATCAAGCAGGTGATAAACAAGCTCAGCTCCCAGATAGAGGAGCAGCATAATCCCTTAAGCACCATAATTAGGGGGGTGGAGGAACTATGGGATGTGTCCCTGCTCATGTTCATCTATGAGCTAACTAGCAAGTCGGCTCGCACTAATATGGCCGAATTTAATCGCCGGGGCTTTTTAGACATAGATGCCAGTGGAGTGCCCCAGGGTGCCCGGGATTACATTGAAGAGCTTTTCGAGAAAGCAAGCCGCGACCTTTCCCGAGCCCCGGAGTTGGTGGTTGAGTTAAACCGATGGGGTCTATTCTCAGAATATCAAGACCGTTTCTTTGCCCTGTTCAGAAGAAAGTAAACCCGCCCTGACTTTACATAAAGTGTGCTGGGTGGTTATGCGTAACCTACAGAGATTAGATCCCAGATAAATGCCTCTGAAATGCAAAAGGTAAAAATAAAAATGCAAAGTGACAGAGCAAAAGTCAAAAATTTGCATTTTGAGTTGTCATTTTGATTTTTGCCCTTTGATTTTTAAATTTCTCCTGAGGCGTGAAGGAATCCTTCCTTCACGGTTGAGATGTACTACATCAGTCCCAGGTACCAGCTTAGTATATTACTACCCCAGAGCAATGTTATCATGGCGGCCAGGGCAAGGAAGGGACCAAAGGGAATTGTCTGCCGGCGTTTTCTCTTTTTAGCTATCACCAGCGCCACCGCTACTATGCCACCGAGGATAGCCCCCATGATAATTGAGAGAAAGACCAGAGGAAAGCCAGTAGCCAGACCAATCAAAGCAGCTAGCTTAACATCTCCCCAACCCATGCCGCCCCGGGAAACTAGGGCAATCAAAAGGAATATACCAAAGCCAATACCTCCGCCTAGAGCAGCGTTGGCAACTCCGGTGACTATCCACTGGGTAAGCCAGGACTGAGGCAGTAAAGCCAGAAGCAAAGCCACAACCATGCCGGGATAAACCACCTTGTTCAGGATTAGCCCGTGCTCCAGGTCGATGACGAAAATGATAGTGAATAGACAGGCGTAGAAAGCCATAATCCCCAGTGCCGGACTTAAGCCGTAATGCCAGTAAAGGAGAGCGAATACCAAGGCGGTGGCAAGCTCTACCCCAAATAGCCTCCGGGGTATGGCAGTCTGACAGTACCGACAACGACCGCGAAGCCTGAGGTAGCTGAATACGGGGATGAGGTCTTTAGCGGCTAGCTTTTGCTGGCAAACCGGGCAGTGAGAGGGTGGATTTACAATGGACTCATTCCGGGGCAGGCGGTCGATGCATACATTAAGGAAGCTGCCCACGGCCAGGCCCAGCAGGGCGAATAGGAATATTCCAAGTATTTCCACGGGTGTTTATTGTGGACATATCATGGACTGAAGTCAATACCTGCTCCGATGAAATCGGAGTTATTGCCAGGTGTAGCTTCTTGTGTCATTGCGAGTCCTGGTTTATCGGGAAGGAGCAATTTCATTTACGAGACTGGACACTGGATTAGATGATAATATAATAATGTAGTTATGCCTGAGGAACTAGGTGACTACAAAAATCGGAGGTGAGGGCAATATGCCGGTAAAATACTATGTTGGTTGCAGCGGCTGGCATTATGAGCACTGGCGCGGGCTTTATTACCCCAGGGAATTGCCCAAGCCTGAATGGTTGTCATTTTACGCCCGGCAATTTACTACCGTGGAGCTCAATAACAGCTTTTACCATCTACCTTCGGAGAAGGCTTTCACCAAGTGGCGAGAGTCCACACCCGACAACTTCATTTTTGCTGTTAAGGTGAGTCGATTCATCACGCACATAAAAAGGTTAAAGAATTTAGGTTCAGCGGTGGAGACCTTTTTATCTCGGGCTGCCTTGTTGGGAGGAAAACTGGGTCCTTTGCTATATCAACTGCCTCCCAGCATGAGACGCGACGATGAGCTATTGCAGAATTTCTTATCTTCGTTACCGCCAAAATATCAGCATGTAGTTGAATTTCGCCATGAATCCTGGATTGACGACGCTGTATTCGGTATTTTACGGGGACATAACGTTGGGTTGTGCGTTTTCGACATGCCTGGCTTTAGCTGCCCCCTTGTCGCTACCAGCGATTTTGCCTATGTCCGTTTTCATGGCAGCGAGGGTTTGTATTCCAGTTGTTACTCTGACCAAGAGCTTTCCCAATGGGCAAAAAGAATTGCTCGTCTGAGCAAAGACGTTAAAGCCAGCTACATTTATTTTAATAACGATGCTGAGGCATTCGCGGTCGAGAATGCTATAACATTGGGGAACTTGCTAAAGTCGCTCCGCTCCAAATCTTAAATTCAAGCACCGGATACTAAACAAATTCCAAATGTCAAAATCCAAATGACAAATGAAATCCAAATGCTTAAATGCCAAAACTATTTCTTTTCATCCTTTGGGTTTTGAGCTTGATTTGATATTTGAGCTTTGTCATTATTTAACGAGTTCTTCTTTAACTTTCTTCGCCAGGGTCAAAGTCATGCCTTCTGCCTGACTGATTTCCTCCGACGAAGCCTCCTTGATAGCTTCGATTGAGCCGAACTTTTTTAGCAAAGCCTTCTTTCGCTTTGGCCCGATGCCGGGGATGTCGTCAAGAGTAGAAGCGATGCCTTCTTTGTGACGCAACCTACGGTGATAACTTATGGCGAAGCGATGGGCTTCATCCCTGGCTCTTTGTAGTATATGAAGGGCTGGAGAATCTTTAGCTATATAAACTGGCTTAGGTTCACCGGCTATAAATACCGCCTCGTTTTCTTTAGCCAGGCTGGCCATGGGGATAGAGTCCAGCCCTAATTCTTGCCTCACCTCCAGAGCGGCGTTAAGTTGTCCCTTGCCGCCATCAATTAGGACGAGGTCGGGGATGATTGCCCAGGTGCCTTCGCCTGTCAGGCCACGTTTAAACCTGCGCCGTAATGTCTCTTGAATCATGGCATAATCGTCAGCGCCAGCCACGGTTTTGATGCGGAAGCGGCGATAATGCGCTGGTTTAGGTCGGCCTTTTTCCAGAACAACCATGCTGCTTACAGCCAGAGTACCCTGAATATTAGAGACATCGTAACATTCTATTCTCCGGGGCATTTTGGGTAGGCGCAGTCTGTTTTTTAGCTCTCGTAAGCCAGAGCTTATAACCTCTACCTTCATCTCTTTGGACTGGGCTAGTTCTAAACCCCGGGCAGCGTTTTCAGTTGCTGTATCCACCAGCTTCTTTTTAGCTCCCCGCTGGGGCACTTGAAGCTCCACCCTGCCCCCCCTTTGCCGTTCCAGCCATTCAGAGAGCACTGCTGGCTCGTCCACTGGGTGCTGAAGCAATATCAGCGGTGGGATATATGAAGCCGCGGCATAGTATTGCTTCACGAAACTGGTCATTATTTGCCCGGGAGACTCGCTCTGGATACCTTCCATAATAAAATAGTCCTGGCCAATAAGTTTATTATTGCGAATAGAAAAGAGCTCGACATAAGCTTGGTTTTCATTTTGGGTCAGACCGATGACATCTTTTTCCCCCTGCAATGTTATCGCAATCCTCTGCGCCTCTATAACTTTTTCTATGGCCTTTATTTGGTCGCGCAGCAAAGCTGCCCTCTCAAACTGAAGCTGCTGGGCTGCTGCTTTCATCTTGGTGTTTAATTCACGAAGAACAAGTTCCTGTTTCCCCTGTAAAAATAGGATGACCTGGTTTATTACGTCGTGGTATTCCTGTTTTTCCACTGCTCCAATGCATGGTCCGAGACAGCGGCGGATATAATAATCAAGACAGGGTCGCTTATCTTTACCATCGATGCGCTTGCTGCAACTGCGAAAAGGAAAGATCTTCTTTATTAACCTTAGAGTTTTGCGTACCGAGCCAGCACTGGCAAAAGGTCCAAAGTATCTAGCTCCATCTTTCTGAACCCGGCGGGTGATGTAAACCCCAGGCCAATCTTCATTAATGTCTATCTTGAGGTAAGGAAAAGTCTTGTTATCTTTAAGGCGCACATTATACCGCGGAGTATATTTCTTTATCATGTTGCACTCCAGGATAAGCGCCTCTTGCTCGGAATTGGTAACTACGAACTCGAAATCCTGTATTTTTGCCACTAATCTTTGGACCTTGGCTGACAGGCTAGAGGGGGCACCAAAATAACTCCTTACCCGACTGTTTAGGTTGGCAGCCTTGCCCACGTAAATAACCTTACCCTCTTTGTCCTTAAAGAGATAAACTCCGGGCTTTGCTGGCAAAGCTTTTAATTGCTCTGGTTTCACGGCAAATTTATTGTAGCAAGTGGCTGGTATAGAGGCAAAAATAACCCGCATTGTGTTAAAATAACTCTGATGAACTCGGATATCGATGCCTTCCTTCAATATTTGACCCAGAACAAAGGCTATTCCCGGAATACTGTGGCTGCTTATCGCAATGATTTGACTCAAATGGCAGCCTTTATTACCGTGGAGCAGGCAAAGGGCATAATCAAGTCCTATGGTGAGCTTTTGAAGGGCTATTTGCTCAAGCTCAGGGAGAAGAGATACTCTGTGGCCACAACCGCTCGCAAGGTCGCATCGGCCAAATCATTCTTCAAATTTATGGTTGATTCGGGGAGGATGAAGGAGAATCCGACACAAAATTTGCCCTCTCCTCAAGTTAGCAGGCATGTGCTCAACTTCTTATCTCTCTCTGAGTACCAGAAGTTGCTTGCCGAGGCCACCAAGCTATCCACTCCGGAAGCTAAAAGAGATGCCGTGATGCTGGAATTACTTTATGCCACTGGTTTACGCATAAGCGAATTAGTATCCTTAAATGTAAAAGATATTGATTTGAAGCAAAGTTGTGTGCATATTAATTCTCAGAGACGAGTTCCCTTTGACCATCGCTTAAGCTTGGTTCTAGGGAAGTTCCTCAGAAGTGATAGGCTGGATTTATTATATGACGAGGCAGAGGAAGCCCTGTTTCTTAACCGGCGTGGTACGAGGTTGACCAGGCAGGGGTTCTGGCAGATTATCAAAAGTTACGCCTCTAGGGCAGGTCTGGGTGGCAAGGTTACACCACAGGCCTTGCGTCATAGCTTTGCCAGGCGCAAATTACAAGATGGCGCTGAGCTCTATCAACTTCAGCAACTTCTAGGTCATGCCTATATTTCCAGCACAAGAGTTTATAAGCAATCTGCATCAAGGAGAGGATAATGCCGAAGAAATCGCGGCGTACTAAAGCTAAGCAACGGGCTAGAGTGGCACAGGTGGCACCGGAGGGGAGTTCGCAACAATTAAGGCCGCTGCCTGATGAGTTACAATCGCCGACCCGAGTATCCCCGAAAGCTCAAGATTTAACCAGGCGCTATCAATATGTTATGCCCGAAATAAAACGCATCGGCATCATTGCCGGAGCTATAATCCTGGTCCTCATAATCCTGTCTTTTGTTCTTGGTTGACATCTTCGGTTGGTGAACTGCGGTGGATTTAGAGCAGGCGAGGCAGAGTTTACTTAGATATCTTGACCACGAAATCGCTGACAACCGTGTCGTTGAAGCTATGAGGCGTGTTCCCCGTGAAGCCTTTGTACCACAGGAGCAATATCATGCCGCTTATGATGATAGACCCTTAAGCATTGGCTTTGGGCAAACTATCTCCCAACCCTTCATTGTGGCTCTCATGGTCCAAGCTTTGGGACTCAGAGGGGATGAAAAGGTGCTGGAGCTGGGCACCGGGAGCGGCTACGAGGCAGCAATATTAGCAGAGTTAGCTCAAAAAGTGGTGACCGTGGAGTGTATACCTGAATTGGCGGAATCGGCTAGGCAAGTCCTGGATAAGCTTAGTTATTCCAACATCGAAGTCCACGTAGCTGGCAAAACTCTGGGTTGGCCAGAGGGAGCCCCTTACGATGCTATTATAGTTTCTGCTGGTGCTCCCACCGTGCCTCAGGTCCTTTTGGAGCAACTAACCTGGAATGGGCGACTGGTAATCCCTGTGGGCTCTCGATGGCAGCAAGAATTACTCAGGGTCACTAAACTGAGGAAAGGAAACAACATAGAAAACTTGGGTGGTTGCTATTTCGTGCCCCTTATTGGTGAAGGTGCCTGGGAGGAGTGAAAAGGCAGATGAAATTCTGGAAAAACCTCGAAAAAACCTTGACAATAATGCCCCCAAGGGGATTCGAACCCCTGGTCTTCAGCTTGAAAGGCTGATGTCCTAGGCCTCTAGACGATGGGGGCAACGCTAAGCATTTTACGGGTAAATAGCTAAATGTGCAAGGCCAGAGGGCTAAAATATAATCAATTGCAAAACTCCTTACAATTCTCCCTCCCCTGGCGGGAGGGAGTTAGTGGGAAGGGGGTACCACCATTACCTTGCCTCACCCTAACCCTCTCCATCAAGTGGAGAGGGAACTCTCGTCGAGGGAGAGGAATTTTGTACAAGATTATGTAGTTAGCTATAATAAGCCCATCCATCTTTTATCACCTGTAGTGTGGGGAAGGCAGAAGCCATTTCCACTCGTGCTTGCGCTGGACTTATCAGCAATCATTGTAATTTTGCTATAATTCTAGAAACTTTTTTCCATACAATCTAAAATATAGTCTGCTTCGGCTTGCCAGTAACCTGGATATAAGTTATTATGTGGCGGTTATCATGCCACAACTGGCGAATAGTTTGAAAATAATTGCCCGAAAGCGGTGACAAGATTGACTGTATATGACTACTGGACTGCTCACGAGCATGACCTAAGGAAAATGGGATATGGCTAGAATTGGAGTTTTCCTCTGCCACTGTGGTAGTAACATAGCCGGGGCTGTGAATATCCTGGAGGTAGCTGAGGCAGCGAAGAGGCTACCGCATGTAGTTCACGTTGAAGACAATAAATTTACCTGCAGTGACCCCGGTCAGGCATCTATTCAAAAGGCTATTACCGAGCATAATCTTAACCGGGTGGTCATCGGCGCCTGTTCGCCGCGTATGCATGAGTCAACCTTTCGCAGAACAGTGGCTGGTGTCGGCTTGAACCCCTATCTCCTGGAGATTGCAAATATACGAGAGCATTGTAGCTGGGTCCACCCTGGCCAGGTTGAGGAAGCTACCGCTAAGGCCATAGAACTGGTGCGGAAAGCGGTGGCCAGGGTTGCCTGGCAGGAGCCCCTGACCCCCAAGCAGGTTGGCATAACCAGGCGAGCTTTGGTCATCGGTGGTGGCATTGCTGGCATCCAGGCCTCCTTAGATATCGCAGATGCTGGCTACGAGGTCGTTTTGGTTGAGCGAGAGCCCTCCATCGGGGGACACATGGCCCAGTTGGACAAGACTTTCCCCACCCTGGACTGTTCTGCCTGCATTCTGACGCCCAAGATGACTATGGTGGGGCAGCATGCCAATATCAAGCTAATGAGCTACAGTGAAGTGGAGGATGTCTCAGGGTATATAGGAAACTTTCAGGTCAAGATTAAAAACAAGAGTCGCTACATCGATGTGAACAAGTGCACAGGATGCGGTGAGTGTGCTAGGGTTTGTCCCGTCGAACTGAATAGTGAATTTGATGAGAACATGGGTAAGCGGAAGGCCACCTATATTCCTTTTCCCCAGGCAATTCCCAATAAATATACTATAGATAAGCGTGGTTATCCACCATGCCGGGTGGCCTGTCCCGCCGGGGTCAATGCCCAGGGTTATATTGCTCTCATCTCCCAGGGCAAGTTCAAGGAGGCTCTAGAGGTGCTCCGCAGGACTATGCCCTTTGCCGGTGTTTGTGGACGGGTATGCACCCACCCCTGCGAGCAGGAGTGTGAGCGGGGCAAAGTTGACCAACCTGTGGCTATCAGAACTCTTAAGCGTTTTATGGCTGACTATGAACTGAAAGCAGGTAGGGAAAAAGCAGCACTGGTAGAAAGGACCAAAGAAGGGAAGGTAGCTATCGTCGGCTCCGGTCCAGCCGGCCTGGCCTGTGCTTACGACCTGGTCAGACAGGGATACCTGGTTACAGTGTTTGATTCTGCCCCTGAGGCGGGAGGCCTATTACGCTATGGTATCCCTGAATACCGATTACCCAAAGAGGTACTCAGTAACGAGATAAGCTATATACAAGAGTTGGGGGCGGAGATTAAGACAAATACCCCGGTGAAAAATCTCACTGAAATCTTCAACGGGGGATATAAAGCCATTTTCTTGGGTACAGGTGCTGGCATGAGTCAAAAAATGGGTATTCCTGGTGAGAATACTCCTGGAGTGCTTCACTCCCTTGACTTTCTGAGGCAAGTCAACTTTGGAGTTAAAGTCAATCTGGGAAGCAAAGCGGCAATTATCGGCGGTGGTAATGCTGCTGTTGATGCCGCTCGAATAGCCCGACGCCTCGGTGTTAGTGAGATAACTGTTGTTTACCGTCGCAGCCGCGCTGAGATGCCGGCTATCCCCAGCGAAATTGAGGAAATGGAACATGAAGGAATCAAGATTCATTTCCTGGCAGCACCAGTTAAGGTATTATCTAAAGATAACCGGGTAAAGGGGATACAATGTATTCGCATGGAGTTGGGTGAGCCCGACGCTAGCGGTCGCCGACGCCCCATGCCCGTAAAAGGCTCGGAATTCACCCTAGATGTCGACAACGTGATTATAGCTGTTGGTCAGGGTGTGGATAAGGCAATGCTAGCCGAAGATCTGGCCTACACTGACTGGGGAACCCTCTCTGTTGACCCGGTTACTTTGCAAACTAATATTGATGGTGTTTTTGCCGGTGGTGACGTGGTTTCTGGTCCGGCTGATGTTATCGCGGCTGTTGCTGCCGGCAAGGAAGCAGCCATCTCCATGGATCGCTACCTCAGAGGCATAGACATGCAAGAGGGAAGGCTGGAAACAGTTAAAAGGGTAACAGAGGTGTCAAAAGATGTGGTAAGACCAATAGCAAGACACTCCATGCCAACTCTTGAACTGGAGAAACGAAAGGGGTTTGATGAGGTTGAGCTTGGCTTTGACGAAAAAACAGCAATCGCGGAGGCCCAGCGCTGTCTGAATTGCGCAGTCTGCTCCGAGTGTCGGGAGTGTGAGAAGGTTTGCGAGGCTCAGGCTATTGACCATGAAATGCAGGATAAGATATCGGAGGAGGATGTGGGAGCAATAGTAGTGGCTACCGGAGCCACTCCCTTAGACCTTACCCAGTTCAGTATCTATGGCGGTGGTGTCTATCCTGATGTCGTCAGTAGCCTGCAGCTGGAAAGGATGATGAACGCCGCCGGACCCACTGGTGGCGAGGTAGTCCGCCCATCCAATGGGGCTCACCCCAAAGAGGTAGTCTTTATAAGTTGCGTGGGGTCTCGGGATCCACGCACCGGGAGTGGCTATTGCAGTAAGGTATGCTGCATGTATATGGCTAAGGAAGCTATTATGATAAAAGAGCACTACCCGGAAGCCCATAGTTATATCATATACACCGATGCCCGGGGGCCAGGAGGTAAGATTTTCGAGGACTTCCTGATTCGGGCGGAGAAAGCAGGTACCACCTATATGAGAGGCCAAATTGACAGTGTGGCACGGCAGGATGGGAGACTCTCAGTCTCCGGGCAAGACTTTCTCACCAACGAAGCATTTAACATACCCGCCGACCTGGTGGTTTTAGCCACGGGGTTAATGCCCAATAGGGATGTCGCCAAGCTGTTCCAAACCATCCATATTAGCTATGATGCCAAGAACTACCTTCTCCAGGCACACCCCAAGCTGCGTCCGGTGGAGACTGCCGTGGACGGCATCTATATCGGCGGATGTGCTGTTGCTCCCACTGATGTACCGGAATCTGTAGCCCAAGGTAGTGCTGCGGCAGAGTACGTGCTGAAACTATTTAGCCAGGAGGCCATTGAGGCTGAACCCATGACCTCCGTTGTGGACATTACTAAGTGTGCAGGCTGCCTGCTATGCCGCCAGGTCTGTCCCTTTCAAGCTATCGAGGCGGAAACCCTTCGGGACGGACGCACCGTGGCTTCCATCAATGAGAGTGTATGTAAAGGATGTGGCATCTGTGTCGTTGCCTGCCGCCCAGGGGCAATAAAGCTCAGGGGCTTCAGTGACCAGCAAGTTCTCGCTGAGGTGATGGCGCTGTGACTGAGAATTATAAACCAAAGGTCATTGGTTTTTTATGCAACTGGTGTAGCTATGCCGGCGCTGATGTGGCGGGAACTAGCCGTATGAAGTATCCACCCAATATTCGCATTATTCGTGTCCCCTGCTCGGGACGGGTTGACCCTCTCTTCGTATTGAAGTGTTTCCAGAATGGGGCTGATGGAGTCTTGATCTCAGGCTGTCATCCCGGAGACTGTCACTACACTGACGGCAATTATCATGCCAGGCGCAGGTTTGCACTGCTTCGTGACTTCCTCGACTATCTAGGTATAGACAAGAAACGGCTGAGGGTGGAGTGGGTTTCAGCATCAGAGGGGCAGAGATTCGCTGAGATGGTATCCGATTTTACCGCGGAGCTAACCAAGCTCGGGCCGAGGAGTAAAGTTTGAGATGGATATGGAGTTAATCCAGCAGATTCGAGATAAGGCGCGAAACCTTTTGGAAGAAGGTACGGTTGAGGGTATCATTGGATACGAGCGGGCTAGTGATGGCGTTACCGCTCGCCCTTTCTTTGCCTACGAGCCCCCTGCCGCAGAGCGGCTTATCTTCGACGAGACCTGCACTCACAACTTGGTTAAATATCTCCTAGATAAGAAGGGTAAAAAGATGGCGGTTGTGGTTAAACCCTGTGACTCACGGGCTATCAACCTGTTGTTGAATGAAGGACAGATAGAGCGAGACAAGGTATTCATTATCGGGGTTGGCTGTCCAGGTATAGTGGAGACGAGTTGGAATTACAAAAGCGAGACCTTGCAGAAGAGGTGTCGGAGCTGCCAGCTATCTAGCCCACTGGTCTACGATTTCTTGGCTGGAGGGGAGTTTGAAAGACAAGCCGAAGAGGAAACCTATTCCGACATTGCAGAGGCAGAGGCTGAGTCCCTTGCCAACAGGAGAGAATTCTGGCAGGAGCAATTTGGCCGCTGCATTCGTTGCTATGCCTGCCGCCAGGTCTGTCCAGGCTGTTACTGTCCTGTGTGCTTTGCCGAGCAACTCGAGCCTCTGTGGGTAGGCATCCGCATTGCCCCTGAAGAGAACGAGTTATGGCAGACCATGCGAAGCTTCCACCTGGCGGGGCGCTGCGTTGGCTGTAATGAATGTGAGCGCGTTTGCCCCGTGGACATTCCCCTCAGCCTGCTTAACAGAAAGCTAGAGAAGGATGTGAAGGAACTTTTTGCCTTCCAGGCGGGGCTAGACCCTGAAGAACCGCCCCCCTTCGCCACCTTCAAGAAGGAAGAAAAACTGGAGTTCGGAGAATGAACTTATTTTTCTCCAAAGACGACCTTAGTCGCTGGCTTGATTCGCTTCTCCTGGAGCGAACCGTCGTCGCTCCAGTTCGAGTTCAAGAGCTGACTATGTTTCAGCCCATATCTAAGGTGGGAGAAATTGCCTTCGATTACGATTACACCACGCTCTCACCCAAGGGATGGTTCCTGCCCCCTTCAGAGACCCTTTTCTCGGTGCAAAGAGATGATGGGCAGGTCGAGTTGGTTCCCACGCTGGTGGAACGTGATGCGATTCTCTTTGGATTGCATCCTTGTGATGCTAGAGGCATTGCCCTGATGGACAAGCCCTTCCTACAGGAGCCGGGCGATGCGCTGTATCGGGACCGCCGTAGCCGCACGGCTCTTATCGGACTTGCCTGCCGCCAGGTGCGACCGGAGTGTTTCTGCACCAGCATGGGCAGTGCACCTGATGACCCGAGCGATGTGGATATCCTGCTTACTGAAGTAGAAGATGGCTACATTGTTCAGGTTGTTACTGAGAAAGGAAAGGCATTGCTGCCCCAGGGATTAGTAGAGTATAAGGGGGAAGTGCCCACTCCTCCCAAGCTTCAGGTTGTTCCCGTCAAGGAAGTCATCTCAACAATTAAGGAACTCTTCAATGACCCTTATTGGGAGCAACTTGCTGACCGCTGCTTGCATTGTAATATTTGTGCCTATGTTTGTCCCACCTGCTATTGCTTCGATATGCGGGACTATTCTGATAAGGGGAAGGTAGAGCGAGTGCGGAGCTGGGAGAGCTGCCAATCCTCGGGCTTTAGCCTCACGGCTGGGGGTTATGACCCCCGGACTACGAAGGGGGAGAGGTTGCGGCAGCGCTTCTATCATAAGTTCCTCTATTTTCCAGAGCAATTCCAGGACGTGGCCTGTGTTGGTTGTGGCCGCTGCGTCAGGGACTGTCCAGTAAATATAGACATTCGCGAGGTTATAAGCGACCTGAAGCAACTAATGGAGGCTAAAAGTGGGTCCTGAAAGTCCTTTTATTCCTTATCTAGCAACTCTGAAGACGGCTACCCAGCTAACTCCTGATATCAGGCTTCTGAGCGTGGAACTGGAAGACCCTGACACCAAAGCCGGCTTTGACTACATGCCAGGACAGTTTGCCTTGCTCTCAGCCTTCGGACAGGGAGAGGCGCCCTTTGGCATTGTGTCTTTGCCTCTGGAGAAAGACGGCCTGGAATTCGCTGTGCGGCGCATTGGCACGGTAACCAGAGCCTTACACGAGCTCGAGCCCGGAGACACCTTAGGTGTGCGAGGACCCTTCGGCAATTACTTTCCTTTAGACGATTATGGGGGAAAGAACATAATCATCATCGGCGGGGGCATTGGAATGGCGCCACTGCGTCCAGTGATTAACAGAATACTGGAACGGCGAGATAATTACGAGGAGTTGTTAATCATAAACGGAGCGCGAACACCTCAAGACCTGGTGTTTCAGCCGGAGTTCCCAACATGGATAAAAGCACCCAGAACTAGGTTGGAACTGACTGTTGACAGAGGTGATGAGCACTGGAAGGGACGGGTTGCCCTGGTCCCTGATGTGATGAAGGAGTTGGCACCCTCGCCAAATAATGCCATTGCTATTATTTGCGGACCACCGATAATGATCCGCTTTACCCTGGCTGGGCTAAGGGACTTGGGCTTTAAGGATAACCAGATTGTCACTACCCTGGAGTCTAAGATGAAGTGTGGTCTTGGTAAATGCGCTCGATGCAATATTGGTGAAAAGTATGTTTGCCGGGATGGTCCAGTATTTACCCTGGAGCAGATTTCGCAATTTTTGGAGCAACCATGACAACAGGGATTGAAAGTAATAGGGATAAAGTAAGGACGGGAGTATATATTTGCCATTGTGGCACTAACATTGCTGGAACGGTAGATGTGGTTGCGGTAAGCCAGTATGCCTCGCAGTTGGATTCAGTTGTGGTAGCCCGAGACTATAGGTTCATGTGCTCTGAGCCGGGGCAGGAGATGATAAAGAAGGATATCAAAGAGTTGGGTTTAAACCGGGTTGTGGTTGCTTCTTGCTCCCCTACAATGCATGAACCCACCTTCCGCAAAGCATGTGAGCAGGCAGGGCTGAACCGTTACTTATTCCAGATGGCTAATATTCGAGAGCATTGCGCATGGGTAACCGGCGACCGTGAAAAAGCCACCGAAAAAGCCAAGGCGCTGGTTGAGGCCGCTGTGAGGCGAGTGTTCTTACATGAGCCTTTTGAGATAAGGGAGGTCCCTGTAAATCCCAGCACGCTAGTAGTAGGTGGAGGGGTTGCTGGTATTCAAGCAGCCTTGCAGATTGCTAACTCTCGTCACAAGGTTTACTTAGTGGAACGGGAGCCTTCCATTGGGGGACATATGATTCAGCTGGACAAGACCTTCCCTACCTTAGACTGCTCGGCCTGTATCCTGAGTCCCAATATGAGCGAGCTGGGTTCGCATCCTTATGTCGAGCTACTCGCCTACAGTGAGGTCGAAGAGGTATCAGGCTACGTCGGCAACTTCAAGGCCAGGATCAGAAAGAAAGCCAGGTACGTCGATGAGGAGAAATGCACCGGTTGCGGGGTCTGTCAAGAGAAATGCCCATCGAAAGTAACCAGCGAGTTCGAAATGGGTTTGGGACAGCGGAAAGCCATTTATATTCCATTCCCCCAGGCAGTGCCCAATGTTCCTGTCATTGATCGGGAGAACTGCATCTATTTTCAGAAAGGCAAGTGCCGTGCCTGTGAGAAATTCTGTGAGGCAGGGGCTATCAATTTTAATGATGAGGACAAGCTAATAGAGGTGGAGGTAGGCAATATCATTCTGGCTACTGGTTTTCAGACCTTTGACCCTACTGTTGCTGCTCAATACGGCTATGGGAAGTTTAGCGACATTATCACCGGGCTTGAATTCGAGAGGCTATGCAATGCCACCGGTCCCACTGGTGGGAATATTCAGCTCAAGGATGGCTCAGCTCCCCGAAGTGTGGCCATTGTCCACTGTGTCGGCAGCCGCGATGAGAACTTTCATGAATATTGCTCACGAGTATGCTGCATGTATGCCTTAAAACACTCCCACCTTATCAAAGAAAAGACAGATGCCGAGGTCTATCAAATATTTACCGATATTCGTTGCTTTGGTAAGGACTATGAGGACTTCTACGGGCGAGTGGTTGGGGAAGGGGTTAACTTCGTCCGGGGGAAGGTTCAGCAGGTCGCCAGCGCTGATGGAAAAGGGATGGATCGAGGCAACATGATGATAACTGCCAAGGATCCGGATAACGGCAAAGTGACCCAGGTATTCGCTGATATGGTCATCCTCTGCGCTGCTATCGAACCGCAGCAAGATACCGATGAAATAGCTCACATTTTCTCTGTGAGTCTCGATGCTGATGGTTTCTTTTTAGAAAAGCACCCCAAGCTGGATCCAGTAGCGACCAGGACTGATGGGATCTACGTCGTGGGTTGTTGCCAGAGTCCCAAGGATATCCCGGACACGGTATCTCAAGCCTCGGCGGCGGCGGCCAAAATTCTAGCTGTGGTCACCAAAGGTAAGGTGGAGCTTGAGGCAAGCACGGCAGTTATCGACGAAGCTCTTTGCTCAGGATGCCAAATCTGTTATTTTCTCTGCCCTTATAATGCCATTTCCTTTGATGAGGAGAAGAAGATCTGTAATATCAATGAGGCTCTATGCAAGGGCTGTGGCGTCTGTGTCGCAGCTTGTCCCAGTGGAGCAATTACTCACAGACATTTTACTAGCGAAGAAATTATGGCCGAGATCGAAGGCGTGTTGGTATAAATTTCACCGATTATCGTATTCCCCTGGAATCGTCTCATATGTCAAAAGTAACAAGGCAATCTCTTAAATCAGCTTCTATTAGCGTCCGTGGCATTGTTCAGGGCGTCGGCTTCCGGCCTTTCGTCTATGGACTGGCTGTCGAACACAATCTCAAGGGATGGGTTTACAACACTTCAGAGGATGTCAGGATTGAGGTAGAAGGTACAACAGACGTTGTTGAGCAGTTTGAGCGGGAGCTCAAAACAAAAGCTCCACCGCTGGCTTACATTGAGAGCGTAAATATTGAGTATCACCCACCCCTCGGTTATAAAGACTTTGAAATTCGGCAGAGCCAGACACAGGAAGGGAAATACCAGCTTATCTCTCCGGATGTCGCTACTTGTCAGGCTTGCCTTGGTGAGTTGCTGAATCCTGAAGATCGCCGTTATCGCTATCCCTTCACCAACTGCACCAATTGCGGCCCGCGCTTTACCATCATTGAAGATATGCCCTATGACCGCCCCAAAACGACCATGCGCTACTTCCAGATGTGCCCTCAATGCCAGGCGGAATATGATAATCCCCTGGACCGCCGCTTCCACGCCCAGCCCAATGCCTGCCCGAAATGCGGTCCCCAGGTAGAGTTGGTTGATAACCAGGGCAATCTGGTAACCGAGTCGAATCCTATAGCCGCTGCCAGTCAGCTCCTCAGGGAGGGAAAAATTGTGGCCATTAAAGGCTTGGGGGGGTTTCTTCTGGCTTGCGACGCCACGAATGGTACCGCAGTCAAGACATTGCGGCAGAGGAAGAAGCGCTCCTCCAAGCCCTTTGCCATAATAGTTACCGATATAGATGAAGCTAAAAGGCATTGCTATGTCTCGCCTGAGGAGGAAGATTTACTTACCTCACCCCAAAGCCCCATCGTGCTCCTGAGGTGGAAAGAGGGCTCATCTGTGTCTCAAGAAGTAGCCCCCAATTTACGATTCTTGGGGGTTATGCTGCCGTATACGCCGCTTCACCACATACTGCTCAGGGATACGAGCCTGCCTTTAGTAATGACCAGCGGCAATCTCAGTGAAGAGCCTATCGCCAGAGACAATGATGAAGCCTTAAGGAGGCTTTCCGGTATTGCTGATTACTTTCTAATCCATAATCGGGACATCTACTCCCGCTATGATGACAGCGTCGCCATAGTGGAAAGGGGCACAAGCCAGCTTGTAAGGCGGGCGCGTAGCTATGCCCCTTATCCCATCCGCCTCTCATTTGAGGCTAAGCAGGTACTTGGTTGCGGCGCTGAGGAGAAAAATACTTTCTGCCTGACCAAAGATAACTATGCCTTCGTATCGCAACATATCGGCGATATGGAGAATATGGAAACTTTGGAGCATTTTGACAGCACTATATCTCTGTATAAAAGACTTTTCCACATAGAGCCTGAAATCATTACCCATGACCTCCACCCTGATTATCTGGCCACGAAATATGCCCGAGAGTTAGGCGAGTCCGGCATGAAGCTTATTCCCGTGCAGCATCATCATGCCCATATCGCCAGCTGTATGGCTGATAACGGGCTTGACTCTCCAGTTATAGGAGTTGCCCTCGATGGCACAGGGTTGGGCGCGGATGGACATATCTGGGGAGGGGAATTCTTGGTAGCCGACTACCGCAATTTTCGCCGAGCTGGATATCTGGAATACCTGCCTTTGCCCGGAGGAGACGCGGCGATAAAAAGGCCATACCGCACCGCCATCGGCTATATTCTCACTCTATTAGGGGAAAATGCCCTCAGCGCTGTCATTGCGACCCTGAACGACGTGAAGGGGAAGCAATCTCAACTAGCTTCTATCGGGCAAGTTACTGAAGTTGAGGTGGGAGTTATCAAGCGCCAGATAGAAAGAAGGATAAATTCACCGCTTACCTCAAGCATGGGACGCCTCTTTGATGCCATATCAGCCCTGTTAGGTATAAGGGGCGAAATAGATTACGAAGGACAGGCGGCGGTGGAACTGGAAATGGCTGCCCTCGCCTGGTATGGCGAGGAGCCCTCTTCTGTCATTGCGAGGAGCGTAAGCGACGAAGCAATCTCCGGTAATAATGAAAGCTACCCATACCGCATAGTAGAAGACGAGGGAATAAGAATCGTGCACCTGAGGGACCTGCTCTCAGCCGTAATAGAAGACTTACATCAGGGTATCTCAAAGGGGAGGATAGCAGTCAGATTCCACAATACCGTAGCCCAGATAATAAACGAGATGTGCCATTTGATAGCTGATGAGACCGGCATCAGTAATGTAGCCTTAAGTGGCGGCGTATTCCAGAATCGTTTACTGTTGAGAAAAACAGTCAGCTTACTGGAAAGCAGCGGTTTCCAGGTTTTTACCCATAGGCAAGTACCCTGTAATGATGGTGGCATCTCCCTGGGGCAAGCAGTTATTGCCAATTTCGCCGTGTAGAGAGTTGCCTCCCCCGAGATTGCCACGCTTCGCTCGCAATGACACCCCTTTTGTCATTGCGAGTCCCGATTCATCGGGACGAAGTAATCTCGGTGGGGAAAATGTAGTGGCGAGGTTTATCCTCGCCTTGGGGGCGGGGACAAGCCCCGCCCCTGCAATCACATTTTATACGGACTGCCAGCTCAGGAAGGGATAAGTTTCGTTGTCAACGATATTCCAGGTGTAGGCGCCGTCGGTCTCGCCAGGAGCGACCACGGTTATGTCCCACGGGTCATCTAGCCCTTCCGTCTCCGTGTCCGTGAAGGTGTCGATGTTCTGCATTTCCGCGGTGGTCTTGCCCGTCCCACCGGCACTCACTTCCGTCCCGGAAGTTTCCGTATCCCAGAAAGAGTTGGTCACAGTGGCATAATAATTAGTTCCCACCAGACCGCCAACATCCACATCATAGCCAGTCACGTTGCCGGTGGCATAGGAGTTGGTCACAGTGGCATAATAATTCCGTCCCACCAGACCGCCAACAGCCACATAGCCAGTCACGTTGCCGGTGGAATAGGACTCTTCCACAGTGCCATCATGATGATTATCTCCCGCCAGACCGCCAACAGCCGCATAGCCAGTCACGTTGCCGGTGGCATAGGAGTTGGTCACAGTGTCCTGATTCTTTCCCACCAGACCGCCAACACAATAAGAGCCAGTCACGTTGCCGGTGGAATAGGAGCTGTCTACAGTGCCATCATTCCATCCCAGCAGACCGCCAACATCCGCATCGCCAGTCACGTTGCCAGTGGAATAGGAGTTTTCTTCCACAGTGCCCTGATTCCATCCCACCAGACCGCCAACAGCCGTATAGCCAGTCACGTTGCCAGTGGCATAGGAGTTGCTCACAGTGCGCTGATTCTTTCCCACCAGACCGCCAACATCCTCATCGCCAGTCACGTTGCCAGTGGAATAGGAGTTGCTCACAGTGCCCTGATTCATTCCCGCCAGACCGCCAGCAGCCGTATAGCCAGTCACGCTGCCGGTGGAAGAGGAGTTGGTCACAGAGCCCGAATTAGCTCCTGCCAGACCGCCAACAAACGGATAGCCCGGATAGCCACTCGCGCTACCTGTGAAATGGGAGTTAAGCACAGTGCCATGAGCACTATTCCATCCCACCAGACCGCCAACAAACGCATAGCCAGTCGCGCTGCCAGTGGAATAGCAGTCCCTCACAGTGCTATCATTATTTTTTGCCACCAGGCCGCCAACATAGGAGTGGCCAGTCACATCGGCGTTCACCACCCCAACATTCTTGATGATCCCTCCCTCATCAACATCACTGAAAAGCCCGACATAATTTTCGTCAGGGCGTTCGATAAACAGGTCCCTTATCTCGTGTCCCTGACCGTCGAAGGTCCCGGTGAATGGATCACTAGAAGTTCCGATTGGCTGCCAGCCCTTTCCCGCATTGGCTGTCTTGCTTGCCAGCCTTGTATAACCGGCAGTGGTGGAATCAAGGTTATTCATAAGGATGAAGTGATCGTTTAGGTAATTGCGGACATAATCGACATGATCAAGGTGGTGCCAATCCGCAATCTGATAGGGGTCCTCCTTTGTTCCACTGCCTCCCGCGAATAGCCTGTCGAACTTGGCGGTGATAGAATAGTGTCCGTTCATGGTTATCTTTGTCGTCGGGTCAATAACATTGGCCACTGTGCCCACGTCGCCAGTCCATTCGACAAAGTAATAGCCAGAAGCGGGAGTTGCCACCAAGCTAACCACTTTTCCTTCATCGTAGGTAAAAGTTCCCTCGCCAGGATCGGTTACTGAGCCACCAGTGGTGCTGGAGATGGTGAGGTCGTACTGGAGAGGGGTCGGACCACAACCTGTCATCGCTGCAATTAAGGCTACCATAACCAAAAAGATGCTGACTCTTGTCACGTAATGGTGTCTCCTCGAACTAAGTACTGTCTTCATACTTCACCTCTTTTGCAACAGTTCAGTTTTTCTAACATCTCTAGATTATAATAATAATAATATTATTATAGCATATTCTGCACGCTTTAAGGGGGCGATTTGGCGTGTGCGCCAATTGGGATATCATCTCACAGAGGAGCCTACTTCCCTCGCCGTCTAAAGAGGAACATAAGCAAGGCAGCGATGGTTTTGCCATCGCAGATTTCGCCCGAGGCAATAAGTCGGGGGATTTCATCCGGGGAAATGCGGACTAGCTCGATATCTTCAGTATCCTCAGCCATGAGGCGACTGGGCACAAGGGTGGTAGCCAAAAAGCAATGGAGGTACTCCGTGCCATAGCCCGGGACGGAGTAAAAGCCCCCCAATTTGTCTATTTTCCGGGGGAAGTAGCCAATTTCCTCCTGTAATTCGCGGCGCACAGAGTCAATGGGTTCTTCACCGGGGTCAATGCCACCGGCAGGTATTTCCAGGAGAAATCTGTCCACGGCATGTCGGAATTGGCGAACCAGAAGGACATTATCTTGTCCATCAAGGGCTACTACTGCTACACAATCGCTGTGCTCCACCACGTCTCTGGTGGTTTTTTTGCCGCTAGCTTTCTCCACGGTGTCCACACGTATGTTTACTACGTGCCCCTGATAAATCCATTGGCTAGCTAGCGTCTTTTCTGGCTTCAACATGCTCTTGCTACTTTAGCTAAAATTCCATCGTTTTGTCTGCAGATGACAGCCTTAAAGGTGGCGGATAAGAGCCACCTCATCGCAGTTGGGAAACTTGGGACAGCGATAGCATTCCACCCATACTTTCTGGGGCAGCTCCATTTTGTCAATTAGCTTAAAGCTATGGTTCTCAAAAAAATCAGGCCTACGAGTCAGACAAAAGACCTTGGGTATGCCCAATTCCTTGGCCTCTTTAAGACAGGCCTGGACAAGCAAAGAGCCAATTCTCTGGTTCTGTTCCTGTTCATCGACAGCCAGAGACCTGATTTCAGCTAAATCAACCCAGGTAACGTGCAATGCTACACAAGCAACAACCTGCCCCTCTTTCCTGACTACGAAGTAATCTCTAATGTCCTCATATATTTCAGATAAAGCGCGAGGCAACATCTCCCCCTTATCAGCAAAATGACCGATCATTTGGTGCATGGAGGGAGCATCGCTCACTCTTGCCCTATCAACCTTTATATCAGCTTTCATTTCTTCTTCCTCCCAGTTTTTGCCACAGCGAACTATAAAAGTAGCTTGGCTCGTGAATTCTTAAGAAGCGGGCTATGTGGGGGCTAAGCTTCACTCTGACATTTTGTCCGTCTGATAACGGCAATTCAACTTGTCCGTCAATGCTGAGTACGCCCTTTTCTCTGTGGGCAACCTTCAAATCAACTATGCTCTGCGGAGGCAGTACCAGAGCATGACTCAATCCTAGGTGGCAGGATATCGGCTGGAGGACGATTTCCCTGGATTGAGGATGAAGAATTGGTCCGCCTGATGCCAGGGAATAGCTGGTGCTCCCTGTAGCAGTGGCTACAATTACCCCATCGGCCCGGTAAGTGGTTAGCACTGTGCCATCAATTTCTGCTTCTATGTTAACCAGGCGAACTGCAATGCTTCGTAGCACGACATCATTCAAAGCATGAAAGCTTTTGTCCGCAACTTGAGCCTCGAGCATGGCCCTTTCCTCAATCCAGCCTTTGCCTTCGAGCAAATCAGGCAAATCAGGCAAAACCTCATCGCCGTCTATCTCTGTGATAAATCCCAGCCTGCCCAGGTTTATACCTAAAATAGGCACCGACAGGGGGGTTATGATTCGAGCAGAATGAAGGATAGTGCCATCTCCGCCGATACTGAGAATTAACTCTGTGCCAGCCACCAATGGTTTAGCTTTGTCCTCATCCCAGGCTGAGCATCGCCATGAAGAGACTCCCCGGGAGGATAGAAACTCTTCCAGTTTCTCAGCTAAGTCTCGGGCTTTCTCCCGTAGTGGGTGGTACAGAATACCAATGCGCTTCACAGGTGAGCGAAGTGTAGCACTGGCGAATTCTGGCTGTCAAACCATTTAGCATATCCGGGGTAACAACTCTCCGGAGAGCATGTCCACGATGCGAGAGGGGCCGAGCTTTGTTTTCATTATCACCTTCCCCGGATGCTCCTCGATTACCTCGCCGATGATGGCAGCATCTCTACCATAGCTATTTTTTCTCATTCGGGTCAGAATCTTATCGGCATCGGCGGGGGCAACCATAGCTACCAGCTTGCCTTCATTGGCCACGTGAATGGGGTCCAGCCCCAGCAGCTCGCAGGCAGCTTTAACCTCTTCCTTCACCGGTATCTTTGCCTCTTCTATCACAATGCCCGCCTTCGATTGCCCGGCCAGTTCGTTGAGCGTGGTTGCCAGCCCACCCCTGGTAGGGTCACGGAGACAATGAATCCTGGACGAGACCTCCATCATCTGAGACACTAATTTATTCAATGGAGCACAATCGCTTTCCAGAGCCATGGAGAACCTCAGTCCCTCACGCTGACTCATTATAGCTATACCGTGGTCGCCGATGGTGCCACTCAGCAAGACCTTATCTCCAGCGCTGGCATTAGCTCCTGAGATATCAACTCCGGGAGAGATTATCCCTACTCCCGATGTAGTGATAAACAGCTTGTCAGCTTGTCCTTTATTTACCACCTTGGTATCCCCTGCGATGATACTTACCTTGGCTTCTTCAGCAGCTTTCTTTATTGATTGCACTACCTGCTCAAGCTCACCTAGGAGGAAGCCTTCTTCTATGATTGCCGACAGACTCAAATATAGAGGCCTGGCTCCATTCATAGCTAGGTCGTTCACTGTGCCGCAGATGGCTAGCTTGCCTATATCGCCGCCAGGGAAAAAGATGGGATTTACCACGTAGCTATCGGTGGTGAAAGCCAGCCGCCCGCTGGCTTCGAAAATAGCTGAGTCATCTAATTTATTCAATGCCGGATTAGCCAGGAAGGGCAGGAATTTTTCCTCCACCAGTTCGTGGCTCAACTTGCCGCCACTGCCATGGGCTAAAAGAATGCTGTCATCCATAAGCCTGTTCCATATCTATCCTATAAACCCTGCAAATTTTAAAGCGCCCCGTATTGATAATAGGCGGCGCAAGCGCCTTCACTGGAGACCATGCAAGGACCGACGGGACTTTCCGGCGTGCAGACCTTTCTAAAGAGTTTGCACTCAAGTGGCATAGCTGCGCCGCGGATTATATCCCCACATCGACATCCTTTAGGCTCCCTTGGTGGTTTCAGGCTCACTGAAAAAGCCTTGTCGGCGTCAAATCGCTCGTATTTTCCTCTTATTTTCAAGCCACTTTGAGGGATGATTCCAATTCCCCGCCAGTTAGCTTCGCCAATCTCAAAAACATTCTCCGTAAGTTGCCAGGCCTTTCTATTTCCCTCTGGCCTTACTCCTCGGGGGTAGGCTATCTCTACTTTGGGTTCGCCTTTTTCAATTTGTTCCGCCAGTTTGTCTATGCATAACAGGATATCCAGTGGTTCGAATCCCGAAATGACACAAGCGACTCCATAATCCCTGGGGATAAATTCATAGGGATGAGAACCAATTATAACACTAACATGTCCGGGGCCGATGATGCCATCTAGCTTTAATTCGCCTGAATCGAGCAGCGCTTTCATCACCGGTGGGGTCAGCTTATTAAGGGACAAAACATAAAAGTTTTCTATTTTCTCCTGTTGTGCCTTGAGTATAGAAGCAGCTATGGTTGGAGCCGTAGTCTCAAAGCCGATGCCGATGAAGATGACTGATTTCTCGGGGTTGGCTTCTGCTATATCTATAGCGTCTATAGTGGAATATACTATTCGTACATCTGCTCCCTCGGCTTTCGCCTGTTGCAGACTCGAATAGCTGCCGGGAACTCTTATCATGTCCCCGAATGTAGTGATGATAACATCAGGCAAGTGTGCCAAGGCGATGGCTTTGTCCAGGTCAGCGGTTGCTGTAACACAGACGGGGCAGCCTGGCCCCGACCTCATTTCCACCGTTTTGGGAACTAACTGGCGAATTCCATACCGCAATATGGTATGTGTATGCCCGCCGCAAAATTCCATTAGTCTTATGGTTTTGGTGGAGCGCTGAGCAATTTTGTATGCTAACCCCCTGGCTAGCTTGTTGTCTTGATACTCGTCAATGAACTTCACTTAGACTTGCTATCTCTTCCAGGAGCTTCAAAGTCTCCTCGGCTTCAGCCTCATCTATGACGCCTATGGCGTATCCCGTATGAAGCAATACGTAATCTCCTACCTTGGCCTCCGGAGTAAGGGCAATGCTAACTCGACGCCTCACCCCGGCGATTTCTGTTTCTGCATCATCCCCGTCTATGGAAACAATTTTTACCGGTACTGCTAAACACATGGCTCCCCGTATTGTAGCCAAAATCCGCCCATGATACAACCCAAAAATGGGTTAGCTCTATCCCGGTTTAATCGGGGCAATCTTGGGAAATCAAGCTGGAATATAGTGGTTATATATTGGCGTGGACAAGCCCCGCCAATATAAATAGGTAGTTTACCTCTCGGTGGGGAGGACGCAGGCTGAGGAAAATAGATTTGACCCTTTTCCGCTTCTGATGCAGTGTGGCGGCGGAGCTCAGCTCTGTCTTATCCCGAACGATTTTGAATTTGAATTTGAAATTTAGAATTTGTTCGGGCCTGTCCTGAGCGAAGTCGAAGGGATTTAGTGCTTAAGATATAAGGATTTCATGCTGAAAGAGAGGATTAAATGGTACTAATTTACTCTTACTAATGGGCGATTGACGGATGAGTGACTGCGCTATACAATAAATCTGAGGGATTAAATCTAAAGGAAGGAAGGTATTTGAAGAATGTAGTTGCCAGATTTATTGGAAGTAGGCTGATAAATCAGTCAACTACGAACTTGGAGGTGAAAAGTTCTAAAGACGGCTAAGGCAGAAGAAGAGGGGGAGGCTAGTACTCTGAAATGAAGACTTAGGGAAAATTCTTTAACTCCAAGCTACCCTCAGCTCCTTGAAGCTAACCTCAGTTCCTTGAAGTTACCCCCTCATTAACTCTAAGCTACCCCTCATTAAATTATCACGGAAGGAGAAGACTAATGAGCAGTAAGATAAATAAGCTAAGAAATTTACTTAGGAGGTTAAAATGTGAATACACGGATTGTCAAACTTAAAAGTAAGTGCCTCCGGCACCGGTGAAGGATACGGAGGCACAGCTAAAGGGACCCGGGAAGGAAACCCCCTAGCTGTTTTATTGTAATGACACCTAACTCCATTGTCAAGACCCCAAGAATTCCCGGATGACCAAGACAAATCTGAGTCTAAAGCTAGTAAAGCAAGGAGGTGAAAAAGAATGAAAAAGTATATGAGTAAAGTCGGCCGACAGTTTTGCCATGGAATGAAGGGTTCCATTGATATTGGAATGATGGTTGAATTGTTGACTCAGTTGCTGGTTGGGCTACTGGTGCTGTCTGTCACTCTGGTATCTGCGGCGTCAGCAGTGATTCCTCAACTCACTGAGTTGGTAAGCGGTGATTCTGGGCAGGAGGCGGCCGTAGAATTACAAATGGTGGAAATAGCGGTGGCATCCTACCAGACTGACCATGATGGAAACTTGCCCACTGTGGAAGGTTTCCCTCGTGCTAGTGAGATGGATGAGTACATCCCCGGCGGCGTAGCTGTTCTACAGGGCACCTATACTCTTGATGGCACCACTGGCGAGGTAGCCCAGACTTCCTATCCGGAGCTTAGTGGCCTTTTTAGTGGTCTGACACTGTTTGACGGTCTAGGCTAAGACCAAACCGACGTTGGGGGGCTCATCGGCGGGATTGTTTTGCTCCAGTCCTGCCGGTGAGCCTTTCTATTTTCTGGGGGATGCTATATCCTAAATTTCTAAATCCCAAACAATATCAAAGCAATAATGGCCACAATGGGAGGGGGCAAGCCCGCCTCTACTGGATTGCTTCGCTATGCTCACGATGACACCCCTATGTGTGACTGTGAGGCTGAGGAGGTCAGCCGAAGCAACCTCGTGGAGTGTAATAATATTACCCCACCTTCCTTCGCATTAACAACTGAACAACTGCTCAGTAACCCCCAAGAAGACATCATAATTGACGCTAGTTAGGTATTGTGCTATTTTATGCGACATACTTCATTTGAGGTAGCATAAGCTAAATGCGCAGCGACGTTGTAAAGAAAGGAATCGAGCGGGCGCCTCACAGGTCGCTGCTGCGGGCCGTCGGTTGTTCTTCGGATGACTGGGATAAGCCGTTTATTGGAGTAATCAATAGCTTTAGTGAGATTGTCCCTGGGCATATCCATCTGCAAACAATTGCCAAAGCGGTAAAAGAAGGGATTCGCAGTCGAGGTGGAGTGCCTTTTGAGGTCAATACCATAGCTGTTTGCGATGGTATCGCTATGAACCATCCGGGGATGAAATACAGCTTGCCCAGCCGGGAACTGATTGCTGACTCAGTTGAAATCGTGGCTCAGGCTCATGCCTTCGATGGCCTGGTATTTATCCCTAATTGCGACAAGGTCGTGCCCGGGATGCTGATGGCCGCAATCAGGCTTAATTTGCCCTGCGTTTTTGTGAGTGGTGGTCCTATGCTAGCCGGCAAGTTTATCCAGGGAAACGCTGCCAGGTCAGTTGATCTTATTTCGGTCTTTCAAGCTGTAGGCGAAGTTACCAAGGGTAAGATGACGGAGGCTGAGTTGCAGGAACTGGAGATGGTTGCCTGTCCTGGTTGTGGGAGCTGTGCCGGGATGTTCACTGCTAATACTATGAATTGCCTCAGCGAAGCCCTGGGGATAGCTTTGCCAGGTAACGGCACGATACCCGCAGTGGAAGGACGGCGGGTACAACTTGCTTATAAAGCCGGGCGACAAGTTATGGAAACGCTGGCTAAAGATATTCGGCCTAAGGACGTTATCACCAGAGATTCTCTTTACAATGCCTTTGCCGTGGACATGGCCCTGGGGGGCAGCACAAATTCCGTGTTGCATCTTACCGCTATAGCGCATGAGGCTGGGATAGATTTCCCCTTATCCCTGACAAACAAGATTAGCGACTCCGTTCCTCATATCTGCAAATTAAGTCCGGCCAGTGATTATCACATTCAAGACCTGGACTCAGCCGGTGGCATTCCTGCAATAATGCACGAGCTATCGGGATTGCTGAAGCTTGAGGCGAACACCGTTTTGGGCAAGTCATTAGGCAGCATAGCAAAGGAAGCCAAGGTTAAAAATAGAGAGATAATCCGCCCCCTGTCACAACCTCATGCCTCTACTGGTGGTATCAGCATATTATTTGGCAACTTGGCGCCTGATGGCAGCGTAGTGAAAAGCGCTGCTGTAGCTTCTGAGATGTTAGTGCATCGAGGTCCTGCCAGAGTTTTCAATAATGAAGAAGAAGCTACGGCGGCGATAATGAAAGGCGAATTTAAGTCAGGCGAGGTAATCGTCATCCGCTATGAAGGCCCCAAGGGGGGGCCAGGAATGCGGGAGATGTTAGCAGCTACTTCTCTCCTCAGCGGTATGGGTATGGATAAAGAAGTAGCTCTTATTACGGATGGACGCTTTTCTGGGGGCACGCGGGGAGCAGCCATTGGGCATGTCTCTCCTGAAGCGGCAGAGAAAGGTCCTATAGCTGCTTTGCGGGATGCTGATATAATTAACATAAATATACCTGACCACAAATTGGAAGTGGAATTAAGCCAGAAAGAGCTGGAACAGCGGTTGGCTTCATTGCCTTCCTTTGAACCCAGGATTAAAACTGGCTATCTCAAGAGGTATAGTGATAAAGTAAGCTCGGCCAGCACTGGTGCGGTGTTTGCTGGGTAAGGAGTTATTCTATGAAGAAAACTGGTGCTCAAATTCTCTGTGAGAGTTTGGTTAAAGAAGGGGTGGAGGTTATTTTCGGCATTCTCGGTGGTGCTGTCTTACCGATATATGATACCTTACCCCAGTATCCCCAACTCCGGCATATATTGGTTCGCCATGAACAGGGAGCGGCTCATGCTGCCGATGGCTATGCTCGAGTTACACATAAAGCGGGAGTATGTATTGCTACTTCTGGGCCTGGAGCTACTAATCTGGTTACCGGCATTGCCAATGCTTATATGGATTCTGTTCCCTTAGTAGCTATAACCGGTCAGGTAGCCACACCTGTTATTGGTAAGGATGCCTTTCAGGAGACGGATATTACAGGCATTACCATTCCAATTGTCAAACATAACTATCTTGTCACCGATGTTGCTGAGCTGGCTAAAACGGTTAAAGAGGCCTTCCACATTGCCCAGACAGGAAGGCCGGGACCTGTGCTTATTGACATACCGCGGGATGTTCAGCAAGAGCGAACGGACTTTGTTTATCCCGATAAGGTTGATTTGCCGGGCTACAGGGTTGTCTCTCATGGGCACCCGGCTCAAATTAAGAAAGCAGCAAAGCTCATTAACGAAGCTGAGCAGCCTGTTATCATCGCTGGCAGGGGGATAATTATTTCCCAGGCCTATGATGAGTTTAAGGAACTTGCTGAGAAAGCACAAATACCGGTGGCTCACACTCTCCTTGGTCTGGGCTCCTTCCCTGGAAACCATGTACTTGATCTGGGCATGCTGGGGATGCATGGCACACCTTGCGCCAATATGGCAGTGCAAAACGCCGACCTTCTTATCGCTATCGGCATGAGATTTGATGACCGAGCTACAGGAAATACCAGGGAGTTTGCTCCCCATGCCCGCGTCATTCACATCGATATCGACCCTGCAGAGATTGGAAAAAATATCTCCACCAATGTCCCCGTAGTCGGTGATGTAAAAAGCGTGCTCACAGTCCTGAATGAGCAGATTGAGAGAAGAGAGCATGTGGATTGGCTTTCTCAAATAGAACAATGGAGGTATGAGCATCCATCGCTGGAGATCAGACAAAGTGATGAGCTTTTACCTCAATACATTGTTCAGCAGATCTGCGAGGCCACGCAAGGTGATGCCTCTGTGGTTACTGGAGTGGGGCAGAATCAAATGTGGGCAGCACGATATTTCGTTTATACCAAGCCAAATAGCCTTATTTCTGCGGGGGGGTTGGGGCCCATGGGGTTTGAACTACCCGCGGCCATGGGGGTTAAGGTCGGTCATCCTGATGAGGTGGTATGGTGTGTTGCTGGCGATGGCGGCTTTCAAATGACTATCCAGGAGTTAGCTACCATAACACAGGAAAATATTGCCGTAAAGATAGCTATCATTAATAACGGGTATTTAGGCATGGTGAGACAGTGGCAAGAGCTATTCTATGGACGGCGCTACGTTGACACGAAACTTTGGAATCCCGATTTTGTCAAAATTGCTGAGGCTTACGACATCCCTGGTCTTCGGGTGACACGAAGAGAGGAAGTCATTCCGGCTATACAGAAGGCTATGGAGTACCCCGGACCTTTTCTCATCGACTTTCTTATCGAGCCCGAGGAGAACATCTATCCAATAGTGCCACCAGGGGAAAGCCTGGCCGGCTTTTTCGAGCCATCAAAGCCGGAAGTATTGGAAGGAAAACTCTAAAAATCAATTATAAAATGCCAATGACCAAAAGATGA
>Ga0307427_1000245_pt1 | contig 38046 bp, 48 predicted proteins | sample SalMarWE160190MG_FD_202162 | JGI IMG/M metagenome (GOLD analysis project Ga0307427, IMG submission 202162) | Salt marsh sediment microbial communities from the Plum Island Ecosystem LTER, Massachusetts, United States - WE1603-190 | ecosystem: Environmental > Aquatic > Marine > Intertidal zone >...
ATTAGTTCTCGGGACCGCCTTTGAGCTTTTGAGCCGATAACATAAGAGTGATTTATAGCCTGTTATGACTCGCCGTGGCCAAAGTATAGTTGTGTCGCCTCTATGTATTAAAACGAAGTCATAGAAAAAATCTAATTGCCTTCCCAGTGCTTCCATGATTTGTTGCTTCCAAAAGATTCCAGAATAGGCAATTAAGAAGCCATCAGGTTTCAAAGCTCGGATAGCTTCCTCTGCCAGCCAATCATAAAGATAGAGATATTTCTTTTGATATGGTGGGTCAGTGAATATCAGGTCCACGGTGTTGGGGTGAATAATCTCAGGAGCCATGTTCCGAGCATCGCCGTGATAAAAACTTATTCCGTTATGCTGATAATAAGGCTTCATCTTATCTCTTGTATTTCCTCATCTGTTCAAAAGGTTAGCTACTACTCAGCCATTTCCAATTGATGTCGCCTTAAGGCGTTTTCAATCTTGGCGTTTATTTCTTCCTTCGTGTACTTTTCCAATGACCTTACAGCATTGGCAATTGCTCGTTTAGCACTTGTCCCACCTACGCCGACTGCCTCACCCGTTCTAGCCTCTGTTATGCAGACCTTGCTCTTGAATGTAATGTCATGTATGGCATAGAACTCATATTCCTCATAGCCTGGAATCACCACCTTCCGTATAGGCTTCACTTCGCGATACCAAGGCTTCTCAGTCATCCAAATCTTTATCATCTGTCATCTCCTCTCTTTCAGTAATAGCTGTCTTCATTTTATCTCTGGTAGCTCCTGCCTTAGTTTCCATCCTCTTTGTTCTTGTCTCCAAAATCCCTGCCATCTGCCGTCACTTGTAGCCGTAATCCTCAAGTTATCCTTCAAGAAGACCTTCACGCCCGCCTTATCCGCAGCCTCAACTATCTCACGAACCCACTCGATTTTAGGCAAGGCTACATATTTGGTAGAGTTGAGTCTATGCCAGCCAAGCCCAGGGTATTTACTACAAAGCTGTGCCACATCATCAGCCGTGCCGGTGCAGGCACCGATAATGAGCCAGTTAATTATGTGCTTTTCTAAGAGGCTGTAAAGCGTAGCAGTTGGCGGTTCCTCCAGTAGAGGTTCTAGGGATAAATACTTAATCTGCGCCTCTATGTTTTTCAAATGGTATGACGCAGCTTTCAAATCTGAACGCCTCGTAGCCGTCACACCCACCCAGCAGTTATCGGGGAAGGGTGAGAATTTGATTAGGTTCTGAGGCTGCTTCGTGAGAAGGTAAAAGCGATAATCAGGATTGGCTTTAATGGCATTGAATACTTGCTCCTGCCAACTTTTGGGTATCCAGTTGCCAAAGAGTTCCCCCATATCGCAAACAAAAATACCCTTCTTCGGCGAGTCAGCTTTTCTTGGAATATGCAGAGGTACTACCCTCTCTTCCCAAAAGCGGGGATAGAAGGGGTCTATGGGAGCATCTATTTCTGCTTTGTAGAACTGTCCACCTTTGTCTTTGTCGTCATAGAAATCTATTGACGTATTTCGCCAAGTAATATAATTCTTGTTCGCCAAATACCTCTGCTTCAATCTCGTATGCGCTAGTTTATAGGCATAGCAGGGAAAGCCCCCGCCTTTGCATAAGCCGTTGTCATTATTTAGACAGCCGGTGATAGGATTAAGTGTCCAACCTAGCTCATAATTGCTTGCCTGTGTGGGGTCTAAATTTGGCGATTTCATAATGGGATTTCTCACCCATCCAGTTGCCGAACTTGCTCTATTCATTCTCCCTCCTGGTAATCATCTTCACTCTGGCTCTTATGGGTTACCTTCTATTCCTTGGTCTCGCCTGATAGTAGCTGAATGGGGTCATTTGCGTATCTTGCCCTTCGCCATTGCTCTCGCTTCAGAGCTTCGATGCCAAGCTTGATGGCTTTTGTGAATTTCGGGTCAACATCGTAGTTACCTGTTTTGACCAACTCACGATTTATCTTGATGGCTTTTTCTACTGTCATATCTCCTCCTTATCTCATTTCCTGCTGAAAATAATATCTGGCTCAAAGAAACCGAGCTTCCCTTTGCATGGTATCGGCTTGTCATAAAGCACAGGGTTAGCCAGTAGCAAGCCATACATACCAATTTCATGCCAGACTGAGTAAAGATTATCGTTTTCTTCGCCATAGTGATATTTGCAGCCGACAATATCAACTTCGCCGATAATGGTACCAAGTTTGAAGATTGAAAAGCCGGTAGTAAAGTTCGCACTCTTCCATATCTCTCTCCAAATTTCATCTGATACTCTCGCATGGATGGAATCCCAGCCTGTATCATCGAATGTTTTACCTGCGTGAACATAAATTCGCTTTGGGGTGGCGGGATAATTCAAAAGCGGTGGCATGTGAATATGCCAGGTGCGATTCTCTACATCTTTAATTCCCTTGCAGATTAGCCATGCCCAGGGTTGCCTAATACTTAATGCTTTCATCTTAGACTCCTTAAATCTATCCCCCAGCCAGCAGCAGGTGACTTTCTGCTACCGCCGTTGCCTGCCAACTAGCGCTTTGCTGGCTATCACGACAACTAACTGCTTGGCGCACATCCTACACTGGTAACGCCCTATCCTCACGAAATAGGGTGGCTGGGAATCCTCTTAGCTCTCTACGGCGGCCGGCTCTTTCGTCTCTTCCAGGGGAAGTTTTTGCTGCGGGCTGCTGAAGGTCACATCTACTGAGTGCCCAGCCCTCAGAGTGTAAAGCACATCGTCCAGCTTGGCAGGTGTGCCCTCATACTCTAGCGAGACTGTGGTGATAAGGTGGCGGTCAACAACCGCGCCCTCTTCCTTTTCCTCGACTATCTTGACTTTTGCCTCTGCCTTCTCTACTTTGATTGTTGCCTTTACTTCTGCCATTGGTTTCCTCCTTTTAAGATTTGTTATCCTACATAAACCGGCTTGCCTGTTATTTCCTGCACCTTTCGCTTGAACATATCTGCGTCAGAATTATTACCACTCAGATGAAGCAGGTGTATCTCTTCGACCTTGCTCAAGTCATTTGCCCGGAGCATCCCAATCAGCGTCTCCAGGCTCATGTGATCCTGGAGAATTGACTGCCTTAGCTCTGATGAGGGCGTGTTATCCTTGAGCAGAGGCAAGCTATAATTTGCCTCAACCATAAGGTGCGTTAGCCCTTCAAATCTGTGCGGGATATAAGCCGTGTCCGTGGCGAAAAGAAGTTTCTCGTGGAATTGGTTAGCCATTAGAAAACCGAGGGGCTCAGCGGCGCTGTGGTGCATCTGGAAGGGTTTTATCGCCCAAGTGCCGATATGGAATTGCGTCAATGCCTCAATGATATGTAACCTGTGGCCAGATAGTTTAAGAACCTCAGCAGTTCCGCGGCTCATATAACAGTCTATGCCTGCCCTCATAACCTCATGCGCTGCCTTCGCGTGGTCCTGATGTTCGTGCGTGATAAGGCAGCCGGCCAGCCGGGATACTTCAAAGTTTAAGCCTTGCCGAATGAGGCGAAATGAAATACCGGCCTCCAGGAGCAATGGCGTTTTGCCATCGCTCACAAAGTAAGCGTTACCACTGCTCCCGGAAGCCAGCACCTTTATCTCCATCTTAAAAACTTGGCTTCTCTTCGACCGCTGCGGGCCCCACCCTGACTGCTGCTATCCGTGTGTAGCAATCTGCCGGACTTTTCGTTATCTCTGCCTGGGTGTTAACCCCGAGCTCATCCAGCACTTGCTTTGGTTGCAAACCGAAGTCCTCGAAGCATGCCTTCGTCATAGCTGCTACAGTTTTGAGGCTTGCGGGATCACGCTTTGGTGGCTCCATATACTCTGTCTCTACCAGTTGCCCCTCGACAATCTCCCCGTCGTCGAGGCCCACGTCGATAACGTCCTGGTTGGCGTGGTCCTCAATCTCAGCTTCGAGCTCAACAACAGTTTGCTCTTCGTCTGAGCGGTTAAAATGCTCCAGGAATAGATTACTGTCAGAACTAGAATTGATAAGCGCCTTGCAAGCCCTGTTGGTTACGGTGCGCTTCGCCATTTCTTCGGGAAATTGAGAATGAACTGAAGTAGGCGAATCAGTGTCCGTTTTCGATTTAGCCCATGCCTTTTTTATCTGCTCAATGGTCATAATCTCAGTAAACGAAGGCTTATTAGTGCTGAACTCAATCACACAATAAGCAGCTACAATGGCGCCTGGTTTGACATTCTCTAGCTCCTGCTCATGTTTGGTCACAGTTTTCCGATTGTGGGAAATCGCATATTCAAACTTGTCCCCTTCATAAACGACCTCAGCCCAAATATCACTTGCCCCCGCTACCCTCTCGGCTACTGCCATGGTGCCAAAGTAACTCCTCTGGCATATGAGCTTTTTCCCATATGCAATGAAGTAGCATTGATTCTTGCCAGGGTTTAACCCCTGGACAGCCATGTCGAGAAGGGCATTTGCTATGCTAGCTTGAGAACACACCTGGAGAACCGGGCGCTTATCCCTATCAACTGTCTCCTGGAGCGCCAGCCAGGCAGACTTCAAGGCGTTCTCAATGCTGTAGTTCTCGGGTAAGATAAGCTCCTTGTCGTCTGTGTAGGTCCGCAACTTTGTAGTTACGAGTGCCACTACATCGAATGGCTTGGCTGCTGCCGTTCCCTTTTTGTCAGGTGTTTTAGTTTCCATGATTCGATTCCTCCTTTTTTTATATCGCTATAGCTTCCTTCGCTGACTCTGGGTTTTTCTTCCAGCGGCGGTGCCGGCGATTATTAGCCTGTGTTATGTCATTCGCCCATCGACAGTTACTTGGCTCATAGTTACCATTGTTATTTATCCTGTCGATAGATAAATTATCCGCATATCCATTCATAATCGCCCACCAATGGAAAGCCATATAGTCCTTCGCCCATTCATCGCAAACGGTGATTCCCCTACCTCCGTAATCGGGATATTTTGGGTTATGTGGGTTAAAGCACCTTTGCTTCATCCTTCGCCATGTGTTATATAGGCGGTGACTCTGGCCATTTGTATCAGTAGAGAGGCCATGCTTTATCATTTTGGCAGAAAGAAGGTCTCTGTGGAGACAACCACAACTACGAACATTACCACCCAACAAACGAGAGGTATCAACATAAACGGAATTTCCACAGTCACAATGACATTTCCATATACGCTGCTTTCTTTTATTTGAGCCAACTGTACGTTCTGCAACAAGTCTGCCGAATCTTTGCCCAGTTAAATTCTTCGGAGCAGTCATTATGCAACCTCCTCCATTGCTAGATTCCTAGTCTCAATACGAAGCGCCTTATCTTTTTCGGATACCACAAGCCGTATAACTTGACATTCCATTTCAGGCAAATGGCAAAAACTCTCCGCTTGGTCAACCCAAACTGGGCAATAAAAGTTATAGAATCTCTGCAAGGTTTTGATACAATCCATTCCCACTTCAATCCTCATGCCATTGTTAAGGGCATCATAGGGCACGCCATTTGCAGTAGCTACGCATATCTCGTTGGTTGCCCCGTTTACCTGCTCCTCAAACAGCTTAAACCTTGCCAACTCAAAGCGACTATTTATCCTGTCCTCAAGTAGACTAACCTTTGCTCTAACAAACTGCTCAGTGAGGTATAGTTCCCCTTCCAGCCTCTCAAACTCTTTAGCCAGTGTTCTTTCCTCAGACTTCAATTCCTCAATACGCTGTAGGCCGGCCTCGCGCTGTTTGATTTGAGCTATTGCTGATTCGCAATCCGCTATCTTTGCGTCAGTGGCAGAGAGAATCAATCTCATGGCCTCGACTGCCCCGCTATTAGTGGCTTTGAGTTTTTCAATTTCAGTTTCTATGGTTTGCTTCAATGCTTGTTTCTTGGCATAGGTATCATCATGTGCCTGGAAAGGTGCGCCTGCCTCTATCGCTGAAACCTTGACTTGGGCATCAGTTACCTTCTCTTGTGCCTGGATTAAAATTCTGCTCAGCTTAGCAATCTCTTCCTCAAGCACGGACACTTCATGCCGAAGTCCCTTAATTTCAGCGCCGGTAAGTTTCCCATTCGTGGTAATCTTTTCAAGGCGCTCCGCCTTATCGTTATTGAAGAGAGCTACTGCCTTCTCTCTGGCTGCCTCTAATTGTTCCGGCGGTAATGATTGTCCACATGCTGGGCAAGTATCGGACTGCTCAAAGGTAAAGTTTTCAGAGTTGGCCACACTCCAGTCCTGGCGCAACGTATCTAGCAACCCTTCGAGCCTCTTAACGGTATTTTGCTTTTCCGCAACCTCGGCCTGCATATTCTGTATGGCTCTTCTTAGACCATCGGCTTCATCCTCTAGCTTGCTTAACTCTGCCTTCGCTGATTGAGCCTCCGTGTTCATCAATGACCTGTGCTCGTTCTCTATCTGAAGTAACTCAGATTCAACCACCCTTAGCTCTTTTGTTTTCTCTGCAACACCGCCACCGGCCTCAAGGTTCGCAAGTTCCTGGGCTTTCGCATTGCGCCTCTCTTTCAAACCCTCAAGCTCCTTTTTAAGGTTTGGTGCGTTGATGGCATCGAGTAAACCGCGCTGAACCTCACTAATGCGCACAGGTATCTTCTCTATATCTTTGTTGATTTCTGAACGCCTGGCTGCTATGACCTTGCGATGGTCCTCAAGCTTATGGCCACTTAGAATCTCAGGTAGCTTTGCTAGCTTAGAATCACTGGCTATCACTTCAGCATCGCTCAAGTCGCCGCATACTTCTAAGAGTAGCTTCCTGCGGTCCTGCCAGTGTAGGACTTCATTGAAATGCCGGGGATTGGTGAGCAACTTAAAAGCATCTTCATCTACGATACTGGCGATCCTGGCTTCATACTCATTCTTCTTAACAGGCACACCATCAAGAAAATAGGTTGTGGTATGTCCTGTAAATTCTCGCTCAATGGCCCCCCGCTTCTTGGCCCAGTTCTCGGAGTAGACTTTCTTTAGAAGAAGGCGCCCTCCATTAACTACCAGTGCACCTTCAACCTCATGCTCTAAGCCGTGTATCGGCTCCCCATTTACTCCAAGTGTTTTGATTTCAAAGTCCTTCCGGTTGGCTGAGTCTTTATCAAATAATAGCCACGAAAAGGCATCGAAAAGAGTTGTTTTGCCAGTCCCGTTATCCCCAAAGATTGCCTGTGATTCGCCGAATGTCTCTAGGTCAAACTCTTTTATTCCCTTAAAGTTTCTTAATTTAAGATTGGTAAGTTTCATTGCCCCCCCTTACAAATCCTGTCGGCGTAGATGCAGTTAAAATCTGGGTTACCCGGAAGGTCAATCACAATGCCCCACCGAGTATCCCCGTTGACGAGGACTATGCTATTTACCTTCCCTTGAATGTGGGCTGCGATATACCCATCCACATAAAGGTCTATCCCGCCTGAGCCATTAGTCGGAAGATAGGCTGTTACTGGCATATCCTTCCGAATAATCAGCGATTCTCTTGTAATCTTAATCATCCTCCATTCTCCTTCCTAATTCAGCTCCGCACTCCGGGCTATCATTTCCCAAACATAGGCTTGACTTCGTAGGTTAAATTCCATACATTCTTCACCAACAAGACATCTTCTATCCCTGCAATCTTGGCAGATTTCCCTTCTTACCTTTTCCTGAGCTTGGAGCATTACCCTCTCTAATGCCTTCTGCTCTACTAGCTCAGCAGGTGATAGAGCCTCTTCCTTGGTTTTTCTTTTTAAGCGGTGTATAATGAACTTAATCAATTTCCTTAACTCCCCGGGGCTAGGGTGATGGGGTCACTCCTAGCCCCTCTTGTATTTGCTTATGACCATTCGACCTATAGTGCAGGTAAAGCCTCCTTAGCTCCGCCAGGCTGTTTATGCCCGAGGTATCCGTTACCCCCTTTTCGTTATTCTGAGCCTCAAGAGGCTGCCGCTGCCTTACTTGTTCCAGGGTTAAAGCCCTGGGTCTGCCGACTTTTGCCATGTTAATAAACCATCCTTTCCCTGGAGGACCGCAGAATAGGTCTTAGGTTCGCCTGTGGTATCCAGCTCCCGCCATCCGTCTTTCTTTCAGGGGGAGTTGCCTTTTCCTTTCTCTCGTAGGGTATGAACCTCATTACTTGGTTGTGTAAGCTGTGGCACCTTCCCCTATGCCTGCATCTGGGGTGAGCATCACAGCACTTTTTTAATTCCTCGTTTATACGAGCTTCATCAGAAGCCACAAGCCTTGCCTGACTTTGAGGCCTTAATTCCTTCAGCAAGAGCTTTATTCCTTCAGGTATATTCGTTGCCATTTTCCTTAACCTCTGGATACTGGGCGGGTACTCTACTATTTAGCTGGGCTCCTCTATGCCAGCTATTTTATTGCGGTAGTCGTTTATCCTGTCTGTCATGTTCTTGGTCCATTCTTCATTTTCTTCCTTGGCGTAGCCATCGTCGAGGCAGTGATAGAGACAATCCCGCAAGCCCCATAAATCATTGTCGGATAGGACAAACCCAGCAGACTTGGCGTTTTGAAGAGCTTGGGAGTCGAGGTCAAGCCGCTGAAGGTCTGGTATAAGGTTCTTAAGCCTTAGAGCGATACTCATTTGCTCACCCATAAGCCGGGCAACCTTGCGAGCTGTCGGGGACATTGTTCTTAGGGTTTTCTTTCTATATGCCATAAACAAGCTCCTTTCCTACCCGCCCAGTATTCAATTGTTAAAGTGCTTCAAGAGTGGCAGGGTGAGGTCGAGGGCAGTCGAAGAAAACCCCGAACGGAAAATTGGCAATCCGCTTCTCTTGACCGGGTAAAACTCAACTGCCCATTCACCCTGCCGAATATAGAATGAGGCTGTATCCCAAAGTAAAACATGTTCAATCCCTTCACCTATTGATTATCCAGTCGGTTATAGCTCGGGCAATAGTATGAATCGCTATCATTAAAACTACTGTTATTGCCACTGTTAATAGCACGATTATTGCTATACTCATCTATCACCCCCTTTCTCTAGTGGTTGCTTCCACTTCCAATCTTTTCTCTCTTGTGTGCCCACGGCCTCCTAATTTTCCAAAATCAGAATATTGTTTAGTAGTAAGTTTTGGGCGGTGTAAATCCAAATGACATTTATTACAAATGGTTATAAGATTAGAAAGGGAATTATCAGTATCATTGCCATTGATATGATGAACAACTAATTTTTCCTTGCTGCCACATTTCTGGCATTTCCCCCCATCCCTTTTAATAACTGCATTGCGAATCTTCCAATATTGACCATTGTGTCGTTCCACACGTTTCAAATTTTTATCATACCCGCTAATAAGTTGATGAACTCTTTGGCGGGATATTTTATAAAGTCCAGCAATTTCAGCATAGGAATAGCCCTGTTGTTTTAGCCGAATCATATTTTCCCGTCTATTCATTTTCTTACCTTGACATATTGTAAAGTATCCTTGTCATTTTGTCAAGTCCTTCTCAAAGCTAATCAAATTTTTCTCGAAAATTTTCTTGGAAGGCAACAAAAAATATCCCCCAGACTTTCGCCCAGGGGGTTAATTAAAATTGTATAAAACTAGGGTTAAAATCTTCTCTGGGTATAAAGAGGCAGGTGGGTATGCCTAATGCCCTTTCTTGAGGCTCTCAGGGCGTGGTGAGGGCAATTCCATTATTTCTTGGGGGTCTTGTCTCCATTCCCTGAAAAGCGATTGAGCATCCGGGCTTCGCCGTTGAGCATAGTGGCTTCCTCAGTTAGCTGGCGTATCCGTGCCTCTACCTGCTGTTTCTGGGCTATTGCTTCATTTAATGCCTTAACGATTTCTTCCTGTCTTTTCTTGAGGTCTGCCCGCGCTTCCTTTATTTCCATGTGCCTCCTTTCTTGACAAATTTTATAAAGTTGAGGTATCCTTAAAATATGAGAGCCGTTATCCTTGTAGCGATAGCCGTTATTCTTGTCCTAACCCTAATCGTAATACCTCATCCTTCAGATAATGCCTTGGGGATTTCGGTTAGCCAACTAGGGAATGGCATTAAACTTCATAATCTAGGGACGACCGATTGCGTTGTTTTCCTTAGATACCCTAGTGGTGCTGACCAACGGATTGTGTTAGCTGCTGGTGAAACTTCCGTGATTTTGAATATACCGCAACCTGTTGAGGTTTCGGCTGTTTGCAAATAAAATTATCCCCATCCCCCTGTTCTTTGTATTCTGAACCATTGGCTATCATGAGCCGAATAATACTTGATATGGCCATCAGAGGAGTCATAAACCACCTGACCATCAACTGGCGAAGATGGAGCAGAGCTTTTCAATGGTAATACTATCCCTCGTCCATAAAATTCTACCCTATAACTTGGGTCAGCAACAATGTTAATGTTGCGACCATTTGAGGCAATATAAAAACCTTCTGCTGAACTAGCTCCTATACCCCCTCTAACTGAGTCATATTCATCTAAAACCTCTAAATTGGCTAAACCCCTAATTCTAAGTTTAGACCGACTAATCTGAACACTTCCATTTCCAGCATAAAACTTCCCATCCGAGCCGACATAGCACTGAATCGCACCTGTTTTTGTTGCTCTCGTAGTTAGGGCATAATTCGTTCCGAAGATATTGATACCAGAGCTACCATTTATTGCCACACCGCCGAGGTTATACCACTCCCCTTTGTCCTGAGCGTAGGCATTAAAATTGGCATACCCATACATGAGGTTGCCTTCAGCCGTTTCTTCAGCCGCAACCCCAATGTCATAAGCATCCGCAGCAAGTTCAAATACCAAGTCGGCGATGGCATTTAGAATATCCACTTTAGCGGTATAATAGGTTTCCCATTTAGAATACCATGTGCTCCTAGTAACAGTGGTAGTGCTATCCATGTTATCGAAAACATCGAGTGTAGTGTTGAGATATGTATTTAGGGCATTATAAGCATTGACATAGGCAGTGGTGGAAACGCCAACAGCTTGAGCCTCAGCGACTATTTTCGGCTTTTCGGCAACGATGGCATCCCAGTTTAATTTAGCCTCTAGTTTTTCTACCGGCGTTACCTTGTCGTCTGCTGCTATATTACCTAATAACTCAAGGGCGTCTTCGGCATCATCGGCAGCACCATCCCACAGAGCCATAAAGTCGTCTGACACTAACCTGTAAAGTGAGCTTTGAATGATTGCAGAACCCTTGATATGTCCATTTTGTATATCCGTGGTGAGAATTAGTCCATACCCCTGTGACGTATCTAAGCCCGCAGTTGATAGTTTTATTTTCCCACCACTAATAGCGGTGGTCAGCACTGGGCCATAAGTGCCAGCTACAACCTGGTCCAGCAAAATCAACCCAGCCGCGGTTAGGGCAGCGCTTTTGACTCTTCGATAAACTGAACCGTTAGGAACATCATCTAGGTCATTGTTATTTAGGTCAAACTTGTCTGTGGGGTTATAGCCAGAGGAGTATAGGATATGCTCGTCCAGCTTGATTAGCCCAGCGTCCAGGTGCAGGGTCTTTACCCTGGCATATACCTCGCCGTCTGGAAGGTTGTCAAGAGTATCTCCAATCTGGCTGAGGTCAATGGTCCCATCTGGGTCAATCCAGACGAAATCCATGTTATCGGCCAGGATATGCTCGACATAGAGGTCGCCGACTTGCAACCGCGAGAAGTAGTTTTCCAGGTCATCTGCGGTGATACCTAGCTCGGCCAGAGCCTTGCGGACATTCTGCCAATTCCCAAAAACAAAAGTCATCCGCCACTCGTTCTTCATAAGATTAAAGTGGCGGATTATCTGTCCGATATTTCCTACTCGGTAGTCAGATTCCCTTGAGTCTGTAACTTTTACATAGTCGAAAACCTCAGCTCCGACATTCATGGGGACATTGGCAGAGCCGGCTTCGCACCACATCTGAGCCTTAGCAAGCATAGCCTCGGCTATATCCTGCCCCTGGTCATTGCTTTCAAGATAAGTCTGGTGAAATTCAACCTTGGGCAGCTTGTCATAAGAGTCGGCTTCATAGGCCATGCCCTGATAAGCAGGGTCATCGTCTTCCCTGGACATGACATATATCCTGTTCGGGATGGTGAGCCTGTTTCTGTATGCCTTAGCCCAAAAACTGTGCCCGCTCTCTAGGCTGTATTCGTAATCGAAATCTTCCCCGGTAGTCGTGGGGACAAAGATATGGAGTTTCCCATCAGCTTCCGCCCGCATCACACACTTGGTCAAATCTAACAGTTGGGTTATTTTGGAGAACCTGTTATTTCCCACATAGACACGGAAGGCATCCTTCGGAGTGTAAGAGTCAATCAAGTCATCTTCGCCATCCCACTCTATATCGTAAGCCGTGCAATGAGTGAAGCCGGTTAAAGTCGCCCCGGCAATTTCTCCAATCAGCGTCTTAATCGTCTTGGTATCTTCCTCATCGGGCATATATTTAGCACTGGCCTTATCATCCATCATAAGGTTGCAGATACCAACTAATGAGAGTGTGCAGGTCAATACACCTTCTGAGGAGTCAAATCTCTGGGCCTTCACCCACATAGGGGCACAAGCTGAGTATTCATCGCCGGCGCCTGTATGAGCCCCAGAGGAGAAAACACCCTTGTATCCTCTGAGATCCAGAGAGGTTAAAGCCCCATCGCTGTTGTCCAGGGTTATCTCTATTGAATGGAGTGGACCATCTTCCTTTTCCGTAAGGTCAAGTATCTCTAACCTAGTATAAGTGTAGGTGCTTGCCCCAAAGGTGAGGACGAGTTTGATTAAGGCATCTATGCTTGTGGCCTGTTGTGCTGCTTTTAGTGTGCCTGATAATGTCCTCATTTTACTTTGAAACTAAAGTTCTTGGGGGATATAACTGCCTCAGCTCCCGTTCCGTCAATAACTAAAACCTCACCTTTCCACTGCCCGGAATCCATGGGGTCTGAATCTACTCCCTTGTGGTAGAAATACTCATAAATCCCAGTCGTGCTTTCATATTGAGACATTGAGCCTTTGTCAACTTGCACTGTTCCACTGGGGTCTGTGATAGAAACCTTGGCGGCTGTTGGGTCAACCAACGCCTTATTTTCGTCATAAACGAGAGCTAGAATCCAGACAGTAGCCTTGTCCGGAAACACTATTACTTCAATAACTCCCTCTAAAGCCATATTAACCTCCAGAAGTTAAGCTCTTGATTTTCCTTTTCAGTGCAGTAATTACGTCTACATCTCTGCTTAGGGAAGTGAGCGTTTCTACGCCGCGATATTGGGCTGTGACGACCTTCACATACAGAGTCCTCCCAAGACCGGTAAGCGTAGCGATAATACTGGCCACACCTGCGGTGGCTCCAGTCAAACTCCTTATTCTCTTAATACCAGCGGTGACAGTTGCTATACCGCTAGTTGTTCCTGCAATCCCCAGCAAAGCCCTCAGCACTGCTGATACGCCAGCTACACCGCCAGAACTGGCAGCGAGTTTTTTCAAGACTTTAACCAAGCCTGTTACAGCAGCCTGCCCAGTAAGGGTAGCCGCCAATTTCCTAGAGGCTTTTATCGCCCCTGAAACTGAAGCTACACCGTTGGCTACGACAGCCAGCAATTTTGCAACTACAATGCTGGCCGTAACCGTGGCTATGCCGGCAGCGCTGGCTGTCAATCCCCTAGTAACCTTGATAGCCCCAGCGACAATCCCCACTCCGCTAATTACCCCAGCTATGAGTTTTAATGCCCCTAAAGACCCGCTGACCGATGCTATCCCAGCGGCTAGTGTTTGCAACTTCTTAGAGACTTTTATGGCTCCCGCAACACTGGCCACCCCGCTAACTACAGCCTTTAGGAATCTGCCAACTGCTAAGCCTCCGGTAACTGAGGCAACGCCAGCAGTAACACTCTGCAACCATCTCTGGTTTATAAGGCCGCCCGTAACCAATGCTATGCCCGAGGCAATGGCCTGTATCTTTCTTGAGATTTTAGTTGCCCCGGAAACAGAGCCTACGCCCGAAACAAGCCCTGCTATCTCCCTCAAGATTTTAGTTGCCCCGGAAACAGACGCCAGCCCACTTGCCGCCCCCTGTATTTCCCTTAAAACCTTTAACGCACCTGAGACAAGAGCCACGCCGCTAATTATGCCTGCTAGGGTGACTAATCCTATCTCAGTATTAACCCAGATGAAAGCTACTTCATAATAAGCGGGACGACCATCGTCCGTGCTCCAGGGATTGTGATTGTGGTCTCCTGCACTACTGATAGAAGTATGGGTATGAGCACCCTCGTTATTGAAAGTATGTGAATGGTCGCCGCCAGAACTCAGTGACAAGAAAATGTCATGCTCCGGGTTTGTCCCATAATAGTTTGTTACCGTCGCATGGGTATGGGTTCCCTTGGTATCAGTATTAGCATGAGTATGACCACCGGAAGAGCTCCGAGAGTGGTCAGAGTGAGCGCCTGTATTTTGGTCAGTATGGGTATGAGTATCTAAGCCGCCAGTTCCCCCGGGGTCAACCGAAGCAGGACTTCCCCGTAGAAACTTAGACCTGAGCTCTGGTGTCCCGTTGTCACCGTCACAAAGGTAAAACTCGTCGGGTATAGAGGCAAGTGTCCCAGCCCAAATCAGGATTACTCCAACCGGAATAGATGTGGCACTCACATTGTAAATATAGGCTACCTGATAGTATGCCGGCAGACTAGAAGCGGAATTAACTGTATGGGCGTGACTTCCTGCATTTCCAATCGTGTGAGTATGTGCGCCAATGGTATCCGTATTGGCATGGGTATGGTCGCCCGCATGAGTATCATCTTGAGTTAGGCCGCCACTGGTTCCAGGGCTTCCTGCGTATGTTTCGGTATGGGTATGGGTCCATGTATAAGCGCTATGAGTATGATAATGAGAACCTTGAGAATCTGTGGTGTGATTGTGCTCTTCCGAAGACTCAGTATGAGTATGTGTAGCTGAGCCACCGGTAGTTCCTGGGTCAGTGGTGCTGGTATTTACCCCTCGGATGAACTTTTCTCTGAGGTCTGGTCTCCCATCGCCACCATCGCATAAAGCCCACCCGGAAGGGATATTGGCGAGTGTCCCTGTCCAAACGGCAACAAGACCTAACGCAACATCAGCTCCTAATTGTGCCTGGATAAATGCTAATTCATAGTAAGGGGGTCTGCCATCAGCCGAGTTAATGGTATGGGTGTGAGCACCTGCGGAAGCTAGAGTATGGCTATGCCCCCCAGATGAGCTTGTAGTATGAGTATGATTCCCTTGGGGATTGGCGGGTGTTATGCCATAAGGAGTGTTGTCTGTGGCAGGCTGGTCAGTCCCATATTCATGAGTGTGGGCACCAGCAGAGTTTGTAGTGTGTGTATGGGCGTTATCAGTAGAGGTTGTATGGCTATGAGCACCGGCTGAAGTCATAGAGGCGTGAGTATGGCTATCAGAACCACCTGTAGTCCCCGGGTCGGTTGATGTAGGCGCTCCTCTGATAAACCTTGCTATAAGATTCGGTGTGCCATTGTCTCCATCACAGAGAAGCCAGTTATCAGGGATGCTGGCTAAAGTCCCAGACCACATTGCAATCGTGCCAACTGGCACTACATCCTTGCCACCAAATACTATTCTACCGAACTCAGTAATGCGACCAATAATAGCTCGCCCATACTCATCAATGCCATTTATCTTTGCTCTACCAAATTCTGTTAGCCTCATTCAGCGTCTTCCTTCAGGATATTATGTCGTTACCACTGTGCCATCGGTCTTGATAAGGATAGAGCCTCTGTCTGCTATTACAGCAGCAGGGTCTGTAGTTATGAAACCGCCATGAGACACTTCCGTTGCATAGACTCCACCCTTGATTAGAGAGCCTTCATTGCTCCAGGTAACATTATAGAATCTACCTCGTGCTTCATTTAGTCGTGCACTTGCATTGAATGCTTTACTGTTCGCATCAAGCGTAATGTTCACCAAGTCAAGAATGCATCTTCTCTCACCATTTACTAAATAGTAAGGTGGTGAGAGAGAAGTAGCTATCATCTTAATCGAACAAGCCCCACCACTATTCTGTATCAAAGCATCAATTGGGCCTATGAATCGTAGACCATATACGCAACCATTATTTATCTCAAGGTCATGACCATTCAAATCTAAAATAAGATAACCGTAAGCACTTATCATCTTTAGGAAGCTTACATCAGTAGTCAGTGTAATATCCTCCATGAGTTTAAGGGTAATGCTTGCTACTAATATCAATCCCTGCAAACTTGCTACAGCGGCGGCGAGCGTAGCAAAGTCCTGTCCATCACCGATAGTATATTCAGTTGTAGTCGTAACAAGTTCCCAACCTGCATAGGTTCTATTTTCCCATTCTGCTGTTCCCGCTGGGGCGTTGAGGACAGGTAAACTACTGGATTTTGACTTAGCTACATAGTCTGAACCTACCCCATGCACGCCTGTGGTTAGTTTCTCATGTATCCGAACCCAAGGACTTTTAATCATCTTTATGCCACCTTCGTATAGACTCCATCAAAGCCGATGGAGTGGGCTTCCCCACCAACATTTTTTACTCTGATGTAGATTGAATTGGTTACATGAGAGCCATAGCACGGATATACACCTTTGCCAGTTACTGAGTCAAAGGCTACTGTATTCGTGCCGTCATACCACTCAATCTCAATATCATCTTCAAAGTAGATGTTATGGATTGCTGCTTCATGGCCTGCTGCTGGCTGGATGGTCTTGTGGGCATCATTGGCTACCTGTGCTCCACAAGCTGAGTAAACATCTCCTATTGCTGCCATAATTAACCTCCTTCGTGGTTATTCTCTTTCTCCGCCAAGTCCCTATCAAGATGCCAATGGATACATCGCAATTCGTTAAAGCAGAGAATTAGAGCAGCGTCACCCAAAGATACCTTTGTGGCTTGAGCATAGGCTTCGACAGCTTCTCTGGTGTTGCTCATCATCTCAACCAGGGGCTTGGGGTGTTCCTTGCCTTCGGCAAGCGGCACAGTGCTCTTAAAAAGATTTCTCATGCAACACACTCCTCTCAAGGGGGACTTTATCAGTCCTCACTTACATCTAAATCGCCAGTTGCAAACTTAGCCGTGTCACCAGAATTTATTGACTTGCTTGCGGTAAGGTCGCCCCAGTAGAGCATATTTCCACCGGTGTCAGCATCGAATAGTGCAAAGGCAACCACTTCCCCCCAGTCACCGGTTGCTTCAGGGAAGGTAATGTCCCCTGCGTTTGCTGTCGCCCCACTAGCTGCGGCGTCCCAGTCATTGGAATCCGTTGCTACTCTGGCATACGAGCCACCCGATACCTCAGTTCCGCCGCCGACATCAGTCGGCGCAACCGTGAACAGAGCTACATAGATTGTCGGTGGCGTGTAGCTGCCCTTCCCGAAAACATGGTCAATCACTTCATTCTCTAGGTAATCGCTTTTTGAACCTGCCATTTTTACCTCCTCGTTAGTCTCTTTAATAAAATCTCCAGGCCTTCGGCCTGGCTATTGAGTTAAGGCTGTTTTGATAGATTGCGAACTGCTCTTTTGCCCAGTTTTGATAGTGGGTGACAGCCGCACTTATGTTGAGCTGGGCTGTCAGCTTACGGAAGTAACCAGTAGCCTTGCTGAGATGGGCCATAGCGTTGTTTACCTCCCGGGCTGCATAATTGCCATATTCCGTAGCAGGCTGATCTAAGGCTAAATAACCCTTTCCCTGATTCAGGTAGTTTAAGGCACTTTGCAGTTCCCGTGCTGCCGAGCCAGAGTATTCTTGAGCTGCCTGGTCTGTGGCCAAATAACCTTTGGCCTGGTTAAGGTATCCCAAAGCAGCTTGAATGTCCCTGGCAGCGTAGTTGGCGTAGCGGTCTGAGGTAGTAGCCTCAGATAGATAGCCCCGGCTCTGGTCCAGGTAGCGGGCAGCGTTACCCAACTCCACAGTGGCGTATTTGGCATAATCCTCTTGCGCCCTTGCGATAGTGATAGTGCCGATTTTGCCTCTCCCACTGGTAAGGTCACCTATGGCCTGCGTAATCCGGGCACTCATATTGTCTATGGCTGTATCCATAGTAGTCCGTTCATCGTCTATTTTTACCCGGCCGCTGGTGAGGTCGGCAACAGCTTGGGTGAGATAGGTTGCCATACTGTCAATGGCGGTAATTGCCTCAGTCCTTTTGGCACCTATCACTGCCCGGCCACTGGCTAAGTCAGCGGCAGCTTGAGTAATCCTTGCCGACATACTCCCGATTGCCACTATAGCCTCCTCGTTTTTGCTGGCAATATACGTCCTTCCGCTTATCAGATCGGCGGCAGCTTGAGTAATTCGAGCCGACATGTCACCTATCGCGCTACTGACATCATCTAGCGTCTCCTTCGCCGCCGTTATCTGTGTGCGAATTTCGCTACCCCAGGCCAACGCCACCTTAGCCACAACGCCTTCAACTAAGGCTTTCTCCAGATCAGAACTCAAGCTAGATGATGCTTCCGTTAACTGATGGACTTTGTGGCAGTAAAGGAAAACCTCATCGCCATCAGTAGGTTCAGAATCAATATCTAGGGTTAGAACATCTCCGAAGACTTTGACATTCCTGAACGCCGGTGGCGTTTGCCTTGTCGGGTATTCAGCCTTCTCTACCTCTAATAGATTTGTGATAGAAGATGTATTAAGGTCTTTCCCACTCGTTCCTTGGTAAGCGTATAAGGTATAGGATTCCCCACTTGCCATGATGTCGGTATCGAGCGTAAGGTCGGATTCACTGTTATATTCAGTTACCTTAGCCGTGGTTTTATCCGTGCTGTTATAGACAGTTTTGCCGACATCTCCAGCTACGAAGTGGGCATTTGCCGTATCAATGAGATGGCTGGCTGTTGTTGCCGTGGCCGCACCTGATTTATTGGCGATAGTCAGCGTCTCCTTGACTTCCCAAGGTCTGTGCTGGGAGATTTCCACTAGGCACTCGCCAACATGTATCTCTATCTCGTCATCGGCAAACTCGTGGGCCTGGGCGGATATAAACTCATCTCTCAGGAATTGACGCGCTATTTGGCAGATTGCGGATAAATCCTTTGCCATAGCTCACCTATTCCTTTTGGACTGGTCCCTTGCACCACTCACTTAGCTTTTCCTCGGACATTGAGTCGGCCATCTCCGCAGCTTCCTCACTATATGACCGGGGAGTCTCGCCTCTTTTAATCGCTAAGGCGATACACGCAAGGGTCTGTTGATTTTCACTTGTAGGCATATTGCCCTCCTTAAATCAGGAGGGGTGGGACAATCCCACCTCTCCTGATTACGTGTCCTAATCCTCGACTATGAAGTATTCAATATAGACGTAGCCCGCAAGGTCGTCAGCCTTCTCGGTAGTAATCTGACCTGTGATGTAGTCATTGGTTCCGCCATTTGCATCCACTTTGTGTACTCCGCCTGCTCCTGCTCCAGCTACCAAGAGATGGTCATGCGTAGCCGCAGCGTCAGCGTCTATGGCATCAAAGATGTCTGTAGCACCTGTGGTAGCATTAGCGGCTACACCGACATCCAGGTCAGCAGTTGCAGTCCCGCCAGCAGTGGTAATATCAACTACAACCCTGGTTACGATGATGGCCTTATCCTCTGGGTTTTGCCATGCGAAGGCAAAAGCATCAGCAGCACCCGCAGCAAGAGCCACCCTCTTAACTCGCCTGCGCACCATGCTTTCAATTCCTGTAAATATTGTACCCATTGGGTTCTCCTTCTTTTGTTTGACTTGGCGCTAATTATTTGACTAGGCTTGCGCCTGCTCAGCCTATAAAGGAAGGACTGATAAGGTTCAGCCCTCAGCTTACCCGGTATCAGTGATAGCGGCCGTCTGGTCGCAACTGTGGATTCGGGTAATAGACTTGGGGCTACCCATCGCCAGGGCGGTGTAGCAGTAAGCTCGGATGCCCTCGGCGTTGTAACCCTCCAGCTTATCAAAGTGGTCAACCTCAAAAAAGTCTTTCCCGCCAGTTGAGCCACCGAGACAGAGGCTAACGCCACCCTCTTCAATTGAGCCAGTTCTGATAGCGTAAATGCTTACCAGGTTGCCTGAACCTAGATACCCACCGTCATTGTCATTCTCAGTCAACAGATAATCTGAGGTAACGATGGGAATACCGTTTACGGTTTCGACCAAAGTGCCGAACTCACTAGGAGTTCTGGCCATCACGATAGCCCCAGCTTTGCCCATTGAGTAGATGAACAATTTATCCTTGATAGCTGGGGGCATCAGGATAAAACTAGGTTTGGGCTTGCATTGTCTGATAAGTTCCAGGAGAGCAGCTATGGTTAGTTCCCCGGCTGCTCCGCCAGCATCAAAGTCCTGGTTTGCACCAAAAGCGTGTCCGCCGGTGGCAGGGCAGAGCTTGTCCAGTCCATCGAACTCCTTGGGGTAGGTGGTTGCATCCCCATAGACAAGTTTGTTTTCAATGGTTCGCAGTGCCCCCTTGATGATTTGAGCTTGAATGACTCCCCTGTAGTCATTGGGGTCTTTGTAGGTTTCCTGAGCGCCTTTAACAAGTGCCCATTGGTCACCAAACTCCTTCAATGCCACACTAGGTTGACCATAGGTGGCTACTTCTTTCCAGCCGTATTGCTCGCCCTTGGACTTGGCGGAGATACTAGGTAGCGTCGCCTCCCGATTCCATTTTAAGGTGTAGGAATCAATCGTGGTGACAGGCAACTTAGGTATAAGCTGCCCAACTTCATATACCGTCTGGACGACACCAGCTAGTAGCTTAGATTGCACCAACTTCACCATTTCGGTTGTGTTGGCGAAATATCCAGTAATCATTTAGTGTTCCTCCTGTGTTCTATTTTTTCTGTTTATCTCGGAAGTCCTCAGCGAATAACTTACTCGCTGATTTGCCTTCCAAAGACTCTCCTCCACCAGAAGTCACACCGGAGTCGGGGTCGAACTTTTCACCCTTTTTGCTTTCTGGCTGCTTGCCAGTTTTCAGCGTCTTGGCTAGGGTTTTGGCTTGCTCAACAGTCGTCAGGTTAAGGCCTTTCATGCCCTTTTTGAGGTCTTCGGCCTTAATGCCTTCTGCCTCTGCAATTCTCCAGAGTTCGATTTCGAGCTGCGTTTGCTTCGCTGCATTAACCTCTGACTCATGTTCAGCCTTTGAGCGGTTTAGCTCAGCCTCTCGCTTGTCGAGTTCCTTTTTCTTATCCTCAAGTTTGGCCAATAAATCCTTATAGGACTTCTTGGCCTGGAGTTCCCTGATTTTTGCCGGGTCCCCTCTAGCTGCTTCCAGTTCGGCCTGGTCTATCTGCTCCTGAATCGCAGTAACTTTGCCCTTCAGGTCGTCAAGCTCTTGGCGCTCAGCATCAAGACTAGCCTTCCTGTCGTCTAGCTCTTTGGCGGTTCTACCCGCCGCAGCGAGAGCATCGCTTTTCTCCTTCGTGACTATTTCCTGAAGTTCCTCCTCGGTGTAAGTCTTGGCTGGTTCCGTTAAGGTAGTCCCAGGTCCACCAGCAGAAGGCTTCTCTTGAGAAGGGTCCTGCTTGTTGCCTTCGGTTTCGCCCATTAGTAACCTCCTTTTTGAATATGATTAGAGCCAGCATCTTTAATTTACTGGCTCAAAATACGAAAGCCCGCTTAATGCGGACTCCTGTTTTGCCACCCTTGAAGGCGGTGGCTTACCCTTCGACCCTAATCAAATAATTCCTTGAATTGCTCGGCTTCCGATAGTTCTTCCCAGGGAGTCTTTTCAGCCCCAGGGTTTCCCCGGTCTCCAATAGATGTGTAGCCTTTAGCCAGAACTAGCCAATCATCTAATTCAGGATGCTTTGCCCTGAAATCATATCGCGGTTTACCTGTTGGTAATCCTAGATATGTTTGATAAAGGGTAAAAACTTCCCTTGTAGGCACCTTGGAGAAGTCCCGTGGCTCTTTCCAGATACCAAGCTCAAGCATGACCTTATAGAACTCCTCATGCTCCATCAACCACCAGTCATCTTCATAGTCCTTGAAATCAGACTGATACCATTCCACATAGGCAGGCGTTAAATCTTCAGGAAACTCTAAATCCTCAGCCCGCATGGTTAGTCTGGCAGCCCAGAAGTCGCCATGTTCTTGTAGATATTTTTGCTTGGCAATGTCTCCCTCTATGGCATCATATTCAGTCTGTGCATCCCGCCACTTGATTTGAAACTGGTAATACTCCATACCTTTGTAATCTTCAGTCCCTTCCCAGCCCCAGTTCTCCATCGCCCAATTAGTAAATTCGGGATTCTCCAGCCTCCATAGCTTAGCCTCGGCGCTATTGCCACTGACTCCCAAGTCATTGTAGGCAAAGTAGTCATCAATCAAGCTCTCCGAGGGTAAGCCCAAGCCCATGTCTTCTAGGGATATGCCCAGTTCCTTGCCCCATTGCCTCAGGAGGTTATAGGCTTCCATAGATTGCAGTTTTCCACCATAACCCCACAAGGCTAGCATAGCATCTTCCTCGGGGTGAGCCTTTCTATATTCAGCCCGCCAGTCCTTAGAAAGCTCAGGATACAGCGCTAAAAGGCCTTCCTTCTCGGCATCGGACAGCATTTGATACTGCTTCCATAAGCCGTAGTATTTGGCAGGGATATTCCCTTCGTTGTAGTCATCCTCGGTCATCTGAGAAATCGGCTTGTAGGGAAGCTCCCAGTATTCCCTGCCCAGCCTTTCCGTATCCTGGCTCTTTCTTATCCAGACTGAATTAAGCCCCTTCTCTTCCCTCTCTGCGGTGATGTAGTCAAGAATCTCGTGGTAGAGGCCTGCCCCCCATTTCTCTACAAAGCCATCAATCCGCCTGTCTCTTTCGTCCCAGTTGTAATCGCCATTGGAAAGATACATGGCGGGATCATCAGCAAACCTTACCTGTGAGTTATATTCAGCATAAGCCAAGTCCCATCGAAACTCATATTTTGAGCCCTCAGCCTCCTTCTCATCGAAGTATTCGTAGATAGAGGCATAAGTCGGGTCTCGCTCCATGGCCTCCATGATAGCCCCATAGTTTTGGCCGGCCTCGCTGCAAAGTTCCCGATATTCCCTGGTGCCGATTTCGCCAGCCTGCAATCTCCTAGTGTATTCGTCTATCCTCTCATAGTAGATTGCTCTCTCCTCATCTATCCTGTTTGTATAGGCCTCCCATTCCCCTGTCTGGCGCAACTTACTGTCACCCTGGGCGGCTTCGTATAGCTCGGCCAGCTCGGGATAGCGCTCAAGCAAGTCCTGTTTTTGCTTCTTTGTTAGCTCTCCCCAGCCAAGTGCCCCCTTCTCCCAGGCCTCTATTTGCTTTTCGTCAAGTTCATCTCTTGGTATCTGTGGGGTATATTCTTTGACCCTATCGTAAAACTTAACCCAGCTAGATTCAGGGAAAGTCCGCCAGCCGAATATCTCAAAAGCGGGCACGGCTGCCTTGGCTGTCCCTTCAGGTATTTCATAATCTCTTACTGCCCCGGGAACCATCCAGTTAAGCCCCTGCTCCATCCAGATAGGCTCAAAGCGGGAGAGGATATACCTGAGATACTCTGCCGGTGTCTCAATCGGATAGCCCAAAAAGTCCTTGCCGTTTATGAGTTCTAAGCCAGTTCCCACCAGGGGCGAGGCACGAGTGTACCACCAGTAGATAAATGGATTATCCCTGTTAATTGGTATTCTGTCACTACCCTTCAGAATCCGCACAAGGTCTATGCGCTCTCTTTCCCCAATCTCATTGATACAAGCGGAGATATTTCCAAATAACCGCACAAGCCCATACCAGAAGCCACCGGGGCCGAAATTATAGTTCCCGACTTTAATAGTCATAAACTGGGCTGTCGGTCTCCAGGTAACTTCACCGGTTATTGGGTCTTCCTGAATCCCCAGCCCCCCTGCTATATCGCGCCAGGCCTCATCATCGTCTTTGCCTGAAAGGAGAGACATTGCCAGTTGTATTCCCACATAGTAAGCCACCCCAGCGGCCATCAAACCCCCCAGTGATTGCCTAGCAAATGCCCCTGTGTAACCGCCCCTGAATATATCTGCTACAACAGACAAACAAGCCCGGGTATAATTCGGTGCAAACCACATGATAGATGATTCCAGTTGCCTCATTGTCAAAGGCACACCGGCAGCCTGGGCATCCGCCAGCCCCGTCATTAAGTCTAATGACCTGGCCAGCTCAAACCCCTTGCCCTGCTTTAATGCCTTTGGCGAGAGAGCCTTCCAGAACTCATCCCTGACTATCTCGCCGGCAGAGTAAAACGCCATCTCCGCTCTCTCAAATGGAGACAAAGGTATTCTCTCCAGGGTCCATGCCGCTATCTTGGCAAGCCCGTGCTTTCCCCTCAAGACATCGAAGTAATCAATCGCCCTGGAGCTCCCACCAAAGCTCGCCCTTTGCAAGGCGGCATCCTCATTCCTTGCCATGTAACCATAGAACACGCCAGGGGTGAAAAACGCCCTAGTAGAATCAGCTAATGCCTTATACCACCCACCCATGAGTTTTAACCCAGTTCTAGGGCTGCTCAGCAGCATCCCATGGGAAATCCCAAATGAAGTCAGTCCTTGAATCATCATGGCTGAAAAGTCAAGGCTTGCCTTTGTTATTCTCAAGATGCTGGCTGCATCGCTAGTGAACTTGAGAACTGAGCTGCCGCTTTCATGCCCGAAGAACTTATTACAGGCATCGATGAAGTCCTGGTTAAATATCCTGCCGCCGGCGAAGGGCATGGGGATATAACCTTCACCGATCCCCGGTTGTCTTACAATCTCCATCTTAGTCGCTCTTTCCGCTCTGGCCTGCCAGTATGGAGCTTTCCTAGCCTCCATCAGAGTCTTTGCTTCACTGGCTAGATTGTCAAATGCTGCCTTCCGCTCAGCCGCTGTCATAGCCTCTGGCACGGAGAATGATACTTGCCATGCCTCAGTGTCCCCCGAAAGCTCACTAATGCCCTCTATCTTCGGCTTGATGTGCGTATAAGGCGGGGATAATCCCTGCTCTTCGTATGTTTCGACCAGTTTCGCATAATCGTCAAGGGAGATTTGTGTGGTTTTGCCCTTACCTTTAGGTTGAACAGGCGTTGTGTAGCCGAACATATCCACCTGTAAGCCGGCCTCTGGCATACCAGCTTCGGCTTTGGGGATTGCAGTCTCAACATTCTTACTGCGAGCTATTATATTTAATCCTGTGGTACTATCTGCCTTTACCACAACACTTTCATCACCTACCATTATTAGGGAATTAGTTGCTTTTTCGTATCTCCATCTCATCCCAGAAGCTTCTTCAGTGATTGTTCCATCACGCAGGGTTGCTAATCTTGCTCTGGCTTTAGCAAGATGTTCCTCCGTCATGTAAGACTGTTTAACTCGCTCGCCAACAGGGGCAGCCTCTTTTGCCTCCACATCAGCTTGATATAAAGAACCTTCTGTAACCTCTGGGGTAACAGGTGTAACCTCTACTGGTGTTACATTCTCAGGACTACCTTCTACCTCAGCCAGTATATTGAGCATCCGCTTAATGCCTTCTGTTCTCTGGTTAGCAACATCAACTAGAACTCTAAGGTCAGCGAATCTTTGTTTTGTATTGGCAAGACCTTCTATTTGCTTTATGAGTTCCCCTTCGGTTAAGTTGAAATGCTCCGCCAGTTCATCTATGACATAGGCTGAAGGCACTCGCCCTTCTGGTGTTCGTGCCTGGACTTGCTCGACAGGCTTCACCATTAAGGCTGCCGCCTCTTTCAAAGTAAAGCTCTCAGGCCATTCACCTTGTTTCAGGAAATAATCCAGATGGCGTTTTAGCTTGCCGATTTGGGCTGTAAAAGTGGCCACTGGGTCAGTTTTCAGGGTTTCTCCCAGTGCCTCAACTTCTGCTGCCTCTTCACCAGTCATCTGCCCTATCTCCTGAAGCTGAGTCTCCATAGTATTGCGGAAGGCTAGCCTGTCCTCATACTCCATAGCTTCAAAAGCCTGTCGTATCTTCTGGTCGGGTGGGATTTCAGGAACTTCTTTGGCTGCCTTGATAGCTTCTTCCGTTTCCGCCTTGAGCGACTTTATAAAGGACTGCATCTGCTTTAAGGTGTTCCGTAAAGCCTGAGTCTCCGATGACTTTTCCCCTATTAAAGCTCTCAATCTTCCCCCAAGCTCAGGAAATCGCCTCTGTATCGCTCTCAGGGTTTGCCCTGGCAGTATCTCCCCCCTCTTGGCCCTGAGAACCAGTGAGTGCAGCTTGGCGGCATCGGCAAGGTCCCCTTGTGTCCGCTCTGCCCGTTCCACGGCTTCAGGATAGCGTTCCTCCAGCCTCTCCGAGGGAGTAACCCCAAACTCCTGTAGTTGTTCCTCGACTCTCTTATTGGCCACTGCCTTATAAGTTTCCTCGATGTAAGTCCCGATAGATGCTTCGGGGTTTGGCGCATACATAAAGCCGGTCTGTATCCCCCCAGCCATTGTCTCAAAGGTGCGTGGCTTCATATAAGACGGTTTGGCCCCGACAGCCCTGCCGCCTCTCCCAGGCTTGCCTCTGGCCTCTGTTACCTCGCCTTCTACCATTCGCCCAGTTACTACCCTGTGCATCCACGCCTCGTTGATGACATTTGGCGCCACGCCTTCTTTTTGCTGGAGTGTTGATACCGCCTTGTTTATCCTGTTGAATCGGGCTACATACTCTAGTCCGCGGCTCATGTCTGTCCAGTCATACATCTCAGGATGGGTTAATACATGCTCTACAGTGCCGGCATTAGTGCGCTCACTTTCATAACCTGAAAGCAGCCGGCCTGCCATCTTGGAAGAGTAGCCTGCTTCATTGAAGCCAAAGTATCTTACGGAGTCGCCGATTATGCTTTTAAGAGTGCCGGTTTCTATCTTGGCGGCATTTTGCCCCATCTTCTCAATAGCCCTGTAAGTAACGGCTATCCGTCCCACTATGTCCTCGGTCACCTGGCTGTCTATCTTGAGCGAGGACCGCCAGCCTAGGATTGTCTTCTGAATTTTCCCTATCCCCGGCATCTCGGCTGTCTTTTCAAGGGCTGTCCTAATCCAGTTCGGAACCATCAAGCCCTTTTTTATCTCCTCGTTGCTGGGTATCTGGAAGAGGGTGTCGGGTTCTCCCGGCATCCCCATGATATTACTGGGGTCTTTTACACCCAGGCCCATGTCTCCGCCCGCGGGGACAACGAGGTCTGGATTAGTAGATTGAATCTGATTTAATGCCGTCTGCGCCTGTCGCTGTATCTCGGGCAAGGCACTAACCTCATCCACTGCCTTACTCAAGGCCTCTTGCCCCTCTGGTGTTTCCAATACCTGCCCAATAGCCACAAGCTCGGCCTGCTCTTTAGGCACTCCGTTCTGTGTGAGTTTCTCTATTGTCTCGTTAATCTGTGCCATCTGGCTTGAGTTCATAAATCGGTAGAGATGCGCGGTATGAGTTCCCCCACCAATAATCGCCAGAGGCAGAATAGCAACTAGCGTTCTCAGGGTAACTTCAGGAATCCCCTCAAACATCCCTCTGTTCTCGTCTATCGTGGCGACTGTGGCGTTTTGAATAGCTTGCTGCACAACCTCTTCCATAGTCTCGGCTATTTCAATGTCGGTAAATGTTTTCAATCCCTTTATTGCGAGTTGCCTCCAGGTCAGATTTACGAGTTCCCTTTTGACATTCCGGCTGAAAGCCCGGGCAAATACCGGGGATACAGCCCTCAGAAACGGCAAATCTCCCATTATTTCCACTGAGTTAATCACCGCTCCGATAGGTGTAGCGAGCCGTAGAGCCTGGTCCTCAGTTGCCCCACTTGCCAGTAAATCTTCGTATAGGTCAGTTACCATCGCCGGGGTAGTGAGCACCCAGCCCGCAGCTAACCCGATAAAAGGATTTCCTGTCGCAGCCCCTACAACTAGACTTGTCCCCATAAAAGCAGCCGTGAAAGCAGCCGATTCAGCAGCTACATTGGCGATATACCAGGGGTCATGCACAATCAGCAGCGGGTCTTCCTTAATCTTCTCAACAATGCTGCCTTCCCACTCCTTCGGCGTCTGAAGCTCTGGATGAGCTATCAGCCATTGCCGCATCTCTGCCTGGTTTTTCTCATATCTTGTCTGCAAATCCTTGATGGTGGCTAGTGCCCCGGCAAGTTCGGGACCCTGTTCTGTTATAGTCCCGTATTGTGCCAGCAATTCCTGGTCGCTCATAAGCTCCCAGGGCTTAAATGGTGAAGTTGTTTTGGTAGCCCAGGGAATTGTTTCTGGCTGCTCGACAAGATGAGAGAGAACAAATTGCGGTATCAAAGAAGTAAATCCCTGCTTAAGCTCATACCAAAGATTCATAACCCCAAGTCTCAGAGTATCAAGGACATTCTTTCCCCCGCTTTCCTCTACCTCAGGCAGCCTCCCGAATACCTCATACATTTGCTCCTGGGTTATCTCCGGGTAGAGGGCTTTCAGCAGAGACTCCGTTTCCCCAGTCCAACCGATCTCCCGCAGGTCAGTGAGGAAGCCTTCAGGATTAGTCTGAAGATACCCCAAAACCTCCCCTATATCCTGCTCAGGGAAGACCTGTCCGAAGATTTGCTCAGTTTCTAGCTGCTGTTTCTCCCTTAAATCCAGCCAGCCGCTAACATCAAGCTCTCCGCCACCGGTCTGATATTCCCCATATAAAGCCTTTCCCTCTTCGGTTAAATCTTCTATGGCTAGTGCCTGGGGTGTGGTTTCTAGGCCTCCGGTCGGCGGGCTCAGGAGTGTCTCCAGGTCAGCCTGGCTGTATTCCGCACCTTCGGGTGAGATGTAAGTTCCAGCTTCGGTAATCTCCCATTTTTCAGGTGTGATTAGGCTTATGGAATAGTCACCCTCTTTTGGGGTGAACTTGAGCATCCAGTTTTCCTGAAGAGATAAGCCCATGTCCGCAGCCTCAGTGGGAGTGAAGAATAGCTCCTGGGTAGGTAGAGTGGTCGCCAGCTTACTTGCTTCAATAGCGCCCGTTAGCTTGGGATACATCTCCCGCATTTCAGCCAGAGAAGTTCCGTATTGGCTGAGCAGCCTTTCAATTTCTATCTGCTGCGATTGTGCAAATTGCTGGAGTAAATTCTTAGCACTCAGGTCAATGGCCATTTACCTTTACCTTGCTCCTTCTTCGCCCGTAGTAGCTGAAGTATATTAGGCTTTGTCGGCTGATTATTCGGTTGTTCTACCCCTCCCTGAAGCATCCTGATGAACCTCTCGTTCACCATATCCTTTGTAAACTTAAACTGTGGGTCACTCACTTTCTGCCTCCTCAGCTTCAGGCTTTGGTGTTTTCCCACCACCAGCTCCACCACCTTTACTAAAGAGAGGTAAGAGCCCTTCCTTCTGTGATTCAGGTTCTCTCTTGCCTTCTATTGGACTTAACTGCCCTAGTGCTTTCCTCTGTGCGTAAATAGTTTCTGCCCTCTCCGTTAGCAGGGCTGCTCCAAGCTGGTCTTCCAAAGTCGGCTTATCTTTATCAACAAGACTTATCGCTCTCCGATAGAGGAAGAAAATCTCGTCCGTGTTTTCGGCTTGCTGTGCTTTCAATTCAAGCTCTAGGCCATCAGGGTCTTGCACCTTCAGCATCTCCCGTAGAATGTAATTGTCAGGCAAAAACCCTCTAGCAGTCTTAGCTATAGAGAGGTCAGCAGCCGTTTGCTCCTTCGATAACAAGAAGAATTGATAATTGATAGAATACTCACCTTCCAAATCACCCGGGCTATATGTATTCTGATTCCCTGGCCGCCCTAGTTTTATCGTCTTGCCGGATGATATGCACTGTTTAATAATCATCCTTGAAAGAGCTTGATAGAATGATGCAATCGTTGATAGCCTTGGCGCGAAGATGTCATTTCTGGCAGCCAAGAGATTCAGAATCGCCACTGAGGATAACGGGAAGGTGAGACTTCCATAATCCAGCGGTGTTAGTTCGCCCCTCTGCAAGCAGGCCTCCACAATCGAGTAAAGTAGCCGTGTGGCACTCTTGATGTCATTCACTGGTAATTGCTTAAAGCCGCCACCTATTTCAGTCTCTATCACCACATCCTCTTGATAGGGAGATTCGGCCGGCTTCTGCCCTTTGTCGGGGCTGTTTGGGCCTCTCTGAAGCTCTAACCCGCCCTTCAATGCCTTCCTGCTCAGTGTTTTCAAAATAGTGGCTGTTTCATTCTTTGATTCCCAGAGGTTTCGGTCTGGCCAGAAGATGCTCTCTCCGTCATGTTTCGCCGCATTTTCCGTATTGAACATACAGCCGATGGGACACTTGGCAATGACAAACGGCGGATAGCCGTAAGGGTTCGGTTGGTCTTTGATTACTTTATCTTCTGCAAAAACTAATTCCCTCTCAGCGTTCCATAAATCGGTAATCTTGTTGTCAGTGCCTTCCAGAGAAATATTGAGTCCCTTGCCGTATTCCCGCTCAATTTGAACCTTTGAACGGCTGGTAATCGGAGCACCCCAAATCATGCCGTTATGGTCAGTATCAAATGGGAACCACCTTGCGTCCACTGGCAGAATATCGGGGATTATGCCACCTTCATTATCAAATCTTACGCAAGACCTAGCAGGAATTCTTCCCCTGACACATACCTGCTCATTGATAAAGGCGTCCAGGCTCGCAATCCCCCGATTCGGTAGCCATTCATCCACTATATAAAAAAAATCGTCAAGGAATTCCTCGATTTTGGTAATCTGCTTGGGGGTTAAATCTTTCCCTTTAACGACTGTTTGCCTTTGATAGCTGGACAGAATCCCTATTGCCTTTGTAGCGTATAGCAAAGGGTCATTTAGGGTAACATTGGATACATCCTTTTCTTTATCGGTCGAACCCAACTTCTTCATCTCGTAAGCCTCAAGGAGATACAGCTTCTCATCCACATCCATGCGGTCATGCAGGGACTTCATCTCTCTGAGCTTATCTTGAACTAACTGGTATTCCTTTTTACTTTCGTCAGACATAGCTGCTCCTAATGTCCATTCTTAGCCTTGAGCCAAGTAATGAGTTCTGTTAAAACCTGCGTGTGCTTCACTAACGCATCGGTGCGTTCCTGAGTCATTTTGTTATAGTCATCGGTGAGTCCCGTGAGCCTAGCCTCCATAGCTTTGCGGTCTTGCCGATAGACAAAAAACATAAGCACAGCGAGAACCCCCGCTATGCCTCCTATATTACCGATATACTCCATGAAGCCCATATTGTCCTCCTTAATATTTCCAAACCGGTATTTTCCCCAATACTCCAGCAAGTTTATGCGTTGCCACGGCATATCTCCGGGCGTCCATGCCATGTGACCAAGTGTGGGTTGTCCTGTCGGTGAGTTCTCCGGTGGTCCTATCCTTGAGATACCGGAAGTTTCTTTGCTCTTTGATGCAGTTTACGCTGTCCTTTGTCCAGTGCTGGTAGAATTGATTGACCTTCTGTATGCCATACTCAACGCTGCCCTTGCCTTTGACTGCCTCAATGACATTGAACCCAAACTTGCGCAGCTCCTCAGCGCTCTTAGGCTCGTTCGGGTCAGGGTAGATAGGCTCTCTGGCGACACCAGCAAGGCTCAGTTTCCTGGCTATCTGGTCATTGGTGAGTGCAGTCCTGTCGTAGAATATCTCCTGCGAGTAGAGCTTATCCCCCAGTATCACATTCTTAACCAGGACTGTAGGGTCGGCCGCAAAGCCGAAGTCCATCCCGTAGAAGAACTCGCCCAGGGGAAGGCTGGCCACCTGCTCGAAATGAGGATAGACTAGGCCTTCTATCTTTCCTATCAGCCCCAGCCCGTAGATGTTCCACCAGTTCGGGTCTTTATCCCGGTAAGACTCTATCTCCGCTACCTTTGACTCAGGGATGACATCTACAGCGTCAAGGTAAGTGGAATGGTCATAGGCATTTTCTTCTTCCTCAAGCCAGTTCTCATGTGCCCAGAACTCCCCGACCGGGTTCCAGTCCAAGACAGTGAAGAGCTCGGTTCTAATGTCTAGCGCCCTAGCCGTCTCCCAGGGTATGTTGTTGGCCTCGTTTATAAACAGGATATGCCGACGTGGACCTCTTACTTTGCTATCGTCATCAGCTCCAAAGAACTGAAAGACACCCTGCCAGTCCGGGTGACGGTAAATGTGGTCCGTCTTGTTATAGAACGGGTTATTGTCTTTGCTCTCCCCCAGGATATTGAAGAAATCCCGGATGCAGCCTTGCTTCAAGTGAGGCAGAGATTCTGAGACGACTGAAATGTCCAGAGGGACTTCCGACTTATCGGCTATGACCTGGAGTGCCTGGAGAGCCGAATAGGTCTTGCTGCTCCATGTCCCGCCTTCGAGCTTAACCCTTCTCTTTCCCTCCACCCAGGCCTTCAGGATCGCCTTGAAGACTTTTGTCGTCCTTACATCTACTTCCATTCGTTACCAGCTTCGTCCTTTCAGCTACTTGCGTAATCAACTTTTTTGTTTCGCCATCTACAACGGTTATGTTGACTATCCTGTCCCCTCTGTTGTCCTGGATAATCGAGGACTCAGAGTAAACCCCGTCCATCTTGTTCAAGAGGTCAATCGCCTTCATCGGGTCATGCAGCTTTACTGAGGTATGAACTGTCGGTTTAGCACCCTTCTCGTCATACTCAGTTCGGGAGTGTATTTCCTGGATGGCGCCACCCTGGGGTGTCTCCTGGCCGATGTTCACCCAGGAGCCATCTGGCCCTAGTTCCATAAAATCAGTTAATCGAGCCCGAGCTACTTCAGAAAGCCTCTCCTTGCGCTCTTGGACACTCATTACGGCAGCGTTTTTAACCTCATCCCGGATTGCCTGGATGCGAGCCCAAATCTTAGGCTTCCTTAGATTTTCTGAAGCTATAACGGCTGCTGTCTTTCTCTTGTAACCAGCCTGTATAGCTGCCTCGGTGCCGTTGAGGAGTTCAAAGTATTTAACGCAGAATGTCTCTTGCTTCTGGGTAAGTTGTGTTCTCATATCCTTCCTCTAAAGTTGTGCTGTCCTCAGTCCAGGTACAAGCTATCGTTCCATTCCATTTTCTACTCCGATGTAGATTTCGTCTTTTAGGCTCCTGTTTCATTTGATAACCCTCAATCATTTGCTTCTGGAAATACGGGCAATGAGATTCATGCTGCCCTGTTGAAGACATATGACAATACTCGCATCCTTCCTCAAACCAGATTTTCCTACCATCAGTTGTTTCTATATAGTGTCCATAAGGCATCTTACCAACCTAATCCTTTTGCTAAGAATTTGAGAACCTTACCTCTGAGTATTCCGACTATCAATAACCCGAATCCTACTAATGATATAAAGCCAAGAACACGCCCGAAGGCATAGTAGTGGTGCTCACTTTTCAGGTCTTTGAGCAGCTCCTTGGATGGCTCATAGTTGGCCCGCCAGAAGCAGAAGGTCTCACAGAATCCTTCTACAAGGGCGTGCCATTCCTGATGAGTGTCAAGGAAGTTGTGAATATCAAACCAGCTAAAAAAACCATTTCCCATGATTACCTCAGCTTATCCCGCACCGATTTAATTAGTATCCCCAAGCCGATGCCCGCGACAAACCAAATAGCAGCCCAACTTATGCTTCCCCAAAAGCCATACACTACTTCGCTTCCGGCCATGTTTACCTCACTTGGCGACCTTATTCATTATGTCCTGAGAAGCCCATCCGAAGGTGAAGGCTACAGGGAAGACGCCGCTTGGTGGCATCTGAAATGCCGGGAGCATTAGTATCGCAGTTGTCATCGCCACGAAGAGATTAAAGATAATGGTCACGGTATAGCGATGTTCCCACTTAACTTGCTGCTCGCTCTGAGCTGCCTCGTATCTCTTTTTCAGGAAAGGAAATAGCGTTCTCGCGAAGCAGCCGAAGAAGATACCCACCAGCGCAATGATTTCAACTTCAGTCATGTTTACCCCCTTAAATGCGAAAAACCACCCGAAAAGGTGGCCTGAATGCTTGGTGGCGGGTCTGGGAATCGAACCGAGTCCTCCAGCGTATGAAACTGGCGATTTAGCTTTTTATCCTACCCGCAATACTGACTAAATTAAGGAAAAAATTAACCGAAAAGTTAACTAAAATGACTTGAGGGCGTATGAACGCCCACATTGTCAATAGCATATCACGATGCCCAGCGCCCTGTCAAGCCCCAGAAAAGTGATATTTTTATGACCCTGAGCCAGGTCCATAGCCTCTTCAAACCCCTGGCCAGCCAGTTACCTTTTCTGGACCCGAGCCGGGGCTTACCCCCTAGCCATATCGGTTTCCAGGCCGGCACCCCGGATACTCGAAACTCCCTCGGCTTTGTGCCCTTCGGTTGCCTCATGCCCCGCATCTTTAGCCTCTCTCTTTTGCGCCTGTCCCTTTCTTGGATTTGAATTGCAACCCTCATTGCGTTACCCTCCTTTTCAAGCGATAGTGTCGTGCCGCTAACCACTGCTGGAAACTCATCTTTTTTGGGCTCCAGCCGGCCACATAATAAAGTGCATCCCTAGCGTCATCGCTCAGGTAAATCATCTTGTCCCGGTTCTTACACTCCTCAGCCAGCAGCCTGCCCCGCCATCCTGTTCTTTTCAGCCGGCGGTCTATCTCCGCTATGGCGAGCACTACTTTGGTGTATGCTGCCTCTTTCACTGCTTGCCCCCGCATCCCGCCTGGGGCTGTGGCATCAGGAACCGGCCACTGCCCAGTATGGAGAATGTCGGCATACTTCAATAGCCAGAACGACTGCTGAGGACACCATCTAATTTCCCCGTAGTGATACCATTCCTTACCCGGGCAGCCCTTCCAGCTCCGGCACTCGTGGCAGTCCCCGAACTCGGTCACCGGTCCCTCTCCTGCTTCTCCACTGTATAGTTCGGCTTCTCCCGCATCTGCCGACTTATCTCTTCGGTGCTTTCCAGCTTGGGCTCAAGTTGAATTGCCCGCTTGCCCTTCTCAGGTGTATCCCATTCCTTTTCTGTGAAATACTCGTAGAGCGCAGGCCATAATGGTCGGCTTTCTTCGCTCAAACATTCCCATATCTTAGGCATCTTCTTTAACAAAAAGGGCAGAAGCTAAGAGTTTCCTCTTAAAACTTCCGCCCTTCTAATGCGCTTAGTTGAGGCGCTTTATTCAGTTGTTAATCTATAAGCCCGCTCTCTTTAGCTATCTTATCAAATCTTATTGTTTCAGTGCCAAACCCGCTATTAACTTGGGCTTCAAGTGGTACACCCTCATGCACCTTGAGCTTCTCAAAAGTAATATACGGATGTTGACGTAAATACTCAAGGAAAGCTCTCTGAAGGGGTGTAACCTTCATGGTAACGAGTGTAACCCCGTGGCCATCGTTAATCAATGGGTCTGGCATTTAGGCTCCTATTAAATGTGTCTCCAGTTCTCCCCTCTGACAATTTCGCCAATACAAGTTTTACCTACTCCAAACATCCTACCCAATTTTCGTTGGCTAATCCCCTCATTTGTATATAATTCCCGAATCCTCTTAACATCGGATTCAGCCAATTTAGCACTCCCTTGCCGCTCACCTCTTGCCCGCCTTTCAGGATGGAGCTTCATTGTCTGCCCAACATTTGCCCTAGTCCTACCTTTATTGGCTCTATCTCTATTATTGTCAGCTCGTGTGCCTAGAAAAAGGTGTGATGGATTTACACAAGATGTGTTATCACAATAGTGACATACGCACATACCCTTAGGGATTTTACCCTTAAAGAGTTCATACATAAGACGATGTGCCTGAACCGCTACGCCATCAACAATTAGTGTCCCATAACCACCTTTATGCTTACCACCAATCCAATTCCAACAGTTATCGGTAATTTCAATTTTGCTCCATATCTCATTGATATTCACCTTAACACTCCTGCAAACCATTCTATATCAGATGGGCGAACAACATAAACCTCCTGATCACACTCCCGCAGGGCATCAAGCCACTCTTGCTGCTTCTCAGTAGGCTTGCCCTTCTCGCTCTTGAGCTCAGCATAGATAACCCGCTTTTGCTCGGGGTTTGCCAGCACTAAGTCCGGGAAGCCTGCCGGGGAGTGTATGCTTCGCCAGGTGAAATACATCTTCCAACCGAAGAGCTTACAGAGGGTCCTGATTTGCTCTCTCAGGTCCGCCTCAGTGACGGGGATGCGGTCAATCGTTCGTGTCAATCTTCACTTCCTCGCCATACTTTTTAGCCAGTTTATTTAAGTTAGTCAAAAGCCCCTGCTCGCCTTCTTTAACTAGGAACTCTATGATTTCCTTTACTACATCAACCTTCATCCGTCTATAGCCATGAAGCAACTGAATGGTCGTGATAATTTGTTCCATCAAAGTCTTGCTGATAGTTCCTTTCTCATGCCCTACAATATACTCCCAGCCTTCAATTACCTTGTCTAATTTGTCCAGCACAGGTGGCTTCTTCCCCCCAGGAAAGAGCATCTTGTGGATTTCCTCAGCCGTATCGAACACCCACTGGGCGTCCTCCAGGGAGACATCGGGGAACTGCCCGAACTTTATCCTTTCCCAGTTATAAAGCCCGTAGTGTCCCCGTCCTATTATCTCAACTACTTGGTCTTTCATGGTTGCCCTCCTGATATTTGAAAGCGGTGGTCCTGCATAACCTCATAGAGCAACTTGCCCTGGCCTACTTCCATATACGGCAAGAATATCTGGTCTATGGTCACCAACTCGGCCTCCAGGATTGCCATTTGCGCCCGCACCCAATCTTTAAGGATTCTCCAGGCAACCCTATATGCCTGCTTTTTTATCTTGGCCTTCCGTTGCTCCTGATACTCTGTATCCCATTGCCTACGGCTTGAAGATGCTAGTTGCTGGAGAAGGACCGCCTCAACCTTTTCCACATTGGCGGGGAGCCGGAACGGAGTATCTCCATAGTTTGTATTGATGATAAACGCCAGACCTACCGGCTCGCCTTTATCGCCATAAGCAATCAAAATCTGCCTAGCGCCATGAGCCACTAGCATCCCCTGGATTTCACCGATAGATTGCATGGCTGTTACTTCCGTAGTGTAGTTAGCTATTGGCATTGTTCACCCCCTTTAACTTGTTAATCCTTTCGCCGATCCTCAAAACCTGGTCGCCCAGCCTGCTTATCTTATGCCCGGCGTTTCTCACTGAGCTGGCCCTGAGAGCCTTTATTTTGCCCAGGAGCTCCTGCTTCCGCGTCTGGAGTCGGCTAATCCTGTCTTTGGTAGGTTCTTTCATTTCTCTGTCCCTCCCTGTTTTACAGAGGAAAGCGTCCTGAAAATGTTAAGTTTTATCAGGTTTTTGAACATCCGCTAATAAACCTCGCCATTATTACTTTCTGCCCCTTGTCAGCCTGTAATCCTTGGCTTCGTTCAACACAGCCCGGGATAAAATGCGGTCTAAGAATCTGCTTTTAAGACGAAGTGGTAAATCCTCAATGTCCCGATTGGTTGCGATTACCGTGTGCAACCCCCGGTTCCACCGGGCGGCCAGTAATTCCTCTATTTTCTCCTTTTCCCACGGGGTCCCGAGCTCCAAGCCATACTCGTCTATTATCAAGTAGGGTATTTCCTTGTGTTCCTTCAACTTGAATTCAACCTGATTAGTTTCCATGGCCATACGCAGCTCAGATAATAGCTCGGCCATCATCACCAACCGGGTTAGGCAGCCGCGCTCTATCCACCGGTTAGCGATTGCATTTAGAAGATGCGTTTTGCCGTTGCCCACGCCACCATAGAGAAGCACCCATTTGACATCGCCCAGGCCTTCAGCTAGCTTAGTTGCCGCCTTGTATGTCTTCGCTACTCCGGACACTGTGGCATCGAAGTTTTCAAAGGTCTGCTCCCTCCCAGTCACGCCACTGGCTTCTATCATAAGGTTCTGTTTATATGCCCTGGCCTGGTCCCTCAAACACCCGGGATAGCCGCAGGGAATTATCCGGGAAAAGTCCGGTTTTCCTTCGATTATTGGATAGACAAAGCCACAGCCACCGCATTTCGGGCAATCGGGCAATGCTTTGTATGGCTGCCCTGCGAATTCGTCAGTCATCACCATAGTCTGGCCCCCGTGTGTAGCTCTCACGGGCGGGAAGTCCCCGGCTTTTAGTTTTTCCAGTTTGCCCATCTCTCTCCTTTGCTTTACCAAGCCAGTTTCGCAGCGCCAAGAAAGGTCTTTTTAGCTGCCGAGTATTCCAGTATTCCCGGAACTTCTTAAACTCTAATAGATAATTGAGCCCAGGGTAATCTTTCATAACGTCTTCTAATTTCCAGA